>Ga0210044_10011084_pt1 | contig 10577 bp, 8 predicted proteins | sample CryGey13umfilter_2_FD_183959 | JGI IMG/M metagenome (GOLD analysis project Ga0210044, IMG submission 183959) | Groundwater microbial communities from aquifer in Utah, USA - Crystal Geyser 4/9/14 3 um filter (SPAdes) (version 2) | ecosystem: Environmental > Aquatic > Deep subsurface > Groundwater...
TTTCCATTCGGTAGTCCGACGGAACCGCCGAGGCGTAATACGCCCCCAAAAGCCGCTGAACTCCGAGGTATTCCGCTACCGCAAGGAGGATGTCACGCTCCGTCATGGAACCGCTCCCTCCGCTCGCCAGATTGCGAAGAATCTGTTGATAAGCCAGATCAACATTCCCGGCGAATGTCGGATCGACCAACACCATCTGGTTGGCTTGCTGAACGAGCCAGTTCCTTGCGTCACCGACTCCCCCGATCAAGCCTGCATCGCGCGCTTGCTCTTTCAGAAGCATCCAATGAAGCGGCCCCTCCAACGCCCCATGATCCGGATCGCCGACGTCATACTCGCCGAGCGGATCAATCATCGTGTCGAGAATGTTGCCGAACGCTCCCTTGAACATCTCGATTTCTCGACCCGACTGTACCCGATCGCTGTCCTTGACCTTGCGGCGACTCCCGTCAACCGTGATCTTGGCAATCGTCGGGCTCGGTGAGAAATTGCGCATCTGACCGAGCACGCCACCTAGCAGAAACGCGACCATCAGGACGGACCCACCGACTGCCAACACCCAGTTCCTGTATCTCCGGAAGAATTTCAGCATGGGTCATCCCTGCTTTCGTAACGCCTACTGGATATTCACTCATTTCATCACGCCGACGCAACAAACTCAATATCTCACGTCGAAACTGGATACGTCCCTCAGTGTATGAAAACAGTCGGCCGAGGTGAACCCGACCGACCGCTCAGTACCAAAATTCGGCCTCGTCGCCAATCACCGCAACGCACCGCGCTGCCATCCGACTCTGCAACAAGCACCTTATCGATAAAATTCGACGATCAGGTTCATATCAACGTCAAACGGTATCTGGTCCGACGTCGGTACCGCATCAACCGCAACCGACAATTCCGACGGGTTGGCGCTCAGCCACTCCGGAATACTCAGCCCGACCATCGTTTCCATATTCTCGCGGACGGATTTGTGAATCCGCTCGCGCATCGTAATCACATCACCCACCCCGATCTGAAAACTCGGACGATCGACCTTTCGGCCGTTCACCAGAACGTGCCCGTGAACCACCATCTGACGAGCCGCCCAGATCGTTCGGGCAAATCCCGCTCGCCTGACAACATTGTCCAGCCGTTGCTCAAGCAACTGCAGAAGCAATTCGCCCGTATTTCCCTTCAATCGTGATGCCTCATTCAGGTATCGCTTGAATTGCTTCTCCAATACATTGTAGTGGTAACGCAACTTCTGCTTCTCGTTCAATCGAAGCCCGTAATCCCGCAATCGGCGACCGCGATACCCGTGCATGCCCGGCGGATTCAACTGCCGTCGCGACGTGTGCTTCGGAATGTCCGCAATCGGAACCCCGACGCGCCTTGATAATCGTACTTTCGGTCCAAGATATCGTGACATGTATCTCGATTCCTGCTCAAAAAAACTCAGGTTAGTGCCCACTTCGACCCCCAAATGGTCAGCCGAAGGTGTCAGCAGCCGCTTGCAAATCAAAAATCTGCAAATTTCCAATCGCTCAACTGGGAAAACGCCCCGATTGGAGACCACCATGAAAGGCCGCCCAAGCCACTTCGTCAACCCCGATCCCACCTCAAATCACCTCAAATACGGCGATTCCTGGCCGACCTTCTTCGTCCGTGCCTCCTTAGAACTGCTCAAATAGGCCCTCCCAACGCCCACTCCCCAATCGTAGAGATCGCCCGGCCATTATACAATCACCCCGATCCCTTCCCCAATAATTGAGTTAATGGAATCTTTGATTGTTTCCACGCGCCTTCTCCCTTTCACCATGTACAGCAAAACATCGACAATCCATCCTCTGATCATCGCCCTCGTCGTTGTGATCGCCACTTTCGAATCTACCCATGCATGGCCCCAATCACCACAATCGGGCGCACTCTACGCACTCCCGGATGAGAACACCAACACCACCACCACCGATTCCTCCCTCACTCAGGAATTCTTCATCTCCCTCGACGCTGACCAGAAACTCGATCTCGCCGACCTTCTAGCGTCCCTTGCCGATGAACTCGGCCTCGACGGCAACCTCCTCCGAAGAAAAACCTCTCGGAAAGTCGATTCCACCACCCTCCTTAGCAAAGCACAAATCAAAGGCATCGAAAAAGCAACCGGTGGAATCGTCGAAATACGGATCATGGATGCTCAACTAATAGTCACTTACGACCGCCTCAAATTCCAACAGGAATCAAAACGCATTCGCACCGACCTGCAAAATACTATCGCTCGATGGTTGCCCGACGCCGTCCAATCGTTCAAGCCGCAATACGGCTTCCGCATTCATGCCGACCTCAACCACCAGAATGTCAATCCCGAAAACTTCGATTTCACCGCCGCGCTCAATCCAGCAAACCCCCAGCAATCCCCGCGACAATTCATCATCCTCGTGCATGGCCTCGACGATCCCGGCCGAATCTGGAACTCCGCTCGCCCCATCCTCCTCAAACATGGCTATATCGTCTGCGAATTTGATTACCCCAACGATCAGGCAATCGTACCCTCCGCAAAACTATTCGCAGAAAACCTCAAACAACTCCGCTCGCTCGGCCTAACCCACGCCTCAATCGTGGCGCATTCCATGGGTGGACTCGTCGCCCGCGAAACGCTCACCAATCCCACCTACTACCACGGCGACGCAACCGGCAACAACACCTATCCCACGATCGACCGCTTCATTATGGCCGGCACCCCCAACCACGGAGCCGCCATGGCCCACCTCCGTTTCACCGCAGAAATCCGCGATCAAATAACCCGCGCCATCTCCGGCGACGGCATCCTCTTCGGCGGATCCCTCGACGGCTCCGGTGAAGCCGAATCCGACCTCCTCCCCAATAGCGATTTTCTCCGCACACTCAACGCCCGCCCACTTCCGGACAACACAACCATCACCATCATCGCCGGCAAAACCAGCCCGATCGACGAAAACGAAATTCAAAACCTCGCTGGTTCCCTCAAACAAAATCTCCCTTCAAGCGCCCTCCTCAATATCAACGCTCTCGTCATTGACCTCAACAAACTCACCAACGGCCTCGGCGACGGCGTTGTCTCCGTCAATTCAACAAAACTCTCAGGTGTCTCCGACTTCGTCATTGTTCCCGGCAACCACCTCACCATGGTCCGCAACCTCCCCTGGCACGATGACACCAGAATCCCGCCCGCCATCCAAATCACCCTTGATCGCTTGAACATCAATTGACGATTGCACGCCTTGCCCCCATTACTTCAATCTCACTCAATGCACCACGCACCACCTTTTGCCTCCGCCGTCCACTCTCAATAAACTCAACCCATCATGCCCCCGCACCCACCTTTCGCCACCGATGATCCCCCTGCGCCCGGCCACATCCCCATTATGGTCGAGCAAATCCTCGACTTACTCGCCCCCAAGCCCGGCGAAACTTACATCGACCTCACAATCGGCCGAGCCGGCCACGCCCTCGCTATCGCCCCCAAACTCTCCGCCAACGGCTGCCTCATCGCTTTCGACCTCGACCAATCAAATCTCACCTTTTCCAAAGCCCGCCTCAAACGCGAAATCCTCGATTCACGCCGCCCAACCCTCGTTTTCCATCACACCAACTTCGCCGCCGCTCCCGACATTAGCGCTCAAACAGATCAGAAAGCCGACCTCGTTCTCGCCGACCTCGGTTTCGCTTCCTCCCAAATGGACGATCCTAACCGGGGATTCGCCTTCTCATCCGATGGCCCGCTCGATATGCGCCTTGACCCGTCCGCCCGCCTCACCGCGGAACAAGTCGTCAATCAATCCTCCGAACGCGAAATCGCCGACCTCATCTTCAAATACGGCGAAGACCCCTTTGCCAGAAAAATCGCCCGAACCATCGTCGCCGATCGCCAAAACCAACCCATCAAAACCACCGCCCAACTCGCCCGAACCGTCCGAAACGCCTACGGCTCAAGGGCACGACAGTCCCGCATGCACCCCGCAACTCGCACATTCATGGCCCTCCGAATCGCCGTCAACAACGAACTCGCAAACCTCGAAGCCCTCATCCACCACATCGCCGACCCCGACCTCGCCGCACGCTGGCTGAACCCCCGCGCAAGGATTGCATTCCTCTCCTTTCATTCCCTCGAAGACCGAATCATCAAGTATCTCATCAATGACCTCCACCGAGACGGCCGCGCAGAAAAACTCAGTCGCAAACTCATCAAACCCGGCGATGACGAAATCAGAAAAAATCCCCGCGCAAGATCAGCAAAACTTCGAGCGTTCCGACTGCTTGAACCGAAACATACATAAAGAAGAGTACGAAGAACCAAATGTCTCGCAATGGACTGCGATTCATATGACCCGACCGATCCGCTTCGCAGGCAACTTCAATCAGCAGCCCCCGTTCGTAATTCGCGTTTCTGCCGCATCCCGCGTCGCAGAAGAAAAAACAGCGCACACCGAATTTCGACCGATTCAATGTTGATCACCTGTTGATGCGTCGTGGATGTTTGAGGCCCGACGTCATCGGAGGTATGATGGGCTCAACTCAACCTTTCCGGAACGGACTCCGGCACCGAATCTTTCGATACCAAACCCTCGAAAAAATCGGTGATCAGAACCACGGACGGCATACATTCATGACCCGCGAAAACAAACTGGCGATCATCATCGGCTTCTCACTCATCCTCGTGGTAGCCATCCTCATTACCGACCACCTCTCGCCCGCTCAATCAGATGAAATCGCTCAACTCGATCCGCTGCACAGAAACCAATCCTCCCTCTCCCTTCGCACTTCCCTTCCATCAGGTCGCGATTCTCAATCACCGCGTGGAAACGCATCGAATCAGAATCCGTCCATCCCCCAATACACATCGAACAACACCAACACCTCACCTTTCACCCCCAACCGTCGACCCGCCACCGAACCCCGCCGTCGAATCATCGATCTACAGCCCGCACACGAAGCCGCCCAGACCGAAACGATCGAAATGGGCGTTCCCGTCAACGCAGCGGATAATTTGGATCCGAATCCGGCCGAAAACCAAAACGTCCACCTACACGTCGTCCGCGCCGGCGACACCCTCTACGGCCTCGCAAGAGAATATTACGGCAACCCTTCATTCGCCCGACCCCTTGGCGAGTTCAACCGCGATCGAGTCATGGCGAATATGCAAATCCGCAAAGGTGTTACCCTCCGAATCCCCGACCGCGCTGTACTTCTCGGTGAATCAAGCACGCCGACCGTGCAAACAAACGATCAGCCCCGCAGCAAAACGACTCCCCGCAATCCGGCGCTGAAGTTCAAGACCTACAAAATCAAATCAGGTGACACTCTCACCGAAATCTCGCTCACCCTGCTCGGCACATCAAAACGCTGGCGAGAAATCTTCGACCTCAACAAAAACATCATCCCCGACCCCGACTCCCTCCCCGCTGGCAAATCCATCCGCATCCCCGCCCAATAAGAAGAGATAAGTACATATCATTTCGCCGATCGGCAGTACCGCCGCGATCACCAACAAACGACCAACCACCGGGTGCCCGAGGTAAGCCCCGCTTCGGGCGTACCCCGGAAGCACACGTTCTCCAATTCTTTCTCTTCCCCCCGCTCACCGGCTCAATGCTCGTTTGTTCCCGCTCAGATCCGCCGGGCACGCCGTCCGACCGACGCTCCGGGAGTGAAGTTCACGCCGACGCACTCTCGATCACCAACCGCCCACGACACCGATCCTCAACAAAACCCTTCCATTGCCATCGAAACAAAAAACAAGCCGGACAATCAGGTTGCCCGACTTGCGTCAATCAGCATTGGATATTCATTCGCACGACACGTCAAAACAAACATCAAATAAACGAACAGTCTCGTCCCAATCAGTTCTTCCGCAATTGATCCGGAAACAGCACCGTATACTCCGCAGCGCTTCCGCGAACACGTTTCGTGTCCGGCCAACGATCGAAAGTCAGAATCCTCGAGTGCCCGTCAAAGAATGACACCGCGTGGTTGTCCGGCGTGCCGTGATGCGTAAATTCGCTCGGCGCAACATGGTCCGGCATATTTAGCGTCCAGTCCGCCGGGTCGTCAGTAAAAATCACAAATCGCGAACCGTACAACTGTCGAGCACGGCGAAGCATTCGCATTCCGTCCCGATTCGAAACCTCTTCCGCTTCATCGATGAATTCAAAACCGTGCTTCTTCGTCTGCGTCCACGCATCGTTGTAAAAATAACTCGTACCCGTTGCCGCATAGGCGCTCAGATTCAAACTGATCGTCCCGTCAATTTCGCAATTCTCCTGCCAGTTGTAATTGCCGTCCGCCGGGCAGTGAAAAATAGGAAAATCAAACTGGTTCGGATCCTCAAAATCGCTGAATTTCACATTCGGATCACGCACCGCCCGCTTGCCGTCCCCGGCCGGAGTCCCCCCCAGCGCCTTGTTCGGATGAACGTACGGATTCAATGGCCGTTCGTATGGATAAGGTGTTTCCCTTCGCAGTATCGTGCTTTCCTCATAAGGATATCGACCGCCGAAATTCCAGTTCTTCCAGAGATGCGTCGAACCCGTGCTCGGGGCCAGCGGCGGCTTGTCATTATGCTCATCCATGAACATCTGATTCGCAATCGAAATCTGGTGCAGATTATTCAAACACCCGCTTCGGTGGGCGGCACCCCGCGCCTGACCGAGCGCCGGCAGAAGCAGTGCTATCAATAGAGCAATGATTGAAATCACAACGAGAAGTTCGATCAGGGTAAAGGCGCGATTCTGGTAACGACGCATTGCGAATCTCCGATAAATTGTGTGGCTCCACGCCATTGAGCGCGGCGCGATTGACGCTTGCCGTTGATGATCATGAGTAGCCCGGCCAACGAATTGGGCCCAATGGCAAAACAATAAACCCGTTCTAAGCCCAAAATCACGGATTCTTGCCAAAAATGCCCCAACCCCCATCAGGCGATTCCGTGAAATCGAGGCATTCCAATCATCATAGAGTGAAATCCTTAGGAATGCTATAAAGGAAAACCGGGGCCTCGTCAAGCACTATTCCCCAAAACGGTAACATCTCGACGAAAAAGGCCGTGGTTCTCTCCACCGAATCACCGCATGCCCTGACGAAGGAACCGACCGCGAGAGGCGCGTCGGATCTTCCAAGAAGAAAGCAGCCCGATATCAACGAAACCCAACCAATGGTCAATGACATGCCCGCGCAAGAAAACACGCGCGTCCTCCCTCCGCGAAAACCCGGGCGCACGGGGTAAGCCCCGGCTTCGCGCCGCCTATAGCCAACCACCCCGCAAACCAGTGACCTGACAATCCTCCCGCCCCAACGTCACTCCCGCGCATAAACACCAGCCGCGGGTGGAAACCCGCGCGTTCTTTCATTACCACCACCGACCCCATGAATTTCCGCCAATCCCCGATCAAAATCCCAACGGGAAACTTAATCGTGATAAGATAAGGTCAATTCCGATTATCAAAATCACGACCCAGATCCGACGCAACCCCCAGATACTCAAGCGCACGATTCATCACATTCACCACAACCGGCCCCGCAACAATCCCGCCGAAATGACCGATCGAACGATCCGGATCCTCAATCACACACAAAACCACCAACCGCGGTTTCTCAAGCGGTGCCCCCGCAATGAAGTTCGGCAAATATCGATCCTGATAATACCCGCCTTCCGTTCGGTTCGGCATCTGAGGCGTTCCCGATTTCGCAAACATCCGATACTTCGCATTCTTATTCGCATATCGACCCGTCCCCTCCGTCATCACCCGCCGCAACACATACCGCGTCTGCAGTGCAATTGATTCCGCCACCGCGCGCTGCTCCACCCACGCTTGCGATCGAATCAATTCACCCGAAATGAAATCCTTCTCCACCGCAAATGTGCGAATCGTCGGCAGCGTCCCGTCTTTCGCAAACGCGGAAAACGCCCGCACCATCTGGATCGGCGTAACCGCAATCTCCTGACCGAAACTCACGCTCGTCTGTGAATAATGAGTCCAGTTCTTCGCCGAAGTAACAATTCCCGCCGTCTCACCCGGCAAACCGCACCCCGTAATCCGCCCGAACCCGAAGCGATTAATCGCATCGCGCATCTGACGATCGCTCATCCGCTCCGCCGCCTGCGACATCCCGATATTGCTGCTCTTGATGAGAATAGTTTCCCAATCCAATTTGTCATGGCCGTGCGAGTCGCGAATCCGACGCCCCTTCGAGGTGCGATACAATCCGTTATGGGTGTTCAATATCTCTTTCGGCTTAACGACGTTTAACTCCGTCGCAGCCGCCCAGACGAACGGCTTGAACGTCGAACCCGGTTCGTATGGGTCACTAACGCACCGCAAACGCCCAAGCGCGGGATCAATCGCCTTCCCCGGATCGGTCGCAAACGAGTCGCGCCCGGCCCGATTTCGAACGACGTTGCACATGGCGAGCAATTCACCCGTTGACGGATCGAGGACGATCACTCGGCCTCCGCCTGCTTCATAGTGATCAACCGCGGCTGTAAGTTCTTCTTCCGCAATGCGTTGAATTTCAACATCAATACTCAAACGAAGCGTCTCGCCGTCCTCCGCGGCTTGGTATCCGACCGGCTCGATCCACATCGCTCGCCGCTGCACATCACGCAAGTACCTGAGCCGACCGGCGTTACCGGTTAGTGCATCGTTCAACACCCGCTCCATACCGGACAGACCCGATTGGTCGACTCCGACCTTGCCGATGAACGAAGCGCCGACATCTCCGAACGGCCGAACACGCACCGGAACGTCTTCAAGGCCCAACCCGCGCACGGTCGGCATTGCGCGAAACGTCGCCACCTGATCGTCCGTAAGCAGCGGTATCAACACGACATACCGCGAGTTCAGGCGCGGCTGAAGTCGCTTGTCCACTTCAATCGGATTGACATGAAAACGCGATGCGATCAAGGTCGCAAGGTTGTACGAATCTTCAATGAGCGATGGGTCGGCGAACAGGCGCCGGCCGATGCGGGTCGTGGCGAGGACTCGACCTCGCCGATCGAGGATGTCGCCGCGGACGGCCGGCTCGGTTCGGGACGATTCGGTGCGCGGGGCGAATTGCGCAAGTCGTTGCCCCGGCGAGGTTTCAAGTTGGATAATGCGGGCGAGAACGAAGATGAAGCACAGGATCAGACCAGCCACGGACCATCGGGCGACATTCGAGACTCGATTGGTTGGTTGATGGTGGTCACTCATGCCACTTTGGTGCTTTCGAGATCGGACCGGCATCGAGACATGTTGGGTCGTAAATACTCTTCATCAACTGGTTACGTTGATTTATCTCGCTTGAATTCGGCAACTGAGCCCCGAACGAAGGTGAAAATGATTGATTCACGGTGTCGGATTGCAGCGGAGGACACATTCTTCTGCTCGGAATGGGATCATCCTCGTGCCTGATTCGTGTTCATATTGTGCCACTAGCGCGCGAATATTGTCCAAACGGAGCCGATCCTGGAGATAAACGTGCATATCGCGGATTTCTCGACCAGTTTGAGCGAGTTCGCGGTGCAATGACGCGATTTCATGCGCGTTATGGATCCTTTGCTGACGAATGACGACCAAACCGCATGCGGTCAGGCCGGCAAAAAGGATGAGGATGATTGCTTTGGCGGGCACGGCGTGAAGAACTCCTTCTGCTACGGGGAGAGTATCGGCAGATCGTGGGCTTCGGGGACAAGGAAAAAGGTGGATAATTCAGCAAGAACGGCGGTTTTTGCGGTTCTTGTGAGCGTTGTGACGAAGGGGTCGCGGCGCGGTGCGCGGGAATGATGAGGGTGGGTTTGAGTTATTTTGATTGAACCGGATGGTGGTGTCGGCGGTAGTATACTCGGTGTGTGACGCGGGACGTTTCTTGTTGTTTAGAGGATTACGTTTTGGCGTATTGTCCGTATGGAAAGGCGTTGCGGAAGTGGAGGTATGTTGGTGGTCGGCTGCGCGGATTTTCGCTGGTGGAGCTGTTGATTGTTGTTTCGCTTATTGCGCTTTTGATCGGGCTTTTGTTGCCGATGTTGAGTCGGGCTCGTGAGTCGGCGCGGTTGACGGGATGCGTTAGTAATCTGCGTCAGATCGGGGTTGGTATGGAGGGGTATCTGGGGGCGCATCGGGAGGAAATGCCGGCGGGTCGGGCGGTGTACGGGAAGTGGTATCGCGGGTATACGTTCGGGGGTCGGATGGTTCGTCCGGACAGCGTGTTGCGTAAGGGGATATTGAAGGCACCGAAGCCGTATGAGCGGCCGATGAATTTGTATGTGGTCGGTGATCGTGCGTCGCTGGGGAACGCGAACTGGAGTGTGGAAGAGCTGGACGCGATTGATTTGCCGGTGTATCACTGCCCGTCGGATTTGACATATAATTATCAGGAAGATTTCTGGACGGACCTCGCGCGGTTTACGATGAGCAATTACGACGCAGCGGGTACGTCGTATTCGTTTAATGTGATGTGGCAGGATGAGGATGCGTATCTGGGTAAGCCGGGGAAGGCGTTTCGGAAGTTCGAGTCGATGCGGTTGGAGAAGCCGAGTTTGTTCGTGCCGATCATGGATGACCCGGCGGAGTGGGCGTTGTGGGCGCGTC
>Ga0210044_10011085_pt1 | contig 10577 bp, 9 predicted proteins | sample CryGey13umfilter_2_FD_183959 | JGI IMG/M metagenome (GOLD analysis project Ga0210044, IMG submission 183959) | Groundwater microbial communities from aquifer in Utah, USA - Crystal Geyser 4/9/14 3 um filter (SPAdes) (version 2) | ecosystem: Environmental > Aquatic > Deep subsurface > Groundwater...
CTGTAAGACTGTTCTCATAAACCGTTTCTTTTTCACTGGTTGTCATAGAATTCAAATTATCAATTCCATCAGAACTTGATTCGGTAATTTCTGAAGATTTTGGCGTAATTGAAAGTGCATTGATATTACACTCTCCAAATATAGCAAAATTATCAGACACGTCAAACAAAATACCCAATGCTGCATTGGCTCCTAAACCCAAATCCATTTTATATTCTGTTACTTCCACCGTTTTTAATGACGTTTGTGAAAAAGCAGATGTAACAGTAGCTTCATCTTTACTTGTTATTTTAGGAAATGCTACTATTAATCCTATTCTTGCATAAGGGTTTATTTTTTCAAACCCGCTTTCAATTACCAACGTTGGAACAAAAAACAACATTTTATTGTTATCGGTAGTAGTGCTTTTTGTTGTTGTAGTCAATGCCGTTAAATTACTGGTTGATTCAATCTTACTACCCAGTAGATAACCTATACCCAATTCGGCACCAATGTTTTTGTTAAACATTCCACCAAAGGTACCTGCAAAATTAAGACCTTTTCCATAAGAATATTTAATAACATCAACCTTATAAACTTCTGTTTCATAATTTTGATCATAATTAAACATTGTTTGAGTGCCGGGATGGTAAGCCATAGCCTGCTCCAACTTTTACATAAACTCCTTGAGCCATAGATGGCATTGCAAAAAGAGAACATACAATTGCTACTAAAAGCATTTTACTTGTTTTTTTCATCGTTTTTTAATTTTAATTATTAATAAATGGTTTTAATTATTGCTTTATTATTTTCTTTGTTATAGTATGAGTATTATCTTTGTAAATCAAGTAATAAAATCCATTAGCTTTATCAGAAATATTTATATCAACTACTTCTTCGGTTAAATTTTCTTTAACAAATAGATTTTTCCCAGTAATATCTGAAATTTCAATTTTAAATGGAATATTACCTTTTTTATTATAAACAAAGAGTTTGAATATTCCATTGCAAGGGTTTGGTATGATATTTATTTGAATGTCTTTTAATAAAATATTAGAGTTTAATGAGTTTTTATTATCAAATAACGAATTTTCATTTATTTGATCTTTAATAATTTTTTTCAAGGAATCATTAATAATAATTTGTTTAATAACTGTTTTTGTTGAAGCAACATTATCAGTAATAGTTAGAGAAATATTAAATGCACCAGAATTATTATATGTTGTATTTGGATTCATATCATTTGAAAAATGACCATTCCCGAAATTCCAAGTGTATTTTATTGGTGAATAATAGTTTTCAACAAAGCTATAAAAATTTACAGTATCGTTAACATAAAATATATAATTAACATATTCAAAATTAAGATATTTTCCTTCAATCTTTTTTAAATCACATGGTACAATTTCAGCAGTAAATTCAGCACCGGTTTCTGTCATAAAATTAGGCAAAAGTTCAATATAATTACCAGCTTGAAATTTAACATTGTCGTAAGCTTTTATTGTTATATTATTCGCTGTAATGCTATTCGTAGCTTTATATAGCAAAGGACCATCGATTGTTTTATCTTGTTTTAATATAATATTATTCAAATAAATGTCAGGGATTATTTCACAACATGGCAATGGGGGTTTCGAAATACCACCCGAATAATCAGTTAATATTGAGTTTATTGTTGGGTTAGAATTAATTTTTGTAAAGTTACCAGTATACTCTTTATTATTATAACAATCATTCGATACATATATCCTATATTCATAAGTTCCAGTAGTTGCTTCATAACTATCAAAAACCTTTCCATTCCATGCCACTTTGTATTGCGGGTTTATTATTGTCTTTTCCCATATTTCTGTACCAAGTACTGTCCAAATTTCTATTTTTATTTTATTAATATTCTCTAATCCAATAACAGTAAAAGGATGATCATTACTATGGATGTTAGTTGTAATGATGTTTAAAATTCCAGCTGTTGAACTACAATTCTCACTAATACAGCCTGGTTCAAGCGAAATGTCATCTATTAAAATATAACCATCGCATGTGACATCTTTAAACTCAAAGCCTATCCAATCATAATTATCCTCATCAATATTAATTTGGATAGTTCTTTTTGTCCATTGACCTATAGGACAATCAGATAAATTTATAGGTATTTGCCCCAAAACATCAATTTGTTGAAAAATTCCATTTTGAAGCTTACAGTAATTATTATCATGGTAACAACCGCATTCTTCACAATATTTACAGTTCCAATCATTATACTTAATTTTATTTTTAGCAAGATTTACATTTATATAACTATTTTCATATGTACCATTATGTCCAAAACCAAGATCAGAATGTAGTATTGGTCTTACATACAATGATAAAATATAACTTCCTTTTGTTATAGGTTTACTATTAAAAAATCTTTGTTCTATTAATTCACAACTTCCCATACCCATATAACTTTCTTCAGAATGTGGATAAATAATATTGTACCCCTGCTGTGGAACGAATTCCTTTAAAGGTCTTCTTGTTGTATTAAACCAGTCGGGAGAATGTTCGTATAGCTTTATTTTATCTCCACCATCTGCTGGTATACATTTATCTAGATTACTACTTTCTGTCCATACTTCTAAATATTCAAAAGTTCGTTCTAAATCAGGATTATTAGGGAAATTAATATCTTCAAAACCTGCATTATGCATGTAATTATCTTGAGAAAAACAAGTAGTTTTAATTAAAGTAATTAGCAAAATAATAATTAACCTTTTATTGATTCTTTTCATAAATAAAAGAAATTTAAAATATTTGTAATAAAATACCTGTTTTTAAATCAATAGTTCTATTTTCGATGTAATTACCTTCTATATAAATACATAAAGGATACTTTTGTTGAAAATTAAAAATTTTATAAACAAATTTAAGAGAAGGATAGAAATAATTATATGTTGATGGTATAGGAACATTTTTAACTATAGTTTTCTTACCTGATGAGTTGAAAGTAGTGTGGTGAATAATATGAATTTTTGAAAAGGTTACACCGGCATTTAAACTTGTTTTTTTAGATAACAAAAATTCTAATTGAATTGGTATTTCAAAACTTAAATAATTAATATTATGTTCTATAATATCCGAATTCTGATATTTTAATGCAGTATCAATTGGGATCCTTAAAACAGTTTTTCTGTTTATAAATTCTAGTCCTGTTCCTAATCTAAATCTTTTATTTATTCTAAAAAAATATAATGCATTAGTATGGTATGAGAAATTATTGTAATATTTAAATCCCAAATAAATGGTATCTGAAGGCAAGTTTATTTCTCTATCTATTGTCGTGTCTATATGAATAGGTTTATTATACCCATAAATAAATCTATACTGCATACCTGCACCAAAAGAAAAAGAACTTCTGTTTTTTATCAATATTGTATCTGGTTTGTGATAGCTAACACCTTCAATATAACAATTAAAATTATTTCCTGGTGCGTAATTATCCCACTTCCAAAAATCGGTTCTTTTAAATTTATCTCTTATTACTACTGGTGTACTTCGACCATTACCCACACCTTCATTAACAAAACCTGGGTTTTCGTCTCTATTTAGCCAATCGCCCAAAAAACGCTGTTTGTATGTCCAATATTTATACATCAATGCTTCATTGTTTTGAGCAAATATTGTTGTATATTCTGATAATATTAGCATGAATAACAACAATAATATTTGATTTTTATATTTAATTTTCATATATTTACTTTTTATATTTACTTGTAATGCCCTAAAATAATCATTTCTTTTGTATGCTTTAGCTTTTGGACAGTTCATAGTATTATTAAATTACTAGTTTACTCGTAATTCTTTAACTTTTTTCATTTCTATTGTTATGTCGTATTCCAATGATTGCAATTTCATTTCTTTGTATGTAAGTCTTAATATTTTCCATTTTTCACTAATCAAATGAGTATATATAAAATAATTAGGAAAAAAAACAATAGGTTTTGGTAATTTAGGATATAAACCATTTGACATAAAAAACAAACTGTTTTTATCCTTATCATTAAACCCACAGATATTAAAAGCAGTGTCAGGTCGTATATCGTTACCTTGTTTATCAATTGCTACATAACCTCCAGTATATTTTGAACCCCATTCTGGTGCTCTTTTAGGAAATTGAAAGCGATACCTTGCAACATTAAGCGAATCAATAATGTAAAGTTTATCTTGCCCTTTAATAGTAAGGCTAGTTGCTTCCCACTCACCAGTTAAACGAACATTTATATCTCTAAAAGAGATACGAGGTCCCTCGGGATATGTTTTTTTGCAAGAATATAATACTACATTACAAGCAATTATAACAAATACGATTCTTTTTAAAAATATTGATTTCATTTGTGTTGAGTTTTAATGATATATTTTTTCTAAAATAACTTTATTTTGTTCTTGTAATGCTTTTATTTGTTTGTCTTGCTCAATAGTATAAAGATACAATTCTTCAATCTTTTTTAATAACAGTGCATTCATTTCACCTAATTCTATACCATTTGCTTTTACATCACTTGCACTTGGTATATCAGGTAAATGCTTGTTTATCTCAACATACTTTTTAAGTTCATTTATAGGAGTAAGTTCATAATCAGCTTCAAACACATAATCGTGCCATTGCAAAGCATCGTCAACAACTTTCACTTTTTCTGTTAAAATACTACCAGCAACAGCTAACTTAAACCCTTTGGTATCTTGAATTCCTATACCAACATTACCACCACTTATTTGCATTACAGGTCCCGTTCCATCTCCAATTCTAACACCACCTTCCCAATGAATGTCCAGCCCATCTGAGCCTGTTACATCATATTGTTCCATGGTTAATGTTTCTCCAACCATGTTTTGAAAGGTTTGCAATTCTCCTTCCATCATTTTTTTTACTAAGGACAAGCCATATAGCAGATGCCAGCATTGGTCTTGACTTTCTTCTCTAGGAGCTTCTACCTTAGAACAATTTTCTGACTTCCAATCTGTAGCTGCAAATAGTAATAATGGAGCATTTGTGCCATCATCTTCTAACAAAGTATTTCTATATGAGGAAGCGTTGTTTCTTATTTTTAAAATACAATCTGTACAACTATATCCAGGATGGACAGGATTGTTAATTTCACAACCTTTTGCGTCGCATCTGACAAAAAAACCATTGAGATCAGCATTGCCTCCCCAATATAATTCAGCATAATAGTCTATGCGGTCAACCGCCAGCATTGCCCATTTTAATTCGTTTAGTGTTTCACTATAATCTTGTCCATAATCTTTCAGCAAACGATATTCGCTTGCCAACACAGCAATATAAAATCCTAAAGGTACTTCAGAATCTCCCCAATTCATTTTATCTCCATACCAATGGCGAATAGAACCAGGTATATTGGTACCCACTTCATTATCGGGACTCACAACCAAAAACTGATGTTTGAGTCTGTATCGATAATACCAATATTTTTCAAGCAACTCTCTTTCTATACTTTTACTTTGAGCTTTTTGTGGAATAGTAAAAAGTAACAATAAAACACTTATTAAAAATATATTTATTTTCTTCATATTTATTTAGTTTATAATTTTACCGCTGTATTGTCCATTCTTCATCATTTTTAAGTTTATATTTTAATAAACCAAAGGGTTTATTAAAATAAACTTCTTTATAAATACAAGGGTTTGCTAATAATGATTTATAATAATTAACATTATTATAATCAATATCATTAATTGTATAAATTGTATATGTACCTACTGAATTATACTTACAACTATAATCCTCATAAAGCAAATGAAAACTAAAGCTATTAGGATCAATTTTTAATTCAAAATAACACATTATTTTACCTGTTCTAACATCAATATAATTAGTTCTTATAAATTCTTCGTAATCAGCAGCTTTTGACCAACTCATAAAACCACAGGCGGTTTCTGATCCACCACTCATGTGTTTTTCAATTTCTATACGAAAAGTATCGCTATTACCCAAATTGCTTTTGAATATAACCAATTCGTCTTGCTGGTAAATTAATTTGTTTTCATCTGGTACATATTTATACGTGTTTTTGCAATGACAGCTTATTATTATACCGCTTATAAGTATAATGAATATAATGTTTTTAAGTTTTGTTTTCATTTTTATATTTTTTAGTTTTTTTACACCAAAGACATGTATAATACCCTATATATATTTATTTCACTTGATTTGTTTTTGTTTATGGGCATTTCTTAGTAAATTCATTAATAATTGATTTAAATAAATCCTTTCTTATTTTTATTCAATCTATTTTGAATTGTTATTCATTTTGATTTCTTGCAAACTTTTCTGAGTTTCTTCGTCTTGTTTTTTTAGCAATTCTATTTGTTTGTTTTGCTCAATAATATAAAGGGTAAGTTCTTCCACTTTTTTTAGTAAAATGATGTTCATTTCTCCCAAGTTTTGTCCATTGGTAGAAATGCTTTCTGATGTGGGTACTTCGGGCAAATGTTTGTTGTCTTTAATAAATTTATCCAATTCCTCTAAAGGTATCAATTGGTGTTTGTTGTCAAAAACATAGTCGGGCCAACCTTGTGGACATTGGGTTGCTACAACAAAATCCTTTGCCCAAACTTTGCCATCTTTATATAACTTAACCCCATCGCCTACTTTAACATTTCCACCACTTACTTCTATCACAGGTCCTGTATAATCCCCAATTCTAACACCACCATTCCAATGAATGTCCAGCCCATCTGAGCCTGTTACATCATAATGACCTATGTAATAATAATCCGCCTGGTCATTACCAACTAATTTAAATTTATTATAGGTAGAACCAATATTTATATTACCATCTACTCTCAGACTATTTGCTATCGTAGTCCCCGTATTATTCACCTGCATTAAATTTACCGCATTGCCGCCCCAATAACTGCTATTGCTCATAACATAAAAACCTTCATTTGTTTGGTTGTTGTCTGAGTCTATAAAAACAGCAAAATCTTTATCGCTAATGATGCGTCCTGCACTATTGATCGTTTTTTAATTAAATAATTCATCAAATAATAGAGTGAAAATTTTATAATTATTTGACTAAAACTATCTTTTGCACTTTTCTAGTATCCTCAGTTACGAAAATACAATAATAAATACCACTATTTAGTTTTGAACCATCAAAGACTACTTGATGTTTACCTTCAATTTGTGTTTCATTCATCAATTCAGCTACTTTTACATTCATAGAATTTAATATAGTAATTTTTACATTGCTTGATTTTGTTATGTTATAAGCGATGGTTGTTGATTGGGTAAATGGGTTTGGAAATATTTTTATTTCGGGTATGTTTGCTTCAATTACATCAATTTTATTTGGAGCAATTATGTTTTTGAGGTTTAATACATATTCTCCATAATAAGATGAATTATTTTTTTCTGGGTTTAATACAATTGAAGCACTGAAATAGGTACCGCTGCCTGTACCACTACTAAAACCTGGCAACAACTGTATTTGAGAGCTTGCCTGAAAAGCAGTACTTTTCTCATTGACTGGGGCACATGAACTTTGAATACTGTTCGTTGCTATAACATTAAATGTTTGACCCGCATTATGAATTAGTTCCATAAAATTACAATTTACATTATAATCTCCCACACAATAAGGTGGAGGTGTAATACCAGGCGGCACCATATTTACAGCAACCCAAGCATAGTAAACAGAACTAACTAATGATGGATGAATATTTGAAAGCTCTTCCGCACTATAACAGCAGGCTCTCGATAAACTTTGATACCCATAAGTAGAACCCATACGCAACATTGAGTTATATACCACTACAGTAGCTATTTCTCTCCCAAGCCCAGTTACAGAAACACCGTTGCAACCTGTGCCCCCATTTGCTAATAAATAATACCATCTGTTAAACACTCCATTCCTATTATGGCAATCTGTATGTGCATACCAATTGGCATCTTCGTAATAATCTGCCGAATTTCCATCGGTTGAGGGAATATCCATCCAACGAAGTGTTTGCACATCTTCCCGTATGGTCCAATCCGGTGTTTTATTTATAGGGGTCAATAAATCGGTTCTAATAGCTTCGGTATAGAACTCTGCCATAGAACCCATAATATCACAAAAACCTTCTTCTATGGCACATATTTCAGAATTGTCATCATCTGGTGGGTTATATATGTAATGTTGCACATCATGTGTAAATTCATGACCTAATATATCAAGAGAAATAGTTAGTTCAGGTGCGTTATCTTTAGAAATTGTTATTATACCATTTTCAGTAAAAGTTATTCCCCCTCCAATGCTCATAAAATTGATGTGTAAAATAATTGGCCCATTATTTCCATCTGTACCATTTCTTCCACAAAATCTTGCATAAAAATCATACACCATTTCGAGGCACCAATGGGCTGTTGCTCCATTTGGGTCGTTGGCATCCTCATTCCATTTGTTATCTAAATTATGAAAGTTAAAATAAAACAAAGCAGTATTTTTTTTTGTATTAATAGAACCTCTTGTTTCATCCTCTAATTGATATTTATCTATGCTGCCTCTCCACTTTGCCATTATATATTGCAGGCCATCACCTGTTATTGTTTCAACCGTACCCTGGCTCGATTTTTTTGCATTGTTAAACTGCTTAACAATTTTACCATTATTTGCATCAACATAAATAATTTGCGATGGACTTTCATCATTCTTATTTCTTACAATAAACTTATATAACAGCTTATAATTATTATCAAAACTGTTGATAACTATATTATGCTTAAATTCAATTCTATTTTTAAAATCAAACCTGGTATAAAGCCTTTTATCCGTTATCAGCTCATAGTCTTTGATGCCTGAATGGCTTAATGCATTGACTAAAGCATTTGTTTCGCTTATCAACGGTATGTTAGGCATATTGATACCACGTATAATATTGCCATTTGCATGGAGCAGTTTTCCATCTCTCACAGTTATGATTAATCCACCCCCCTCTACCAAAACACCTTTGTATAACTGCAAAAACCTGTAATGCTCAATATTCATAAAACTTTCGACACTATACAGACATAAATCATCGTTATTGGTAAGGCCCAATGCAGATTTATAGTTTTGTATAAAAGCAGCGGGTGTCATATTAAATTCTGCCTTAAATTTTATCCAGTTTCCGTCATCTGATATATAATCGGCTGTTTGCAACAACAATATGTTTTTACTGTAATTATAGGTTGCAATATCATCATTTACTGTTTTTTTCTGGGCATTTAAATTTACTATACCAAAAGCAGTCAAAAGCAATACTATTGCATATTTATAAATTAGTACTTTATTTTCCATTTTATATTTTATATTTAAGTATGAATTTGAAAATCTATTCCATTAATTTGTTTGAAATCTTAAAAACGATAATAAACATTGATACTTAATCCTCTATGAATTACAAAATATTTACCTTTATAACTATCATATAGTTTTTTATTGTCTCTATTGTCGTAATGTTTTACTTCTCCCTGTCCATAAAAGAAACCACATTCTGTTTGAATTGATAATTTTTTCGTTGGTTGGTAAATATATCCAAGCACAGGGCCTATTCCAACATTATAAAATGTATGATAACTACCAGGTACTTCAACTTTAATTTTATCATAATCATATGCTTTCTGATAGTAACAAAGATCAATGCCTGTTATTAATATTGATTTCTTATTAAAGAATCTTCTTTCGTATCCGGCATTAATCATAACACCAGTTAAATTTTTATAATAATATCCAAAAAATTCATATGAAATACCGCATCTAAAAGCATTTTTATGATTAACAATTTTAAATGAAATATTAGAAGAAAATGTAGAAAGATCATAGGCATCAAACATTCCAACAACACTTGGAATTCCAAGGCCGATTTCATATCTGCAACTATCTTTTGGTGCTTGTGCAAAGCAAGATAAGTTTATACTAAGAATTAAGAGTACTGTTAATAATAAGCTTATTTTGTTTGTTTTCATGAGTTTATTTTTTAAAATGTCAGATGAAATGAATAATAAAAAAAACACCTCTTCTGGCTTGCTAAAGATTAGAGGCAATTTATAATATATTTATTAAGTATATTAAGTTTAATTGTAAACTACTTGTTTTTTTTTAATAATTCCATTTCTTTTTTTATGTTTTCATTATCTTTTTGGAGTTCAATTATATAAAGCGTAAGTTCTTCTACTTTTTGAGTGAGTATTGTGGTCATTTCACCTAAATTAATTCCATTTGTTTCAACTTCAGATGCTGAAGGTATGCCTTCTAAGTGTTTATTATCATTAATAAATGCTTCAACTTCTTTCAATGGTTTCAGTTTATAGTTTGAGTTAAAAACAAAATCGCCCCATGCGTTTGTTGTATTAACACGAATTTCGGTTTTTGCCCATATTCTCCCATCTTTATATAACTTAACATTACTACCAACGCTTAAATCTCCATTTATCGTAGTCCCTATACTGTTCACCTGCATTAAATTTACCACAGTAGAGTCCCAACAATTGCTATTATCCATAATATAAAACCCCTCATTGGTTTGGTCGTGGTTCGAATCAATAAAAATGGCAAAATCTTTATCGCTGATAATAC
>Ga0210044_10011088_pt1 | contig 10575 bp, 8 predicted proteins | sample CryGey13umfilter_2_FD_183959 | JGI IMG/M metagenome (GOLD analysis project Ga0210044, IMG submission 183959) | Groundwater microbial communities from aquifer in Utah, USA - Crystal Geyser 4/9/14 3 um filter (SPAdes) (version 2) | ecosystem: Environmental > Aquatic > Deep subsurface > Groundwater...
TACCTATGACTAACTTAATCATTATGTTTAAATAATTTCCAAAAGGACATTGATTGGTCTTAGAAGGTAGTGTATCGAATTCTTCTGGAAATCCAGGCAAAGGAGCAAGAGGAGTATAAGTTGTATCTGTATTGACTTTTGGTTCAGCTGGAAGTATGTTTTTTGGTTCTTTACAAATACCTTCTACTATAATTTCTGACCCACTACAGGTTTTTATTATTATTGGTTTACTTGTAATTTCTTTAAAAATACTCCCATCTTCTAAATATATTGTTGCTTTTATTGTGAATGTTCCATCAATTAAAGATTTAAATTTAATATAACAAGAAGAAATTGGTTGATCGGGCAACGTACATTGTTTTGGATATATTGCTTCTTCGTTTCCTTCAACCTTAAAAGTTACATTTTTTTTTCCAGAATTACCCGACAAACTAGCTGTCACCATTGTTTCCTCCCCCCTTGTTAGGTTTAGATTCTTTTTTGCTATAGAAATTTGTAAAGTATTTGATGCATATTGTGCATAACTTTGATTAAAAGGAAAAAATAAACTAAACAGAATAGTAGTTAGATATATTAGAGTTATTGTTTTTTTGCAAACATTTCCTCGCATTTTGTTTTATAATTTTTTATAAGCTATAAGCTATAAGCTATAAGCTAAAAGCTAACTTGTAACTGTTTCTCCATACTTTGGAAAAGTGTCTTGGTATTATTGATAAGCACTTTGATTGTTGCACTTCCAGATTTTCCGGCTTCTGGTTTTATGGACAATATATTTTTGGGATTTGGTGTTTCTATTTTTTCTTTATTTAAAGACCAGTCAAAAGTTAGGTCTGAAGAATTTATGTTCTTTGGTGAAAAAAAGTAAGGTTCTATTGTTAGAGCTTCTCCTTCCCTATCTATTGTATATCCATCACTTAAAGTTGTTTCCCATTTTATACCCAGAGATGAATCGTTTTTATAAAAAAGTATTTTGGGGTTTACTGTTTTTAAATTTATTTTTCCAGAAGCGTTGGTTTTTCCAGAAATATCAGAGACTTTTACATTAACAATATTTTCTTTATCTAAATAGCTATTTTTAAATATAAAATAATTTTTCCCCCATCCAGAGGAATCAAGATTGGTGTTTCCATCTTTGCTCCAAACATAAGAAAGATTATTTACATTAACTTTTCCGTTCTGGTTTATTATATTTGGTATTGCTACTACTTTAAATATCCCTTGGCTAGGAGCCAATGCTTTTCCTTTATAAAAAGGAGGTGTATAAGAATCATAAGCTTCCCAGAGCATATCTACATTTGCTGGTATTATGGTTGTTGTTTTTGATAGATTTTGTCCATCAATCGTATCTATCGTAACAGATAAAATCATTGAAGATCCGGAAGCTCCTGTCTTAAAAGAAAAAGATTTTTTTCCAATTCCTCCACTTAATTCTTGATTATTTACTGACCAATAAATGTTTGCTTTATCGAGATTAATAGAATGGCTATTTAATGTAGCATTTACATTTTGGTTTGGGTTAGGATATTCCGGTGAAATACTAAGGACGATGTCTGTACTACGTATTTGAGCATTAGCAAAAAAACCCACAAAAGTGATAGCAAATATTAATATTGGAATTATGTATTTTTTCTGCATTTTGCTTTATAAATTATTTTGCATTTACTTTCTACCTGCCTACCGGCAGGCAGGCTTTATAAACTTTATGAACTTTCTACCTCTCAATTGTATCATTTTTCAAGCTATAAGCTAAAAGCTAACACCTATAAGCTATCTATCAGCTACTCCTCTCCGCTTCTTCTAAATCTTGTTTTGCTTTTTTGATTGATAGTATCTGAGATGGATCTGAAGTAATGATTTGATCTTCTGTATAAGAGGAAATGACTTTTATAGCAACATGTTTTAATCCAGCAAAGAATATACCTTCCCCTAACCCAGATTCCAAGAGTAGATATTTTTCTTCATCAGTTAAATTGAATGTTTTTTGGAGGACATCTATTGTTGTTGGTGATTGTTTGAGAAGGATTTGGATAGAAGAGTTGGTTATGATTGGCACACCATAAGGAGACTTCATAAAGTCTGCTGCATCTTGAGTGATAGTAGAAAGTCCTAAATAATATTTTCTACCTCGTTTTGCGATGGAATATAAGAAAGAAGCTGTATCTTCAGATTTCATCATCCACCATGCCTCATCAACAACAAGAAGACGTTTTTTCAAATTTTTACGTATAGTTATCCAGATATAATGCATAACGATATACATTGCTACTGGTTTTAATTCATCTTCCATATCACGAATGGAAAATACTACAAATTTTTTATTGATGTCTACATTTGATGGTCTATTGAGGAAAGTAGACCAAGTTCCTTTTGTATATTTAGCTAATCTTTGTATTACTGAATCACTTCCTTCCATACCCCCCAATGCCATTTCGAAATCTGAAAGTAGGGGTGGTTCAATATTTGAAAAATCCGAATCATGTGTTATATCTTTCATTGCGTAAGTTTCTGAAATAGCACGGTCTACCATAGAATCTTCTTCTGGCGTAAGTCCTCCTAGCATTAGTCTAAAAAGTCCGACTAGATTGATGATATTTGATCTCAATACATCTTCTGCTGATTCATCTTCACGTGGTATTGGCAAATCAAAAGGATTTATGTGGTGATCTGAAGAAAGAGAAATATTAAAATATCTTCCACCGACAGCTTCTGCCAGATATTCATATTCCCTTTCTGGGTCTATTACAATTATATCTATGTCAAACATTAGAGATCTTAGAATTTCTAATTTTGTGGCATAACTTTTTCCTGAACCAGATTTAGCAAATGTCACAGAATTATAATTTTCTAAAGAGAATCTATCAAAAATAACAAGAGAAGAGTTATGTCTGTTAACTCCATAGAGTATTCCCATATCGGAAGTTAAGTCAAAAGAAACAAATGGAAAAACACTAGAGAGTGGTTCGGAATTTAATTTTTGGTGGATATTTAATAAATCATTACCGAGGGGCATAACACTTTTGAAACCTTCTTCTTGTTGGAAAAGTGCTGGTTTAATATATATTAATTTTGATTCGAGTATTGATTTTATTTCATTTTCAATTTTGTAAAGTTCTAGTTCATTATCAGCATAGACTGTAATGTAAATACTGACATCAAACATTTTTTGTTGTGCTTGGATTAAATTATCACGAAGTCCTTCCAAGTCTTGATATGCAGTATCAAGCATTGGGTCACGAACCATTCCTTTTTTTTCACGTACATTGATTTGGCTTTGGACTTCAGCCACTTTTTTTTGAAATTGTCTCAGAGCGAGAGATGTATCTATGGGATGTATAAAGATTGAAACATCAAAGACTTTATCTAAATTAATTATTGGGGAAAACCAGTTGTCACTTAAAAATCTAGGATAAGAAATAATAAAAAAGGTACGAGCTATTTTGTCACCTAGATTTATGGATTTAGATTCTATTTTTAAGGCAGACGGTGCGACGATATCTTGAAGCTCTAATTTAGCTGATTTATATATTTCTTCTGGTAGTACTGATAAAAGAGAAGCATCTGCTCCTTTCTTTTCATCTGTTTTATTTTTTTTCCCTAATAATTTATTAAAAATACTCATATATTTAGTTCGTAAAGTTCATAAAGTATAAAGTTGTGATTTTGTATAATTTGTATTGCATTTGATTGTTTTTGACTTTATAAACTTGATTACTTTTTACTTTATAACTAGGGAAAAATAAATTTAGTTTTCTAAATTTATTTTTCCCTCTAACTCTCCTGGGTTGAAAACTTTATAAAATACTTCTACGACTTCTTCTGTTCCCAGTTGTGCAGATTTTATTCCACATCTTGAAAGTCCTTGTTGTATCACGCTTACTCTCTGTTCCAATTGAGACCTTTTTTCTTCAAAGTCTAATTGGTTTTTTAATTCTTCTTCTCTTTTATTTCTTTTTGAAAATAAATTTTTTAGTATTCCAGATTCTGGTTTTAAATTCATATGTGTATAAGAAACTACGACAAAGAAATTTTTGGCCATTATACTAACTGACTCAGTGAAATTTTTTATAAATTCTATATATTCTTTTGTTTGTAGTTTGAGCAACGGTTCATTTTGTACCTTCATTCTGTCTTCTAAGAGTAAAAGATAAGGTCTGATGTTTAATTTTCTTGATTGTATTGATATTTGTACAGAGAAATCTAAAGTATTCAAAAAATTCTGGAATTGGAGAATTGTAGCTTTTTGTTCTTCTTCTGATTTTAAAGACAAGTTGACTGAATTTGCGAGGACTATTGCTCTGAGCCCTCCATCTTTCAAGACTACAATACCATCACGGACTTCCTTGATTGGTACAAACTCTTGAGTTGCTTTTGCTTTTAATGACATTGTTAGCTTTTAGCTTTTAGCTTTTAGCTTTTAGCTTTAGGTTGATTCCCTATAAGCTATTAGCTATCAGCTATAAGCTGATTAATCACTTTTTTAAGTCCAGAACGTCTAAACTCCAAGCTAAATCTCGAAGCTTGCTCCCACTTAATTTGACTCCGTTTTGGTCCATCGTTTCCTTTTTTAATTCGGCTGTTGCCCTCATTTCTTGTTGTTCTTTACTTTTTACCTTAATGATATGTCTTTTCCAGATATAAAGTTTATCTTGCATAGCGTATTTTGCCCCAGCCTCTATCATATTGATGAAGGGTTTGCCGTTTGGATGGTAGAAAGTAAGTGCTGCTGACAACCCTGCCACAATCAAAATTGGTATTGCTCCGAGCCATATTCCCAATAATTTAAACAATATATAACATATTCCTGCACCACCTACTAAATAGACAAACTCCTTGAAGGTGAATGGGCCAAAAATTTTATCTTCTATTTCTAAAAATTGTGGTACTTTGAATTGCATAGGATAGCTTATAGGTTTTAGCTAATAGCTTTTAGCTTGTTAATTTACTAATCATAACATTTAACATTTTCATAACTTCTTCAAGAAGATTATCTATTCTATTATAGTTTAAAATCTTTGTTTTTAAAAGTCTTTTTGAAATTTCCAATTGAGTTTCTAGCTCAGCACCAGATCCATAAGACATTCTTAAAAAATGTACGTAATCAGCTTTAGTTCCCCTATATCTACCTTCAGCAATATTTGAGGATATTGATACTGCCGCTCTTCTGATTTGAGAGGTTAGACCATAAATTTCCTCCTTAGGAAACTTTTCTGTCAGTTCGTATATATTTACTACCAACTCAATGGATCTTTGCCAAACAATTAGTTCTTTATATGAATTTGCTGTTTTTTGCATTTAATTTTTAATTCTATAAGCTAAAAGCTATCAGCTATAAGCTAGAGAATTGTCTATTCAGGCAATTCTCTGTATGGGTCTACGTTTGAACTTTTAACTATTTCACTATTTGCACTTGAGTTTTTGGTGATATTTTCAAGCGAATGATCTGTCTCTACTGGTTCTATTTTGAAAGATCCTCCAAGTTTTTGTGCTAGTATCGGGTGTGTTTTTTCTTTTTCCAGATTCGTAATTCGCCCGCCTGCATCAGCCCAGCCCTCATCGCTATGCGAAGCGTTGCTGGCGGGTGTGCTGAAAGCACTGCGGGCAGGTAATTGCTCATCCGTAATTGTTTCCTGTTCTCCTGCAGAAAGTTCTTTTTGATCCATTTGTAATTTGTAATTTGTGATTGGTTTTACTGATTCTTTTTCATTCGTAATTCGCCCGCCTGCATCAGCTGTGCTGAAAGCACTGCGGGCAGGTAATTCGTAATTGTTAATTGATTCCGGTTTTTCTATGTGTTTTAGCATTTCTTCCCTGCTTTCTATTGGTCTTTCGAGCATAGTTTTAGATTCATCATCTTTAGAAAATTTGTTTTGATTTATATTTTTTACTAGTTGTTCTCTAATTTTTTTAAGGATACCTTCATTAATGTTATTTATTATTTCTGTTGTCTTTTCTGTTGGTAACTCTAATCTTTCTAAAGATTCTCCGAATTTATTAGGCAATGTTATCCCGAGCATTACATTAATTGTGGATTCTCCTAATATACCCATTTGATAAACAGTAAGATTATATTTTTGTCCAATTTCATAAATTTTTGTTTGATAATCAGATTTTTCTATAGCATCCTTGGTTTCTTTTGAAAGATCGTTAAAACGTTTATCAATTTTATCTTTTTCTTCCTCGTCATTTTTATAGAAAGTTTCTTCTAATTGTGGACGGATGGTTTTTAGTATTGATTCATCTATCTCTGTGAACATTTTCTCTATTGAATCTTTTTGAAGTCCTAGCTCATTTTTTAATATGTTTTCATATTCGTCAGAATGGATGATGCCTAAGAGCACAAGTGTTGTTTCTGTACCGATTGTTTCTATCTGTTTATCATTTAAACTATATCTTAGACTTATTTGTTTTAAAGTTTCAAGCCACTTCATACTAGAAAAAATTTCCTGTGTTTCCTTAGGCAATTTTTGATAATATTTTACTATTTCCTTTTGTAATTCTTGTTGATTCATGACTTGGTTTTTATAATTTTAATGTCCAACACTTTTTACTTCTTTAGGGTGACTATCTCCTCCTCCATGTTTTTCACCTATATCAATTTTAACACTTTTTAGTGACTCACTTATTATGTTTCCGATATCTTTGAAAAAATCTTTTTGTGGGGTGCCGGCATTAATTCCTAAGCTTGTTTTTAATCCTGCTCTCATCCCAGTTGCGACAGCGGCTCCAACTCCAACAACAAGTTTAGGGAAGAATCCTTTGGATTTTGCACTCATTTCTGGTAGATTACGAACATCATAACTACCTTTACGTAGAGCTTGTAAGAATTCTCCCATTGCTTGGTTTGCTTTTGAAGTATTTACAAAGTAATCACTTTTAACTTTTTCATTGCCAGTAATACTTCCCGCAATATCAACTCGATCTGTTTTGCCATGTCCATTATCAATAGCCCTTAATTTTGGTGCTGTGAGGAGTCCAGTTGCTGCATCTCTTCCATCATATTGGTCTTTTACAATTTTTGCTTGAGGTGCTTCTAAATCTTTAAATAATTTACCATATTGGAATTTAGATAATTCATCTTTGTCAATTTCTGTTTTTACAATATCCTGTTCATGTTCTGAAAGATCTTTATACTTAGCATCTTTACCATAAGTATGTCCGAACTCCGATTGCATTTTAGCATCAAGAATATGTGTAGCATGAGTTTTATGACCATATCCTTCATCGGCTTCTTTCATTTTCTTTCCTAACCCTATTCCATGAAGTCCTGCTGCCGTAGCTGCGGTAGCAGTTTTTCCTGCTTGAGCGACATAAGCGAATGGATTAATTTTTTTACCCAACCCCCAGTTTTTATAATCGCCAAATGTTTTAAAATCTTTATTTCGTGCTGCATCATTTTGAACATATTTTGATACAGATCCAACAGTTTTCCTTCCCATCGCTGCAATTCCCATTGCTGTCCCACCCGTAACTGCACCCAAAGCTAACCCACCAACCATTTTTGCTCCTGTCATTATTGCAGCACCTAGTTCTCCAGAATATTTTACCGCTAAAGTTTTAGCTTGTTTAAGGAGAATAAAGATAATTACGAAAGGGACAATTACACTTATAAGGTGTTGCATCATTTGAGATGTTGTCGATATTTCATTACTATCAGGATATTTAGCCACTTCAGTAAGAAAACCAGTAAATAACACTATAATGTATAAGAAAAATATAAATAAGGGAGCGAGCATTGCATTTTCGATTAAATTTTTCCACCATTCTTTGTGTCCGAATCCTGGAATATCAAAAGGTACAGTATAAGATGCGAAAGCGATAGGTGAAAATATCATAGACATCCAAAGTGAAACAACTCTCGCTACAAATAGAAGTGCTACTGAAAGAAATATATAGGCTGTATAGAGAGTAATAGCTATAAGTAAAAATGTTATAAAAAGAAAAGTACCTGGACTAAGTTCGTATCTATCAAATGATACAATTTTTTGAGGATTGTATGAGTTTATTAGGCCTATTGATATAGATTTTTCCCCACCAGATTCAATTACAGGACCGGAACTTCCTTTTTTTGTTGAAGTTATATTATTATAAAATATTTTTGCCAGAATATTTGATCCGTCAATTACTACTTTCGTAGTGAATAAACTAAAATTTATAACTAAGGCAATTATAATTACCGTTCCCACTAACTTTTTGTTGTTTGTCACATTTAGTCCTAGTACTGTTTTTATAGCCACATAAAGAAGTGCGATTATAAAGAAAATATTTGCTATATCACGGACTGCGTTCCAACTTTTTTCCACAAAACCATTATCATATGAAGAACTGTTGGTGGAATAATATACAAAAAAATCAAGAATACGACCGGCTATTTCAGCAAATAATGCAGATGCTTGCCAAAGAAAATGAAATATTTCTGCGACACATCCTATGATATTAGGGTCAGTGGGTAAAATACTACAACCTAGATCATAATAAGAAGTAGTTTTATCGACGGTTTCGCTTACTATACCGTTTTTACTAGCATTGAATGTTTTAGATAAAATTAAAATACTCCCACTGTCTCTTGAAATAATGGTTTTTATAAATTTATAGATACCAGTAGTAATTCCTGTAATATCGGTGTAGCCAGTAATGCCAATAAGACCATCAAGACCAAACGAGATCCACTTAGAAATAAAACTTGATTGTTGGGCTACAATTATATATATATAATAAAAATGTCCAGTTGTTAATTCTTCGAAAGTTTCTGTTATAATCTGTAGTGAAACCGATTTGTCTATGTCAGTTGATTTTTTTTCTATATATTCTGCATCATCGGCTGGTATACTATTTATATCAACCATGTTATCATACAAAAACATAATAAGTTCATAGTCTTCTCCATCATTAGGGATATTTGAAATACTTATTTTGATAGTGGCAGTAGTATCAGTAGGTATTACCTCAACAGAAGCCATTGTTTGTGCTCTTGCAACATTTTTTTCTATATTTATTGCTAAATTATTATTTTTATCAATTTTTATTTCAGCAGAAATAGGTGCCATAAAAATGGCTAGTATAATTAGTGATATTATCCCGAACGAAATTTTACGTTTTAGGTTTTTGCGTGATGGGGATTTATTGTTTGTTTTTAGCACTTTTATCATATTAATGTACTATGCAAAATTTCAACGGGATTATCCCGTACGAAATAGAAAACGCTTTAAACGGGCTTGTATAAATCTCTTACCTCTTCCACTTTTTAGATATTGTTCTCTATTCATTGCATCTTTCTTTTCTAAACACGCTTCATAATATATTAACTCGTATGGACCATTTCTTTTTGTATAATTTGATTTGTTATTGTTGTGTTCTTTAAAGCGTTTTCGTAGATCACTTGTATATCCTGTATATAGTCTATCATTCTTCTTACTTTGTAATACATATGTATAAAACATTTTATATTTCGTTCGGGATTAATTTTTTAATCCAACTCTTTTTCATTTTAATTTTTTCTCCAGATAGGGCTTAAAGCCCTGTCTGGGTTGTCCGATTTTTTCGGACAGGTCGTGACATTTTGTCACTACCTCACTTTCCTCTAAACCCGATTTGTGTTTTTGGCTTTGTCTCATCTTTTTTTTGTTTTTTATTTAATTTTGTATTTTTCTTTTTCATCTTGTTTCTACTTTATGAACTTTACAAACTTTCTACTTTTCAAAAAATAACTAAGTTATTTTTTGAAGTAGTATTCATACCCAGAAGCCTTTTTGAAAACTGTAGTTACATTTCGAATATCTACTATTTTGTTATTGTAATATTCATACACGGTTAATTTATTTCCAATAAATTGGAGTTGATAAGCTGCAATATCTGGCAAACTTACACGTATTTCTTTTCCATTTGCATCAATATAGCCAAATGTTTTTGCGAATAAATGTGATAAATCTTCTGCGAAAGTTTGTAAATCAGCGCCATCAACATAGCCATACATTTTTGCGAAAACTATATCTGTCATAATTTGTCTTGTGAAAACTGTTTCTATTCCTTCGTGATAACGGACGATAGCATTAGAAGGTGGCGTAGTTATTTGTCCTAAGGTAAGTGGTGTTGTGTTTATTATCCCTCCACTAGTCCAAGTTCCTGAACCTGTCCCACTTACCCAAGTACCAGCACCATTCCCTGTCCAATTGACTATCCCTATTCCTCCTATACCTGTGGTAGCTGTCCAATTGACTATCCCTATTCCTCCTATACCTGTGGTAGCTGTCCAAGTTCCTGAACCTGTTCCATTTGTCCAAGTTCCACTACTTCCATCGTCTTTACTATCCCATGTCCATGTTCCTCCAACAGGAGCAGTACATTTAGGATATGTCCCAGTCCAACCAACTGGGCAGATGCCCACATAATTTGGAGCTATACATGTAGGATATACTCCGGTCCAATTAACTGGACAAGTTGTTTCATTTCCTTTATTAACATAAATATATACATTTCCACTTGCTGTCCCTCCAAGACCAGTACATTTTACAGAAAATGATTTACTATTTGTAAGTTTACCTGTGATAAAAGAACCAGAAGTACTTCCAGTCGATCCTT
>Ga0210044_10011090_pt1 | contig 10574 bp, 13 predicted proteins | sample CryGey13umfilter_2_FD_183959 | JGI IMG/M metagenome (GOLD analysis project Ga0210044, IMG submission 183959) | Groundwater microbial communities from aquifer in Utah, USA - Crystal Geyser 4/9/14 3 um filter (SPAdes) (version 2) | ecosystem: Environmental > Aquatic > Deep subsurface >...
TAAGTTCCAGAAATAACCCCCTAAATTTTATATAGGTAAATTTGGTTATCCTTTTTGAAAAACTTCAGTCGGGGAAAAGGATAATTATTAACAACAACGCGCAAAGGATGATTAGCTTTTTTTTCAAGCAGTTTTTGGAGCCGGTTCATTAAATTAGGAAAAAGATAAACAGTGACAACCGTGACCTGACTGAAATCTGCCTGCCAAAAACTTTTCCAGTAAACCTTAGCCAGTTTATCCAATTGAGCCTGATGAATAAGACGACGGGATTTACAGACTAAAAAGGGATTGATTTCATAGCCAACTGCCTTGGCACCCAAGCGGGCCGCCGCTATCAGAATCCGGCCGTCACCAGAACCAATGTCAAGAAGAGTATCCTTGGGACTGATTTGACCAAGTTTTAACATTTGCCCAACAACTTTATTTGTCGTTGGAAAATAAATCGCTCCTGGATGTAAAACCCGAATATAAAATTGGAAAAAGATAAGAGAAACAATAAGTCCTAAGAGAAAAATCGATAAAAAACAAAACAACCACAACATACTTTTATTAATTAAAATTTCTTGCCAAAGCAGTTTTGTGATTTGACAAAACCAGCGGCCTCGGCTTCTTTTTCCGAACAAAACCAGTCTTCACCTAAATCCTTTTCCACCACAGTTATGTTAAATTCACGACAGCCGGGAAAATGATAAGTTTTGGTTCCAGTGGCTTTGTCAATATTCCCTTTTATTAAGCAGTTTGGCTTATTGGGCTGCTCGGCTCGGCATAAAGAGCTAAAAATACCTCTCTTCTTGGAACAAGCCTCTTCATAGGCTTGTTTCAAAGCTTCTTTTTGGCTTTTCCCGGAACCATCATAACGAGCCCAACCCTCTCTCAAAAGAGCCTCATTAACCATAACCTCATCTACATAAACTAAAGCAACTACACGACTATATTGGTCAATAAACGGTTCACTAAGGTTAACGTTTTTATTCAAAACTAATTCTTCTAATCTTTTTTTAGCTTCTTCTCCGCCACAATTTTCCATTTCAGGAGCAGAGGCTGCTAAAAGACGAACTCTTTGAGCAGAATTTAAAAGAAAAGTATCACCATCAAGAACTTTAATAACCTTGTTTTGAGCCGTTGTTTTTTCCAGTTCTTCTGAAAGATGAATATTACTGATCGCCAGAAAAAGAGTGGCCACAGCCAGAAAAGGCAAAAAAAACGCTTCATCTTTTCAGTTTAGCATATCTTTTTAAACAATTTGATAATGTGTTATAATCATAAAAAGGCAACCGGATATAGACAAGGTCGCGAAATGGTTGACAATTTTTATTTTTTGTTTTTGGATGAAATCTATAGCCCAAATCTTAATGAATTCCTAAAATTTTCAGAAAAGGAAATTTTCGAAAGAAAAAATCATCTTCATTTTGGCATTTCTGGAGTTATTATTCCTGCTTCTTACCTATCTGATTTAAATTTTAAATCAAGGAGAATTAAAAATAAATATTATCCTAAACGAAAATCTTTAATTTTTCATTATATTGATATTTTAAACAATAGAGATTGCTTTTCTGATTTAAATTTAGACCAAAAAAAGAAAAAGGCCTTTACTGAGAGTTTATCTGGCTTTATTAAAAATAGTGATTTTAAATATTCCTGTGTTTTTATTGATAAACACGAACTAGTTAAAAAATATGGCATTTTTGATAAAGCCGACAAATTAATAAAAATTAAAAAAATTGGCTCTAATCTTTTTCCCAAAAGCCAGATTCTTAACTATAATCTTTATCTTTTATGCCTTAAAAAGACACTTGAATATTTTTTTAAATTTATTACTAACAGAAACCTTAGAGCTAGAGGAATTGTTATTGCTGAAGCTCGTGGTGAACGTGAAGATACGGAATTAAGAGAGGCTTTTCATAAAATTCATTGTTACGGTATTTCCAAAATTACGCCAACTGAATTGCGAAAAATAATTTTGGATTTATTTATTGTTCCTAAATCACAAAATTATATTGGAACTCAATTGGCAGATTTAGTTTTATATCCTACATACGACGGTGCTGTCCCTATTCATAATATCAGGAACGACCATTTTATCTCTTATGAAAAAATTTTAAGAAGAAAATTAGTTAATAAGGGAATTGACATTATCCCTTAAAGACAAAACAAGGCCTTACGGCCTTTTTTGCGAATAGAATAACTCTATTCCCAAAAATTATTCTAAAATAAAGGGGATTATTTGTCAATAACCAAAATCTTGATGGAAATTGAAAAATTAATTGTCGGTCAATTACAAACCAATTGTTATTTAGTCTGGGATAAAAAAACCAGAGAGGGGATTATTATTGACCCCGGCGATGACGCCGAATACATCATCAGCCGGATAAAAGATCTGGAAATAAAACCACAGATGATTTTAGCCACTCATGGCCATTTTGACCATGTTTTGGCGGTTTTAGAGCTCAAATTGGCTTTTAAGATTCCTTTCCTACTTCATAGAAAGGATTTATTTTTAGTTAAAAAAGCTGTTTCCTCAGCAAAATTTTTCGCAGGTAATAGGGAAGCTTTAACTCCTTTAACGGATAAATTTATTAAAGAAGGCAAGATTATTTCTTTTGGTAAAAATGAGCGCTTAAAAGTCATTGAAACCCCAGGCCACTCCCCTGGCGGAGTAGCTTTTTTAGGCAGGGGAGTTGTTTTCAGCGGTGACACTTTATTCAAGCAGGGTGTCGGCCGAACCGATTTTTCCTACTGTTCTCAAGCAGGCCTTATAGATTCCATTAAAAATAAACTCTTTAAATTACCGGATGAAACGATTGTTTATCCGGGCCATGGGGAAGAAACAACTATCGGCGAAGAAAAGCCAACAAATCGCCAAAAGACAAATAGCCATCACCATTAAAATCAAAAGGCAATAAAACTTTAAAAACAGCCTGATTATTGTTTTCATTAATCCTTAGAAACGTCTGCCGCGGCAGATAAAAAGGTTTGATTAAAACCAGACGGTATTTGTCACCAATAATCAAATTTTTAATACCTTTAATTTCACCTTCGCCATTTTTAATCGTAAAACGCTCAACGCCATAAACAACTTCCTCCCGCTGATTATAAACCAGGAATTTAAAATCATCACCTTCAGCTTTTCTTCTGAAAAGAAGTCGGTTAATAACCTTAATGGTTGTTTCCTGAACAATTTCCAAAGGCCAATTAATTTCGTTACCAATGACTTTCTCATTCTTAATTAAATTGATTTTTAAAGGGAAAGATGCTGTTTTCCCCCCTGTTTTTAAATGAAGCCAGACAGTTTTTTTCTCAAAAGGAGCTAGAGTATCAAAATCTGAGAAAAAATATTGGTAATCTGAAGGCAAACCTTCAAGACTTAACTGGTAACCATCTTGTTGGTCCCAAAAACCCTGACCTTCGTTTTTAATGATTAAACCTAGCTGATAAGTTGAATCTTTAATCAGTTTTTCTGGTAAGGAAGTTAAAAGAGTTATCTTTTCTTCCTGGATTGGTTGCCCTTTAACTTTAGCCATTTGCTGAACTGTTTCATATTGCGGATAGAATTCATCATCATTTTTCTGCCAAGAATAATGATCAAAAGGTTCCTCCTGATAATTCAGGATAAAGGGGGTGACGGCAATAACCTTGGGATCTTTTAATAATTCGCTTAAATAATTTTTAATTAATCGGGCTACCTTTTCAGCCGGATAGAAATTAAAATCATTGGTTTTGCCTTCCTGATGGCACCAACCGGTTTCGGTGATAAAAACAGGTAGATTTTTATTGATTCCCAGGTTTCGCAGAAGATTTAACTCCCACTGATAATTGAAAACGGAATTCCGGCCGTAAACAAGACTACTTTTAGGATAAGAATGTGAAGTCCAACCCTCAAGATAATCGAAAAGATTCTTTTGAGAAGCCAAAGCTTTTCTTAGAAAAATTACTTCATCTTCATATCGAGGCAGCGCAGAAGGGGCAGCACTATCAAAACCGGCCATCATCACCAAAAAGTCAGGATTAACTGACTTTAAAGCTTGGTTAAAAGAAAGAACAACTTCGGCAAAATCCTGCGGATTAACTTTTCCTCCCCATTCATCAGCCCGGTTGGGCTCATTAAAAAGAACAACAAAACGATTTTTAACCACCCAATTCAGAGAATTCAAAAAATCAGCCCATTTTTGCGCCTCATTCGCCTTTGGCGCTCGCCAATGGCCGTTTTCAAGAGAAGTGGCCAAACGAATAATCGGAATTAAATGAAGTCTTCTGGCCTGGTCAAAAACCCTTTGCCACTTTTCCTTGTTTAAATCATCTTCCTGCATGACTAAAGTAATGTAACCCCAATCACCATGAGCATTGACCAAAGCTGCGGCTTTTTCTAAGTCTTCATAACTTGGGATGGCTAAATGAATGCCGAATTTATTGTTGGGATAAGATAAATCAGTTGCTTCAGCCTTAACCGGCCATAAAAACAAGAGAGAAAATAAAATTAAAAAAACAACCAGGAGTTTATTTTTCATCCAATCGTATTTTAACACGAAGCAATACGGATTTTTTGGTTTCAAATGGTATTGAAACTTTTATTTGCATATTTTATTTTTTTATGTATGATATAATTATTCATATGAGTATAAAAATGAATATAAAAAAAGAAGAAAAGGAAAAGATATTAACTTCGTATCAAAATAAGTGGGTTATACTAACTAAAGATAGGAAAAAGGTTATAAATTCAGATAAAACAATTCGAGGTATAATAAAAAAGGCATCTGGTTTAAAAAAAGACCAGGCGGTAATTACTAAAGTCTTACCTTTCGGTATAACTTATTCTCCGTAATGAATAAATCAGCCATCTATAATTATAAGAACTCCGATGGCCGACCTTATATACCCATATGGCTTTGCTATAAACACCAATTTTTCAAGACTAAGATTGATTGTTTATTAGATTCAGGGTCAGATACAAATTTGTTTCCTGCTGCATGGGGAAAGGCAGTTAAAATTGACATCACGAAAGGCAAGGAAAAATGGATATCAAGAAACTCCTCTTTTAGGAAGACGTGGATTTTTTGATCACTTTAAAAGTATAACTTTTATAGAGAAAGAAAAAACTATTAAGTTAGAATGGTGACCTCGGAGGGATTTGAACCCTCGATTTTCGGGATGAAAACCCGATGTCCTAGGCCGCTAGACGACGAGGCCTTAGTGAGCCCGGAAGGAATCGAACCTTCGACCAATTGCTTAAAAGGCAACTGCTCTACCGCTGAGCTACGGGCCCAATGTTAAAATTTTAACATAAAGTTGTGATATACTCAATTTATGATTATTTTAGGGATTGATCCGGGCACAGCCATGACCGGTTTTGGCTTAATTCAATGTTTAAAAGGGGAGATGAAACTTTTAGAAAAGGGGAGTATTAAAACTTCAAACCATCATGATTCATCCTATCGCTTAAATTTAATTTACGAAGAAGTTGTGGGTTTAATGAAAAATCACCAGCCGGAAATTCTCGCCATTGAAAGTTTGTTTTTTAATACCAACGCCAAATCAGCTTCAGCTGTTGGCCAGGCGATCGGTGTGATTAAACTGGCGGCTGCTAGGGGAAAGATAAAAGTTTTTGAATATCCCCCTTCGAAAATTAAAATGGAATTAGTTGGCAACGGTCGGGCGGAAAAATCAGAGGTTCAATCTAAAGTAAGAAAGGCTTTGCACTTGCGAAAAATCCCCCGTCCAACCCATGCAGCTGACGCTCTGGCGGTAGCTATCTGCCATTGGCTTGAAATGAACAAACGGTAAGCTTTATAATAAGGAAAAGAAAGAAGGGAGGTGAGGAGTAAAAGTTTATGACCGATACCAAAGTTGGTGTAATCGTTCACTACTACGATAAAATTGGGGTGGCCGTTGTTAAAGTTTTAACCCCAATTAAAGTTGGCGACCGAATCAAGATCTCAGGTCACGATAAAGAATTCGAACAAGAGATCGCTTCGATGCAAGTTGAACACAAGAATATTGACCAAGCGAAAAAAGGTGATGATGTAGGCATGAAGGTCGACCAGCCAGTCAAAGACGGCGACGAAGTTTATAAAGTTGCTTAAAAATGATTTGGGAATTAGCTCCTGACCTTCAGCGAAAGGTAGGCCAATTGGTGTCTACCCTCAAACTTTCCTATATTGAAACAAAAAGGATTGTTGTTTTCCGTAGTTATGGTTCCAAAGCCAGAGCCAGAGCCAGAATTTGGAGTCTACCGCGGATTTGGCAGCAAGCCTTAAAAGTAAAACCCCATTATTGTTTAGAAGTTATTTCCGAAAGGTTTGATAAACTAAGACCGACAGATCAAAGAAAAATTTTGGTTCACGAGCTGGCCCACATCCCGAAAAATTTTTCAGGGAGTTTACTACCACACGGAAGGATGAAAAAATTGTGATAATTCTTCATGGTGAAAACACGGTTTTAAGCCGCCAAAGATTAAAAGAGGAGACCGAAGCCTTTAAATTAAAAAGGAAAGGCGAGGTTCTAAGGTTTGAAGGAAATAATTTAAATTTAATAAATCTTCAACAAGCCCTTGAGTCGCTTTCTTTAATTGAAAAGAGCCAAATGGTGGTCATTGAGAATCTTTTTTCCGGTCGCCAGAGCAAGGGAAAAGAAAAAATGATGACTTATCTTAAAAACTCAAACCCAATAAATTTAATTATCTGGGAAGGGAAAAAAATTGACGGGCGGATTTTACTACCCTTTAAGGCCCAGGTTTTAAGATTTGATTTGCCTTTGATTATCTTCCGTTTCTTAGACTCTTTAGCTCCGGGCAACGCCACTCAGTCTATAAACTTCTTCCATCAGTCTTTAGAGCAGGACCCGCCGGAACTGATTTTCTATCTTTTAAACAGGCAAATCCGTCTTTTGATTCTGGCAACTGATTTAGGCGAAAAAGGTTTAAGCCAGATGCAGGACTGGCAAAAAGGAAAACTCATCCGCCAGGCTAAAAAATTTGGCCTGACAAAATTAATTAAGATTTATAAAGAACTTTTGAAAATTGATTGGCAACAAAAAACTAGCCAAACTCCTTTTAGTCTGGTTTCCCAACTTGACCTTTCCCTGGCTTCCTTTTAGAATGGAATTAAGTATGGAAAAAGCCTATTCTGTTAAAATCAATAAACCTTGGGGTTATGAAATCATTTTTACTCCACCTGATTCCCCGGTCACCGGCAAGATACTTCATCTTAACCAAGGAGCCAGATTTAGTTATCAATACCACGAAAAGAAAACGGAGACTCTTTGTTTGCTTAATGGTCGAGCTAAAATTATTTTAAATGACGAAGAAATAGAAATGGAGCCGCAAAAAGGTTATTTTATCAAGCCAATAGTTAAACATCGCTGTCAAGCTATCACTGACTGTGATCTTCTCGAAGCCTCAACTAAAGAAGAAGGAACCACTGTTAGATTACAAGATGATTATCAAAGACCAGATGAAACCGACGAATTAAGAAAACAGCCTCATCGAGGTTGGACTGGTTGAATTTTTAAACTGCCCAATGACTAAAAAAGAAAAAAACATTCTCTGGTTTCAAGAAGTTGATAAAGATGACGTTTCTTTAGTTGGTGGTAAAGGCGCTAACTTAGGCGAAATGGCCAAAGCTGGTTTTCCGGTGCCGCGGGGCTTTATCGTCACCAGCAAGGCCTATTTTGATTTTCTTGAAGAAAACAAATTAAAAAGCAAAGTCTTTCAGGAACTAAAGAAAATTAATGCTGATGATCCCCAAACAATTAATGAAGCTTCGGAAAAGGTTAAGAAACTTATCTTGAGTGGACAAATCTCTTCTACCTTAGCCAAAGAAATTATTTTTAACTATCTAAAATTAGGCAGTCTCATCACTCAGGCTTTAGTGGCCATTCGTTCTTCAGCCACGGCCGAAGATTTACCAACCGCCTCTTTTGCCGGTCAGCAGGTAACTTTTCTCAATATTCGCGGTGAAGCCAATGTTTTAAAGAAGATACAAGAATGTTGGGCTTCCCTGTTTGAAGCGAGAGCTATTTTTTATCGTGAAGAAAAAGGTTTTGACCATCTTAAAGTCGGTTTAGCGGTCCCGGTTCAGGAAATGGTACCGGCAGAAATTTCCGGGGTAATGTTTACCATTAATCCTGTCACTCATCAAAAAAGCCAACTGATTATCGAGGCTGTCTGGGGTTTGGGAGAATTTATTGTTCAAGGAGAAGTTACTCCGGATACTTATCTTATTGATAAAAACAGTTTGGATATCCTTTCCAAAAAGGTAGAAAAGCAGGAAATTCAATTGATTAAAGTAGGGAGTTTAACCAAGAAAGCCAAAGTCCCAAGACGAAGACAGTTAAAAAGAAAACTGACTGACCCTCAAATTGTCGAATTAGCCAAATTGGGCAAGAAAATTCACAAACATTATTTTTATCCGCAGGATATTGAATGGGTCTTTTATAAAAAGAAATTTTACATTGTTCAGTCAAGGCCAGTGACCACCCTTAAAGAGGCGGATGGCGAGAAAGAAGACCAGTCAAAAATTAAAGAAAAACCAATTTTAAAAGGACAAGCAGCTTCGCCTGGTCTTGCTTCTGGTCCAGTGCAGAAAATTTCAAGTGCCAAAGAAATTAATAAAATCCAAAAGGGTGATGTTTTAGTGGCGCCGATGACTTCTCCGGATTTCGTTCCGGCCATGAAAAAAGTGGTGGCGATTATTACCGATAAGGGCGGACAGACTTCTCACGCGGCCATCGTCAGCCGTGAATTAGGCCTGCCTTGTATTGTTGGCGCAAAAACTGCCACCAAGGATTTAAAAAATAACCAAATGGTAACCGTTAACGGTTCCTTAGGCGAAATTTATGCCGGCAGTTTAAAAATGCCCAGTTCTGCTTTGGAAAAAGAAGCCTTGCCTAATCAAATTTCTCAAATAGCCCGGGTGGTCATCAGACAAACCGCCACCAAACTCTATGTTAATCTGGCTGAACCGCAATTGGCCGCTGAAGTCGCCCAGAGAAATATTGACGGTGTTGGTTTGTTGCGGGCTGAATTTATGATGTCCGAAATTGGCGTTCATCCCAGAAAAATTATTAAAGACAGAAAACAGAAAACCTTTATTAATGAATTGGCAACCAACATCGGTCTTTTTTGTAAATGTTTTTATCCAAGACCGGTGGTTTACCGCACCAGTGATTTTAAAACCAATGAATATCGTCATCTTATCGGTGGCCAAGCTTTTGAGCCTGAGGAAGAAAATCCTTTTATTGGTTTCCGCGGGGCTTTTCGTTATTTGCGCGACCCTGATGTTTTTGAAATGGAGTTAAAGGCGATTAAAAAAGTTAGAAGTAAATTTAACAATCTTGGTTTGATGGTGCCTTTTGTGAGAACGCCACAGGAGTTTCAGGAAATCAAAAAAATCATCGTCGCCAATGGTCTTATTCGCAGCTCAAGTTTTAAATTATGGCTGATGGTGGAAATTCCCGCCAACGTTATTTTACTTGAAGATTTTTTAGAAATAGGCATTGATGGCGTCTCTCTTGGCTCCAATGATTTAACGATGTTAACTTTAGGCGTTGACCGCGACAACGCCGAACTGGCTCAAATTTTTAATGAGAACAATCCGGCTGTTTTTTGGGCGATAGAGAAAACCATTAAAACCTGTCAGAAATACAAGATTACTTCTTCTATCTGCGGTCAGGCCCCGTCCATCTATCCTGATTTGGTGGAAAAATTGGTTGAATGGGGGATTACTAGTATTTCCGTTAACCCGGATGCCATTGAAAGAACCAGAGAATTAATTGCGGAAGCGGAGAAAAAGAAAGTCAGATAAGCAGAGCTTGTTTTTCGCAAGCTCAAAATAAGCAGATGGCTAAAATTAAATCAATCAAAGCCAGGGAAATTTTAGATTCACGCGGTAATCCGACTCTTGAAGCCAGGGTTGAATTGGAAGGTGGAGCAATTGGCGTGGCCTCTGTTCCCTCCGGTGCTTCCATCGGCAAATATGAAGCCTTGGAATTAAGAGATAATGACCCTCACCGCTACAATGGTTTGGGGGTTTTAAAGGCAGTCAATAATATTAATCAGATTATTGCCCCAAAGCTGATTGGAATAGAAGCTCATAATCAATTGGAGGTTGACCGGACTTTATTGGCTTTGGACGGCACGCCAAATAAAAGTAAACTGGGGGCTAATGCCACCTTAGCTGTTTCCCAGGGTGTTTGTGAAGCCGCGGCCGCCGCAGAAAAAGTTAATAATTTTGAACATGTCGCTCATCTTTACGGCTTAAAAAAAGAAGCGTTTAAAATTCCCACGCCGCTTTTTAATTTAATCAACGGCGGCGAACATGGGGCTGGCAATCTTGATTTTCAGGAGTTTCATTTAGTTCCCCATGAACAAAAACCTTATGATGAAGCTCTTAAAGTCGGCGAGGAAATTTACCAAGGAGTGAAGAAAGTTCTTATTCGCAACGGAGCGATTCATTCGGTCGGTGATGAAGGGGGATTCGCCCCTAATCTTTTCACCAATTTAGATGCCCTGGAGGTTTTAACCCAAGGAGTCAAAGAAGCTGGTTATGAGCTTAACAAAGATGTCTTTTTAAGTTTAGATG
>Ga0210044_10011094_pt1 | contig 10572 bp, 11 predicted proteins | sample CryGey13umfilter_2_FD_183959 | JGI IMG/M metagenome (GOLD analysis project Ga0210044, IMG submission 183959) | Groundwater microbial communities from aquifer in Utah, USA - Crystal Geyser 4/9/14 3 um filter (SPAdes) (version 2) | ecosystem: Environmental > Aquatic > Deep subsurface >...
TGGATTTGTAAGTCTGAATACTGCGCCTGGAAATTGTTCTGGATTGTATTCCACTTTGGGAAACTTTTTCTGAATATCTACAAGATCCAGATCTTGGTTTATTGTAGCTGATGCAACAACATTTTCAATGCTAATAATCGGCCTTGTCTGTGGCATGAATAATCATGATTGGAATTGTTTTGCATTATTTAGGAATTGTCACCATTTTTAATTCTTAGAACGGGATTATTGTTTGTTCAAATGAACAAACATTTTAGGCAATTCTAAACTAAAAGTGGTCACAAAAACAACGTCATATTATGAAAAGAAGGTGAATCCATTTACAAATTAATTCGTGAATGTGTTATGATAGAATTTGTGTTTGGACATGATGTAAGGAATCGTTTTATTTTTTATCTATTTTTTCAGGACTGCCTCATACCCGGTACTTCCAGAGTTTAAGACAATCTTGATGTACGGATCAAACTCATAGGATTGCACCATGTCTGCCATTTGTTGCTCATGTTCTTTTTCTAGTTCCCTAATATCTCCAACCTTGTCTTTGAGAATGTCTTCTTTGTCATCTTCATAGTCTTCTCTAATCTTTATGATCTTGGTACTTAGCTCTTCTTTGGACATGTCAGTATGCTCGTTATAGTATTTTGTAGCATTTTTTTCCTCAATCTTTGACTGTTCTAGCAATTCATCATATTTTTTGTCATATTCTTTTTTTAATTCAATTTTTTTATTTTCAAGATCCCTTTCCATATCACGGATTTGCTGGTTGATTTCCTCAATTTTCAATGCGCTCTCTTTTTGCTTGATGCTTTTCATGATAAATTCTTCAGAGTCATGAAATTCCGCAATGCCTTGCTCTATCCAAGTATTTGCAGTGTTATCAAGTACGCAGGAATACTTTTCCGTATTTTTATTGAATATGACACTAAAGCCATCATCGCATTTTGTAAGTGGAGTCACTGATGGTTGTTGTTGAAAAGGATCCTGTGAATCCCCTACAATTTCACCCATTCCACGCTGTATCCACATTTCTGCAGTAGACATGGTTATACACACATAGTCATCTGCATGAAAACGATGAATGACTACTTGGCCTTCCCTGCATTCAGTGTTAGGACTTGTTTTTGATAGCTCATCCCAAGATACGGCATCATCTGGGTTTGCATTCAAGTATGCAGGATTTGTTCTGTAATCCTCATAGTATTTTCTTAGTTGTTCTCCAGTAATTGGCGAATCTACAAATTTTCCGTTTATGTCAAAAAGAATTTGTTGGTTGTAGTATGCTAAATTTCGATTTACGTTAAATTGTGAATTGGCTTCAATAAGTTCTATTCTTTTGGTTTCTGATGCTACACGATATGCCTGTATTCCATCACGCAGTGAACCTCCATTTGAAATGACTTGCTTTAACGCCTCTCGACCTGCATTTACCTTTTGTTCTTTAAACTCAAACTGATCCCAAAACACATCCTTGACTTGAGAATCTGGAATTTTGTCTACAAATCTCTCAAAAGAATTACGTGGAGAATAGTATTCCCAAAGTTTTTCCCACTCTGCAAGATCTTCATTTAGTTTTTTTAATGCCTGTGCTCTTTTGCTGTCCAACTCTTGTTGTTTTTCTATATTATCATAGTTTCTCTGCTCTAGTTCTGCAATCCATTGTTTTGTCTGCTCAATCTTTTGTAAAATGTCCTGTGCCAGTGGATTGTTTGCAAGATCTTCTGAAAGAGTGACTTGCTCACCAGTATATGCCGTTTGGGCAAATGCGGGGCTTATTGTAAAAAATAATGCAAAAACACTAGCAACTACGCCTAATAGAATTTTAGAATTCATTCAACTCCACCCATTATAAAAAACCAAAAATCATCCCTTTTAAGAATTACTCATGAATGCTTTGTTTATGAATATATGAGAGTACTAAAAACATAGTGACAACATACAAAAACAAGTACAAGGAATTTGAGCAATTAAATATGAAGCGTGTATAATTGAACCATGGAAGAGGATGCACTTCGATTTTGGATTATTCCAATCATATGTCTAGTTATTGTGATGGGATTTTTTGTTTTTTCATTAGATTATAAAATAAACACAATTTTTCCCAATGCAGAACTAGAAAGACAAAAGATGAAAGAAATGACTTGCCCTGAAATTCTACTAAAAGATTCTTCAAATAGATATTGGAGTTCAGAAAATGCCCAAATAGGAAAAGCCAAAGCTCTCAGTTGCAAGGTTCCACAAGAAAGTCAAAGTTCTGGTCTTAGTCCATATGTTGAGTTTTGTACGCCGGGAGGATTTGCACCTATCAAAAAAATTGAAAACAGCACTCATTCATTTAATCATGATACATGTGTTTGGGGTTTGAAGTAAACCCAGCCTGTTCTTTTATTCTTGTGGTTAAGTAAAGGCCTAGTTCTCATTTTCTATTTCTTCAAAATATAGTGATTCTAAATAAAACAAAGAATTACAAGATGATTATTTAACTACTGTAATTGATCCGGTCTGCCAAGGATGCACCATACAAAAGTAATCAAATTTTCCAACACTGTTAAATTTTAACGCATATGTTGCATCAGGTTCTGCCAATCCTGAATCAAATAGTGATGTTGGACCGTCTTCAGGATTGCCTGAGGTTATTGTGTGCATTGCATCATCGTAATTTTTCCACTCTATGATTTCGCCGACTTTGATTGTAATTTCTTCAGGCTCAAAGCAATGTGCGATTTCTTCACAACCAGGAACTGAGCTTCCTTGTGGAACTGATATGGTATAAGTTGGGATATCTCCGTATTCTGGAGCAACTATCTCTGGTTCTTGTGAGGCATCATTATTTCCAATGTCCAAACAGTTGGTATATTTGATAAAGTCATATGCATATTGGTCTTCTGCTCTTCCTTCTTGTAATAGCACCTTAAGAAAACCACCGGTAAATTCTTCAGTAGCACCTAAACTCTTTCGGTATTTGTTGTCATTAATATCACATCTTACATATTCGCGAAATCTTTCATCCCAAATATCATAGTTAATGTTCAATCGCAGTGTGTTTCCAGTATCAAAATCATACGCATACACTTCAAGTTGAGTATTGTGTCTATTGAGATTCTCTTGATAGTAATGATCAGGGTATTTTTCTGTAAATAATATTACAGAAGGAAGCACTTTCATTTCCGCCATCAGTTTGTCCTTGTTTATTGTTAAGAGGAGCCAGTTTTCTTGAAGCTGATTACTTGCACCGACTACTCCTATTACTGTAAAAATTACAGCCATTCCAACACCTACACAAATACCAATTTTTGCATATGTCTGTAATTGCATCTTATCATACTTCTTTTATTCAGTAATTGAAAAGTGCTTCTAATCTTTTACATCTAGTTTTCATTTTCTTTTTATCAAGATAGATTGAAGAATATCAATTTCCACGCAATCCTGCACTTTCACGTTCCACAGCTAGTTGATATTCGGATGAGAATGGTACAGGATAAGCACTGTTGTCATAATCCTGGTAAACTGCATCCTCACCATTGTTCGTAAAAGGTTTTTTTGGAATTTCCAGACATTGTGTATATTCTAAATATAGAATTGCCAATGTATCACTTGCACTTGGGAGTCTTTCTCCGCCTGCAAGATTGCATCTGATTGAATAATCCAATATTTGATTGCGTACATCATAATCCATATTCAGTGTAATGTAATGAAATGTGGTAAAATTCATCGCAGTTAATTCTATGCGCGCGTTTCTGTTGTTGTGGTTTTTAAGGACCTCACTTGCATCAGGATATTTTTCTTTGAATTTTGAATAAACCAATTCGCTGTTGAAAATCTTCATGGCATCATCATTTGTAAGTTTTGGAGTTAGTATGTCACTCCAATCGCGCTGAGTATTTGAAACAATGTGTGGTATTATGGTAATTAAAAACAATGAAAAGAACACCAATCCAATAGTAATCGCAATAATTATTGCAATTTTTAGTATTTTTTCCATCTATTGTTGCCTCGCAGAAGAAACATGAACCATTTGTGACATGTTCGAGGATATTTTGGGTACACTAAATGTAATTGAGATTTTACCAAAATTATCAAATGATAATTCATAAAAAATAGATGAAAGTGACCTAGGCAGAGTCTAGGTCACTCCTTGGTGTGTTTACCACCTTGAAGATTTTGACATAATAGTCGCCTTCAAAAAAATGGGTGATCTTGCCATCATCTATAGATAACACTCTGAATCTGTATTCAAATGAATTGTCTCCTTTCAATGACACCTGTGCAACATGAATAGGATCTTCTTCAAGGGATTTGAAGAATTGGATTATCACAGGATATCCTTGAGATGGATTATTGACTTTGCCTTTAACAGCACCCCAAGGGAGTGTGTTGTTTTGAGGTATACTCATTTTGGTTACTGTTTTTTCAAGACTTATCTCATCATCCAATTTTGTTGTTGTAGTTTGAGACGTCTCTGCAAATGCAGGCATGTCATAAAAAAAGACAGACATGCTCAACAGCATTCCAAAAAGACACAAGGCGGACAAACTTTTTGTGTTGATTGTTTGACAAATTCTCGATATGTCTGATACAGAAATCACACTCATGCTGACAAACCCCACTTGTTTTTTTGGATTGTTTTTGATTTGTTGGGGGATGTGAACAAATCAGATTCAACAAAAGACAAATCATGCTCAAAAAGAGAATGCATAGTGTCTTGAATTGATTTTGTGCGGTTCCACTGCGAAGATGAGAATCCACCTCTAGGAAAAATTGTGCAGGCAAGAGGGGTCATACAATCATCTCCTCAACACGATCTTGGCGATGCAACGATGTAAAAGAACTTGGCATCGTATTACACACAATCAAAATACCAAATGATATTGATTGTAAGGGCATTCTTAATGTCTCTCCTCAAACAAAATCCAAGAAAGGCCCATTAGGTCTTCATTGGTGAACACCAATGATTTTGTTTGTTGCAATGATTTTGACACTGCTTTTACAGGATTACTTGCAACCTGAGTTTCAGAAGGCGAGTGTTGCCAATTGTGTATGATTTTCTGATTCATAAAAAAAATGAGCCTGAGTTATATATAACAAGAGATACCGTATATCGGTATGCCTTTAGATGATGAGACAGTATATGGGAATTTGCAAAACTACAAGATGTATCTCCGCCCCAATGCACATAGTCACTATGGTTTTCCAAATGAGAAAAAATCATCATTAAGCAAGCATCAGCAAAATGTTCAGAGTCTATTAAAAATAATGAGTAAAAATGAGCCAATGACTACATGGGATCTTGCAAAAATTTCAATACCAAATGACATATCCAGACTACGTGAACGTGAAAAAATCTACAGGCGATTACTAGTTGGAAGAAAAGACAACGGAAAACATTCAGATGGGATTTTAGACATAGGTCTAGTTGTAAAAGATGGGAAAAGCATCAAAACAGGAATTGCTGACAAATACAGATTGTCATTGTATGGAATTCTGTATTGCATGGATGTGTTAGATCTTTCCAAGAAAGAGATCGACATTATTGCAGAAAAATATTCTAGAGTACTACCAAAAGTTTTTGGGAAATGGGAGTATCTAAAATCAAAGGTAGGAGACAAAGTTTATGGCATCAGACTGTTAGCAAACGGATTACTAGCCGATAATCCCCAGATTCGTGTTCAAGAAGGAATTCCATTTTATGAATTAATGTCATTTGTGCACATAAAATATCAAAGAGATTTTGAACATATTTCAGAAGATAGATTGGCAGAACAGATTTCATACTGGTTCTATGTCAATCTGCTATACCATCCAATACAAAAAAACAATACAAAAGAAACAGGAATTAAAAGTTTGAATTCAATATTTCATACAGATGATAAACTAAGAAAATGGTTTTTATCTTTTTTTAAAGAATCAAAGAAATACTATCATGACAGATACAGTGTGTTAAGAAAATCAGAAAAAATATAATTATTTGACAGAAGCAATCATGTCGTTTAATTCTGTTAAATCAAAAGGTTTTGTAAGCAATCCATACAGACCAGACTTTTCTGCATGCTCAAATTCTTTATTATTAATTGCATAGGCAGAAGTGAATACTATTTTTGCCTCAGGATTGGCTTTTTTTATTTTAAAAAATGCATCATAACCATTCATCACAGGCATCTTAAGATCCATCAAAACGATATCGGGGCATGACTGGTCAAATTTCTTGATAGCCTCTTCTCCATTTTTTGCAGTAATCACGTCATAATTTTCATATTTTAGCATGTATTCAGTTGCCTCTAAAAACTGGATATCATCATCTACTAGGAGAACTCGTACATTAGACATTATTTTTCATGCCTCTGAGGACGCATAATTATATCAACAATCATTTTGGCAACCTAATTGAGAATATCACAGGATCTGTAGTTACTTGGATAGTTCCTTTGTGTTGTTCAACTATATTTTTGCAGCTAGAGAGCCCCAATCCAGTACCTTCGAGTTTAGTAGTAAATAATGTATCAAAGATGCGTGTCAAATCTTCAGAAGGTATGTTGGGACCAGAATTCTCAAACGTCATTGTCACGTCAGATGAAGTCTCAAGGGTGTTAATTGTAACATATCCATTTTCTTCTCCAATGGATTGGATTGCATTTAATAAAATATTTACAAACACTACCAACATTTTTTCATAGTCAAAACTAACAATCACGTCATTTTGTGGCAAATCGATTCGAATATGTGAGGGCACATCTAATGTGTCAATTGCTTCTTGAATAGTTTGATTAATTGAGTGAGGTTTTAGCATTATTGGTGTTGTTCTTACATAGTTTAACACTTCCTCAATTTGATGTGAAATACGACGTATCGATAGATTGATGCGAGTCAATTCACGAGAGATGACTTCATTTTTGTTGTTGTTTTCTTTTTCAATTATTACTCCTGCGTTTTTGATTGTACCTAAAGGATTTCGTATATCATGGGCAATGTTAGATGAGAGCTGTCCTATCACAGTTAGTTTTTCTTTTTTAAATCCCTGTGTACGCTTTATCAGAAATATTAACAAGACAGTTATGGTAGACAATAATAAGAAGACAGTTTGGATTTTTGCAAAAAATATTACCTCGTCAATTTCGTTATTTATGGATTGGATTGGAGTAACTACTGCAAATAAAAATTCATTTTTATCATTAACACTTATGGGGATTGCAGAGTTTATCATTTCACCAACATCATCATCTAATGTAAAAATTACCGTAGAGAGATTCCCTTCAAGCACATTTAGAATGTGAGGATTTAAAATTGAGTTACTTTTAATATCTTTTTGAATTTCATCTCCAAAAAAATCCTTGCCTGCGTTTTCCATGTTTGGATGAATGAGAAGTATGTGATTTTCATCCATGACCATCAAGAATTGAGATTCAACATCATAGATGTTTCCATGTCTCTCAAAGAACTCGCTTGACGCAAATGTTACCAAAAGTATTCCTGCAGGTATGTTTGTGCTCTGATTGATTATTGGAAAGGTTATTGCAATTTCAGGTTCATCATACAATAATGTGTTTATAGATAGTATTACAGGATCAGTTTTTACTGTGTTTTGTTCAGCTTCAATTAGTTCAGGTAATCCTTTAACGGTTGCACCAACAAATGAGCTATGATTTTTACTTGCTTGTGAGAGAACCGTAAACTTTTCATCAAGTGCAAGAATTTGTGCAGTTGGGGAAATAGAATTTAGACGATTAAATGTTTGCTCTATTAATCGATTTGATTCTGCGGTCCCAATATCTCTTTGCAATTCATTGGATTTTGCTAAAAGTTCCAGCTCAAATATGATGGATTCTAATTCAGAACTAATGTTTTTAGATATAGATTTTGTAATAATTTCTTGAATTTTGATCTGATTTTTTACAACAGATACTTTGATGTTTTCTTCTTCTATGCTGTAAATTTCAATTGTAATTATAGTCAACGAGATTATTACAATGGAGACAATTACATACCATAGCATTTTTTTTTTATTTGGAGCAAATAACAAATCTTTCAAGTCCTAGTTGTGTCATATATCATCATGTTTTGGTTCATTATTGAGTAAAATATGCAGAGTTCATAAAGCATTCTAATGATTAGTGAATCCTACAGGTATGAATTATGTTTAGTGAACAATTAAGAATTAAAAATCTAGTTTTCATTTTCTCTTAACGCAAGTAAAAATCAAGAGGAATCATAATTATGCCAGTTATGTGAATTGATTTTCTCTGAATCTCTTTTAAAACAATATCTTTGTCTGTCATAAGTCGATTCACAATTTGAATAATTTCCTAAGAGTGACAGCATACAATCCATAGACAAACAGAGTGCTTTTTAACATGTATTGCATGATAAACATTTTTTTCATTTTTATGTCATCGTTAGTTTTTTTATATTCCAAAGAAAGGATCAAATGATCCGCATCAATCCCAGACTTGCCAAAAAGAGAGCAAATCTCCTTTACTTCCTGTTTTGTAGTAGATAACGGTCGGCCTAATGCAAAAAGCACATCATCGCAAGCCCAAAAATTTGCCTTTACAGCATGGGAAAATGCAGACTTGGAACTGTACGGAAATATCACAAAACTCATCATCAGCAATAGCATCGCATTAAATGATGCCTTTATCTTCTCAATTGTCGGAACTGTTTTTGGAATTTCTTTTCTGATATCTTTGCCATAAAGTATGATTCCTGTATTTTTTATTCTATGTAGGAACAATCCAAGTGACGCTATTGTTCTTGCACCTAATTCTGTTTTTAGATCTTTTGTAATCTTGAATCGTTTCAAGTCCAGTTGGTCTTGGGCGACAACATAAAATGGCTGACCGAACATCATCTTATTTTCAGTCTTGAAGATTAGATCAAGTGCAAGATTGTTAGTCTTTTTGTAGGATGTACACGTATCGGATAGTTTTAAATCATATTTTGAATCAAGTGAGAGTAAGAGGCTGTTCAGATAATTTTCAATTTCTTTACATAGTTTTTTGTTTTTTATAATTACAATACAATCAATATCAGATTTTCCTCGAATCCATTCACCAGTTGTTGCAGAGCCAAACAGTACAAAAGAGACAATCTCGTCAGTAAATTTTGCAGTCAATTCTGCAACCATCTCTTTCATGAACTGTTCAAGTTCTTTATTTTGGATTGACATGGTAAATCAAAAATAGATTATTCATTCATACTCATAAGTCATACAAAAGCAATTATTTAGCACCCAAACTCTTTTGCCCAAGATTCATCTGAGAATTCACTTGTAGAACAATACTGTTTGAGAATATTTGCATGTCCTGCATAAAGCAATTCTGAATTAAGCACGTTGCCATTACAGGTTATTTTTCCAATCAGTCTGCCATACACATCATATGGTTGTCCATCGTCCTGATCAAATACTGCAATCATTGTTACAGGGCATATTTTTGCTGTAAACTGACTTGCATTATGGAATCCCATTTCATATCTTTCAGGAGTGTTTGTAAGGGATAATCGCACCTCATATCCTCCCTTCAAATATAACGTATCACCATCAACAATTCTCACAATTGTCTCTGAAAGACATAATGTATCTCCAATACATTGAGGATCATCAGGATTCCACACTGTTTTTTTGGTATTTTCTTTCTTGACTGAAAATTCAATTTGGATTGGTGGGGACAAAGCAGTTGGGTTGTGTACGCTCTCCCACACAAACATTGTTGCAACATAATCGCCCTCTTTTTGTGGAATCCATGAAGAAGAGGGACTAAAGTAAGATTCAGGGTTCAACACTCCGTCAATCCATGACAAGGATTCAGTGGTACCAGTATCATTCTGAATCATCACAAGATATGCAAATTTTTGTTCTCGATTCTGCTGATTGGCAATGTCTGATGTTATCTGTATTTGTTCCCCGACTGAAGGAATAACAATTGAATTTCCAAATACATCTAAGATTCTTGCGTTAGACGCAGGGGCTCGCTCAAGCGGAGGACCAGTGCTTCCAATTAGTGTAGTAGATATCAGACCGCTATCAGAACTAAAATGTCCCGGTGGCATTGTAAAATCCACATACATCACTCCCATAGTGTCTCCGTCCTGAGCAAATATGACATTGGGGGCAGAACGAGAGTTGCTTATCCCAAACTTTCTCTCAAACATTCCCGAATCAGATTCTGTTTCTTGGAGTTCTATAACATGGAGTTCTGGATCACTGTCAGAATATACAAACACATTTGCTGTCTCTTTATAGTTTGCATCCTTATTCAAATCAGGATCTTTTAGAATTGCGGTGACAAACCCAGTCCCATTTTTTATTGGAAAGCTTGCTTGTTCCCAACTTAATTCGGCAAGAGTGAATTTGGGATCAATCCCAGAGGAATTTGGATCAGTATTGACATGATCAAAATATTTAGAATCAATGCACGGTGCATATCTAGTCACATAATGACAATCATCTGCATGTACATATTCAACTTATCCTAAAACTGATCATTTAGTGAATAATTGAAGATCATCATGATCTAACAACTAGCCCAAGTAACAACGTTCCATGAAATATCAAGAATTATCAGACAAACAATGGAGTACGAT
>Ga0210044_10011104_pt1 | contig 10565 bp, 9 predicted proteins | sample CryGey13umfilter_2_FD_183959 | JGI IMG/M metagenome (GOLD analysis project Ga0210044, IMG submission 183959) | Groundwater microbial communities from aquifer in Utah, USA - Crystal Geyser 4/9/14 3 um filter (SPAdes) (version 2) | ecosystem: Environmental > Aquatic > Deep subsurface > Groundwater...
CAACTTTCCGTCTTTGAAAATGAAAATGTAATAGCCGTCAGGTTCGATTTTTTCTCCCTCAAAATAACCGAAGCGGCTGGCGGCATAGGGTTTTTCTGAAAAAAATTCGACCTGAATCTCGTGAATAGAACGGTAAGCCGGCAGGCGGTTGGCCCAACTTCCAATGAGAGGAGCAAAAAGGGTACACATGCAAATGCAGCCCGTCCAGAGGCGCATTTTCCCAAGGGTGTCTTCTGCATATTTTTTGAGCTGCCAACTCAAAAGCACGCCTGTTGCCAAGCCCCCGATGAGCGACTTCACTATCAGGTCTTGTGCGTCAAGGGTATTGGCAAATACCCGGAATTCAGCAGCATACGCCGATATAAAACCAAGCAGGGCCAAGACACAGGCTGCGGCTATCACCTTGTAATTCAGCTTTATCAATGATGCAGGCTTATTTTCAAAACGAATAGCTCGTCAGGCCATTTCAAATTGAAGCCTGGCGAGGCTTTTGTAAATGCCGTCTTCCAATTGCGAAAGTTCATCGTGGGTGCCGCTTTCGACGATGCGGCCATTGTCTATGACGTAGATGCAATCTACGTTTCGCACAGTGGCCAACCGGTGGGCGATGATGATGGAAGTACGCCCTTCCATGAGTTTGTCGAGGGCATCCTGCACGACCCTTTCAGATTCGGCATCGAGTGATGAGGTGGCCTCATCGAGCAATAAGATAGAGGGATTTTTAAGGATGGCCCGTGCAATGGCGACGCGCTGCCGCTGGCCCCCGGAGAGTTTGATTCCGCGCTCGCCGACTACGGTTTCCAGCCCTTCGGGGAACGACTGGATGAAGTCCCAGGCGTTGGCCTGAATGGCGGCCTGTTTCAATTCTTCGTCTGATGCGCCGGGTTTCCCATAAAGAATATTCTCGCGTATGGTGCCGCCAAATAGCAATACCTCCTGGGGTACGATGGCGATATTTTGCCGGTAAGCGGTGGTGTTCATGTCGTTGATGTTAATGCCATCCACTCTGATTTCCCCGCTGTTCATTTTATAAAACTTCAACAGCAGTTGCACGATGGTGGACTTGCCAGCGCCACTCGGGCCAACGAGCGCCACCTTTTGGCCTGCGGCCACATTGAAGGTTATTTTTTTCAGAATTGGAACATCGGTGCGCGTGGGATATTCAAAAGCTACCTCAATGAATTCGATATTTCCGTCTAATCTTTTAGCCGGGGGCGGGGTAGTTTCGTCCACTCGCACTTCACTTACTTCATCCAAAATCTCCCTGACCCGCTCGGTGGCACCGATGGCTCCCAGCAGTTCGGTGTAAAAGTTGCCGAGGCCGGCAATGGCGGCTCCGATGATGGCGGTATATACTACGAATGAAATCAATTGTCCGGGGGTAATGGTGCCGTTGCTCACCATGACAGCCGCTTCCCACACGATGAAAAACAGGGCACCAAACAGTACCGTGATGATGAATACCGAAAACAGCGCCCGGCGCCGCGCAAATTTTAATGAAACATCTACGGTTTTGAAAATGGCCTTGCTGTAGCGGAGGTGCTCGTACACCTCGTTGGTGAAGGCCTTTACAACATGGATGTTTTGCATGGTTTCGTTCAGGATGATGTTGGAGTTGGCAAGTTCACCCTGCCGCGCTTTGCTTAACTTGCGGATGTAGCGCCCAAAAAACATGGCACCGACCACAATGACCGGAAACGTTGCCAACATAATAAGGGCGAGCATCGGGGTGGTGATGGCGAGAAAAATGATGCCTGAAATGAGGATAATCACCTGCCGCATGAACTCAGCGAGTGTGATGGAAAAGGCGCTGTATAATTTTTCGACGTCGGCGGTGAGGCGGCTCACAAGCTCGCCGGTTCTCGATTTTTCAAAAAACACGATGGGTAGCGAAATCAACTTCTGGTACAAGGCTCTTCGCACATCGGCTATGCCCTTTTCGCTCACAGTGGCAAATAGCAACACCCTGAAATAGGATACAAATCCCTGCACTACCAAAATGAAAAGGAGCAGAAACCCCACATCTTTCAAGGTGATGGGGTACCTGGATTTGCCGAGGGCGATGTCCACCATTTCTCCCGATAGGTAGGGGAAAATCATAAACACGAGACTCGAGAAAAAAAGCAGCACCAATCCCGCTATGAGGTGCACCCGGTAGGGTTTTACAAAAGTGAAGATTTGCAACGCCTTGCGGAGTTGTTCGCCACTAATTTTCTTGGGTGCTTCTGGCGGTTCGGTATTGTGTCTATTATTTGCCATTATTATTTTACTGAGTTAATGCGCAACAAATCAACCATAACATACTCCCACAGATGAAGTTGAAAATCCAATGAGTTTTCCAATGCTGATATTCATGTTGGGTTTTACGGTGAACGAGGCGGCGGGATGCAATGGGGGGTAAAATTACCCTTTTCATCGCTGTCGCTTCGGTTTTCAAGGCATAATGCCGAGTTTGGCCGGTCATAAATCTTTCCTTAGAGCTTGTTGGGGATTTAGCTTCCGGTGAAAAACCGCCCCTTTTTTGATGATACTGCGTTGAAAAAATGGTCACTTAGGAATGGCTATGCTCCCATTTTTCCGCCTTGTCTCATCAAAAAATTGACGCTTTTTCCCTCGAAACCCAAATCCCCAACAAGCTCTTAGTAACGTGTTCGAAATAAGATGTGTGTTTTTTCGGCGGCGAAGCCGCCGAAAAAACACACATCTTATTTTGCGCACGTTACTTAACCAGAAATACAATCGCCGTGAATTTGCCCATCGCTTTTATGGAAAGGATGAAAGTGGCCTTAGCCGGTGACTACCCGGCTTTCGAAGCCTCGCTGACGCAACCGGCCCCGGTGAGTTTGCGGCTCAATCCCACCAAACCAGTACCTGGGTTTCCCCAACCCGACGCCGTGCCATGGCATCCGCAAGGGCGGTACCTCCCGGAGCGGCCGGTTTACACGCTCGACCCGTTGTTTCACGCAGGTGCCTATTATGTGCAGGAAGCGTCGTCCATGTTTGTCTATCAGGCCATCCGGCAATGGGCGGAGCATCCTCAGAAACTCAGGGTACTCGACCTGTGCGCCGCACCGGGCGGCAAGAGTACATTGCTGGCTTCGGCTTTGGGCAATGAGGGGCTGGTGGTGGCGAATGAAGTCATCCAAAGCAGGGTGCCTGCCCTCCGCATGAACCTCGAAAAGTGGGGATTTCCGAACGTAGCTATCGTTAACCACGACCCTGCGGATTTTTCCAAACTCCCTGGATTTTTTGACGTCGTGCTGGTGGACGCTCCCTGTTCCGGCGAAGGCCTTTTTCGCAAATCGCCGGAGGCAGCCGGCGAGTGGTCGGTGTCAAACGCAGCGCATTGCGAGGTGAGGCAGAAGAGAATTTTGGCCGAAGCCGTGAAATTAGTGAAGCCCGGTGGCCTGCTGATTTACGCCACCTGCACCTTCAACCCCAAAGAAAATGGCCGTAACATTCCGGCGCTCTTACAAAAAGGTGCATTCGAATTTTGCCCGCTCGAAACGGAGAAATCTTGGGGTGTGGAGGTGCAGGAATACGGCTATCAGTTTTATCCCCACCGGGTACGGGGTGAAGGCTTCTTTATGGCATGCCTGCGGAAAAGCGAAGGTGAAAGGCCACCGGAAAAGCGCAAGAATGCTCGCTTTGCCGAATGGCGCAACCTGCCGGCGAAGGAGAAAATTATCCTCAGGCCATGGCTGTCAGATTTGGACAAGTTTGAAATCTTCGAGAAGGCAAACGGCGGCTTGGTGGCGCTGGATGCCGGACGGATGGAAGATTATCTGGACCTCGCAGCGGCGCTGAAAAGGAGGGCCTTCGGCATCCAGATTGGGAAGCTCAAGGGGAGAAATTTTGTGCCCTCTCATGCGTTGGCATTGAGTCAATGTGTGTCTGCTTCCTTTCCATCTGTAGAGCTGAGCAAAGAAGAGGCGTTGCGCTTGTTGCGCAAGGAGGAAATGGTGCCGGAGAAGGCTCCGAAAGGCTGGTGCCTTGCTCGCTTCGAAGGCTTAAACCTCGGTTGGATGAAAGTGTTGGAGCACCGTATCAATAATTATTTCCCGCCGGAATGGCGCATCAGGATGTGAGCGATTTGTTACAATAAAAAAGACCACCCGTGCGGATGGTCTTGGCAAATGGTAAAGTTTTATTTGCTGTATAATCAGAGAAATTTGTAGTAAGCTAAGCGAATTTGGCCATGTCCCTGACTAAGATTTTCCCGCGGTTGAAATAAATCTGGTCGGACTTCCGCAATTCATTCAAAACCAAGGTGACGGTTTGGCGGGAAGTGCAGGTGATGTTGGCGATGTCCTGATGTGTCAGGGAGTGTTTGAGTAACATTTCGAAACCAATTTTACGACCGCTGATGTTCATGGCGTCTTTGATGAAATCGACGATGCGGGTGCGGGCATCTTTAAAAATGAGCGATTCCAACTTTGTTTCTGCCCGTATAAGGCGATTGCCGAAGAGCGTCATCACCCTGTCGCACAATTGAAAATTGGTGCGCATCAGCCGTTTTAAATCTTCCACTTTTAAGACGTACAGGTGAACTTCCTCGCGCAGCGCCTGGGCAAAATCCTGGCGTTTAGTTTCTCCGATGATTCCCAATTCTCCAAAGAGCGCCAAAGGCTGAACGATGGCCTTGATAATCTCTTTGCCGTCATCGGAGTGGGTGCCGATTTTGAGGGTGCCTTTTGCCAAAAAGAAAATATGGCTGGATGCCTCGTCGGGCAGGTAGATGTAACTGAACTTGGGCTTTATTTTATACTCAGCCATTTCCTCCAACCGGCGTTTTTCCTCGTCGTTCAGGGGCTCAAATAAAGGGAATTGGGTAATTGGTGTTATCGAATTGGCAATAGCTGCGCTCATTTCTTAGTGTTTAGAGAAGTATGAACTAATTTGGACGATACAATTTCACTGACACAAAATTTGGCGAGTCCCCCTATGGGAAGGTTAAATTGTTGTAAAAAATCGGGAAAGCCAGCGTAAAGTGAAGAGGGGATAAATCAGTTGCCGAGGCTGAAAGAGTTCGTGTTGGAGCTGTACCCAGCGAAAATACCCTCCCCGTTGACGATGTTGTCGTAAATGACAACGCCATTGGAAAGCGGGTTTCCGGAGTTCACCTGGCGGGTAAGGGTGGAGTGGTACAGGTAATAATCCTCAGTGACAGTGCGCAGTTCAATGAAAAAATTGCCCGGAATGCTGGATGCTAAGCTATAGGTATAATTGCCCTTGAAAGGCAGGCTCATGTGCTGCCCGTCGAAAGTGTCGTCTTTCAATAAGAAACTCCGGTTGTCGAAGTACTTGATGGCGGGCATGTTCGGGTCGGATGATTGCACCGATAGTGGTGTATTCAGGAATCGGTTTCCCAAAAGGGTATCGCCTTCTGAATTAAGGAGGTAGCTCGTTAGCTCCTGATAAAAAACAAGATGGTAGTAATTCTTTTCACCTGGCGGATCCTGAAAATCAACGACTACGTTGAAATTCACTGCCACATCGTGGTTTGAATCTTCATTGGAGGTATTGGAGAAATCAACCGACTGAATGGGGACGGCCATAGGTACACTGCTTGTAGCCGTCACTGGCTCAAACCCCGGCACCGAAACTTTTATGGTATAAACGGTGCCGGACTGTGGGGTCAGTTGAGTGGTGCGGTAAAATGGAGGTCTTCCATCATCCCCGGTGATGAGTTCGAGCACTTCTAATAATTCGTTTCCGCTGAATACCATTACGGTGGCATCTGTAAGGTAAGAGAAGGCCTCGTTCGACAACACATCCTTGGTTTTGGAAACAAAAACTTCGAGCACTTTTTGGTCTGAAAAGTTGCTGACTACGACTAATCGCTGCTCTTGGTTGACTTCAAAATCTATGGCCTCCTCGCAGGAGAAGAGCATCAAACAAAGGGCAATAAGCAGGGAAGTATGTGGGTAATATCGTGTCATGTGTTTTCAACGTTTTGCTGACATGCCGCCAAAGTTCGGCATTTTATATGGCAATCAAGAAAATCTGTGATTTAATTTTTGGCCAAATCAAATGGCTGGCATACGAAGGGGGATGCCTGCACTGGAATTGGGTCAACGTGGGACTGTGGATATTGGGTTCATTTTGGTTGGAATCCCAAATACTCCAATTGGGGGCAAATCAATAGGCCCGATTTCAAGCAATGTGTAAGGTGGCACTTTTTAAGCGGCTCCAAAGCGTGCCCTGCGTAATCCTTTTTTCAACAAAATTTTCAATAGTTGTCCTAAGTCCGATATTTTTGCTGCCATAAAATAAAAGGGTTGAACCAAAGGCAGGGGCCGGGGTTCCCGTTGCTAAATTCTGAATAATTGTACAATGGCAAGACTAATTCAATTGAGAGAAGCCCTCCAGGAAGGCATGTCGGAAGAGATGCGCAGGGATGAAAATGTGTTTTTGATGGGCGAAGAAGTGGCGGAATACAACGGCGCTTACAAGGTGAGCAAAGGCATGCTCGACGAATTTGGCCCCCGGCGCGTAATTGATACCCCGATTGCAGAGCTTGGCTTTGCAGGCATCGGCGTGGGGGCGGCCATGAATGGCCTGCGGCCTATCGTTGAGTTTATGACCTGGAACTTTGCCGTGCTCGCATTCGACCAAATCGTGAATAATGCCGCCAAAACTCTGGCGCAATCTGCCGGTGATTTCCATTGCCCCATCGTATTCCGCGGTCCATCGGGAGCCGCCGGTCAATTGGCGCAGCAGCACTCCCAGACTTTCGAAAGCTGGCTTGGCAACTGCCCCGGCCTCAAGGTCGTGTCGTGCATTGACCCTGCCGATGCAAAAGGCCTCCTCAAATCGGCCATCCGCGACGACGACCCGGTGTGCATGATGGAGTCGGAGATATTGTACGGCCACAAAGGCGAAGTGCCGGAGGGCGAATACACCGTGCCCATCGGGTTGGCGGCTGTACGCCGCTACGGCACAGACGTGACCATCGTGTCTTTCAATAAAATGGTGCTGGAGGCCATGAAAGCCGCCGAAGAATTAGCAGGCATGGGCATTTCTGCCGAGGTCATTGATTTGCGCACCATCCGCCCGCTCGATTATACCACCATCGTGGAATCCGTCAAAAAAACGAACCGCCTCGTGGTGGTGGATGAATCATGGCCCATGTTCGGCGTCTCCGCCGAAATAGCCTATGAAATTCAGAAATATGCCTTTGACTACCTCGATGCTCCCGTCACTCGGGTAAACTCCGCCGACACTTCACTTCCCTATGCTCCGGCTTTCGTCGAAGAATATCTGCCCAATCCGGCCAAGATTATTAAAGCCGTGAAAGAGGTGATGTATGCGGGTGTGTGAGTCAGGGAATCCGGTTTAAGGAAAAAGCGGCCCGCAAATGCAAGCCGCTTTTTTTTTGCGCATTAGGAACGTGCGCAAAACAACCTGGAGAATTCACCGGGTGACTTCGAGTCACCCGGTGAATTGGCTTCTGCAAAACTTACCAAGTTATTTTGCACACGTTCCTTAGGAACACGGATGCTGCGAATTGGGCTAATAGTTGCAGATGGGCCTTCAAATTTTTCAAAGCGCTTCCAACGCCTGCGCCAAATCTTCCATCAGCCAGTCAGGGTCTTCGAGGCCAATGTAAATGCGCACCAACGTAAAAGGGTAGGGTGGGTTGTCGCGGCCGGGCACGTTGTAGAAGGCCGCCATTGGGACGATGAGTGACTCATGCCCGCCCCAGGAGACGGCCAGGAGGAAGTTTTTTAGTTTTCCAAAAAATGCCTCGACCTGCCCGATTCTATCTGCCTTTAAAAAGATGGTAATAAGACCAGCGCAGCCGGTCATCTGTTTTTTGGCCAGACCGTACTGCGGAAACGATGGCAGAAACGGGAAGAGCACCTTGTCCACTTTCGGGTGGGTTTCGAGCCATTGGGCTATTTTCAGGCCGCTCTCAAAGCTTCGTTTTACGCGGAGTTCGAGGGTGCGCAAGCCGCGCAATATCAGCCACGCATCGTGCGGGGAGATGATGTTGCCGAGGGTCATTATTTCCCGCTCGAAAATCTTTTTTATCATGGATTTGCTGCCGCAAATGACGCCGTTGACTACATCGCTGTGCCCGTTCAGGTATTTAGTGCCCGTGTGGATGACGATGTCAATGCCGTGCATGATGGGCTGCTGAAAAATGGGGGAGCAGTTGCTGTTGTCAATTATCGAAACCAACCCGTGCTTCCGGGCAAGGGCGGAGCAGGCTTTCAAATCCTGCAATTCAAACGTCATGGTGTTGGGGCTTTCGAGGTAGAGCACGGTGGTGTTGGGGCGTAAGGCAGCGGCAATTTCTGCCGTTTCGGTGGCATCCACGAAGGTGTGGCTGACGCCAAACCGCGGCAGAAAATCTTCCAGGAGGTGTTTTGTCCACGAGTAGGGATTTTGCACACAGACGATGTGGTCGCCGGCCTTCACGTTGGCGATGACGGCCATGGCCGTAGCTGCTGCGCCACTTGCCACTACGAGCGCATCCTCTGCGCCTTCCAGGGCGGCCATTTTTTTCCGCAGAATCTCCACCGTGGGGTTGTTGCCGCGGGTATAGATATGGTGGGCAAGTTCGTCGCTGAAGGCCTGCCGGCAATCTTCGAGGCTGTTGAATGCGAAGTTGCTGCTTTGGATGATGGGTGGCGAAACGGCGTTGAAATAATTTTGGCGTTCCTCGCCGAGATGGGTCAGAATTTCACTGAGGTGCATAATGCCAGTTTATGGGTTGATTCTTCATTTCTGAAAGTGCGGCAAATAAAAACAATCGGCCCACAAACGCCAACAGTTACACCTCGATAGTCCCCGAAAAATAAGTGACGGCGCCGCCGCTGATGAGGGTGCGTTCGCCGCTGATGAGGCAGGTGAGGGTGCCGCCACGGCGCGAAATCTGCCGGGCCGTCAGTTCGGGCTTGCCGAGTCTTTGAGACCAATAAGCAGCCAATGTGGTGTGGGCTGAGCCGGTGACCGGGTCTTCATTAATGCCATAAAAAGGGAAAAAACAACGCGACACGAAATCCACCTCATCGCCGGGTGCCGTGGCGATGAGGCCCCGCGTTTTGAGTTGTTCAAGCAGGTGGAAATCTGGCGCCAAAGCAGCCACAGCCGCCTGGTTTTCAAACGCCAGCAGGTAGTTTTCCCGGCCTTTGAAACATTCGAGAGGTACTGCTGACCCCAAAGCTTTCCTGACGATATCAGGGGTTTCAGTTTTCGTTAGTTTATCATTCGGGAAGTCGAGGGTATATACATCGCCGGTTTTCGATACCCCCAATTTGCCACTGCGGGAGTGAAAAGTAATTTCATTCGTTTGATACCCCAAGTGCTGCCACAGCACATGGGCGGCGGCCAGGGTGGCGTGTCCGCAGAGGTTTACTTCGGCGACGGGAGTGAACCAGCGGATGTTGAAATCGCCCTTTTCCCTTTTGAAAAAAGCCGTTTCGGAGAGGTTGTTTTCTGCTGCAATATTTTGCAAAATATCGTCGGAGAGCCAGGCTTCGAGAGGTAATACAGCAGCGGGGTTGCCGCTGAAAAGCTGATGTGTGAAAGCATCAACCTGGTAAATTCGGAGTTGCATGGTGAAGGGTTTGTGCTAAAAATCCGGAGATGCAAACCTATTGAATTTGGAGGGAATTGCCAACCTCGCTTCTGAAATTCATCTGATGAAAATCAAAGGCTTTAGTTCCCGGTAAAATCAAAATTTAAGACCTCCGGTAAGGTCGAAGCTAAAACGCAAACAAGCTCTAAGCAGTCAAGCTGAATTTAGCGACACTCATCTTTTAAAACCATTGGGGCTTTGCCCCCAAACGCCTATTTTCACAACCTGTCTCGTGCCCAAGGCGGGAAAACCAATTGGAGCGAGGTATATCCCAACTCGTCAAGACTTTTCATACAATGAGCACTCTTCTATTTCGGCTTCACTCAGCCCTGGTGATAGTGTACCTGGGGTTCCTCCTGTTTTTTTTATTCAAAAAATACCGGCAGTCAGGCGCTGTTGGTGGCTCAAACGCATTCGGGAAAGCGGTGAAATGGAACACCATCTTTTCCTTGTCCATTATCCTGACAGGCTTGCTGTTGGCCCTGTTGGTTCCCGTCATGCATGAAAGCTGGTTTCATGTCAAGCTGGGGCTGGCAGCTTTGTTTTTTTTAGTGCTGTACGGTGCAATGTGCCACCACAAAACGGCATGGGTGCTGGGAAGTTTGCCGCTGTTTTTTTACGTTTTTACGGTGACAAAAACAAAGAACCTGCTTTTGCAGCCAGAAAGCAAGTTGCGGCAAAATCAAGTGGCGCTGATTGAAAAACAAGCGCTGGACGAGCTGGCCTTAGCCAAAGAATTATACCACTCGTTGTGCAAACGTTGCCACGGGAAAGATGGAGGGGCTGGAATCTACGAGGCCAAGGACCTGCGCCAGTCCGCCCTCGATAATAGCTTGTTGGGGATTTGGGCTTCGAGGGAAAAATCGTCAATTTTTTGATGAGACAAGGCGGAAAAATGGGAGCATAGCCATTCCTAAGTGACCATTTTTTCAACGCAGTATCATCAAAAAAGGGGCGGTTTTTCACCGGAAGCTAA
>Ga0210044_10011105_pt1 | contig 10564 bp, 5 predicted proteins | sample CryGey13umfilter_2_FD_183959 | JGI IMG/M metagenome (GOLD analysis project Ga0210044, IMG submission 183959) | Groundwater microbial communities from aquifer in Utah, USA - Crystal Geyser 4/9/14 3 um filter (SPAdes) (version 2) | ecosystem: Environmental > Aquatic > Deep subsurface > Groundwater...
GGAGGAGTTCGTTGAACCATTCAGTCAGGTTGATCTCACCCGATTTCAGCTTGGTGGCGAGGTCGGGGTTGGCCTCGAGGAAGCCGGAGCCGAGAACCTTGAGCGCGAGCTGGACCTGGACGGCCAGCCGGTCGCGGGCAACTTCGCCTTCCTTGGACCCGGCGTCGCGCCAGCGCTCCAGCGCGCAATCGGTGGCCGGGGCGCCAGCAGCGCCAAAGCGGGTGCGGTGGATCAGGAGCCAGAGAACGGCGAAGGACGCGGCGTCCTCGTTGGTGAAGATCTGCGAAAGGTCGGCCTCGATATAGGCCGGGCGGGTCAGCGATGCGTTGTCGCGCATCAGGCGGATCAGGGTGCCGTTGGTGACAAGGCCCCAGAGGGTTTCGTCATGCTCGTTCAGGTGGTCCTGAAGGGCGAAGGAAGGCGAACGTGTGCGGTCGGTCGAAAGGGTCGCGCTGCGCCGGTCGAGTTTTTCATCAGACGGGGGCACGACCACAATCGGTACCCGGCCGCCCGCGATGAAGGACAAAGGGCCATCGGCAAGGACGAGGTCGCCGAAGCCAAAAGTCTCCTGCAGGAAGGCTTTGATGAAGCGCCGCGTTGCATCGGCCGAGGGGTTTGCGATCTTGGCGAAGGTGTCGAAATGCGATTGGCCGACACGGAAGGCGGTCGAGATCTCCTCGCGGCTCGTCAGGCCTTTGCGGATGCGGTAATCCGCTTCGGTTTGCTCCGAAGCCTCACGGCGATCAGCCGCTGCAACCATAGCAGGCGCGATCAGATTGCCTTCGAGGCTGAGGGACGGCCAGGCGGACATGTCGACGATCGGTTTGCGCGCCATGATCAGACCTCGCTCGGCATCAGAACGAAGAGACCGATCACGTCTGGCGGCAGAACAGCTTCTACCGTGACGCGAGAGGCAGATCCGGCGGCGGCGCGCAAGCGGGCATGATCCTGCATGAGCTCTTCGGCGCGGGTTTTGACAAAGTCAGCCAATGGGCCGTCGAGCAAGCTGGGAAGATCCTCTTTTGCTTTGCCGATGAAGCGTTCACGAGCTGACGAAGCGAGGTCAGAGGTTGCGGGCGTGTTCAAAAGCGCGCGGGCTGCTTCGCCGCTTTCGATAATCTTGCCGCCCTGCAATGCCACGAGGGCGGCTTCCTCGGCGAGGAGAAGGCGCTCTTTTCGCGCATGGACGGTCAGCTTGAACCGGATACGAAGGAGAGCCACTCGGGTCATCTGCTGTACGGCTGAGGTTGGCCAAGCACCAACCCGGCCGATTCCGAGACCGGACAAGGCCTCGGGGTCAAGGGATGCTTCCACCAGCGCCTCGGCGAGGGTGGCGGTCAGGGGATGTGTTCTTGTTAGCAGCGCAGTCCCTGACGGAGCGGGCTCGACCATGGCGAGGCGGACCGAGCCTGACAGGCCCCGTTGGGTCAGCCGTTCTTTCAGGCCCGCTTCCAGCGCATGGACATGGGCAACCAAGAGGGTCTTTCGGGGCTCAAGCGGCACGCCAAAGCGCGACATTGCCCGTTCGATGAATGTCTTGGCATCTGCTGGCGATCCTAGCAGTGTGCGGACCTTTTCCCATTCCGGAGCCACTTCTTGCGGCTTCATCGCATTTTGAGCGAAGCGTGCACGGGATTTCTTCTCGCTCTCTGATGCGTCGCGCCAGCGCGTTTCCATCGCTTTCGTGCCATCATCGAGGCGAAGGTCGAGTGCTAGCTGCCGCGTTCCACCCCGGCGCAACATCATCGAAGCCATCAGCGCGTCGGTTACCGGCCCGCGATTGTCGGGGAGTGGCACAGTCACGCCTGTTGCCTTCCGAATTTCCTCCGCTTTGCGAAGGATCACTTCGAGAACGGCCCCATCGATTGCGCTATCCGGTGAAAACATCATGATTGAGCGGACAAGCTCTGCGGGCTGTCCGAAACGGTCAACGCGACCTTCGCGCTGCTGATGCCGGGTAGGGTTCCAGGACAGGTCGTAGTGAATGACGGTGTCGAACAACTGCTGAAGGTTGATGCCTTCGGACAGGCAGTCTGTAGCGACCAAAATACGCTGAATTTCTTTCTGGCCGTCGGCCGATGCCATTTCGGCCACGCGGTCGCGGCGCTCGTCGGGTGTCAGAACACCCGTCACAGCTTCGACAGCCAGTTTGGGAAAAGCCTTCCGCAGACCATTTCGGACATGCTCGGCAGTTGCCAAATAGCGGCAGAATACCACGGGATTCACACCCTTCTTGATCAGTGGCGTGAGCGCATCGATGAGGGCCGTGAACTTTGGGTCGGCTTTGTGAACCAACTCCTCTGCCCGGACGACCAAAGCCAGGAGGGCGGGATCAGTATCGAAGCCGGTGCTGGGTTCGATATCGACAGCATCTTCGTCATCAGAGTCTTCGTCATAGATCTGCGGCTCAAGCCGGTCGCTCTCATTCGACATTCGGTTGCGGAGGGCACTGAGGGCCGCCGCTGGCGACGAACCTACACAGCGCATCAGGGCGAGCGTGCCCCAGAAGGCGAGACGCCGTTCCCTAAGCCCGGTGCCTGCGCGCGAGACGACACCAAAGCAGTAGTCGAGCACGGCCTCTTGGAAATCGAGATGCGCCTGCGACAGCCTGTAGGGGGACTCGGTCGTTTCGTGCTTGGGAAATGCGCGGTTCTCGTCCCATTCCCCCGAAACGAGATCGATCCGCTGGCGCTGCACGAAATGTCGCGCCAGACGTTCCCGGTAGCGGGCGTCTTCGAAATTCATCGCGCCAAAGGACGGCTCGATCAGCGAAAGAAGGCGGCCGAACGCGTCCTCATCACCCGAGTGAGGGGTGGCGGTAAGAAAGATCATTCTGCGCTCTGGATCGCGGGCAAGGCCAGCGAGCAGTTCGAAACGCTGCTGCTTGCCCTTGTGCGTTCCCACGCAGGCATGGGCTTCATCCACGATCACGAAATCAGGGCATGCCCGCGCGAAGCCTTCACGACGCTTTTCGGCCTTGATGTAGTCGAGGCTCACCACCGTGTAGGGGTAGGCATCGAACAGCGTCTGGGCCAGCGGGAGGCCGCGTTCCAGCCTCGCGGCACTGCCTGATGTCACGGCAACCGCCTCGATCCCGAACCGCTGCTTCAATTCCCCGACCCATTGCTCGACGAGGTGGGGCGGGCAAAGCACTGAGAAGCCGTCGACTTCCCCCCTGTCCATCAACTCGCGAAGGATTAAGCCTGCTTCAATCGTTTTCCCGATTCCGACATCGTCGGCGATCAGAAGGCGGGGCACCTGCAGACGAAGCGCCATCAGCAGAGGGACCAACTGATAGGTTCTGGGCTCGAAGGCCAGCTGGGCGGCCGAGCGGAAGGGGCCCGCTCCCCGTCGAAGTGTCAGCCGCAGTGCGTCTGCCAAGAGTGCAGCCTTCGACTGGACAGTCGGCGCAGCGTCGGATGGCAAATCGAAACGGGCTGCTGCGACAGGCTGGGTTTCAAGCGATGGGTCGAGGATGACCGTATCATTCTCGCTGCCGGAAAGCGGGCGTAGCGCCAAAATGCCCTCGCGTGGAGACGGCAATGCCACCCATTCGCGCCCACGGGCACGCACCAGGTCTCCGGGAGCAAAATTCGCGGTCATCAGATCAATCCTTGAACATCGAAATCAGCGCGTCGGGCACTCCCGCGGCGCAAGTCTCAGGCAATTCGAAAAGCGTCCAGCCCTTGGCGTCGGCAACCACGCGCGCGGCTTCGGATACGGTTTCGGTGCAGGCAGCAACAAAATGGTTGCGCCATACGAAACTCATCTCCTGGTCCGCAAAGCTGACGGTAGCGCTATCGGGGGCCGGGATGCTGGCATCCCTGAAGGCTGGCTCCCATCCTACGGCACCTGTCGAGCGCGGCGAACCCTTGGCCAGTATGACTTCACCACGAGCCAGATCGATCAGCATCTGCTTTGCCTCGATGCTGGCGCGGTCAATAAGTTCATGATCTGGCTGGTTGAAGTAGGAGAGCAGGCAGCGATAGCAGCCACGAACACAGGCATCACCATCTCGATCAACCAACAGCTTCGCATCACCCGCGGCGATGGCTTTGTCGACATTGTCGAAGTGCATGATGGATAGCGCTTCCCTCGCCACCTTGCCCAAAGCGTGGGCGTCTTCAACCAGGCGGTTCAGGACACCGGCACCACCCTCCGTCGCTTCATAGGCAAGGATCGAGCGCCGATTGTCTCGAGCAGGCAAAGGTTCCCCAAGGATCTCGCCCTCTTCAAGCTGATAAGTGACCGCGATGCCGCGCAGTAGCGCGTGTTGGACGGTCGCGATTGTTTCGGGGGCGTACGCGTCTGGTTCGCGGAAACGGAGCAGAAGCGCGTTCTTGCGGTCGCGCACGATTGGCACGATGCGGACCGGTCTTGCGACATCCGGCGGAACGTCCACATCAGGTTCCTCGTCTTCCGATTTCGCCCAATATCCGCTTCGAGGGTCGATGTTGAAGCCGAAGACAGTCTGGTTCTTGCGCCGTTTCAAGCCCTTGTTGATCCGGCTGATTTCGGCGCTGTTGGCATATTGGAGTGCGAGAATCGATGTTTCGCCACAACGAAAATCAGCCTCTGTCACCTGAAGCTGACCATCCTTCTTGGGCCACGAAAAGACAGTCTGGATATCAAATCCTTGGCGAACGCGCTCTTCGTCGTTCGCCGTGATCCGGTCGGCAGGGGCTGCTTCGACATTGTCGATCCGAAGTGTCCGCTGCACCGGAACCTCGCCTGCCACCGGTGAGTTGCATGCGTGACAACGCTCGACTTCACCTTCGTGGCAGGCACCGCAATTGGAGCAGATGAAGATGTCCTTGGTGGCCAATTCCGAGCCATCGCCGGTACGAACCTCTGGCGGCAGCTTGGCCTTCATCACCCGGTAGGCCCGACCTTCGTGATAGATCAGGCTGCGGGGCCCGAACTCGGAGATCGCGAGGAATCTTGCGCGTTGCAAAAACGAACCAGCTTTGCCCTCACCGGGGACGAAGGCGTAAAGCGGCAACCGCGGAAAGTTGTATCCTGGCAGAAAGCCTTCGGTCGCAAGGTACCTATACGAATAAAAATCAGATCCGTTGGTGGCCTTCCCCTGTTCAAGAATGGCGATCTGATCGCTTGCCTGCATCTGAGCAGCCTTGATTTTGCGGCGGTCGGCACCAGAGAGTCCCGTAATCTCGGACCGGCTATTCGCCTCCATCAGCTGGGTCCGCGCCGAATTGTAGAGTTCGCGCCAGCGGTCAAACGCACGGTCAAACTCTTGTGGAGCCCGCATCGCGACCTCAAGGATGAAATCATCCTCATCGCCCATCCAGACGGGTTTCTTACCGTCCATCGATGCGAGGATTTGGTCCAGCACCCGCTTCATCGGCGCGCGCGCTGCAGTCACGAGGCTTGGACGGTTGATGACGTCGATAACTTCCTGTTTCAGGGGGTACTTTGCCTGTTTCAGGTCCAGGATTTCGGGAATGTCAGGTGATAGCGCCAGCTTGGCCTCTGCCAGCCAAACGGCGTGCAAGTGTGAGCGAACCAGTTCTTCATTGGTGATGTCGAGCGCAGGCGGCCGGACAACCCCGGCGACCATGTCGTTGCGGCGCTCGAAGAAATACTGGTCGTGCGGGGACTGCGCCGCGCAGTAGGTGACGATGACCGCTGCTTGTCCTGATCGACCTGCCCGACCTGCCCGTTGCGCGTAGTTGGCCGGCGTCGGCGGCACGTTGCGCAGATAGACGGCATTCAACGCCGATATGTCGACGCCAAGCTCCATGGTTGGCGAACAGAACAATGCGGGCAGGAACTGATCGGACTCACCGGATGATTTAATCTCTGCGGCATTCTCTTTGAGCTTCGCGCGGTCATCATCCTCAAATCGGAAGCGCCATTCCCGCCATTCCCGCTGCCTCTGAGAAACCTGAGCGGTATGCTCGCGACCTTCCAGACCCCAATAGGTGCTCCGGCCCTTTTTCAGATCGGTCGCGATGGCGTTGTAGAGGTCGTGAAAATACCGGTTGCCCTGCGCTTCTTCGGCTCGGATGGCCTCTCCTGGCACTAGACGAACGGCCGAAGGCGACAGCCGCCATCCAAGCAAGTCGGCCTCGATTTCTACAAGCGAAACCAATCCCTCGCGCGCCATCACTTCCAGAAGGCCGGTCATGACGGCCAAGTAATCGGTCTTGTTGAGCTTCGTTCCGATTACGCTTTTCCGGTTGATCGTCCGGCCGATGCGAGAGTTGTGCCCCGCGCGGATAATGGTCTGTTCTTCTCTTAGCCCAACGCGATCCTTTCCGGGCGCCTGCAAGAACAGGGTCGACCTGCTTCGGGGCGTTTCCTTTTGATCAATAGCCCAAGGTGTCCTCAACAAGTTCCGCGATTTTTGTCCGACCGTGTCGAGAACCGTCAGATCAAGGGCCTCGGTGCTGACGGCCAGACCTTCCAGCATCGCGCCAAGGATCTCTTTGAGGAGCTTTTTGCAGGCTGTGGCATCAAGGTCTCCGAGAGCTGGATGAACCGCCATCAGGGCTTCCCTGTCTTCAGCGATATCGTCGAGTCCGACGAACTCGACGTCGACCAGTTTGAGTACCGACAGGCTGGGGTTGGTGTAACGCCATCCCCGTCTCAGGTCCGTCCAGACCCTGTGTGCGAGGACTTTGGCAAGAGAGCGTTGGGCATCCTCGCGCACGACGGCACCTGCTTCGGGGTCCAACATCCAGTGGATCCGAGATGCCTTGTTTGATGCCGTAAAGCCGAGGGCCTTCACAACACGTAGGCCGAATTCATCTTCGGCCATGCCATCCGAACCTGCGTCAAGAACAGCACGCAAGATCGCGCCGCGCAACAAGCTCACAAACAGATAGTCGTTGAAGTGCCCCGCCTGAAGGGCGGCGTCCTGGCGGTTGTCCGTGAATCCCAGCAGTTTTCGCTTCTCGGCAGGTACGCCGCTGGGGTCACCGTTCATCCACTCGAGAGCAGTTGAAACGAGGTGTGTGGTTGCCGAGCTTCGGCCTTCGCCAGAAAGACCCGCGAGTTTGCTACGTTCCCGCGCGCCGGGGCTCGGTTGGTCAAGGCAGCATGGGCAAAACCCAAATTTGCCGGGAATGAACCAGAAACTAGCTCCGTCTGGACCATATCTCCCATCAGGCCGCACGGTCATCTGCTCAGGCAATCGGCCTTTTCGGTTAGCGCGAAGGCGTTCGATCCCATTTCGCTCTTCCCGCCAGTCTTCCGGGTAGTTTTCAGGATCGCCGTCGAAAGCGTAGCCCGGGTCACCCTCGCCGATGGGCGTCAGGTACCCCGCAATATCGCCATCCGGGTCTGCGATGGGCGTATCGTCGATGTTTCTGGGCAGGAAGCGAAGTCCATCGGCGTCCTCCGCCTTTGTGACCACATGGAACTCATGGCCGCATACCCTACAGAACCGTGTTGGATAGAGGCGATGGCCAGGTGCATCAGGATCTTCCAGTTGGCCTTCGAACATGACTCGTCTCGGCCGATCAGTCAGGGTTGTAAAGATCTCTCCGGCACCGGAAATAAAGCGATGCAACTTGAATGCGAGGAAAGCACCCGAGCCGCCGCCACCGCGTTCAGACTCCGGCAGGCTGACCCGGGTCAGGAAACGCTCGAAACCGCTTCGACATGTTTTCTTGTCGAGGCCGCTATCCAGCGACAGCTGCTTCACTGCGTCGTCGAAAGGGACAGGCTTCTTGCGCTTGAGTTCCTGGCCATCATCAAGACCAATGGCAAGTTCAGCCCAGACAGCGAGGGGATGTCGGCGCAACACCTCATCCGTCAATACCTCAGGCAACTCGTTGCCAAGTGCCGATGCGATCTGCGGCCGGACATCTTCCAGCTTCAGGCGGTCATCCGTTGCGCGCTGAAGGGACTCGTCGATAACGGCATCAGGGCCAATCGATGCCCCGAACAGACGAGACGCAACATCGGCCACGGCTTTTGCGCGGCCCGCCTCTGATCCCTCGCTTGCCATCGTGGCAGATGTGCCGATGCAGATCGGAGCTTTGGCTGGTGCGCAGCGGTTCCGAAGGCGTCGCACAAGGATAGCAACGTCAGCGCCCTGGCGGCCGCGATAAGTGTGCAATTCATCAAGCACGATGAACTCGAGCCCGGTGGCATTGTCGATCACTTTGGTATCAAGGGCGTCCTGCCGTGTCAGCAGCAGCTCGGCCATCATGAAGTTCGTGAGCAGGATATCGGGCGGATTATCTGCAATCCGTTGACGCTCCTCCTGGCTTTCCTGACCGGTGTAGCGCCGAACTACGGGCTTCAGATCTTCTGGTAGCCCGGATTGGGAAATGAACTTTTCGATTTCCTTGATCTGACTATTCGCCAAAGCGTTCATTGGGTAGACGATGATCGCTCGTGTCTTGCGCGGCCGACCGGCCTTCCGCGAGCGCACGATAGCATCAACTATAGGAACGAAGAAACACAGGGATTTACCTGAACCCGTTCCCGTGGTCACAACAAAGCTCTGACCCGCACGTGCCTTAGCGATGGCCTGCGCTTGGTGCCGATGGAACTTGATGGGCGAGGTGCCAATCCGGAAGATTTTGCCGGTTGCCTCGTCCAGATCCCCTGAAGCCACGAGGCTATCAATTGTTGGGCCCGAAAGAAATCTGGGGTTCAGCGAGAGAAGGGCGTCAGGCCAGAATCGCCCTTCATCATATTGGCGATTGATCTCACACGCGACATCCATGGCTCGAACGGTACTGAACGACCGCGAAAAACGCGCGTAGGCATCAATGAGATTGTGATCGAATTCAAAAGCTTTCATGAAAAATCCTACTGCTCCCGCGCCGCTTCTCGCGGGTCAAGAATCGCGTCACGGTTCAAAAGTATGATTTGTTGGTCCTGCGGCTTCCTGACAGCGGGATCTACATCGAGCCCGAGGCGTCGAAGCGCGTAGTAGAGCAACGCCCGCCGAACCTTGATCTCTGCCTTGCCACCCTGCATGCCATAATCGAGGGCGATCACCTTGGCCTGCGTTTCGGACAGAGCAGGGTGTGGGCCGATTTGCAGGATGACCTGCGTCTGCCAGTCGCGATCGTTGGCGACATTCATGCCGCTCTCTCGCGAGCCGCGGATGTCGAGTATCCGGGACAAGAGGAAGTCCTTGAATGCCTCATCGGTCAGGCAGAACGCCCGGGCGTGCCAGCGGAAACCGTCGAAAGCGATGGCGTGCGGTGCGATCCAGCGCCACCGAGGGTCCGGATTGGACAGAGACTGGTACTGCACCTCGATCGCCTCATATCGACGGATTGCGTTGACCACGGATCGAAGGGTCGCAGGATCGACGCCGCGTGCGGGCGTCGGGGCGGAAGCGAACTCGGGGAGACCCGCGATCCAGCAATCGTCCTGATCTAGGATCCCATCCGCGACGGAGCGCAACTGAGCGAGGTACCGACCCGCATCGAGCTTGTCGAACACCGGCTTGAACCCGGGTTGGCGAACATAGGTTCGGAGGCTGCGGTCGTAGTCCATGTTGTCTGGCGCGATGCCGATGTAGCGGCTCAGGTCAGCGGATGCCTGGTTCACCGACAGGCCGAACTGCGTCATCACATCGCTGCGGTTCACGTACCCCTCCCAGAACAGGCGGAACTCGATGAACTCGAGCCTCTGCTCGACCCCCCAACGAAGCTCTGACCTGTCGTTGCTCACTGCGCCCTCCAGACATCGACCGATGCGCATGAAAAATATGCGCGCCCATTTTCTAGGCTTTTCTTGACCGTAGCGGCGAGATGCTGGGGGATCAATAAAAAAGGGAAGCCGCAGACGCCGCCCGTGCCGCGCGCCGTGGCGGTGTCAACGGCGCCGACAAAGTCGGCCAGTGGGGCACCGCAAAATCCAGCCAGTGCGCCGGCGAGCGATGAGGCCCCCGGCATGCCGGGGGCCTCATCGCTTTCGACCTTTTTCGGAGGATCAGTCGGGGCGCTTGCGCGAACGGCTCTGGGCCAGACGGTAGGACGGGCCGTTCATCTCGAGAATGTGGACATGGTGGGTCAGGCGGTCGAGCAGTGCCCCGGTGAGGCGCTCGTCGCCGAACGTCGCGGTCCACTCGTCGAAGGGCAGGTTCGAGGTGATGATCGTGGCGCCGCGCTCGTAGCGCTGGCTGATCATCTCGAACAGCAGTTCGGCGCCGGTGCGCGACAGCGGTACGAAGCCCAACTCGTCGATGATCAACAGCTCGTAGCTGGCGAGGGTTTTCTGGAGGCGCAGCAATCGTTTCTCATCCTGCGCCTCGATCATCTCATGCACGATGGCGGCGGCGGTGGCGAAGCGGGTCTTCACACCGCGCTGGCAGGCGGCCACACTCGCTGCTCAGGGGGCGGCTGTTGAACTGATGCGGTGGATGCCCCCACCCAGCGGCATCTCTATGCCATGATGGTTCCCCATGAACCGAGCGGAGGGCACATCGATGACAATGAAGATCAACATGCTTGCGATCGACTTGGCGAAGGGCAGCTTTCAGGTCTGCGCCGTCGGCGCGGATGGGGCGTGTGTGGATGCCCCCTGTTTGGCAAGCTTGATCTTCAGTCTTTCGGCGGGGTCTTCGATCGGA
>Ga0210044_10011106_pt1 | contig 10564 bp, 8 predicted proteins | sample CryGey13umfilter_2_FD_183959 | JGI IMG/M metagenome (GOLD analysis project Ga0210044, IMG submission 183959) | Groundwater microbial communities from aquifer in Utah, USA - Crystal Geyser 4/9/14 3 um filter (SPAdes) (version 2) | ecosystem: Environmental > Aquatic > Deep subsurface > Groundwater...
GTCGTCCGGGAACAAAATGCGCATTTGGGCGAAGTCAGAGGTGGGAGGGCAAGGAGGTCGATGCAGGCGATGCCCAGCATCGTCGAAGCAGACCGACGCTGCCATCACGCCTCTGGCGATGCTCAAATGGGCAGGTTGTTTCCTGACGACGCCTTAGGCCCCACAGAACATGCCCGTCGGCTATTCCTTCTTCGATGGATTGGGCGGAGGGGAGGGGGGAGGCTCGTCGAGCGCGATCACGAGCGAGGGATCGATGATCTGCACCGTAGTTGCGGCGCGACGACGGGACTGTTTCTTAATGGAAAGTGTCTTGCTCGTCATCTTCGGGGCTCCGTTTCTATACTCGAAGTGAGTCCTCGAGGTGCGCCGACTGTTTCGAAACGAAACAGGGGGCTGTCCACTGCCAGACAGCATTGCTTGGACCTCATTTGTTGAGTACGTGGCGCACCGCGCCGGGAATCTTGATGTTGACCGTGGGCTGCCCTTCCTTGCTGAAGCCAGTCCGCAACGGTGCGAGCACCGAGCGCGCCGTGGCTTGCGCCGAACCCTCTTCGGTTTGGGACTCGAGCAGGGCATAGCACTCGCCATTGGTCGACGCCGTCCGCAGGATGGTCAGGCCATTGTGGAGGCACCACACATCGAGGTCGTTGGCGAATCCCCAATGGTCGGCGAGGACTTCGACGCGCAGCTTGCGGCCGGCGAGCTGGCTCAAGACCGACCTCAGCTTCACCAAAGGGTGCGGAGAAGGAAGACCTCGGCAGTCGAGGGTGATGGAATTGGCCGACGAAAATCTCTTGGTCTTTGGGCTGGTAAGCATGTCCGTTTCCTCAGTGGCAAAGAGCGAGCTTGACCACTGCACCTCGCAACAGCTGTGCCAGCGGCGCGATCGGGTCTTCGCGCGCTAACCGGCACCGAGCTGACAAGTTCACGCCGGCCATGATGCCGGTGACCGCTGGGAAGATGATGGCGAAGATCAACCAGAAGTCGCGATCGTCCGACGAAAGTGTTGTTGGCGAGTCGTGGCATCAGAATGCGACCTTTTGAATTCTTTTTTCAATTGCGAGTTGCAAATGGTTTTCAAAATCATCTGGGCGCGCTATGCTCCATTCAGTCGACGACAGTTTCGTCGGCAAGAGTTTTCAGCGAAGGCGAGCCTGCCGAGCTAAGTTGCTGCTGGAACGATGCGGAGCGACGAACACGAAGATGATGAAATACACCCCGCTCCCGACACCGACAGTGACCTCGAACGAGCCCATCGAGCTCTCGAGCCTCAGCGTTGGCGACGCCGCGGTCATCACGTCGGTCATTCAGGACTCGACGATGAGGCGACTGCAGGCCTTGGGGTTTGTGCCGGGGACTGCGATTCGCGTTATCCGCAGGGCGCCGTTGGGCGACCCGACTGAATATGAGCTGCGCGGCACCCGGATCAGTCTGCGCAAGAACGAGGCTCGTCGCATTCGAATCCAACTCAGCGCCTAAGCCGTACTCAGGTTCAGGCCGCGGACCCCTGCGAGCCAGCGCGCAGCATAGGCTGACGTGTTCGAGCGCGTGCGTCTTCCACCATGCACAGAACCACCGAAGACATCTCGGAGCCCCTCAAGACCCCAAAAACCTTTCGGGTTGCCCTCGTGGGCTCTCCCAACTCGGGCAAGACGACCCTCTTCAACGCTCTGACGGGGCTTCATCGCAAGGTCGCCAACTTCCCCGGCGTCACGGTTGACCACGTCGAAGGCAGCCTGCAGGCCGGCGGTCGCACCATTCAACTCATCGACCTGCCCGGTACCTACTCCCTCGACCCCCTGAGCGTCGACGAGGCCGTCACGCTGCAGGTCATTGATGGTCGGATGCCCGGCTGCCTCTCGCCTGACGCCATTCTGGTGGTCAGCGACTCGACCACAGCCAGCCGCTCGCTGGCCATGGTCGCGGAGGTCCTGGAGCTCGGCCTCCCGACCGCATTAGCGCTGACCATGGTCGACGAGCTCAAGGCCCGCGGCGGGGCTGTCGACGTGCCAGCCCTCGAGAGGACGCTCGGCATCCCGGTCGTCGGCGTGGTGGGCAACAAGGGCATCGGTCTGGGCGACCTCCAGGCGTTGCTCGGCGACGCCAGCCGATGGACCGCCCCCCCCAGCCGCCTCCAACTCGCCAAGCCCATCGATCTCACCCGCCCCTCCGCGCGCCTGGTCGCCGTCAACGAGGATGAAAGCGCTATCGCTCAACGCTTCGCCTGGGTCGACACTCTGCTCAAACGCAGCTTCACCCTGCCCAACAGCGAGCGCACCCTGACCGATCGCGTCGACGCCGTCCTGCTCCACCCCGTCTTTGGGTTGTTCGCATTCGCGCTCATCATGCTGGCCTTCTTCCAGGTCATCTTCGTGGTCGCCGCCCCCCTCCAAGAGGCCTTCGAAGGCGCCGTGACCGGCCTCGGCGAGCTGCTGAGAGTTTGGCTCCCCGCAGGCCACGCTCAGAACCTCCTCATCGACGGCGTCATCGGCGGCGTCGGTTCGGTGATTGTCTTTCTGCCTCAGATCGCGCTGCTGCTCCTCATGGTGCAGCTCCTCGAGGGCGTCGGTTACATGGCCCGCGCCGCCTTCCTCGTCGACCGCGTCATGGGCTGGGTAGGACTGGAGGGCCGGGCTTTCGTGGCGCTGCTCTCGTCGTTTGCCTGTGCCGTGCCGGGCATCATGGCCACACGCGTCATTCCCGACCCCAAGAGCCGCCTGACGACCATCCTGGTCGCGCCCTTCATGACCTGCTCGGCGCGCCTGCCGGTCTACGGCTTGCTCATCGCCGCCTTTATCCCGGCGGCACGAATCGGCGGCATCCTAAATCTGCAAGGCTTGACCCTCTTCGGCCTCTATCTGCTAGGCGCCCTCTCCGCCTTTCTGGCCGCCGCCGTCTTTCGCCGAGGCCTGCTGCGGGACAAAACCTATCCGTTCTACATGGAGCTACCGCCCTACCGTTTCCCCACGCCCATGGTCGTGCTGCAGCAAGCGTGGCGCGGCGTCTGGATGTTCGTGCGCAAGGCCGGCACTGTGATCCTCGCCGTCTCGGTCATTTTGTGGGCGCTGCTGACCCTGCCTCTGAGCGACGAAGAGGCCGAAGCCACCAAAGACCTGCCCGCAGCCGAGGCCCGCGCCGCTCACCTCGAGCAGAGCTACGCCGCCGACGTCGGGCGCTTCCTCGAGCCCGCCATCGCGCCGCTGGGCTTCGACTGGCGCATCGGCGTCGGCCTGCTGGCCAGCCTCGCCGCCCGCGAGGTTATCGTCGCCACCCTCGGTCAAATCTACGCCTTCTCCGGCGACGAAGACGATCTGACTGGTCTGGGCGACCGCCTCGTCCAGAGCGAGGATGCCGAAGGCCATCGGCGCTACTCCTTGGCCACAGCGCTGAGCCTGCTGGTCTTCTTCGTCTACTCCCTGCAGTGCATCTCGACGCTGGCGGCGATCCGCCGCGAGACCAACAGCTGGCGCTGGCCTGCGTTTGCCTTCAGCTACATGCTCGCGGTGGCCTACGTGGCGAGCTTGGCGACGTATCAGGTGGCTTCGGCGCTGATTTAGGCAGGTGTGTTCTGTCCAGGAGCCCGTTTGGGGCTTGTGCGCCGTGGACGCGAGAGGGCGTCGGGGCGGCTGTTGTCGACCAGGCCTCGCTCGCTGAGCGCGGCAAACCACTCTCCATTACTCACCGCGACTTTTGCCGAGCAGGTTGACGATAGAAGGGTTAGTAGGGTAGAGTCCGGCCACCCTTGTCGCGCTGACGTTTCCTCCTTCATTGATAGGTACCAATTAGGCTTGGAGTTTCCAATGACCTCGTCCCCTCGTCCCCTCGTCCCCTCGTCCCCTCGTCCCCTCGTCCCCTCGTCCCCTCGTCCCCTCGTCCCTCGTCCCCTCTCGCTATAACATAATAGTTGACCTTTTTGCTGTCTGTCTTGTCCACATGCTCGTCAGCGCAGGCTGTGCGGAGCCTCTTCAAGAGACTGCAGAGGTGGGATCCACGGGTGACGCCGAACATTCGCTTTTCTTCCATGAAGAGCCGGTTTGGAACACGATCACATCGGGGGCGTGGGTTGGTGCCCAGCTTCCTGCTGTCCAATACGCCAAGGCAACAGGAAGGATGGCGAATGGAACGGCGTTTCTGTTCGGTGACAGCGCAATTGGTACGGTTGATCACTCGAACTGGAGCGCGACTTGGGCCGAATTTGGCAGCTACCGCCCCGACCCCAACATTGATCAGCTTCATGAGCTGTTTCCAGGCTCGATCTCCTATGCCAGAAGGCGTCTTCGCTCGCTCGGCATGTCTGACTACAATGCGGCAAATGTGTCGGCGACTCTCCTCACAAGGTTCTACTGCTACGCGACCCACCTCTACAACGACTACGATTTCCGAGACGGACAGTGCACACCCAACTACCTTCCAGAGCTTGGGTGGGTGTATCCCGGCGATATTTGGGGTCACTACTATCTGCACTATGTGAACCCCGAAATCGGCGTGGGCGAGCACTCACAGGCTGTCCTCAATACAATAAACAGAAGGACGAACGGGGCGACATATCGCGAGGTCTTGTACGCACCGCTTGGTAGCGTGCCAGACTCTGTGGATTCGTGCGTTATCGGAGAGGGGTACAGCTTTTGTTTCGAACACACCGCTAGTGGTCAAGCTGGTTCATCGGGCTCGCCCATTTTCGCCACCAATGGCAACAATGCTTTTGATGTGTTTGGTGTATATCACGGTTGCTACGCCTGGGATGATCCAGACTGTGCAACATGGGACGAGTTCTTTGCTTGGGGCTACTTCACCTACACCAACTACGGGGCATATGTTCCCAACGTCATAGCTGGACCCATCGGGGGGCACCTCACTCTTCCTCCCCTAACATCTGGCGAGTGGACCGAATGGCTTGGAGGGTATGGGGGGAGTTCGAAATTTCTCTATTGCCCTGCGAACGAGGTCGCTGTTGGTGTTATCGGGACCACGGAGAGTCCAACTCCTCATCGAGTTGCGAATTTCGGACTCGTCTGTTCACCTCTGGAGTCTTACTCGAGTGGTAGTCGTCACAACCAAGATATGCACGTCGTTGTTGGCGGTTCGTCGAACACCGGCTTTGTCACGGGTGTCTTCAAGTTCAATGAATATCTAAATGAGACACTCGAGGATGGGGTTCTTGCTCACGTCAACAGGCAGCAGGAGTTCTTCCTCTGCGACAAGGGCCAGTGGATGACTGGAATTCGCGCGCGGAGTGACGGTTCCATTATCCAGTCCGTGCAGCGAATCTACTGCAAGGACAACGCGGGCGGGGCGTCGCTGCCAACGCCCGTGACTCCAATCGGAACCAGTACCAACGGGGTGTTTGAGATCTCAGACTGCAACAATGCAAGTAACGCGGTCACTGGTCTCTTTATCCGGTCCGGTTGGCTGACCGATGGCTTCCGGCTCTACTGTCGAAATATCTGACTAACACTAGATCCAACAACTCTTGTTTTGGAGGCCGTCATGCACAAGCTAGCAGCAATACTCTCGTTGGTCGTCGGCATCAGCCTCACTGGCTGTGGATTGACCGAGGAAACGCCACATCGCACTGAGGTCAGCGCGGCTGGAATCACAGACGAGCCCGCCTCGAATCTCGTGTCGTTCGCCAACACCTATCCAGAGGAGGTCTGCAAGATCAACGCGAGATGTGACATGGCGATGTTTTCTTCCGATATTGCACAATGTCTTGAAGAGTTCCCGATGCCGCTACCGGACAGCCCCGCGTTGTCCTTTGACAAAGCAGCCGCCAAGAGCTGCCTCGAGTTTCTGAGAAACTTCGACTGCGCCGACTCAAACTTGGTCGCACAACGCGATCCGTCATTGTTGGTCGAACGTTGCGGGAGAGTGATCCAAGGCACCGTCCCTGTTGGTGAACAGTGCTATGGATTCTTTGAGTGCGTCGACGGAAGCGCGTGTTCGTTGCGCGGATGTCCAGGCGTTTGCGTCGCTACTCGAATGAGCACGTGTGGTGTCTGTGGCGCTGATGAGTATTGTGACCCAGTGGGTTCCGTCTGCATGCCAAGCTTGAGCGTTGGCGAGACGTGTGCATCAAGGTCTGAGTGCCAATACGGGCTCCGATGTTACGAAGGGGTTTGTGTCGTGGGTGGAACCGATGGTCAGTCCTGCGACCCAGCTCCGTGCGCGGAGGGGTGGACGTGCGTCGAGGGCGCGAACCGAACTTGTGAGAAGTTCGTTTTCGGACGGCAGGAAGGCGAGACGTGTGGCGGAGTCTACCTTTGCGGGAACGACCTGAGATGTGATTCCATAACCTGGACCTGTGTTGCAACCACTCCAGCGCCAAAGCATGAGCCAATCACGTGCACGCGAGTTGTGCCGTGAGACCTCTCATCATTGCTGTCTTGTTCCTCGGACTCCTCGCTGTGAGCACACCAGGGCACGCCCAGCCAGTTCCCACCTCAGGCGCGCAATGGGCTGGAACTTCGGATGGCGAGACGAGCGAAACCGGGGGTGCGAAACGGGCAGGCGAAGAGCGTGGAAAGTGTCCGATCCCTTGCGAGCCGGAAGGGGAATGGGCGGCTCCGCCCACTGCCGAGGAGATCAACGATAAGCTGTTCGCCATCGGCGGTGGGCTCGGAGTGTCGACCACGATCTTCGTCGCCGCCAGCCTCACCTTCAAGTGGGTGAGCCTCGACGTGGCCGTCGGCACCTTGTTCAACATCGGCCTGAACACTCACTACGGCGTGACAGGCCGCGTCCCATTCGTTAACGAGAGCCTCGCCGCGTTGCTCTATGTCTCTGCTGGCCGCGACTGGGGTGGCACTTCCTGTCTTGGCCTCGAGGGGCATTACTGTGTCCCCCCTGAGGTGGAGAACACTGTCGAGGCGGCCCTGGGGGCTGGCTATCGGTGGCCCGACTTCGAGTTGAGGGCGCTTCTCGGCGCAAAGTACCGCTGGGGCAAGCGCGAGAACGAGTGGCGTGCGCCGATTGACAGTCCCTACACCCCCGTTGTGAGAGTGGTGGCCTTGTTCCGTGTGTGGTAGCCGAGATTTTCCGGCCTGCTGCTCATCCTGTTGATGCCAAACGGACTCAGTCACAAACCCCCAAATCCGTCGCCCCAAACGCGTCCAAACAGATTGCAGCGGGATTGCTGCAGTCGGGGTGGGCGCTGCTCCCAAACGCGCCGTTGGAAGTCAAGCAGAACTCGCGGCACTCGAGCCCGACGGTGACGCCGGTCAAATCGACGCAGGCACCGCCTGGGCGACAGAAGGACCACTCGGTGCCGACGGGGCAGGTGGCGCCTTCGGCGAGGGGAGGAGCCGTGAACGCGGCGTTATAGCTGCTCTGGCAGTAGTCGAAGAGGGTGCCCGCGAGCTCGCCCGGCTGACAGATCTCGGAGCCAGGGCAGGGGATCGTCGGGTTGAAGCGGTCGCCGTGGACAAACTCGCAGCTCGGGACACACATGCCGATGGCGAGGTCGATGTCGACGCCGCCTCGGTTGAGGACGAGCCCGGAGCACCCCATACCAACGCCGCACTGACCCGGCTCGGCCCCCGTTGCGGCGGGATCACAGAGGGTCTCGCAGGTGCCGCCGACACAGAGGAGCCCTTGCTCGCAGGTGGTGGCAGGGGTGTTGTTGTCGCAGGCCTCGGAGAGCAGAGCCAGACCCGTCGAAGGGGCGCCACACGCACCGATGCCGCGTGTATACCAATCGGGGTCACAGACCTCGGTGCTCAGGCAGCCAGCAGCGACCGGGTCGGAGAGCCAGGGAGCGCAATCCGCCAAGCAGATTCCCCAATCCAGTGCATTGCCGGTGCCATCGACCACACCGCCACAGTGCTCGCCCACAGCGCAGGCGCCGAGTCCTGTGGTGGCCGAGTCGGGATCGCACCTGGTGACGCACTCGTCCTGGGTGCCCGTGTTGATGCAGACGGCGCTGTCGACGCAGGTCGTGGCGGCGTTGGCGTTGGTGCAGAGGGTGCCAGGTTGGGCCGTGCCGCCGCCACTCTGAGCGCAGGCGCCCATGATCTCTCCGGTCCCCACATCGCGCGTGCCGGGGTCACAGAACTGGCCGGCAGGACAGACGGAGGAGTCGAAGGCCAGACAGGTGTTGTCGCAGATGCCCACATCGACGGGATCGGAGCCGATCCACCAGCCGGCACAGTTGCCCGTGGCACAGGTCTCCATGGAGCTCAGGGCGGTGCAGTTGGGGGCGGTGCAGACCGAGCCGACGCAGAGCAGGCCGAAGTCGCAGTCGGAGTGCGAGGTGCAGGCGCTGCCTTCGGCCCCGTAGCCGGCGGTGAAGCAGAAGTAGGCGTCGTTGCCCACGGGGACACACTTATCGCTCAAGCCGCAGTCGTCGTAGAAGAAGTGGGTGCAGTCCGAGGGCTCACAGACACTGCTGAGGCAGACCGAGCCTGGTGTGCAGCTGTCTCCACCCACGGTGGTGCAGCTCTCGGCGCAGGTGCCACCGAAGAAGCCGTCATCCACACAGGTCCAGCCCGAGGGCTGGCTGGCAAACGGGTCACAGACCTCGCCCACAACGGTGCAGACGGGGTCCTCGCACTGGCAGGAGGTGGTGTTGCAGTCCTGACCCCAGAAGGAGCACTCGGCTTGGGTGCAGCAGGCCGGCGCCTCGCACTGGCACGTCGATGTGTTGCAGGTCTGGCCGCTGGCCTGGCATTGGGCTTGGGTGCAGCAGGCCGGCGTCTCGCACTGGCAGGTGGTCGTGTTGCAGTTCTTGCCGGTCGCTTGGCATTGGGCTTGGGTGCAGCAGGCCGGCGTCTCACACAAGCAGGTGGTGGTGTTGCAGGTCTGGCTGATGGCTGAACACTCCGCTTGAGTGCAGCAGGCTGGGGTCTCACACAAGCAGGTGGTGGTGTTGCAGGTCTGGCTGATGGCTGAACACTCCGCTTGAGTGCAGCAGGGGGCGGACTCGCACAAGCAGGTGGTGGTGTTGCAGGTCTTTCCAGTGGCTTGGCATTGGGCCTGGGTACAGCACGGTGCCGCTTCGCACTGGCAGGTGGCGGTGTTGCAGATCTGGCCAAAGCTCTGGCAGAGGGCTTGGGTGCAGCAGCTCACTTCGGTCTCGGCGAGGTCGTTGCCGGTGTCCTGAGTGTCTTGCGGGCTCACCTCGGTGTCCGGAGGTGGAAGCTCGGGAGAGGTGTCGCGCACATCGTTGAAAGTCACCACATCGCCTGTGCAGATGCACGACCCGTAGCCGCCACTGCCGCACTTCGAGGTCCCCTCGCGGCCGTCGAAACAGGTGCACGGCGTCGTCTCACCGCCCGGACAGATCGACGACTTTACGGTATCATCGCCGCATCCGGCGAGCGTCAGCGCGAAGACTAGTGGGGTAGCAAATCTCGAGATGGCTTTCATGTCTCTTCCCTATTTCACACTTTCGATAGACAGGAGCGCGATCCTAGTAGGTGGGCGGTGGGGGTGCAACCGAGAAGGCGACCAGGCAATCACTGAGGCGGACCCCGTCGCGAAACCCTCCACTGAGGTCATTGAGTCAGGGCCAACCGGCCTAGGAGTACCCCGGGCCAAACCACGGCAAACAAGCCATCGGCGGCCGCGTCGAGTACGAACTCCAGCAGCAGGGGAGCCCGAGCCTACGCTCGAGCCCCTGCGTCTGCCAGGGTTTATTGCCAACTCACTTGGGTGGGTCAGCAGGCTTCTGCGACTCGAAGGTGATCGAACGGAAGAGCGCTCGCAGCGTACGTTCCGTGTCCGACTGTTGCAGCGAGAGCTCGGCGATTCGCGTCGCCCGCTGGGCGATGTCGCTCTCGATGCTGCTCGCCCGCTTCACGAGCTGGTCCCGCAACGCCTTGGCCGAGGACTCGTTGATGTCCTTGATGTCGGCCAGAGAGTTGGCGATGCGGCTCGCCTCTTGGGAGAACTCGTACTTCTGGGCACGCAAATCGGCGAGCTCTTCCTCGAGGGTGTTGAGCTCGGCCTTCTTGGCGATGACCTCGTCGATCTGCTTCTTGAGCTCGGGGTCTAGAGCGTCCTCAGAGGCTTGAATCTTGAGCAGCTCCAAGGTCACCGTGGAATCGAGGGAGAGCGTGCGACGCACTGGAGTGACCTCACGCAGCTTCATCTCTTTGGTTTCCCCGCCAGCGAGCTCCACTGGGATGTAGTAGGCGCTGGCGGCCTGCTTCATGTCGGCGGGCTCTGGCTCCAGCGACCAGCCGGCGCGAATCGGGCGACGGATGACCGCCGTGACGGCCTCTTTGCGATGGTTGGTCAGCGAGTAGGTGACCGTCGTCACGCTCTTGAGCTCGGACTCGACGTTGCCGCCGTAGATGCGGATGATCTTCGCCGCCTCTTCGGTCTCGAGGCTGGAGTTCTTCAGCGTGATCTCCGGATCCATGGCGAAGGTCACATACGCCACGGCGCCTTCCGCCGTGCGCGGCAGGAATCCCTCACCGATGAAGGCGTTCGCCTTGTAGAGTGTGATGGGGCCGGGCTCCAGATCGTAGCTGCTGGTGTTCATGAACTCGACGGCGCGGTACGGTTGCAGCGCGTCATAGGCGTAGTAAAGCTCCGGCTGAAAGAGCACGATCTCCTTGGCCTC
>Ga0210044_10011113_pt1 | contig 10559 bp, 6 predicted proteins | sample CryGey13umfilter_2_FD_183959 | JGI IMG/M metagenome (GOLD analysis project Ga0210044, IMG submission 183959) | Groundwater microbial communities from aquifer in Utah, USA - Crystal Geyser 4/9/14 3 um filter (SPAdes) (version 2) | ecosystem: Environmental > Aquatic > Deep subsurface > Groundwater...
AAGTTCAAGTCGTTTTTATTTTGTCCAACTACTTACTTACAGTAGGTTGAATAAGTAAACGTAGTAGTATTTTTTTATAAAAATAAGGAAGAGGATTGTATAATCAAATTTAAAGACTAAAATAACTAACCAGTCGGCAAAATCAAGCTAACAAAACCACAAAAAAACACTACCTTTGCAGCCACAAAAAAGATATAAAACAAATAAAATTAGTAAAAAGAGATACAAAAAATGGCAGCAATCAACTTCATTTCGGGCGAGCATCTTTCAAAAACGTATGGAGATAGATTCCTTTTCAATGATTTGAATTTTGGAATTTCACAAGGCGAAAAAGTAGCTTTAGTAGGAAAAAATGGAGCAGGAAAATCGACTCTACTTAAAATATTAGCAAAAATAGTCAATCCTGATAAAGGAGATGTAAGTTTACGTCAAGGTGTTAGAGTAGGTTATTTGGCGCAAGACCCAGATTTGCCACTTAACAAAACGATTTGGGAAGCGATTGTACAGGCTGATAGTCCGACTATTACAGCGATTCGAAATTATGAAAATTCGATTTTGCCTGAAAATATAGAGGATGCCGAAAGAATGGAAAAAGCAATGAACGAAATGGAACGTTTAGATGCTTGGGCGTATGATGCCAAAATAAAAGAAATTACTTCAAAATTAGGGTTAGAAGATACAGAAAAATCAATTGCAAAACTTTCGGGTGGACAAAAAAAGCGTGTTGCTCTTGCAAAACTTCTTTTAGATGAGCCTGATTTGTGGCTTTTGGATGAGCCTACCAACCATTTAGACTTAGCTACTATTGAATGGCTAGAAAATTATTGGGCTTCTTCAAATACGACTTTACTTCTAATTACTCACGATAGATACTTTTTGGATAAAATTTGTAATCGTATTTTTGAATTAGATAACGGTCATATTTATCGTTATGAAGCAAATTATGGACAGTTTTTGGAGTTAAAATCAGAACGAATTGCACAAGCACACACCGAAGCAGACAAAGCGCATCAACTCATGAAAAAAGAATTGGACTGGATTAGAAGACAGCCAAAAGCACGAGGAACAAAGGCAAAATATAGAGTAGAAGCCTTCGATGGCATAAAAGAAAAAGCAAGTACTCGCCCAGAAGGAAACAATATGGATATTCAATTTGGCGCAAAACGTCAAGGAAAAAAAATTATTGAACTTCACGATGTGAGTTTTGAATTTCAAAGTGATAAAAGAAAACAGAAAATTCTTGATGACTTCAATTACAAATTTGTACGAGGAGAACGTATCGGAATTATTGGAAAAAATGGTGCAGGAAAATCTACTTTTCTTTCTCTTTTGACTGGAGCTTTAGAGCCTACACAAGGACATATTGAAAGAGGAGATAATACACATTTTGGTTATTATACTCAAATGCCACCTTCTTTTGATGATTCGATGCGTGTTATTGAGGTCATTCAAGCGATTGGAGAAATGGCGACGGTTTCGGAGGAAACTAAACATCAAGTTTCGGCTTCACAACTTCTTACTCAATTCAATTTTCCACCAGCACAGCAGTATAAAAATGTAGGTACACTTTCTGGAGGAGAAAAAAGACGTTTGCAGCTTTTACAGATTCTGATAAAAATGCCTAATTTCTTGATTCTTGATGAGCCTACCAATGATTTGGATTTGCAAACGCTTTCTGTTTTGGAAGAATTTTTATCTAATTATGGTGGTTGTCTTATTTTGGTTTCTCACGATAGGTATTTCTTAGATAATCTAGTAGAACACCTTTTTGTCTTTGAAGGCGAAGGAAAAATTAGAGATTTTAATGGAAATTATACCGATTATAGAGAAGAAGAAAACGAAAGAATAAAAGAATCTCAAAACAAACCTTCTAATAAAAATGCTCATTCGATTGCACCAGTCAAAACGAATACTTCTGATAAACTTAGTTTCAAAGAAAAACAAGAGTTAGAAAATTTGGATAAAGAAATTGAGAAATTGACCAAACAGAAAGAAGAATTAGTTGCTCTAATGAATAGTGGAGAAACTGATTACGACAAAATTTCAAAATGGAGTGCAGAAATGGAAGTTATTGTAAATACACTTGACGAGAAAGAAATGCGTTGGTTGGAGCTTTCTGAAAGGGAGTAGTCTTATGTAGCTGACAGTTCATTTAAGAATTGATAACTGTCAGCTATTTCATTTTGTGCGCATCTTAAAATGTCATTTTTAGTAGGGAAAAGGCTTACCTTTTCCTAAACTAGCATTTTGAATCGGAAAAAAAACTGTATGGAAGGAAAAAGCTTGCCTACTTGTATCCTACTATTTTTTAAAACCTCGTTACAGACTATAGACTAAATAAATACGAATTACCATCTTATCATCAATTTAATATTTATGTAAGATATGAATTTGAAGGATATTTTGAAGGACTAGGAATGCAACTTTTAATTGTCAGAAAAGAAAGTGCAAAAGAACAAGAAAATATAAAATATGTATTCAATAAAAACAATCTTACTAATTATAATCTTGTTGTAAGTTATCATTTTGGTAAGTAAAATTATCTTACAAAATTCTACGAGCCGTAACAAAATTATCTTGCCAATGCTGCATATAAAAATCATCTTCTACAACGCCCCTAGATGTTGATGTATGAATAAAAAAAACTTTTCCATCTTCTACACGACTAATAAGACCGACATGAGAAATTCTCCCATTATTTTTTTTAGAAGAAAAAAACACTAAATCCCCTTTTTGAAGGTCTTTTTTTGGAACAAATTTTCCCATTTCTGCTTGACCAGTTGTAGTGGGAGGTAAATTTATACCAACACTAGAATACGATTTACAAGTCATTCCAGAACAATCAGTAGCAGGTTTTTTCTTAGGATTTTTGAGAATATGAGGAGTTCCTAATTGCTGACGAGCTGCCCCCACAACTTTTTCAGCCTTTAGTTGAGATTCTTTGTATTTTTCAACTTTGGAAGTAGAACCTGAACTTTGATTTGATGTTTCTACTTTGTTTTTCAAAGTTAAGTTTTCATCTTTGTTTTTATTTTTATCGTTGATAGTTACAATCTTAAAGTTTCCACAACTAGAGAATAAAATAACAGAAACAAGAAACAAAAAAGTAATTTTTAAAATTTTCATAGGATAATTGTTTTTAGTGAGTCTTTGATAGAATAAAGCTACAAAATTCTATTCTAAAACTATTCCAAACTGTTTTTCTCTTTAATGAGTAAAGTAGTGAAATTACAACTATAACAAATCACACAAATATAAATTTATAAGATGTTATAATTTTTAAATTTTTTGTCTTCTATTTTTTCAGAACCTTCCCTAAGGAAAAAATGGTTGTTCTGACACTTTTTACTTTGTTTATCAAATTTTATTGAATTTAAGAGTTTATAAATATAAATTTCTACAAAAATCAGTAAATGACTTTTTTCTAGTTATAATTATTGATTTTGAAATTTCGAAAGAAAGAAGAAAAATGCGTGTGTAAAGTGTTATTTTACTTTTAAATTCAAAGTATTTTTAAAAAAAATACGTATTTAATCATTTTTCAACTTTGACAGTCCTTTCACAAGGCTGTCAATAGTTTTGCAACTAAGCACTTTTACACTAAACTATTGTCAGAGTTATTTTAAAACTACTGACAAAGTTTTTATGAACAAACCCTAAACGAGGACTAGAGTCGTCGTTTACGATATGCTCATTGGGGGCAAGCCCCCAAACCCCCAGAAAGAAAATACAAATACAAAAAAAATACAAAAAAGAAAAATAACAAATACAAATACCAAAAGTATAAAAAACCTAAAATCATACAATACTGGGGGAACAAATACGAAAACCACTAATGTTAAATCGAAATGATATATAGTCCCTGTCACGGTACGCAACAAGACAGAAACGCTGGATAATCGCTCCACGAACCACCACGCACGACACGATAATCAGTCTTTGAATTATTTATGGGATTTGTTAAATTATTACTTTTTTCATAATACTTTTCATCATACGAATCTTGACACCATTCCCATACATTTCCACTCATATCGTATAAACCTAATTCATTTGCTTTTTTAGTTTTTACTTCGTGCGTTCCATAATCTTTATGACTTGAACCCTTATAATAAGAATTTTTATCATACCAAGCTACCTCGTTTAAATCATTACTTCCTGCATATTTATAATTATTTTGGCTTTTATTTCCCCCTCTAGCAGCATATTCCCATTGCGCTTCTGAAGGCAAAAAACCTCCGTAATGTTTACAAAATTCATTCGCTCCAAACCAACTTACATAAATTACTGGATGATTTTCATAGCCTTTTTCAACTACATAATTGTCACCTTGTTTCGAAATCCTACATTTTTCAGTTGCAAAACTTCCATTCAAATTTATCCATTTATCAAGTTCAGTTTTAGAAGGTTTTTTGTCATTCAGAAAAGTAGCATATTGAGCATTAGTTACTTCTGTTTCTCCTATGTAATAATCTGTTAGGGTTACTTTATGTACTGGCTTTGTATGGTTATACTTATCACTTCCCATCATAAAATCACCTCCTTTTACTTTTATTACTTTGATTCCGTTTGAAAGAATTTTTGTATCAGGTAAATCGATGTTTTGTTCTTTTTCTTTCCCTTCTACTATATTTTTTAGTTTATCTCTTAGTTTTCTAAAAAAAGAATTCTCTTTGTTTTTTGTGTTGAAAAGTAGTTTTTCAGCTTCTTGTTTTGCCTTTGGTGGGTTTGTTTGAGTAAGTGTTTCTATCAGTCCCTCTTGTGCAGCTACAAAATCGTTATCTTCTTGTTTTGCTTGTTGGAATGAATTTTCTGCTTTTTGATATAATTGTTGTTTTTCAGTTTGAGAAATTTCTCCGGTTATCTGACAATTTTTGTGGAAAATCACTAGTAGGTATTTTTAAAATGTATTTTCTATTTTGTTCAAGTCTGTACCGAAGGTCTGACTTGAACAAAATAAGCATTTTTACTTGTTTCAGTGCTTATTTTAACTTGGTCAGACCTTCGGTACAGACCAAGTTAAAATTAGGTGTTACCAAAAATAAAATTATCACAAAAATTGTCAGATAACCAAAAACCTTAACCATTCTGTTGGTTAAGGTTTTTTTAGATCGTTTTTTATCTTAGAAATTAACTTATCAAAATGTAGAATATCTTAAAAAAATTGCATTTATCAGTTGAATCTAAGTTATTTACAGGGCATGTTCATAAAAATACAAACTGCTTGAAATCGTGCGTTCAGTTCCTCAGAACTGAACGAAACGCTTCTGAGGAAGCGTAAAAATTCGTTTCTGAGGAAACGAACACACATAGTTTTTTATGAACATGCCCTGAAGTTATTTATAGACTTCATTGTAATAACGAATTAGTTTCAATAAATCTTCTCTACTACGTAATTTGTTATCATGATCTATTAAATAGAGTTCCATTACCTCTTTTTTCTTTCCAAAAAGATTCATAATTGCTTCTCGGTCTTCTTCTACATCAACGACATTTCCTTCATTATTCAATAAAAAATAATCGTCTTCTTGTACAACATAGCTTCCTCCATTTGTCCAACCTCCCCACATATAAGGCGAGTAATAACCTGCTTGTTTGACTACAAAATTTTCTCTGCAAAGAAGCGTGATTTTTCCCTCTGTCAATAATTCAAAGAAATAAAGAACACGGTAATCGTCTTTTGTAACCTGTGGAAGCGCATAAAAATAACGAACTCGCTTTTGTAATTCATCTTCAATCCAAAACTGTTCGACTTGAGAAGCATTATAAGAACGCAATTTATTATCAGGCGTTCGGATAGTAATATTATTCTGGTCTAAATCATATCTAATACTTCCTTTAATACTTTCTTCTGTAAATAAATAGACTTCGCCTTTGTGCCAATATTCTTTCGAAAAATTTTGTGCCATGACTGTACCTACAATCATTTGTAAAATTCCTACCAAGACAGATACATAAAATAGCTTTTTCATTAGTAATTTATCAATAAAAATGAGATTCTTAAAATTAGTTTATAGAACAAATATATCATTTTATAAACTATAACTATACCAATAGCTATTTGTAACACTACGAAAGAGAAAGCTGTTTTAATTTACGCACAAATAAATCTTTTACCTACTAAAATAACTTGTTTTTATACCCTTCCGTGCAGACGGTCAAGGCAATGCATGAGCTTTGCGAGTAAATCTTCTTTTTCTTCCTCACTAAAATCATATAATAATCTTCTGTTGGCGTTTTCTCTCAAAGGAGCTACTTTAGCGATGGCATCTCTCCCTTTTCTTGTCAAGACTAATACTTTTCTACGCTTGTCTTTTGGGTCTTTATCTTGTGTAATTAATCCTTTATCTGCCAAAACTTGCAGCAAATTAGTAATATTAGGACGAGAAACATTCAATGCCTCTGCGATGTCAGAAGCCAAAATCCCCCCCTCTTGAAGGCGTTCTTCTGCATAAGGAATATTTGTATCGCCTTGTATATATAAAAGAACCATCCACTGTTGAGTCGTCAATCCTATCATATTGGTAAGGCTAGAACCTTTCTTGAGCATCTGTGCAGCAAGTTCCATTATGGCAAGCACAATCGACTCTTCGTTTGTTTTCTGAATTATAGTCATTTTTTTTGGTAGTAATTTATTAACAATTAATTTACACGTTTTTTCTACGGTAAACAAAACTTATTTGCAAAAATAACGTTTCTATCTGTATAAGCTACAAATACTATCAAAAAATTCAAAAAAATATAATTTTAGTGAAAAAAAATTTAAAACCAACTCTATTTGCAGATAGAAAATAAGTGTAAGGTTCTATTGATTTAACTCTAAAAAAATAATTAATATGACTAAAGGTCATTTTTTAATAAATTTTCACTTTTATATCGCTATAAATCTATTTTTTATTTAATTTATTGAAATTAGAAACCACACAACAAAAAAATAGTAGCAGCTAACAAGTTTAATTTCTTGTAGGCTCACAAAAATACACAAAACACTCACACACAACAATTTTCATTAATTTTTATCTGTCACATTACATTTTTTACAGATGCCTGTTGTATATTTGAGTAACAAAGAATCAAAGGAAAGAGAATTCAAACGATCTAAATCTTCAAAATTATCTAAACCCCAAAAGAAATTAAATCATTTTGATGCTGATAGTTTTGAAAAAGCAGACTCCTCTCTACCTTTCAAAAGAAATTATAATTACCTAGCTAATCAATTAGCTATCGGAATCCAAACTGTTATGCAGCATTCTTTTCAACGTATTTTAGAAAAAGTTTTGGAAGGCATTCGCTCTTGGGGCGAAGGCGTTTCGGCACAACATTTTCATCCTTCTTACGATAAAAGTAATATGGAGGCTCTTTTTCATCCCAAAACCATCGCTGTTGTGGGAGCAAGTAAAAGAGAAGGTTCTTTAGGAAAACGATTATTCGAAAACCTCACTTTATTAGATTATAAAGGAGAAGTATTTCCTGTCAATCCAAAATACGACGAAATCAATGGTTCGGTTTGCTACAAAAAAATTGAAGATATAGATGAGTTTATTGACCTTGTCATTATCATTACGCCAGCCAAAACAGTAGCCGATATTATACGAGAATGTGGAGAAGCGAACGTAAAAAATGCGCTTATTCTCTCAACAGGCTTTAGAGAAACTGGCGAAAAAGGAGAAGAATTCGAAGCTGAAATCTTATTAGAAGCTAGAAGGTCAGATGTTCGTGTCATTGGTACAAATTCTATTGGTTTTATACGTCCTCATTTGAATCTTTTTGCTACCTTTTCTAATCAAAGACCAAAAGAAGGAAGTATCGGTTTCGTTTCTCAAAGTGGTGCAATGGGAGAAGGTGTTTTGGACTGGGGAAATAGCCAAAATGTAGGTTTTAGTGCTTTCGTTTCGATTGGTGGAATGATTGATATAAGCTGGGGAGATGTAATTCATTATCTAGGCGACGATACCCGAACCAAAGCGATTGTTTTGTATATGGAAACCATCAATTATGCCCGTTCTTTCTTGTCGGCAGCCAAAGAAGTTTCGTATTCAAAACCCATTGTCGTACTCAAAACAGGAAAAAGACAACAATTAGAAAACGATACTTCCAAACAAGCAGTTTCTCCTATTCGTTTTGAGGTGGATGAAGATTTGATTTTTAATGCTGCTTTTCGTCGTTCGGGAATGCTTCGTGTTGATACCATGGCAGAAGTATTTTTTATGGTAGAAGTAATTTCTAAACAGCCTCGTCCGAAAGGAAAAAACTTAGCAATTCTGACCAATGCCAATGCTCCTGCACAACTCGCAACGACTATGCTTATGAAAGGTGGAGGGCAGTTAGCAACCCTTTCTGAAACTACCATTGAAAAATTATCTGAATTTCTACCCAAAAGCTGGGAGTATGAAAACCCACTAGATTTGCATCAATTTGCGACACCTGAATTGTATGAAAAAGCAACTGAAATTTTATTAGAAGACAAAAATATAGATGGACTTCTAGTAATTCTTGCACCTCAGGCAGTTAGTAAATCTACCGAAACAGCTAAAAATTTATTACGTTTTGCTTCTTTGAAGAAAAAACCTTTGTTAGTAAGTTGGATGGGAGGAGATACGACAAAAGAAGGTAGAAAATTGCTTTCAAAAGCTGGTGTTCCTAATTTTCAATACCCAGATGCAGCAGCTCATATTTTCAATTATTTGTGGAAATATGCTTATAACTTAAAAGGTATTTATCAAACGCCTCGTATTTCGGATTCGATGAAAAAGAATCCACCCAACAGAAAAAAAGTTGCCGAAATTATAGCAAAAGCAAGAAAAGAAAAACGTACCATCTTGACTGAATGGGAAGCAAAACTAATTTTGGCTGCTTATAATCTGCCTATCGTCAAAACTCGCTTGGCTCTATCAGAAGATGAAGCATGGGAACAAGCCGAAAAAATTGCTAAACCAGTAGTTTTGAAAGTGCATTCAAAGTCAATTATCAATAAAAGCGAAGTAGGTGGAGTGCGTTTGTTTTTGAAAGACGAACAAGCTCTAAGAAAAGCCTATCAAGAAATTAAGAAAAATATAGAAGAACGTGTAAGTCCTGATGAATTTTTGGGAGTAACTGTCCAAGAAATGAATACAAACGATTCTATCGAAATGTTGATGGGAAGTAGAGTAGATGTGCAATTTGGTTCTATTATTTTCTTTGGAAATGGTGGAAAATCATTACAATATTACCAAGATAGAGCCGTCGCATTGCCTCCTCTGAATGCAACTTTAGCACGAAGAGCCATCGAACAAACGACGATTTATAAAAATTTAGTCCATACCGACGATTTACATGAGCCTACTTTAATGCTTTTGGAGCAGTCTATGGTGCGTTTTAGTCAGTTGATTATCGAACAACCATTTATAAAAGAAATTTATCTCAATCCGATTTCAGTTTCTCGTACAGATGGTATTTCTATTCTTGACGCTGTCATGATTTTGCAATCTGAGGACATAAAAGATGATGAATTAATTCGTTTGGCAATCCGTCCATATCCTTCTGAATATGAAGGAAAATGGATTTTACCGAAGAGCAAACAAGAAGTTTTGATTCGTCCTATCCGTCCAGAAGACGAGCCTTCAATGGCAGAATTTCATAAAAATCTTTCTCCTCAAAGTGTTTATTTTAGATTTTTTCATGCTGTCAGTCTTGACCAAAGAACCTCACATGAACGCCTTTCAAGAATTTGTTTTGCTGATTATGACAGACAAATAACCCTCATTATAGAAAAGGAAAAAGAACAAGGAACACGCAACGAAATCATAGGCGCAATACGAATAATTAAAGTTCACGGTACAAAAGAGGCTGAGTTTGGAATGACTGTCGTAGATGGTTATCAAGGCGAAGGATTAGGCTTTGAAATTTTGAAAAGAGCCGTAGAAGTTTGTCGTAGTGAAGGCATAGAATTACTGACAGCAGATATTTTGTCAGAAAATAGAGCCATGAGAAAGATTTGTGAGAAACTTGGTTTTGTAATGGAATACAATGCTGATGAAGGAACAGTTAAGGCATCTCTTTATATTCGGAATATTTTTGATGAGGGTAATGATGAGGAGGAATAAAGACAAGGATATTGGAGATTAGGAAATAGGGAATAACATTTTAATTCTACCCACAACTAAAATTAGGGTGCATCTCAAATTGTCATTTTTTCAATTTTTTGGCTACTTTAACATACATAGACAGGGTTAAAACCCTGTCCAATTTATAATTCAGAGTAGTTTTTAATTGAACAGAGTTTTAACCCTGTTTTTATTTTTTGTCATGCGACATTTTGAGATGCACCCTAAAATTGTGGGTTTTATTTTATTTCAAAAATTTTATGCAGCATCAATATTTTATTTCTGCTATCGGAACAGATAGTGGAAAAACGTTTATTAGTTCTATTTTGGTAGAAGCTCTAAAGGCGCATTATTGGAAACCGATTCAAGCAGGTTTGCCAAAAGATACCGACCAAGTAAAAGAATTGGTTTCTAATACGGAAAGCCTTTTTTTGGAAGAGCGTTTTTGTCTTACTGCGCCTATGTCGCCTCACGCTG
>Ga0210044_10011115_pt1 | contig 10558 bp, 15 predicted proteins | sample CryGey13umfilter_2_FD_183959 | JGI IMG/M metagenome (GOLD analysis project Ga0210044, IMG submission 183959) | Groundwater microbial communities from aquifer in Utah, USA - Crystal Geyser 4/9/14 3 um filter (SPAdes) (version 2) | ecosystem: Environmental > Aquatic > Deep subsurface >...
TCTTTTACTCATAGTTAAAAATGTTTTGTCCATATGGTGTATAGTTAGGGTTTAACTATACATACTACCATAAGGGGTATGACATTTCTATTTCCTTTTACTATGACATTATCATTTCCGTTCTACATAAACTAGATTTTATTTTGAAAAGAAAAAAGGGCATCCGAAGATGCCCTTATCTAGCAATTATTAAAATTCCAATCTATAACCAATCATTCCCGGGCCAACAGTCAAACCATCTATCATATCCAAATTCTTAGTCATTGCCGGGTCAATCACTTTCCGTAATCCATTGTATAGTGGATAAGCAGAAAGACTGGCAAGAAGTACTATAGTTCCACGCACCGCAAATTTCTCCCACGGCGAAGTATAACCCATAGACTCCTCAAATTTTTTTAAATCATTATTAACACCTCCTTTATAGCAAATTCCGGAACAAAAATCTCTTGCCAAATCAACCCAAGCGCCAAACGCAACAGTCCATATCGCAAGTTGTGCGTACTGGTTGTTTGGCAACACGTCAAACTCCTCCAAAAGAGCATACGAGGAAAGCATCCCTACATCCACAATTTTTGGAGTTATTTTAATTAGTGCCATTGTCTTTGGGCTTTGAGTTTCAAAGATAAAACTCTCATAATACCCAAAGGAGAATCCCATTTCCTTTGAAAATGTTGGATAGGGATAAAACCCAACTATTTCATATCCATTGGCGATAGACATTAGGGCGTGCGAGCCCTCGTGAATAGTAGTTTGCAGAAAGAAATCTACAACAAGCATCCCGACACCTGCACTTGCCAAGCCGTGAATGTCTGCTGTTTTGCCTGTTTGTTGCTCAAACATTTGGACCTTATAGTCCGAAATGGTGGCACAACCAACAAACGAGTACAAACAAACGAGTACAACCATAACGAAGATCTTTTTCATTTTTTTCCTTTTTTTGTTTTTTAAAGAACAGCTAAGTGTAGCACAAAAAATAGCTTTTGTCAATAAAAATAAGCTCGAACACACAATTAACGGTATATAAAGATTGAAAGATTCTATTTTATGTGTTATATTTATTTAGATATAAACAAATATTATGAATTTTTTTGAAGTTGAGCACAAAGATAAAAATTCTGGCGCGCGAGCTGGAGTTATAAAAACAGATCATGGTGAAATACAAACACCTATTTTTATGCCTGTTGGAACACAAGCAACGGTAAAAAGTTTGTCCACCGATGAATTGGAAAATTTGAACGCTCAAATAATTTTAGCAAATACTTATCATTTACATTTACGTCCGGGCGAAGATTTGATAGATAGGTTTGGCGGACTTCATAAATTTATGAACTGGAAAAGACCAATTCTTACAGATAGTGGCGGATTTCAGGTTTTATCTTTAGGAAAACAATTGGAAGCTCGTGGTGGATTTGACGAAGAACATAGTAAACTTGCGGAAATAGATGATGAAGGTGTGACATTTAGAAGTCATTTGGACGGATCTTCTCATAGATTTACTCCGGAAGAAGCTATTAAAATTCAACACAAATTAGGAGCCGATATAATTATGGCTTTTGACGAATGTACCCCAGATGACGCAAACGAAAAATACACAAAAGAAGCAATGGATAGAACTCATCGCTGGGCAGCACAATGTGTTGTTGAGCATGAAAAAGATACAGAACACCATGGATATAAACAATTTTTGTTTGGAATAATTCAAGGAGCACAATACAAAGAATTGCGTGAACTTTCTGCAAAAACAATCTCTGGAATGAATTTTGATGGAATTGCGATTGGAGGAGAATCTGTTGGCTATAATATGAAAGCAACCAAAGATATTTTGGATTGGGTGATTCCTTTTATTCCAGAAAATAAACCTCGTTATACAATGGGCGTTGGATTTTTTCCAACAGATATGTTTGAAGTTGTGGAAAAAGGTGTGGATATGTTTGACTGTGTAGCACCAACAAGAATGGCACGAAATGGCGGGCTTTATATAACCCCAACATCAAAATCAAAAGAAACACGAATAAACATAACAAATGCAAAATTTAAAGAAGATAAAAAACCAATAGATCCAAAATGTAATTGTTTAACTTGTAAAAATCATTCCCGCGCTTATATTTACCATTTATTTAAAACCAAAGAATTACTTGCTTACAAATTGGCATCTATTCATAATTTACACTTCTTAATAAATCTAACTTCACAAATGCGTGAAGAAATTAAAAAAGACAATTTCACCAACTTTAAAAGAGAATGGATTGACGGAACTTGGAAAAAATGATAAAAAAAGGAACAAAGATCTTTATTGGAGGAAGAAATGCAGAAAGAAAAAACAAAGCTCAGTGAAAAATTAAACTATTTGGCAATCACAATAGGTTATGTAATTTTTTACTTAGCGATGAACAAAATTCCCCACACCAGCAAACGCAAACATAAGATTCATAAAAAAGATAAACTTGCGATAACAATTTGGGTAGTTTCTATTCTTTCTACTTTTCCTATTTGGGTTCCAATCATATTTTTATCTATGGTTGTTGCATATTTTGAAAATAAAAAATCACTTCTAAAAAAGTGATTTTTTATTTTTTTCTTTCATTTTTAACAAAGTGATAAATCCCTTAAATGTTTATTTAAATACATTTTTTTGATGTTGGAAATTTCGGACAAATAGAACATTTCGAAACTCCTAACCCAAACGAACAAAGTGAGTGATTCGTCAAGCAGACGAAGTCTAGCGATTCATCAAATGAGCCTCAACGAATGATTCATCAAGCGAAGCGATTCATCATTTCTTATCTCAAATACTTATTTACATTTGCGTTGTGGTCTTCCAAAGTTTTTCCATATTTTACCTCGCCTTCCATAGTTGTCATAAAATACCAATTATCATTTTTTTCTGGATAAATCGCCGCAATTATGGATTCAATTCCAGGATTTGAAATTGGGCCGAGGGGCAAACCTGCATATTTGTAAGTATTCCAAGCTGAATTTGTAGCCCTATCTGCGCTAGTTGTAAAAACATTACCACTCTTGCCAACTGCATAATGAACAGTAGAATCAGCTTGAAAACCCCAGTTTTTTTCATAACGACGCCAAAATAAATCAGAAACTTTTGCCTTATCTTTTCCACTCTTGACTTCCTTTTCTAAGATACTCGCCATCGTTAAAATTTCATAAAAACTATGACCGGAATTTTTTATTTGTGCATACATTTCCTCTGTAATTTGTGAATTTCTATGCTCGATTAATTTTAAAACTATTTCTTCCAAAGTTGCATCTTTGTAAATTCTATAAGTGTCTGGCGCAAAATATCCTTCTAAATTTGCATAATTTGGTTTATCTTCCAAAACTTTCAAATCACTATTCAAATTCTCTCCTCTTTTTCCTAAAATTTTATAATTTACAGCCGGCTCGCCAACCAATGAATAGAACTCATCTTTTGTTGCAATTTCTTCTTTTTCAAAATAATCTGCAATTTCACGCAAACCCCAACCCGGAATAATTGTAATTTCTCTTTCTTCAAAACTTGGTTTGTCTAATGCGTCCACAATCCGTGCTAAAGTTATAGGTTTTGTAACCTCGTAAGTTCCAACTTGAATTTTTTTATCTAATTCTTTTAAAGCCACAAAACGGATAAAAAGCCAAGAATTACGGATTATATTTTCACTCTCCAAACGTTTTGCCAAAGATGCCACACTTTCACCAGATTCAATTGTAAAGATTACACTCTCTACATCTTGTACAGGAGTTCTGTAAATTTCCGAATACAAAAACAGACCAACGGCGACAACAAAAACTAAAAATAAAGTAGAAACAAGTTTATACATATTTATTTATATTTCTTTAAAAATTTCCCAATTCTCTTCTGCCCAAGCCAATCTCTCTGGTACACCAATGTCTATCCAAGGATGTTCAGACTCATACACATGCAAATTTTTCATGTTTGGAAACATATCGTACTCAACACTAAAAGCATCTGCTTCTGGAAAATATTTGCTAACCTGCGGATTAAACAAATATACTCCTCCATTTATAAAACCTACAATTTGCTTTCCTTCTTTTTCTTTGAATTCTTTAATGTGCTTATCTTCATCATAAAACAAAGTTCCGTAACTAGAAGCATCTTCCACTTTTGAACCCAAAATTATTCCGTCTGTTCCCTCTTTTAAGTTTTTGTAAACATCGGCAAAATCTACCGTTGTTAAAACATCACCATTTAAAATTAAGGTTGGATTATCTTTGTTTTTTACAAAATTCATTGCAAATTTAATTGCACCGCCTGTTCCAAGTCTTGTTGGCTCAACTGCATAAATTATTTCTATACCATTCCAACTTTCACCAACACGACTCTTCAAAACATCGGACAAATGCCCAGCTGCCAACACAACCTCTTGTACACCTAATTTGGCCAACTTTTCCATTTGCCAATCAAATACAGTTTTATCTCCAATTTTTATTAAAACTTTTGGTGTGGTTTTTACAATCTCTCCAAGCCTACTCCCAACGCCACCACACAGAATAATTGCATTCATAAAAACAATTAAAAAACAAGGTTTAGAGCCAAGAAAAATGATAAAGGTGAAACAATTAAAGCTAGTAAAAATCCACCAAAAATATCATAAGGATAATGCACTCCAACATAAACTCTTCCATAACCTACCACAGCCGACAATAAAAATAAAGTTAAAACGAAGAAAAAATCAGCTCCAAAATAAAGTGGCATTAAAGCAAACAAAAAAGATATTAAAGTATGATCAGAAGGAAAACTCTTCCAAATCTGTAAAGGAATTATCAATTGTTTGATGTTTTTTAAAACTGCCACAGGTCTTTTGCGTGGCCAAATGAACGAGATTATTAAACTAAGAAACAAACCTAAAATCACAGAAATTCCCAAAGCCAAAAACATAAGCCAAAAAGTCACAGAACCATTAAATTTAAAATATCCCCACAAAACAACTATTGTAGCAATAATATAAATAAGCCAAGATGAAGAAAAATACATTATAAAATCAAGTGCTTCATTTTGTCCAACTTGATTATTTACCTTAAAAAATTCTTTGTAATTCCACGAATATTTCTTCATATTATTTTAGGTTTAAGAATTATTTATTAAATATCGCAACGCTTTCTCAGCGCAAGTTGCAGAGGCAATATCATGAATTTTACTTTCATTCAAAAGTTTTTCTAACTCTTCCAACGAAATAAATTCAACAGAAATATCCTCTAACCCCTCAAGTTCTTGTTCTAAATTCTGTGTTATTCCTTTTGCCAAATAAAAATGAACTTTCCCAACGCCCCATTTACTTCTGTGTGAGTTACCTAAATAAATTATTTCTCTAGCACTACAACCAGCTTCTTCTTGAAGTTCATGTTTAATAGTTTCTTCAGCAGAATTATCACCATCTACAAAACCAGCCACAAAAGTTTTTAGATATTCTTGTGGACCAATACAATATTGTGTAAGCAATAAAACTTTATTTTCATCGGTTAAACCAAATACAATTGCAGAATCACCAAGCAAAGAAATAAAAGCATCTTCTTCTTTACCATTATTTGTTTGAACTTTCCACTTTTCCATTCTCCTCCATTTAGATGGCGATATATCTTCTTTTTCTATTATTTTCCATTCACTCATATTTTATCTTAAAAATTTATGCGCTAATTTATACAAAAAATATTTAAAATTACTAAAAATTATATCAATAGCCTCTGGATATTTTTTTGGTTCACCACCAAAACCAACCTTAAACCTTGTCACACCAGCCAATGAATTAAATTCATCCCAACACCAGCCATTTAAACAATTTTTTTCATTACCACTTCCCTCTTTTTCTACTGGAGACATTCCCCAAAAATCATATTCTTGAAAACCTTCTTCTTTTGCTTTCTTGATAACTTCCCACTGAAGTAAATATGGTGCCATAATTTTGCGGTATTCATAATCTGACGCACCGTGCAAATAAGTCGCTGTATTGCCCCATTTAACCACCAAATTTGAAGCCACCGGTACATCTTCCAAATAAGCAACTTGCTGGTTTACAAACGGTAATTTAAGCATCTCTGCGTAATATCCTTTGTCATGACTTTTTATTTTTTGGCGTGTACTAGTTTTTTCTACCAAACTCCAAAAAATATCCACATCATCACTTTCCCTAATTTCTACACCTTTTTTTTCTGCCAGTTTTATATTATATCTAGTTTTACTGTGCATTTCTTGCAGTAAATCTTCTTCACTTTTACTCAAATCCAAAATCCAAGTATTTTCTGGTTGTCTATTTTTTGTTTTCTTTGTTTTAAAATTTGTTTTTGCATTTTTATTTATATATTCTGCGCGCATAAAACTAAAACCTTTTTTCTTTAAAAATTTTAAAACCACACCCATTTCCTCCTCACTTGCAGAAATTCTAGGTAAATAAAAATATTTTGTAAATTTTAAATTTTGAACAACACCTTGAAATTGTTTTATAACTTCTTCGCCATCCAAAATTTGAATTCTCAAAATATTTTCTCCGGCTTTTTTCTTAAATTCCCCCCAATCATAACTCTGCAAAAACTCTGCTTTGTTTTCTAAATCCTCATTCCAATCCTCTTTATTTTTACAAATTTTTACTTCCATTTTAATATGTTTTTCTTTTACTTAATTTGGTCGTCGCTACTTTTTTATTAATCTACTTTCTCCTATATACTACCTGATTTTATACAGTTAAATCAAGAACTATTATTTAAACTTGATTTTTTTCTAAATATAGTTTATAATAACTCCGTTTTACGTTATAATAAATAAAAAAATATGGGACTTCCATCAAAACAAAGAACCTCGCAGTCAAAAAGAGAAAGAGCTTCTCATTTTGCGCTTAAAAAGACGGCTTTATCTAAGTGTGAAAAATGTAGCGCTCCTACAATGTCACACAAAGCTTGCTTAAAATGTGGCACTTACAAAGGTAAAAAAGTTTAACAAAACATATGTCTAATAGACACCTCGCTCGTTCAATAGTAATGCAATGTCTTTATCAGTGGGATTTTAGAGAAAAACCTTCGTCTGCTCTCCCAGCAATTGTAGATCAAATGACCAAAGAGTTTGGTATTGGTCTAGACGAAAACAAGAAATATATCTTGGAAACTGTAGTAAGTACAGTTGATCATATTGATGAAATTGACAAAATTATTTCAAAGTATACAATAAACTGGCCTATAAACCAGATTACTTTGATTGACCGTGCAATACTTAGAATAGGTGTTTATGAATTAAAATTCAACAAAGAAATTCCAGCAAAAGTTGCCATAAATGAAGCGATTGAAATTGCCAAAAGTTATGGTGGCCCATCGTCTGGAAAATTTGTAAACGGTATTTTAGGTGCCTTATTCAACGAAATGGTTGAAAACGGAGAAGTTAAAGAAAACCTATTAAAGATACACGATGTTGAAGAAGACGAAGAAACAGATAAAGAATAAAATTATGATAAATGAAATGTACAAAGAAAAAAACTTTTCAGATTTTGAAGAAAAAATTAGAATTAAATTTAACGACCCAAATAATCTTGTACAAGCATTTGTTCATAGATCTTATTTAAATGAAAATAGAGATTTTTCATTGCCCCACAATGAAAGACTGGAATTTTTAGGAGACGCTGTTTTGGAATTAGTAGTTACAGAACATATATTCAACGAATATCTAAATCCGGAAGGAGAACTTACCAGTTGGAGAGCATCTTTGGTAAACGCTAAAATGTGCGCGCGAGTTGCGAGTGAATTGGGTATGAATGACTATATGTTATTAAGTCGTGGTGAAAATAAAGACGAAAGTAGCAAAGCTCGTGAATACATTTTAGCAAACGCCTTAGAAGCCTTAATCGGAGCAATTTACTATGATCAAGGTTGGGATTCCGCTAAAAAATTCATTCTCGATTCTGTCATTTCTAAACTTGAAGAAGTTTTAGAAAATAACCTGTGGATGGATCCAAAATCTAGATTCCAAGAATCTTCGCAGGAAAAACTGGGAATTACACCCACTTACAAAGTGTTAAGTGAAGAAGGCCCAGATCATGAAAAAGATTTTACTGTTGGAGCTTTTCTAGATAAAGAAAAAGTTGCAGAAGGAAAAGGAACCAGCAAACAAGAAGCGCAAACTTCAGCAGCAGAAGAAGCTTTAAAAATCAAAAAATGGAAAGGTCCTCATGTAGAAATTATAAAAAGAAACAAATAATCTTCATTCTACTTATTTTTTAGATCTTACCCAATCCTTCCTTAATTCTTAATTTGCGCTCATAGCTCAGCTGGTAGAGCAGTTGCCTCTTAAGCAAACGGTCGCAGGTTCAAGTCCTGCTGGGCGCACAAAAATAAAACATGATGTATGTGATACAGATACATTGTTAGTTGTGTCATTCATCATGTTTTTATGTACGCTCTTGTAGTGAAATGGATATCACGCTTGGCTTCGGACCAAGTATTCTAGGTTCGAATCCTAGCAAGAGCACAAAGAAAGAACTCAGATCTAAGGATTAAGTTTATAAAAAAAGACGCCAAAATTTTGCGTCTTTTTTTGCATAAAAATATTTTTTCTGCTAAGTTTAATTTAAGGTTCTTTTGTATAGGGGGAAAGCATGGACCCAAAAGAAAAACTTAGAAAAAAACTAAAAGAAATAACTGGTGCCGAAGCGCCAACAGATTTTTGTGCTCTATTAAATGCAAGTATGGAAGTTGGTGAAATAAGTACAAAAGATTTTGCCGAAAAATTTTCAGTTAGTAGACCAACCGTTGATCGCTGGCGAAGAGATAAAAATAGACCCAGTAGCATATTAAATAAATATGTATACGAAAAACTATTAGAGTATTTAGAAAACAAATAGACACTTGTCCAAGCGTCTATTTTTATTTTATTTTTGCATAAAAATATTTTTTCTGCTAAGTTTAAATTAGTGTTCTTTTACAACAAGTGGAGACGAAGACGTGGAAATCTACTCGGGGGCGCTCGCGCTTTTATCTACATTTTTAGTTGCCGTCCTTGGAATTGGTTCACAAATTTGGTTCACACACAAAACAAAAAAAGTGGATTCAATCTCACCATTACTAGTCATACTGTTAGCTTTCAACTGTGGTGCATTCGTTTTTCATTCACTTGTAATAAAAGATCTAACATTTTTGCTTTGTCAGATTCCTTGGATTATTTTTGGTGGTATATTTTTTTATCAATTTATAAAATATAGATCTAAAAATATTAAAATAGATAGACAACAATCGCAAAACATTTATACAAAAAATCTAGAAATTAAGCTATATTTTCCAGAAACTATCCATTTAAAAAAATCCCCGTCCAAAAAAGGAGGAGAAAATGCGTAGTATGCTTCTGCCAGTTGTGGTAGTTGTTGGTATAATTTACGGCGCTTACAAGTTTTTTCCAGATGACCAAGGTTTGATGATTCTGTTTACTTTTATTGGAAGTGGACTTGGATTTCTAGTTTGGTTTTTGCAAACAAGAAAAGATATTATGTTGGAAGAATCCAAAGAAATGTTTGACCCAAAAACCAAGAAAAAATTTTTCTTTTTCAAATAATAATATAAAAACCCGATAAATAATCGGGTTTTTTCTTTTTTATTTATTTTAACTTGACATTTAGTCTAAAATATAGTATTTTATAATACTGTTCATTTCATGCTTCTCTCACCATCATTATTACCTTAAGGAGGTAATTATGTCCGCACCAATTCAAACCCTAATAAACTTTCTTAACAATTCTTCTACTACTTCTTCGCCAGATTTGTTGGGACCAAATATCCCCCACGTACTACTCGTGTTGCGAGTGACAAAATCTAAGTTAATTCCAAAAAAAATACCTCGAGGAATAAGAAAAATTTATACAACCAAAACTAATGGAAGAGAATTCATCAAACCTGGAAAGATTGGATGTGCCAATATCGATGCACAGCCAATCTTGGAGGGTTTGGGAATGTCTGGATATAAGCTCATTGGAGCTTGTTGGGAAGAAAGAAAAGATTTGGGAGGAAAACTTTACTATTTGATAAAGTTCACGTTTGTTCTACCAAACCATGAGGGAGTAGAAGAAAATTCTACCCTCAAGCGTGAGGTAGAAAAAATGATAGTATCCGCACTCTGGCGAGTGCGGGCATTCATAAATCCTTTTTATGAGGAAAATCAAATAATCGAGGGGAGACGCTCCATTTCCATTAATTTGGATGGGAGGAAACCCCTTCGACACGAAGAGCATAAAAAAGGGAAGGACAATTTCGTCGTTGGCGAGCCTGTAATGGTTCAGCTTAAAGATGAATATGGTGAACTTTTAGAAGATAAAATTCCCGTATCCCCAGCAAGAAAGCTGGTAATCGTAAACAACAAAATCCAAATCGTCCCTGTTTGACCTTAATAGACATACAGATCAAAAGCCGGTGTAGACCTTACGCCGGCTTTTTTAATAATTTTAACTTGATATTTACTTGGATTCAACTTTCTAACGCAACAACATTAGAATTAATTAATTGATTAAAAATTTCATAAGGTGTGTGGTAATTCAGTGTTTTTCTTGGTCGTCCATTCAACTGGTTCTGTACTTTTTTT
>Ga0210044_10011119_pt1 | contig 10556 bp, 8 predicted proteins | sample CryGey13umfilter_2_FD_183959 | JGI IMG/M metagenome (GOLD analysis project Ga0210044, IMG submission 183959) | Groundwater microbial communities from aquifer in Utah, USA - Crystal Geyser 4/9/14 3 um filter (SPAdes) (version 2) | ecosystem: Environmental > Aquatic > Deep subsurface > Groundwater...
TGCCCATTTTATCATGCTGCGCAAAACGGAGGGGTAGTAATAGAGGTAGCCCTCGATGGACTGCCCGGTGGCCTTGCGAAATTCCTCGCCGGCGTAGCGGAAGTCAGCCCGGGTGAGCAAATCCCGCAGGGATTTGCCGGTATTCTTTTTCGACCAGTCGGTGCCGTGGCACTCCTTGGCGTCGCCGGGGGCAGCCTCTCCGGCCATCAGCTCGGCGCCGGTGGCTAATTGGAGTACGGTGGGGTGTTCTTTGAGGAGGTAGTTGCCGTCGAGGTGGTGCAGGGTGCCGAAGAGGAAAGAGATGTGCGCCCCGCTGTCGAGCGAGGACATGATGCCGTAGAGGAAGCCCGGTCGTTCGGCCTGTTGAGCGGGAAGGTTAATGGAGAGGCTTTGGGCCAGGAAGAGAAGGAGGAGGTAGTTCATCTGTTTCATATTTCTAAAAATTTTCAGCGGGGCCGAGACGGCTGGCCACCCATTTGACCATCAACTTGCAGTCTTTGTAGTTGATGGTGACGACCTCGCAGTCTAATATGGCGCCGTCCTTCAGGTTGGCCAGGGCATCCTTGAGAAGGGCTTTGCGGTGGCCGGGGTAGTTGTGCTTGTTGACGGGCAAGCTGCACGTGAATTTGCCATTTACCCGGAAGCACGGCTTCCCGTCCGTCTCCCTCGACACCAGCACAGGTACCAGTTGGCCGGGCAAATCATCCGTGATTTCCTTGAGGAAGGCCGCCCTTGCTTCGTCGCCGAGGATGGGGCCTTTTTTCGTTTCACCAAAATATTTCAGGGAAATGGTTTTCCCGACGGCCAGGCTGCTTTTGTCCAGGTTGCCGGGGCGAATGGCAGCGCGGTGCAAAAGCCCGATTTTCGAGCCGTATTTCCAACCAAAATGAAGGCCCATGTCAACGAAATAACCGTACCCTGCGTCATGCACCACCATGCAATCGTAGGCCTGGCCCATTGTGAGGGGCATCTGGCCGAAGCGGTGGGCGCCAGGGTCGAGATATACCTTGAGCGGGTCTTTTTCGATTTTTTCGATTGTACAAAAAAACGTCTTGCCCTTGATGGTGGGGAACACGGCGGCCCAAGCCCCTTCGAATTTGAAATAGTTCCACGGCATCTTGTTGAAGGGCACGAAGGAGAACAGCCCACCCACTTTGACGAGGAAGCCTGTCGCCAGCATTTTTTCCACCCTGAACGGGAGGGACTTCCCTTCCCGGCAGCATTGCTCAAGGTTCCCGATGAGTTTGACCAGATATGTTTTGTCCGTGGTTTCCATCCCGGTACTTTTATTAGAAACGCCTGCAAGATTGAGGGTTTTAGTGCCAAATATAACATTTCTGTGCTTTCCACGGCCCCGCAATGCTACTGCCGGAAAAGCAGCCAAGCGCGCATTTTGTCTGTCAGCCAACAATCCGCTGCAAATAGTCGAACGCCCACCAGTCAGGTTCTGCCCTGCCCTGCCACAAAGTTTTGGAAGCCAGGATACTTTCACCCACAACACAGGGCAAATATCCACAACGCCTGTTTCCATTCAGTAGTTAACTTTTATTGGTACAGCCACCGTGCAAAAGTGTCCGGCGGTTATTCTCAGGCAAAGGATTTTCCCGGTAAAAAAAATAACGCCATGCAAAAGCTGAAAATCGTCTTCGTCAACCACCAAAAATTAGAAAGAAAACTGCGCCGCCTCAAAGGGGACATGCTCCAGGGAAAGGAAGAACTACAGGCCCGGATTGGGGAAATGCACCACTCCTTGAATCACTGCCTCCAGCAATGGAAGCAATGCCAGGCAATCGGGGCCATAGAAGATGCGCTGATTTTTCCAATAAAGCAAACAGGTTACCGCCCCCGCCTCCTTCTTTCTGACCTGACCAAATAAGCTGGGTTTTTCACAAGCATGGTGCGCTTTTGCCCCATGCTTTTTTTATGCCCCACCCTTTTTGTAAAAAAAAAAATCCCCTTTGCTTTTTTAGTCAGGAATCCTAACTACATTTGCGCCATTGTTTCACTTTTTAAAATAAAATCAACATGGCACAAATCAAAGGTTACGATTACGGGCAGGCATCGCTGGAGCGCTCGCCCGTCACGATGCAGGACCTCGGCCTGCTCAAGAAAACCCTCCTCTGGTCAGGCGACGACGACCGCTACCTGCGCATGGCAGGCGACGTGCTGGCCGGCCAGACGGATGCCGTGCTCGACCTGTGGTACGGCTACGTCGGCGGCAACGAGCACCTGCTTCATTATTTCACCAAAAACGGCCAGCCCAACATGGACTACCTCGGCGCCGTCAGGGCCAGGTTCGGCCAATGGATTCTCGACCTCTGCCGCCGCCCCTACGACCAGGACTGGCTCAACTACCAGCACGAAATCGCCAAACGCCACCACAGCACCAAGAAGAACAAGACCGATGGCGTGGACACCGTGCCTATCATCCATGCCCGCTACCTCATAGCGTTCATTTACCCGATTACGGCCACCATCAAGGGCTTTTTGGGAAAAAAAGGACACGCCGCCGCCGACGTGGACGCCATGCACAATGCCTGGTTCAAGGCGGTGACGCTCACCACTTTGCTCTGGTGCCAGCCTTATTTTAAAAACAATGAGTTCTAAGGCCAACACGTATCTGAAGAAAATCGGGATAGCCGGGTTCGCCTTTTTCCTGTTGAAAGGGCTGGTCTGGCTTTTCCTTTTTTTCTTCCTGAAATCCAGGTTATGAGGTGGCGGTGTGCTTCCTATTTTTGCCCTGACGGGAGTTCGCCGCTGCGGGGCAGCACCGTGTTTCACCATCAAAAACAACAGCCAAAATGAGCGTAGCAGTTTGGGACACTTATGTAAAAAAACGGGACGGCAGCGTGATGCACTTCGACATCATCGTGACCCCGGCCCTGAAAGATGTGCCCACCATCCACGAGTACGGCAAGGCCTATTTGTCCTCAAAAAATGAAGCGGGAGGTAAAATTGACACAGAAGAATGTCAATTTTGCCACATCGAAGAGGCCAGCCCGGACATGCGGGCCGCCATCGAAAAGAACGGTTATTTTATCCTTGAAATGGAGGACGTGCCCGCCGCCTTGCCCGCCAACCCTTCCCGGAGGGATTTGGTGCTGCACCTGCGGGCGCATGACGCCAAAAACCGCTTCGCAAATTTGCAGGGGAAAACAGCGGAAGAATTGCAGGCAATCATCCGCCAGGGTCAAAGACAATAGCGCCAGATTTGGCAACGCCAGATTTGACAACTTCTGAAAAGTTGTCAAATCCATACCATTGGGCCTCCCCCTCCTTCGGAGGGGGCCGGGGGGAGGCTAAAAACCCTTTTTCCATGAAAAAATCGGCATTCGACACAGCCCACCAAACCGGCAGCACGGGCGGCAAAATCGTGGTGGCCCTGGAGCGCATCTCGGAGGCTTTCCGGGTGCTGCTTTGGAACGAGGGCAAGTCGCTTGGCCTCAGCCCCTTGCAGGTGCAGGTGCTCATTTTCCTATTGCACCACAGCGAAGTGGAAAAAAGAAAGGTGGGCCAGCTCGCCGCCGAGTTCAACATGACCAAGGCGACCATCAGCGATGCCGTGAAGACGCTCGAAACGAAGGGGCTGGTGGAAAAGGATTTCGGGCAGCAAGACCAGCGCAGCTTCGCCATCCACCTCACCCCGGCAGGCGAGGGCATCGCCCGGCAGACCTCCCATTTCACCGAGGAGATTCAGTCGCCCATCGAAAGCCTCCCGCCCGGCGACCAGGCCAACTTGTTGTTGAACCTCCTCTCCATCATACGCCACCTCAACCAAACGGGCATCATCTCGGTTCAACGGATGTGCTTCACCTGCGCCCATTACCGCACGGGCCATGAGGGGCACGGCCATTTTTGCCAACTGCTGAACGCCCCGCTGAAAACGGCGGAACTAAGGGTGGACTGCCCGGAGCACGAGCTGCGGACGTAGGGCTTTAGGGCTTGCTTAGTAACGTGTTCGAAATAAGATGTTCTTTTTGAGGCCGCCTCCGGCGGCCTCAAAAAGAACAAGGGTGTGTTTTTTCGGCGGCTAAGCCGCCGAAAAAACACACATCTTATTTTGCCCACGTTACTTATACTTTGGAGCGCCAGGTTTTGTCCATTTGCTTTTGACTGTTGGCTGGGACCAATAGCCAATGGCCGTTTCCCGATAGCTATCGGGAAACGGCCAGAAGTATAATAGAAAAATTGGGATGGCGGCCTCCGTGAACCTTGCAGAGTTTGTCGAGGTACTGCATCAGTTCCGGCGATTTGGCGGCGACGTAGCGGTGGTGCTTTTTTTCCACATAATCAGCCAGCAGGTCGAGGGGCCAGGTGCGGTAGCCGCTGCCTGCCGGGAGCTATTCCGTAGCTGTGCAGGACGGCAACGGTTGCGCTTGGTCGGCGGGGGCGGTGTTGACTGCTCCGCTTCCCTTTGTGCTGGAGGCCGGCGACGACCAGACCATCGCTCCCGGCCAGCCGGTGCTTCTGAGTGCAACCGCTTCCAGCCCCGCCGGCAGTGTGTGGTGGCTGCCGCCAGACCACCTCGGCTGTGCCAGTTGCCTGGAAACTTCCGCCGCACCGGCCGGGGACATCACCTACCAGGTCTTTGCCCTCGATACCAACGGCTGCCTGGCCACCGATACGGTTGCGGTTTTTGTGGACGCCCCGGCAGGGGTGTATGCGCCCAACGCCTTCTCCCCCAACGGGGACGGTGTCAACGACTTTTTTACTTTGTACGGCGGCAGCGGCCTGGCCCGCATCGGGGAGCTGGCCGTGTTCGACCGCTGGGGCGGCCTGCTGTTCCGGGCCCAGAACATACCCCTCGGCAGCGGACCGCAGGGCTGGGACGGCACCCGCCGGGGCGAACCCGCCGGCCAGGGTGTTTACACCTGGTTTGCACAGGTACAGGCTGCGGACGGCAGTACTGTTTTCCTGGAGGGCGGGGTGCATTTGTTGAGGTGAGACGAAGGGCAGGCGCAGGAGGTTTTTATTAAAACCCGGCTGGATTACGTGCGGGCGGTGGCGGCGCACAACAAGGCGCAGTACCAACTGTATGTGGCAGTGGGTGGTGATTTGTGAGGCATTCCGTTTTGTCCGTTATATAAAATGCAATACATTGCGGACAAGTTGCCTGTCCAGGAAAATTCCTTTTTTTTTTGGCAGGCAGCTTGTCCTTCTTTTTTTTTCACCAAACACCGGTTTCTTATGAAGACACATTTCTTCTTTCACAGGGTGCATTTTTGCCCCCCCCCACTTGGCTGCTGCTGGCAGTGGCTTTCACCTTAATCTCCATTGATATGTTCGGGCAGATACCAGGCACGCTATCGTTCCAGTCCGCCCCCGTCCACCCCTTCGGGTATTCGAGGATGGACGTCATCTGGAGCGGGTACGACATCCCGAACGATGGCAACAACTACTATCTCCGGGTGAACGTCAACATCGACAACCTCGTCATCGGCGACCCGAACCCTCCCGACCTGTGGTGCGTCGAGCAAGGGTTCACAATCGGCTCGCTGCACCCTGCCCTGTCCGGGGAAACTTTTATCGTCACCAATTATGGTGTGGATTTGACGGCCTCGGATATCGGGGCTTTGAACCTCAACCCGCTATCGCCTATGACCCTGTTCAGCATTTATTTTGTGGGCACCCCGCCATCCTATGTGACCTTCAATTGGGACACGGATGCCAACGGATGCCGACTCATCAATCTTTCCAGCAATCCGGTCATTACTTACCCTTGCGGCCTGTCCAGCCAGGGCTTTGATTTCTTCCCGGCCCGCACGGTGTCCGGCTCCATCTACAAGGCGCCCATCACCCAGTCCAACTGCAACGGCGGTGACAATGCGGCGGTGACCGGGGTGGACGTCAACCTGTTCACCAACGTGGACTGTTCCCCTGCCCAGCAGAACCAAGCGATGGTCAACCAAAACGACGGCACCTACGCCTTCACGGTCAACGAGAATTTCAACTACACCATCGCCCCCACAAAGACCAATAACCCCGGCTGCGGGGTGAACACCACGGACTACCTGATGGCCTGGCAGCATGCGAACGGCTCGGCCCCGTTCCAGTACCCCTGGCAGGCCGTCGCCGCCGACATGAACTTAGACAACACCGTGACCCTTGCCGACGTCATCGGCATCATCAACCTCATCAACGGCAACTTTGAAGAACCCCACGGCTGGGCGTCCTGGACTTTCCCGACCGCCCTTGCATACGGCTTTTTCCCGCCCGTGACCCCTTTTGGCTACTACTACCCCGACTACGACGAATACATCAGCATCACAAACCTAAACAGTGACTGGCCCAACCAGGACTTCGCCGGCATCAAGCGGGCCGACGTGGACGGCAGTTGCTCGGATTGCGATGGCGAGTTCCAGGGCGGTGGTGTGGAAGACCGCAGCTATGCAAATGCCGGGTTGCGGTTCACAGACCAGCCGATGAAGGCTGGTGCGGAAGTGGAACTCCCTGTTTATTTCACCGGGGGGGGCAGCGACCTGGCCGCCCTCGCCTTTGCCCTGGAACTGCCAGCGGAACATTTCGAAATCCTCACGGTCAGGGACGGCAGCCTGCCGGGGCTGCGAGAGGGCTGCTTCAACTGGCGGGCCATGGACGGGGGCCTGCTCCGTTTTGCCTGGCTCAACATGGAAGGACAAGAATTGAATATTTCTGAAAACGACCCCTTGTTCTACATCGCCGTGCGGGCAAAACAGGACATCCGTTCGCTGGAGGGCCTGCTCCGGCTGCGGCCCGACATCCAGGACTGCAGCATGGCCAGCCCAGAACTGGAAAGGAGCCTCTTGGCGCTTGAGTTCTCTGGTGAGGCTCCTGTCACCAAAGGGGTTTCGGTGTTCCCCAACCCGGTGCGGGATGATGTGACCATTGGTTTTGACGTAACTGCCGGTGATGCCAGCATCCTGCTTTATTTGTACGGCACTGATGGGAGAACACTGGCGGTCAATGAGTACCATTTTCCCAGAGGCAGGCAATCCATCACACTGCCGACGGACGGCCTGCCCAATGGCCTCGTCAGCTACCAGCTCCACGTTGGCGGCAGCAGGTATGCCGGCAAGTTTTTCAAGCAGGATTGATTTTCTGCATACAGCATGCAGAGGTGACACCTTTTTGAAAGGTGTCACCTCTTGACATGTTTGCTCATTTTCAAACAGAACCTTTTCAAAATCCCATCTCTCATGAACTGTAAAAAATACATCCTCTTTTTCATTTTTTTCATCGTATCCATTATCGCCGCCCATTCACAGGTTTTCTATTATGTGGATGACCAGGGCGACATCTACACCTATGACATCAGTACTTGCGAAAGCACTTTTGTGGTGCATATTCAAGGGGTTCCTGCGTCTTATTCCGATTTAACTTTTGCACCAGATGGGAATCTGTATGTCATAAGTTTTAATAAACTATATAGAGTAGATTTAATTACTGGAGCAAGAACTTTAATAAATACCTGGACAGTTCCAGGAAACTCCCTTGTTTGCGATGCCGCGGGCAATATTTACACGGCTAGTAATGACTTATCGGTCTATAACATTTACGACCAAACGTCCAGTACATTAGGTTCACTACCACTAGGTTTAGCATCGTCAGGCGATTTAACTTTTAGAAATGATTCTTTGCTTTTGGCATCTGGTGGGAAAATTGTTTACGTTGATATTGAAAACCCATCCAATAGCTCAATTTATTTTGACTACACAGCAAATATCACCCTATTGGGAATTAGCACTTTTTTCATTAATTGTGACAGCATCATTTCATTTGGTTCAAACACGAATCAATTTTTCTTAATAGATTATAATAATCAAACAATCACCCCTACCGGCTGTAGTTCCCCCACGCTAGTCTATGGCCTGGCCACCCTTGACGAATGGCAGGCCTCGGACTGTGAGTTGAGCATAGACCTGGACGGGGACGACAGCTCCTCGCTCATCGGGCCGATGACGGAGGACGGGTACTACCAGGTGACTTGTGCGACCCAGTATGTCCACGTCGTTGACACGGACATGGTAATCAGTTCGGATTATTATATTGACTCTGTGACTTTTGAAATACTGCCGTGGGCAAATTCCGGTTCTGATTTCTGGGTCTGGAACAACACTCCCCCACCAACCATCAATATCGCATGGTATGACGACGGGGCCGTTTTATACAACCTCGGCACGGCCACCGCCGCCGACTTTGAAGATGCGCTCAAAGAAGCCTGGTATGTCAACACCCCCTATGTGCCCGGCCTCGCCGAGGTGCAAATCATCATCTGGGCGAACAATGGAACTGTGAGTGACACTGCCCTGTCGCAGATATTGTTCCTTCCTGGCCCACAAATGTTTTCTTTGGGCGAAGACACTACCCTGTGCGGAGGTGGTAGCCTGGAACTGGCCCTGCCGCCCAACCTTTCCTACCAAATTGACACTTTCATCTTCGGCCTTGCCACCTGGCAGGACGGCAGCCACGGCAGCACCTTCACCGTGACGACGCCGGGCGCCTACTTCGCCGGTTTCACCTGGGAGGAGGCACCGGGCTGCACCTGGGCCGATACCATCGAGGTGGCCTTCGCCGATACGGTGCTCACGCAGGGCGCCATGGCCCTCTGCGAGGGCGACATCTTCCTTTTTAATGGCCAGGCATTTTCCGCCGACACGGTGCTGTGCGCCACCACGGCCGGCTTCCTGGGCTGCGACTCCACGCACTGCACCAGCGTCACTTTTCTTACCGCCAGCCTCACCCTGCTCGACAGCACTATCTGCCAGGGACAGTCGGTGGCCTTCGGCGGGCAGCAGGTCGGCACGGCGGGCATTTTCGCCGACACCCTGACGGGGGCCAACGGCTGCGACAGCATCCTGCTGCTCGACCTGGCGGTGCTGCCCGCCGACACGGCCCAAATCGACACAGCCATCTGCCAGGGGGGCACCGTCACGGTCGGGGGGCAGGTGTTCTCCCTGCCGGGGGTTTACCACGTCCCGTTCACGGCGCAGGGCGGCTGCGACAGCGTCGTGGAACTCCACCTTTCGGTAAATCCATTGGACACCACGTTGCTCGATGTGGCCATTTGCGAGGGCGGAAGTTTTGAAGCCGGCGGCGTGTCTTTTTCGGACGAAGGGCTGCACGAGGTGCTGCTCACTTCCCAACTGACGGGATGTGACAGTTTGGTGCTGCTCCAACTGGCCGTTGAGCAGTTCGTCCAAGTGCAACTCGACACTGCCATCTGCGAGGGCGCAACCCTTGCCTTCGGCGGGCAGCTGCTCGGGCAGTCCGGGGTTTACCTGGACACGTTGGCGGCCGCCGTGGGCTGTGACACCGCCGTGTCGCTGAGCCTGGCAGTGCTGACAGCGCCTGACGTCTCGGTGCAAGTGGAAACGGACAGTTGTGGAGGCCCGGCCCAGTTGACCGCACTGGCCACGGCTGTGGGTTTCCTTTGGTCAAATGGCGGAACGCAGGACAGCATACAGGCCGCCCAGACGGGCAGCTACTCCGTGACGGTGACGGACGCCAACGGCTGCACGGGCGAGGCAAGCGCATCGGTGGACATCACGCCGCCGTTGGCTGCCAGTTTGGTGGAAACAGACCCCACCTGCCACGACACAGACGACGGTTTTATCGAAATCATGGATGTGCAGGGCGGCACGGAGCCGTACAGTTTCTTGCTCGGCGGCGTGCCCGCCGGTGTGCCCATCTTCGGGCCGCTGCCTGCCGGGAGCTATCCCGTGGCCGTGCAGGACAGCAACGGTTGCGCTTGGTCGGCGGGGGCGGTGTTGACTGCCCCGGCCCCTTTTACCTTGGACGCTGGTGACGATGTGGTGCTCCAACTTGGCCAGTCAGTGCTTTTGGACGTTTCCGCTTCCAGCCCCGCCGGCAGTGTGTGGTGGCTGCCGCCAGACCACCTCGGCTGCGCCACCTGCCTGGAAACGACGGCTGCACCGGCCGGGGACATCACCTACCAGGTCTTTGCCCTCGATACCAACGGCTGCCTGGCCACCGATACGGTTGCGGTTTTTGTGGACGCCCCGGCAGGGGTGTATGCGCCCAACGCCTTCTCCCCCAACGGGGACGGTGTCAACGACTTTTTTACTTTGTACGGCGGCAGCGGCCTGGCCCGCATCGGGGAGCTGGCCGTGTTCGACCGCTGGGGCGGCCTGCTGTTCCGGGCCCAGAACATACCCCTCGGCAGCGGACCGCAGGGCTGGGACGGCACCCGCCGGGGCGAACCCGCCGGCCAGGGTGTTTACACCTGGTTTGCACAGGTACAGGCTGCGGACGGCAGTACTGTTTTCCTGGAGGGCGGGGTGCATTTGTTGAGGTGAGACGAAGGGCAGGCGCAGGAGGTTTTTATTAAAACCCGGCTGGATTACGTGCGGGCGGTGGCGGCGCACAACAAGGCGCAGTATGGGCTTTGGGTGGCGATGGGGGGGGTGACTTGTAGCGGGTGTTTTCACCGAATTTAGGAACGGCGAAACAATAACTTGTAAGTTTTGGCTGCGTCTTTTGCACTTTGGCTGCGTTACAAAAATGGTCACGTAGTGCTGCTATGCTTCCATTTTTACGCCTTGCCAAAGCACAAAATC
>Ga0210044_10011120_pt1 | contig 10552 bp, 7 predicted proteins | sample CryGey13umfilter_2_FD_183959 | JGI IMG/M metagenome (GOLD analysis project Ga0210044, IMG submission 183959) | Groundwater microbial communities from aquifer in Utah, USA - Crystal Geyser 4/9/14 3 um filter (SPAdes) (version 2) | ecosystem: Environmental > Aquatic > Deep subsurface > Groundwater...
AAGGAACGTTTCTAGTTACAATTGATTGCGGAACAGCGACAACTGTGAATATTGTTAAAAGTCCAAATAAATTTATTGGAGGTATGATAGCTCCGGGTATTGATACTATGATAAACAGCCTTAATAAAAATACTGCGCAACTTCCTGTAATCGATAAAAATGAACTTTCTTGGGATATCGGTAATGATACAGAATCTTCCTTAGCAAGCGGAGTTGTAAATTCAGCTGTCGGTTTAATTGAAAGAGTGCATAAAATATTAAAAGATGATTATGGTGCAGCTAAAATTATAACTTTTTTAACCGGAGGGAATGCTAATATTTTATCAGATTTTTTAAGTATTGAGCACCAAGTTGAAAGAGCTTTGGTGTTAATAGGTATTAAAGAAATTTATAAATTAAATAATTAAGGAATCTTGATGAACAAAGAACAAAATACTAATAATTGCTTAAACTGTAACTCTTCTGAAAATGATATTCCACTTATAAAATTAACATACTCTAAACAACCTGCTTACATTTGTTCGCATTGTCTTCCGTTATTGATTCATCACCCTGAACAATTAATTGGTAAGCTTAAAGGTGCAGAAAATATTCCGGCTGCTAATACGGATGAATGAAGAAGTAAGTTAAAATATTAAATACTAACAAACTTATTATCTATCAACCTGGTCTTACCAATTTTGCAAGCGACTAAAATATAATAACTTCTTCCCTTTTCAATTGTGTCTATAATTGTGAAACTATCTGCCTCAACAATACTCACATAATTTAAATCAGAACTTTCAACTGAGTTTATCTTTTTTTTCATCTCGGTTAAAATATTTGTGGTATTCTTTTCACCATTTTTAATCAGTTCATCTGCAATAGATAAGGATCTACTTAAGACCAAAGCATCTTTTCTTTCCTTTTCGTTTAGATAAACATTTCTTGAGCTCATAGCCAGTCCGTCATTTTCTCTAACAATCGGACTAACATTAATTTTTATATCATATTTTAGATCTTTAACCATTTGATTTATTACAGCAGCTTGTTGAGCATCTTTTTGTCCAAAGTAAGCATTATCAGGATTTATACAATTAAAAAGCATTGCTACAACTGTAGTTACACCCTTAAAGTGAGTAGGACGAAATTCACCTTCAAGAATTTTTGAAATTTTATTTACTTCAACAAAGGTTTGAAAATCGTTTGGATAAAAATCTTCTGTGTTTGGAAAGAATAAATAATCTACTTCTGCATTAATTAAAAGTGATTTATCCTTTTCTAAATCCCTTGGATACGAAGCAAGATCTTCTGTAGGTGAAAATTGAGTGGGATTTACAAAAATAGAAACAATAGTTACATCATTATTTTTTTTAGCTTCTTTAATAAGAGAAATGTGACCATCGTGAAGGAAACCCATTGTAGGAACAAATCCAATGGACTTCCCTTCTTTCCTAATTTTATTTGTTAAAGAATGGATTTCATCTATTGATGAAATAGTGATTAGCTCTTGATGCATCAGTTAAGAAGATTTAACACATTTGAAATAGTTTCTTTTAATTCTTTTCTGTGAGCAATAATATCAACAAAACCTTGTTCTAATAAAAATTCTGATCTTTGGAATCCCTTTGGTAAATCTTTACCAATGGTTTGTTTAATAACTCTTGGCCCGGCAAATCCAATTAGTGCTTTAGGTTCTGCAATATGAATATCTCCAAGCATAGCATAACTTGCTGTTGTTCCGCCGGTAGTTGGATCTGTTAATACTGATATGAATGGTACTTTTTCATCTGCAAGTCTTACAAGTCTGGAACTTGTTTTTGCTAGCTGCATAAGTGAGTAACAGCCTTCCATCATTCTTGCACCACCGCTGGCAGACAATATAATTAATGGTATTTTATTTTTATAAGCTTTGTCAATAACCCTTGCAATTTTCTCGCCTACAACAGAACCCATGCTGCCGCCAATAAATTTAAAATCCATACAACCAAAAGCAACTGACCTACCATTAATTTTTCCGGTTCCGGTAATTACAGCATCATTAAGTCCGGTTTTTTTAATTGTTTCTTTTACTCTATCTTTATATTTTTTTGTATCTTCAAAACCTAAAGGATCAGCAGATTTCATTTTTTTATCCATTTCTTTAAATGAATTTTTATCCAAAAGAATATTTTTATATTCTTTACTTCCAATTCTAAAATGATAATTACATTTTGGACAGGTCCAAAGATTTTCTGCTAAATGCTTTGTATGAACTATTTCTCCACAGTCCGGACATTTTTCCCACAAACCATCGGGTAAATCTTTTTTTTGTGAATCCGGAGATATATTTTGTTTAGATCTTCTGAACCAAGACATTGTTTACTCTACTACATCTGCATAAATATTTAAATATGTTTTAGGATGAACAGGATCGTTAGATATAACTCTAACCGATCTTCTCAATTTGCCCGATTGAGTTGTTGAATCGAATTCAACTTTTATAACACCTTTAGCACCAGGCGGTATTTCATTACTGCTCATTATTGCTGCAGTACACCCACAAGTAGATTTTAAATTTTGAATTTTTAAAGATTTTTTACCTTTATTAATAAATTTAAATTCAAAAGATTTTATTTCTCCTTTTTTAACTACACCAAAATTATGAGTCATTACAGGAAAATATATTTCTGGTACATTGGCATCTGTTTCTACTTTTAATTCTTTTACTTTTACAAATGCTTTTACAGTAAGCTGAAATCTTGGCTTATTTCTAGCATTAGAAGTAAGTGTAACAAACTCCATTTGATCTCTTTCCCTAATATCTGGATTATACTGGATATACAACTCAGCAGAATCTTGTGGAGCAATTACCCTTTTAAATAATCTTGTTTGCACACTTAATGACGATACAAGTACTTCACCGATTCTTAAAGTATCATTCCCTTTGTTGTAAATTTCAAATTTTGAATAGACATGTGAATTCTGATCGATTTTTCCAAAATCTATTGTTAAATAATCAAAACTGATCTCTGCATATTTTTCTTGTGCAAATATTGAAATAACGGAAATTAAAAGAACTAATAATATTTTTTTTATCATTTTACTTTTTCACTATAAAATTTTTTAAATAATTGGGTTCTAAAAAATCATAATCTTTTGTTTTAGTATTCTCTCCAAATAATTTACTCCATTTTGCAACATAAAATGCATCCGGAGAACCTAAATTAACAATAATATTATTAACAAATTGATTTTCAGGAGAAGTAATATTTGTAATTATTGGTTCATTTTCAATCTTATTAATTAAATTATCAATTTTTATAACCTCTAATGGTAAAATTGTTTCGATTGAATTCAAAGAAGTTCTAATTTTGCTAAAATATACCTCATCAGTATTAACTCTTTCTGCAATAATAATTTCAGTTTTTTTATCAAAATATTTTGATAACTGCAGTGCAATGGCTTCGAACGTAGGAACAGGTACAATTGATAAATTCCCGCCCATTGCAATTCCTTTTGCAGCAGAAAGTCCAATCCTCAATCCGGTAAAAGAGCCAGGCCCGATAGAAACTGCAACTTCTCCGATATCTTTAATTTTTGTATTAGCAGTTTTCAAAACATATTCAATTGAAGAAAATATTTTCTCAGAATGCGAATTTTTTAAATTAATATTCGATTCAAAATATTTATCATCAGAAAAATACAGACACACTCCACATTTTTTCTCTGATGTTTCTACGGCTAAAATCGGTTTACTTTCACTCATATTTTTTAAATTCAATTGTCCTTGTCATATCAGTGTTTAATGTAAAATTTATTTCAATTCTTTTTTTAGGAAGAACATCAGCAAAGAGATTTCCCCATTCAATAAATAAAATAGATTGATCATCATTTAGATAATCTTCAATACCTATGTCATATAATTCATTTATCCTTTCAATTCTGTAAAAATCTATATGATAAAATTTTTTATTGCCCGAATATTCATTAACAATGGCAAATGTTGGACTGCTTACATCATTAATATCAAAATTTTCTAAAACTTTTTTTACAAAAAATGTTTTCCCTGTCCCAAGATTTCCGTTTAAAACAATAATATCTCCAATTTCAATTTCTTTGAAAAATTGATCAGCTAATTTTGTTGTTTCATCTTCACTATTTACAATATGGCTTGAAGGAAAAAACATGTTATTATTTTGGTTCCATTCTTATAATAGGTAATAACATCTCTTCCATAGAAATTCCACCGTGTTGAAATGTATCTTTATAGTAAGTCAAATATTTATGGTATTCTGTAGGATAAACAAAATAGTAATCTTCTTTTGCAATAATATAATTTATTGTCAGCCCGGTTCTTGGTAATTTAAAATCTAAAGGATCTTTAATAAAAATTGCGTGCTTATTATCAACTTTTAAATTCCTTCCATATTTAAACCGTAGATTTACTGCAGCATCTCTATCTCCTAAAACCTTTGCACCCCTTAATACTCGAATGCTTCCGTGATCAGTCGTGATAAATACTTTCGCATTTGGGATCTTACTGATCTCTTTAAAAGTAGAATATAAAGATGAATGTCTAAACCATGTTTGTGTTAATGAACGATAAGCAGATTCATCAGGTGCAATTTCCTTTAATAAATCTGAATCTGATCTTCCGTGAATAAGCATATCCAAAAAATTTACAACTACTGCTGTAAAATGATTTTGCTTATATGATAAAATATTTCTCTCAAAATTTCTACCGACCTCAGGATCAATTATTTTTATATATTGAAGCTCGCTCCTTAACTTAATCTTTTCTCTTTCTAAATATTTCTGTAGTAAATCTTTTTCATATTTATTCATACTCTTTTCATCTGAAGTTTCTGATACCCAATAATCCGGATACATTTTTTCTATTTCAGATGGAAATAATCCGCTGAACAAAGCATTTCTTGAATATGGAGTAGCAGTAGGCAGAATAGAATAATAATAATTTTTAGAGATATTAAAATCATTTAATAATAATTTTTCCATTATCATCCATTGATCTATTCTTAGACAATCAAGCACAAAAAAGAATACACTAGATTTACCATCAGTTAAATAAGGATTAACATATTTTTGAATAATTTTATTTGATAAAACCGGTACTTCATTTTCTTGCGGATTATTAACCCATCCTTTATAGTTGTTTTCAATAAATTTTGAAAATTGTTTATTTGCTTCTCTTTTTTGTTCGTTTAAAGTTTGTCTTAAATCAACTTCAGGGTGTTCATCTAACTCTAAATCCCAAAAAACTAATTTTAAATAGATTTCTTTCCATTCTTGAAAATCTAAATTAGTTAATAATGATTGTGATATTGAATTAAAATCCTGCAGATAATCTTTAGCAGTATATTCACTTGATATTTTTTTACCCTGCAATATTTTTTTGCATACAAGAAATACCTGGCTGGGATTAACCGGTTTAGTTAGGTAATCATTTATTTTCCCACCAATAGCTTCATTCATTAATGATTCTTCTTCACTTTTTGTAATCATTACAACAGGTAAATTTGGATCAATTTCTTTTAAAGCTCCCAAAGTTTCAAGTCCACCCATTCCTGCCATCATTTCATCTAAAAAAATAAGATCATATTTATTTTCTTTTGCTTTAGATATTGCATCTTCCCCATTCGTTGCTGTATCAACTGCAAAACCTTTCTCTTTTAAAAATAAAACGTGAGACCGAAGTAATTCAATCTCATCATCAACCCATAATATTTTGCCTTTATCCATTTATAATACCTTAAATTTTTTAACAATTATTAAATGCTAAACAAATTATTTTTAATATTTTAATTTCATAATAAATTATTGAATAGCTATGTGAACATCCAAACCTGCCTCATTTGTAGTAGAAGGAGGAATCCTGGAAGCACCTTCCGGTTCAATGGATGAGCGTCTGTAAAAAATAGACATTGTGACTTTTGAACTTAATGTATATTTAACTCTTGGTTCAATTGTTACTCTTATTGTTCCATCCTGTGGAGTACCGTTCTCATTAAAATCCAACATATTATATATTATTGTAGAATTTCGTGTTTTTGTATAAGAAAGAGTAAACTCAATATCATTTTTTAATGCTACACCAAAGAAAGGGAGTTCAAAACCGGATTTTGAATATCCAGCAGTGATACCTATATCTTTAGAAAAAGTTTCAATTATATTTCTTGTAGAAACACCAAGGCTAAATATAGTTGTTGTTGAATACTTAACGTTACCAATTAAATTTCCTCCCCATAAATTCATAAAGGTCATATTTATTCCAACTAAAGGTGTAAATCCATATGTGACTTTTTGAATTTGAGTCTCTTGATTTCCATCAGGAGTGATTTTCCATCCTTCAGCATAACTAGATGTATAAGCATGATCAAGCGTTGCTCTTTGCAGAACTTTACTTACAAATGGAAGTTTTTCTAATCCGGCCCAAGTTATTCTCCAATTAGGTCTGGGAATAAATCTGGCTACATCACTTAAAAATCCTAATTTTGATGTAAGAGGAAGACTTTCAAATCCATTAACAAAAGCTTCAGATAAATTTTTAGCAGGATTTGGATCGTTGGGATCAAAAAGTTCGTGAACCTTTTTAATACTAGAATTCAAACCTTTCAAAAACAGAACTGGAGGCAAAGATAAAAATGTTCTATTAATTGTACCTGTAGATGAAATAAATGATATAGATGTATTTCCAAATTGATCTGAGTTCAAAGTTGTAGTTTTATTTATTGTCCAGCCGATTGACCAATTTATATCTAACTTAGCACCGGGCCAAAGAGGACGAGAAGTTCTAATTTGAAAATTATTTTTTTGTGCAAATACATCTTGTAAATTACTGTTTGGTGCACGTCTGCCAACATTATCATTTAATCCCAACATAAAACCTTGAGAAGGACCGTTACTTTCATTGAATGTAATCCCCCAGAAATTATTAAATCCTGTACCAGTACTAGCTATACCATTTTTAGAAAAATTAGTACTCATTGTAAAATTCATATTAATAGATTCATAATCAAATAATAAAGATTTTGCAATTGATCTTAAAAAAAGTAATCCACTAGAAATTGTGGAGGTTTCCGGTTCTAATTCTTTATTAGTTACAATTGAATCAGCATTTACAATTACAGTTCCATCATTCTTTAATTTATTACTTAGTGTATCTGATTCTATTTCGGGCATAGGTTTTAAAATTCTATTCCTGCCTCTTGAAATCCTTTGAGTTGGTGTAGTTTCTTTTACCTTATCACCAGGTGTAGAAGAAAACAATGGCTCGGTTAATGCTTTCCATCTTAAATTTAGAGAAATATTTGTATTGTTTGTAACACTTGCACTTCTTCCTAATATTGGCTGTCTAAAATCATTTCGCCAAACATAATTAACAGAATATCCAGCGGTTATGGTCATAAATTTTTTAATATCCCATAAAGAAGGAAGTTGAGGTACTGCTCTTAAATTAATACTTTGCTGGTATAAAAAATCTTGTCCGAAAAATTTACCGGAGAAAATGTCTTTCCAAACTTCACCTTCAGACCTTTGATTTCCGTTTGCATCTGTTTCCAAATAAGCTAAAGATGATTGAATATCTAATTTATAGTTTGTTGTTAAGTTAAGTAGGCCACCTTCTGTCATTCTCCAATTAAAATTGAATCCTCTGGTTGTTATAAAATCTCTTGATACAACTGGTGCTACCGGATTATTACCTGTTGGTCTTTGAATACTTGTATTCCTATTTCTTCTTGCTGTTAAACTCAAAGAAAAAGATTGTGGAACAAAATAGATTTTTACATCTTTGTAATCATCAAAAATTGAAAGCAAAGATCCAATTAAAGGTATATTTACAGGTTGAAAATAATAATTTGGATCCAGGTGTAAATTATAATTAAAATTTGCATTCCAAAGCCAGCTTCTATTTTCTTGAATAGTCGGGCTTCTGCTGAAAGTTTTGTTATAAGTAAAACCTAAAGTAATAGAGTTAATAATATCTGTTATATACCACTTTGAAGAAGGAATTTTAAAATTAATATTTGTTGCAGTCCAGTTATCTGATGTATTGTATGTCTCAGACTCTTCTCTAATCTGTTCTGGTGTTTTTAAATTTGTTAAAGTAGAATCATTAGCTTTTTGTGAAACTAGATCTGCTGCTCTGCTTACTGAAACATCTGTGCCCGGTATGTATTCAGGCCTACCCAAAGATTCAGTATGTGAATAATTAAGTTTTAAATTGCTACCTGGTAAATTAAATGGTAATATCTTTAATAGATCAATATTAGATGAAATACCCCAGTTTCTCTGTTGTGCTCTTGAACCAAATCTATCAGCCAATCCATGGAAAAACGGACTTGATTCACTTATATTAAAATTAATATTCATAAAATCAGCCATTTTTAAACTAGAAGATATACTATATGCCCAACCGGGCCGATCATCTGCTCCTATAACCCTTAATTCATCTACCCAAATTTCACCTGAAACAGGTCCCGGACTCAGGGGGTTGCCTCTATTATAAATTCCGACCGTTAAAAATCTGACAGAAGTTAGTGTGGGAACACCCTTAACTAAATAATAATTATCCGGTTTTCCGTTAACTGGTATTTTTGCAATTTGAGCAATTGAATCTCTTGCTTCTTTAATAGCAGTAAGTTCATCAAATAAAATTGTTATGTCACCCCAACCTGGTCTAATTGGTTGTCTGTATTCATAATAGTTATTTGTATCACTGCCAAATCTAAAAAATACTTCTGCCGGATAATCTGTTGGATCCTTTGAAGAAATTGATCCTGGCCCTGTATTTTCATCACCGTGAATAAATAGTTTCATTGAAGTATAATTAAATACATCCAAAGGTCTGATTAAATATTTTACTGCTTGTCTATTTTCCTTTTCCGGTAAATCTTTTACAATAAGATCCAATGACTGTTCATTACTTAAAATATTTTCATCAGGTCTTGTTTGATCTTTTGTTCTCAATCCTTGTGCAGGACTAACGTAATCAGGATTATCTTCAACGTTTATAACTGAAACTGACATTACTGAATCATTTGGTAATAATTTTTGCCATTGGTTACCTACTAAATTAAATTCAGCTATACGAATGTGCACAGGATTTACACTTCCGCTTACTACAAGTCTTATTGTTTCAACAGAAGATAAACTTGGTTGACCAACATTTAATAGAGAATCTTTCAGAGGAATTCTATACAAATACCAACCTTTGCCTGCACCGCTACCGGCTATAACAGCACTGTTTGTATCAAGAGGAACGGCATATCTAAAATAACTATTTACCTGATCCAAATTGCCATTTCGATTTAGATCTTCAGTATCCGGAATTCTTCCTATATCACTTAATATAGCATTGCCTTGAGTACCATTAATATTAAAATAATCAAATATATTTCCTGTATTGGTTTGAGTAAAAGAAAAATTATCACCACTTGGGTCCGACTTTCCGCTATTAAAATTTATCCTTTCTTCATCATCATTTATTCCATCAATACCTGTATCTTCTAAACCATCAGGATCAATAACATCGTTACGGTTTTTATCTTCGGTATCCAATAAATTATTAGGTATTACATCTTCACTTATTCTACCCAAATCAATGTAAACTTTTGCATCTGACGGAGCATCTGATGCATTCATCCAAAATTCAATAAACTCAATATTTTCTTCAACAAGATTGCTTGCAGTTGTTGAAAGCAATCTCATTATACCACCCCAGTTTTTAGATCTATCAACTAAATCTGGAGTATAATTATATGTACCGGGTGTATCAGGTAAAAACACATAATCTAGTACTGTAATTTGTTCGTTTGCTCTTGCTACTTGTTTCTTATTTCCCCATATATCTCTAACATTTACATTCGATGGTGTAATATTAAACCAAAAACTCTTTCCTTTAAAATTCATGGATTCAGATTTTGTTAAACCGGATAATGAGTTTAGTCTGTCAGGTACACTTAAGTCTTTCCATCCGGTATAATTTATACCTATTGGTATTATTCTTTTTGCACCTTCAAAATCATCTATATATGCAATACTTTTTCCGTTATCATCAGGAATTACACTTTTTTTGGTGTTAGGATCCGGTTTCATATAAGCATATTCACCATTTAAAGTTAAACTTGACATCTCCCTAGTTGAAATTACTTTATCTAATAATTTTGTCAGAAATGGTAAGTCTACTGATGTATTAAAATCTAAACCATACATAGTATTACTCAGTGGTTCTTCACCAATTCTAACTTTTTCACTGAGTGTCTGTTGATTTAGATTTAAAATAGTAAAACCCAACCTTGATCTATCAGAAATATTAAAAATACCTCTGGCACCAAGTAATGTTTTTGATGCTAACTGAAAAAGATCATTTTGTTCATAAGTAATACTCAAATTTGCACCTGGTACAAGAGCAGCGTCGTTCCTAATATTAAGTTGACCAATTGTGTAATCAACACTATAATCAATTCCGTTTGTTAATTCTCTGCCATCAAGTAAAACACGAACTGAATTTTCAACAACATTAAATCCCAATTGATAAACTGATGTAACATCACCTGAAAATTTACCGGTT
>Ga0210044_10011122_pt1 | contig 10551 bp, 11 predicted proteins | sample CryGey13umfilter_2_FD_183959 | JGI IMG/M metagenome (GOLD analysis project Ga0210044, IMG submission 183959) | Groundwater microbial communities from aquifer in Utah, USA - Crystal Geyser 4/9/14 3 um filter (SPAdes) (version 2) | ecosystem: Environmental > Aquatic > Deep subsurface >...
TTGGTAATGGTGAGTTATTAAGTGCTCATTTTAATAATTTCATACCGGATTCTATTGATGACATTATCAAGCCAAACGGAAAGACCAAATCTATTTTCTTTACAGGTAAAGGCGGAGTTGGTAAGACCGTTATTTCAGTCGCAACAGCTTATAAGTTTGCAACAGAAGGATATAAAACATTATTGCTAACAACCGATCCGGCAGCGCACATTGGTGAAGTACTCGAACAAAATATTACTGACCATATACAGAAAGTTGAAGGCGTAGAAAATCTTTGGTCTGTAATTGTTGACCAGGAAAAAGCTACGGAAGAATACAAACAACGCATTATCGAAGAATCAAAACCAAAATATTCTGAAGATATGATGGTGGCAATAAAAGAAGAACTTGAATCGCCTTGCACAGAAGAGATGGCGGCTTTTAATAAGTTTATGGGCTACGTTGAAAGTGATGATTATGATTTTGTTGTATTCGATACAGCACCAACCGGACATACACTGCGATTACTTGAACTGCCTTTCGATTACAGCGACCAGGTAAGTTTAATGGTTACAACCAATCAAAAAAGTCAGGATGCAAAATCGGTTACACAAAAAAGATTTGACAGAGTTATCGCAAGAATGAAAGACCCGAATAAATCTATCTTTTCATTTGTGGTTTATCCGGAATCAACTCCGATGATAGAAGCTTACAGGGCAATGCTCGATTTGAAAGAAGCCGGAATTAAAACTCAGTTTGTAGTCGCTAATCAAGTACTCGAACCGGAATACTGCACAAATGAATTCTTCATTAAAAGGAGAAAGATGCATGAAAAATATCTTGGTGAAATTAAAGAAAGATTTCAATTGCCGGTTGTTATTATGCCATTGTTAGAAAAAGAAATCAAAGGTATGCAGATGATTGATAAAGCTGCTACACTATTATTTCCTAATAATGTTTTAGTGAAATGACATAAGGTGTGTTATTACAAGGAACAATAGTGACGAAGCAATCTTTACAAGCAAAACAGATTACGTCGCTCCTGCTTTGTCGGCAGTCGGTTAGTGCATAAAAACTAGAGCAAAAAAATATTATTAATCAAATAATAGGATTATAAATGAGTAAAGAACAAATAATAGTCGAGCAGCAAACCCATGAGCGATTAAACTTTGCTTCTGCTGCTTTAGGCAAAGTAATAGTAAACTCAGAGCAGTATCAGAACTTCATTAAGGCGAGAGATAATTTCCGTGTCAGTGATGAAGCAAAACAAGCATCAATGGAATATAATACAGTGCTGCGCGATTACCAGATGAAGGCAAACTACGGGGGACTTACTTCAGATGATGAAAAGATAAGAGAAGAAGCCCGAAATAAAGCAATGGAGAATAAAGCACTGAGCGAATATTACATCTCCCAGGAAAAACTTATAGGTTTTTATCAGGAACTTAATTCATACTTAAGTGGAAAACTAAAATTTAACTTTGCCACTCTTGCAAAACCTGCAAGTGGTTGCTGCGGTTAATCAGGAAAAGGAGAAATTAAAATGGAAAAACAAGTTGAATATGTTGCAAATAGTTTTATTAGAACGCTTCAATCGGTGCCGGAAGTAATTGATTATTTGGAAGCATTAAGCAATTATAAGAGCGATGAAAAAATTATTAATCTGACCGAAAGATACTATTCCTTATCAGCTGAATTTCAGAAAAAGCAATACGAAGGAACTTTAACTCAAGACGAAATTAATGAAATCAGAACCATTGCATCTCAAATTCAGAATGATCCTCTTAATACTGAATTAACCAAAACACAAAATCAAATAAAAGAAATTTTACAACAATGTAACGTCACTATCAGCCACGAAATATCTATGGATTTTGCAAAGCTTGCTGTACCAGAATCTGGATGCTGCGGTTAGGTTGTTTTTTAAATAAAAAATGGATTCTTGATGAAAAAAAGAATTTTAATATTATGTACCGGCAATAGCTGCCGCAGTCAGATGGCAGAAGGATTCTTGAAATCATTTGATGATAATCTTGAGGTTTATTCTGCTGGAACAAAGCCTGCTGCAAAGGTTAATCCTTTTGCCGTTAAAGCAATGAAAGAAGTTGGAATCGATATAAGTAATGGTAAAGCGGAGAGTGTTGATAAGTATCTTTCACAATCTTTTGATTATGTTATTACAGTTTGTGATAACGCAAAAGAAACCTGTCCGGTTTTTATAGGAGCTGTAAAGTATCGTCTTCACATTGGATTTGATGATCCTGCAGACGCAGTTGGAACAGAAGAAGAGGTGATGCCAGTTTACCGCAGAGTAAGAGATGAAATCAAAAATGAGTTTAAGAAGTTTTTAAAACAAATTGGAAATTGATCGTTGAGAGTTAATTATTGAAATTTTTCTTTCAATATTTAATATTCAATTTATTATCTGAATAGACAAACGTTAATTGATAATTGAAAATTGAGCCTTGAGAATTGATTATTGATAGTTTCTTTTAAGTTAGAGCCAATATTCAATGCTCAACAAACAATGCTCAACATTCAATAGATAGTGCTAAATATTTAAATTTAAATGGAGTAATTATGAGTACAGTTTCTAAAAAATTATCATTCTTCAACAGATACTTAACTCTGTGGATATTTATTGTAATGTTTCTAGGTGTAGCCGCTGGATCAATATATCCAGGCATTGCTGGTTTCTGGGATTCTTTAAGTTCCGGTACAACAAATATTCCAATTGCAATCGGATTAATCTTAATGATGTACCCTCCCCTTGCAAAAGTTAAGTACGAAGAGCTTCCAATAGTTTTTAAAAATGTTAAGTTACTTAGCATATCGTTAGTGCAAAACTGGATTGTTGGACCGCTTGTAATGTTTCTTCTAGCGATAATACTCCTGCCGGATAAACCCGAGATGGCAATGGGAGTTATTCTCGTTGGTTTGGCAAGATGTATTGCGATGGTTTTGGTTTGGAATGATTTGGCTAATGGAGATTCAGAACTTGCTGCGGGACTCGTTGCATTCAATGCAATTTTCCAGGTTTTATTATACTCAGTTTACGCTTACATTTTTATAACAGTTCTCCCTCCATTATTCGGTATGCAGGGCGCATTAGTGGATATTTCCATCTGGGAAATTGCAGTTACAGTTTTAATCTATCTTGGGATTCCTTTTGCCGGTGGAGTTTTAACCCGATTAATTTTAATGAAAACAAGAAGCAAAGAATGGTATCACATAAAATTTATTCCTAAAATTTCTGTGCTTACACCGATTGCTTTGCTGTTCACAATTTTCGTGATGTTCTCACTCAAAGGAGAAAAAATAGTTGAGCTTCCTCTTGATGTTCTAAGAGTTGCTATTCCATATACATTTTACTTTGCCTTTATGTTTTTCGTTACATTCTTCTTTGTTAAAAGGCAAGGAACCTCTTACGAGAAAACAACCACTGTTGCATTTACAGCAGGGAGCAATGATTTTGAATTAGCCATTGCTGTAGCCGTTGCGGTATTTGGGATTAACTCACCGGCAGCATTTGCAACAGTAATTGGTCCTTTGGTAGAAGTGCCGGTATTAATAATGCTTGTGAATGTAGCACTTCGGTTTAAGGAAAAATACTTCAGAAAAGTTGCTTAAAGAGTTTTTAAAGAGAATAGTCTAAGAATAGTTACAAAAATCCAAAAAGGAATAATTAGTCAAGCCTAATTTGTAGCATATTCCCCTTTGTTATATTAATTTCTTTCTGAGCAAGTTTTCCTGTTAAATTCTTATAAAAGATCGTATAGAACCCTTCTTTAAGTTTTATTTTAGCAGCATAATCAAAAACTTCGCCCGACGAAATAATTTTATTGCCTACCTCATCAACTACATAGAATGATGAAAATTGGACTCTGTAAATTCCATCATCATAAACTTGTTTAGCAGGGGTAACTACTTCGACAATTAAAAAATTGTCTTCTTCATAATTTGTTGCGTTGGAACAAATTTGAAATGATGTTATTTGAATAAAAATTGATAATGCTATTTTTTTTATCATAATATTTTCTTTTTATTTGTTTTGAATTGTACAAAAGAAATGTTAAGTAATTATTAACAAATAGTTATTTTATTGTTAAGAAAAGAAAATCTTTAAAGATCTTTATGAAAAAATTACATTTTATTGCCATCATTTTATTTTTTTCATCTTTTTTATCTGCTCAGGAGGTAATAAACCGGGGTAGATTTTCTGGTTATATATTTGGTGATTACTATTATAATGCTGCCAGAGATAATAAAATTACTTCACTTTCAAATGTTGCAAATGGAGGGGCAAAAGATTTAAATGGTTTTCAACTAAGAAGAATTTACTTTACTTATGATTACAATATTTCTGAAACATTTGCAACCAGATTCCGTTTAGAAGCCGATCAAGCCGCTAATACAAGCAATAATAAAATTGGAGTATTTGTTAAAGACGCCTATCTGCAATGGAAAAATATTTTTAAAGGAAGCGATTTAATTTTTGGTCTTCATCCAACTCCGGCTTTTGAAGTTTCTGAAGGCATTTGGGGAAATAGATTTCTTGAAAAAACTATTATGGATTTAAGAGGCATTGTCTCTTCCCGCGATCTTGCAGTTTCGTTAAAAGGCAGAGTTGATGCTGTGGGAATTTTTAAGTACTGGGTTATGATTGGTAACGGCAGCGGTAATTCACCGGAGACAGATAAATACAAAAGATTCTATGCGCATTTTCAGTATACTCCAATCAAACAATTTACTGCTACACTTTATGCAGATCTAAAAGCCCACCCTAGTATTAAAGATCCAGCGAGCACAACAAATCCACCGGAAACAATTGCGAACAACGATTTGACTTATGCGCTGTTCCTCGGCTACAAAGAAAAAGATGCTTACACATTTGGACTTGAAACTTTCTTGACTTCACGACAAAATGGAATTATAATCGAAACAAATACAGAAGATAAAACCGGAATTGGAATTTCCACTTTCGCTTCATATAACTTCTCAAAAGAAATAGCAGTTGTTGGAAGATATGATTATTACGATCCCAATTCAGATTCTGAAGTTAAAAGTGATTCAAGAAATTATTTCATATTTGGATTAAACTTCAAACCGGATGAAAAAGTTACGATCAGTCCAAATGTTATTATTGAAACTTATGAATCAATTCCAAACCAAAGAAGTATTGATTCATCTGTTACACCAAGAATAACATTCTTTTACATATTTTGACTTTGAAATTCAGTCTAAAACAAAATTTAATGGATTAGATATTTGTTTTCATTATATCCCATAAAAAATTTATCACAAAATATATGTATATGACTTGACACTCATATACTCATAGACTATATTTGTTCAAGACTTTTATAAAATAGATCGGATAGTAAAACAATGTTACGCAGAATAAAAAAAACAAAGGAAGATTTGCAGTCGGAAATTTTATCTGCAATTTGTCATCCAAGCAGAATCAAAATTTTGAAAGCACTTCAAAAACAAGCAATGTGCAATTGTGAAATAATGCCTTTAATCGGGCTTGAGCAATCAAATCTCTCTCGTCATCTCAAAAGTCTTGAAAAGAGTGGAATTCTTGTTTCATGGAAAGAAGGATTGCGAGTGAACTATCATATTGCTGATGAAAGGATTTTTCAGATTCTTGATCTTGCTGAAAAAATTGCTTTAAAAAATATTGAAGTAGCAAAAGAATTAGTCGAAAGTTAAATTTTTTTATTCGGCAATATGATTATGTGCTCATATATTCATAAACAAAAAATTAATTATCATAATTATTTCATTAACAAAACTTTAAAAGGTATTTATGAACTGGAAAGAACAATATAAATCGTTTCTGTGGATACTCGGCTTTTTCGTATTCGCCTACTTTATGCCCATAGAAACAGAAAAATTTAAAAATGCCGTAGTTGATGCTTTTTCACTTGCAAAATGGTACGCACAGGAACATGTTTTGCTTTGTCTTGTACCGGCATTTTTTATTGCTGGAGTAATTGCTGTATTTATTAGTCAAGCCGCTGTAGTAAAATACTTTGGCGGAAAAGCTAAAAAGTGGGTTGCATATTTGGTAGCTTCTGTGTCCGGGACGATTCTTGCTGTTTGCTCGTGCACTGTACTCCCCTTGTTTTCAAGTATTCATAAAAGAGGAGCCGGTCTTGGTCCAGCAATTGCTTTTCTTTATTCAGGACCAGCAATAAATATTTTGGCAATTATTCTAACAGCAAGAATTCTTGGATTTGAACTAGGTGTTGCGAGAGTGATCGGAGCAGTATCATTCAGTGTAATCATTGGTTTGATAATGTCTTTCATCTACCGCAAAGAAGAAAAAGAAAGAGCGGACGCACGGCTTGTAATGCCGGATATTGAAGAACCGCGACCATTATGGCAAACCTCACTACACTTTTTTATTCTTGTTGCAATACTTGTATTTGTTAACTGGGGAAAGCCGGCAGATACAACCGAAGGTTTCTGGTATTTTATGTTTGCTAACAAATGGTTTATCACCGGTTTGTTCGGAATTGGCTTCGCTGTTTCGATGATTTATATCGTTCAAGTAAAAAAACTTTACGCCTTTTTGGGAACGGCTGCTGTTGTTATTTCAGCAATCATATTCTATCACAATCCGATGATACCTTTTATAGTTGCGGTGGTTGCAACTACGCTTTCCCTAACTTATAGTGAAGGCGAACCTAACCAATGGCTTGGTGAAACATGGGGATTCACAAAACAAATTATGCCGCTGCTCGGCGCCGGGGTTTTGGTTGCCGGATTTTTATTGGGCTCTGCAGAAGGTAATGGCGGTATTATTCCTAAGGAATGGATTAATGCATTAGTGGGCGGTAATTCGCTATTCTCAAATTTCTTTGCATCAATTACCGGCGCGTTTATGTACTTCGCAACGTTAACGGAAATTCCAATCCTTCAAGGATTGATCAATAGCGGTATGGGTAAAGGTCCTGCACTTGCATTATTACTTGCAGGTCCGGCGTTATCATTACCAAATATGCTTGTAATTCGTAGCGTAATCGGAACGCAAAAAACAGTTGTTTATGTATCACTTGTTGTTATTATGGCTACAATAAGTGGATTGATTTATGGTTCATTGTTTTAATGGATCTGTCATTCCCGCGAAAGCCTGCCTTGTCGGCAGACAGGCGGGGATCTAATAATAACTAAAATAGATACCTGCTTACGCAGGTATGACAAAAAGAAAGTAAGGAGTTAAAAAATGTTAGATGTAAAAGTTCTTGGACCAGGATGTGCTAATTGCGTAAAACTGGAAAACCTCGTTAGAGAAGTTGTTAGTGAAAATAATCTTTCTGCAAATATCGAAAAGATTACTGATCGAAACAGGTTTCTTGATTATGGAATAATGCTTACACCGGGATTAGTCATAAATGGGAAGGTTCTTTCGAGTGGAAAGATTCCAACTAAATCTACATTAGAACATTGGCTTACGGATAAAAAATAAATTTATTTATGAAAAAATTATTTTTAATATTTCTGTTGTTGATATCCTCAAATGGATTTGCACAGTTGTATGAATCTATTGAAACGGAAGCAGCAAATCTTTTACTTGATTTATCAAATCATAAATCTCTATCCTCAACAGATTTTGAAGGATTAAAAGTAATTCTGAAGAATGCTGACAGTAGCAATGAGCTTGAAATAAAGTATCAAGTAAATTTGCAAGAGGTGGATAGTTTACAAAATCATCTCCAATTGTTTCTATCGGAGTTTGAGAAAATTTCCTCCGACTCTGCATTGGTACTCTTCAACAAATGGTATCTTCATTTCTCAAACACTTTTTATAATTATGCTGATGAGGAATTCTTTTCTTCAAACAAGACAAAAATTCTATTCTTTAGCACCTCAATGTCCTGCTATTGCACACTGGAAATGTGTAAAAAAAAGACGATTGGAATATTGAATCTTGCAAAAGAAAAGAATCTGGATTACTGGATTGTTGATTCATACGAACACAATGATTTGCAAATTAAATATGAAACATTTTTTGCACCTTCATTAATTGTCTTTGATTCTAACAATAATGTGCTTTATAAAATTGAATATGATGAAAAGATGATTACGCTATTAACTGCTTTATTAAACGGATTAATTAAAAAAGGTTAAACACAAGAAATGGGAAAAATAATTTATTCATTAATCACTGTTTTGATTTTATCTGGTTCAAATTTTGCCCAAAATATAGAATACAGCTTGAGTCAGCTTGTTAATATTTCATTTCAAAATAATCCACAGTTGAAAGCAAACGATAAAAACATTCAAGCCGGATTAAAGCAGATTGATATACTCGATAAAGATTATCAGCCGCAAATATTTTTTGATTTGAATTTCTCGCGCTGGGATTGGGTAATGCCGAATAAACAGAAATATCTTGGCAATTCTCTGAATGATTTTTATTCTGACTTTAGAATTAGCCAGCTTATTTATGACTGGGATAGAAATTCGCTTCAGAAAGAGTATGTAGATAAATCGGCAAACCTGGATAGAAACTTTGGGAAAAAATTACGGCTGGCTATTTCTTATTCGATTGCAAGAAATTATCTCGAATTGCTGAAGGCAAAAAGAACAGTTCAGATTCAGGAAGAAGCAATTGCCCAGTTGAAAGAGCATCTTAAAAATGCGGAAGCGCTTTACAGCATAGGAAGGGTTTCTAATCTTGATGTGATTAAAGCAAATGTTCAAATCGAGGTTGCGCATGATGAACTTGCAAAAGTTGAAAACCAATTGGACTTGCAGAAAAATATTTTGAATGTCCTTTGCGGAAATTCTCTCAGCGGTTCTTTTGATTTAGTTGATAATGTGGATGAATGGTGGAAGGAATATTCAACAAAGATTTATGATTTCAGCGAACTAAAAAGCTTGTTGTCATCCCGGCATCCCGATTTGGAAAATATCAATATGCAAAAGGAATTGAGAACCAAAGAGATTCAGATTTACAACAAAGATTATTATCCGTCACTCTATGCGTTTGGAATTACGAATGTAGAAGACAGTAAAATTCCAATGGGAAATTTTAACTGGAATGTCGGAGTAACTGTTTCGTATTCGCTACCATTTTTCCGCGGTTCTAATTTTCAGGATAAAGTTGAGCAGACAGAAATTAAAATCGCTGCATTGAATGAAAATGAAACCGCTATTCTTCAACAGCTTGAAGCTAATGTGAAAAATAATTTGCTGAAGTTAGATGATTTCAAAAGCAGATTGAGCGGAAGCGAAAAAATTGTGAATCTTGCTGAAGAAAGTTTGATAACGGCGAATCTGAAATACAACATCGGCAAGGGTAACAGCCTGGATGTTCTTGATGCAGAAACCGTATTGACAACTGCAAAACTGAATTATAATCAGATTATAATTGATTTGTTAACAACCATTGCCGAGTTGAATTACAATGTTGGAAATGACGAATTGCCATTTAGATAACAATCGTTTACTGGATGTCATTCCCGCGAAGGCGGAAATCCAGTTGAAAAAATAGATACCCGCTTCCGCGGGTATGACAAATGATTATTAGGTTCTTCTCAAAAGAAAAATAAGATAAAGAACGGAATAAATTTTATGAGAACAAGAATAGTAATAACAATGATATCGCTGATGATTTTGTTTGTTGGCTGCTCGAAAGATGAGAATGTAGAAAAACCAAAACCAAAAGCACCGCTTGTAAAAGTTGAAGAACTCAAGCCGTCTTCTATAACAAAATCTATTATGTTAACAGGCACAGTAGAAGCGAAAGTAATTGCAAATGTAATCGCTCCGGCTGACGGCTATATTGAAAAGCTGAATGTTGCTGAAAATGATTTTGTAAAAAAAGATAAACAGCTTGCAGTTATTTCAACACAGGAAAGAGCTTCGTTGGTATCGCAAACAAAAAATAAAGTTGAATCATTTGAACTTCAGATTCAAAATGTATCGCTAAACAATAACGAACGTTCTCAATTACAACTGCAGCTTGAGCAGGCAAAAAAAGAATTGGAATATGCTGAAAAATTATTTCTCGGCGTCCCGGTAATATCTCCTTTAAGCGGAACCGTAACTCAAAAATTTATCGAAGCCGGAAGCGCTGTTTCTGTAAAGCAAAATCTTTTTACTATTGTTGATTTCAACTCGCTCATCATCAAATCATCTGTATCTGAAGATTTATTTTCTAAAATAAATCTTGGAGATAAGTTAAAAGTAAAATTCAATGCTTTCCCGGAAAAGGAATTTGCCGCAAAAGTAACTTTGAAGTATCAGCAAATTGATCCGGTAACAAGAAATTTCCCGGTAGAACTAAAACTTTTAAATGGCACAAAAGAAATAACGCCGGGAATGATGGCGGAGCTTGAGCTAATCACTGACAAAAAAGATAAAGCTCTGACTGTTCCGAATGATGTTTTCATTGTTAATCAAAAAGGTGAAAAGTTGGTTTATGTTGTTAAAGACCCGCCTACCGGACAGGCAGGTACAGTTGCACATCAAAAAATTGTTACTACCGGCTTATCAAATGAAAAAGTAACTGAGGTTATATCCGGATTGAATGAAGGCGAGAAACTCGTGGTTATG
>Ga0210044_10011123_pt1 | contig 10550 bp, 13 predicted proteins | sample CryGey13umfilter_2_FD_183959 | JGI IMG/M metagenome (GOLD analysis project Ga0210044, IMG submission 183959) | Groundwater microbial communities from aquifer in Utah, USA - Crystal Geyser 4/9/14 3 um filter (SPAdes) (version 2) | ecosystem: Environmental > Aquatic > Deep subsurface >...
TTCCTTGATGCGGAACATGTCTCTACCAGTTCCGTACGCTGGTCGGATGAAGAGATGTGGCGCTGGCATACGCGACTGCTGCATGAACTCGATCGCGAAACGCTGATACCGATGATTCAACCGTTTGTCGGTGATGTTCACCATGAGCGACTGACTGCATTTGCCGCATTGATCGGAAAAAATATTGAACGGGCTGCTGATGCGGCGCTGTTCCGCAGGCTGCTGGATGTGAATGCGCCGTTGCAAGCGGAAGCGCTGCCGGTCGTGTATGAAGCCGGGCTGGAGTTTTATCAGCATGCGCTGGAGGCATGGCATGCCAATCCGGACTGGAAGGGCTGGACTGCGGCTGTAAAAGAGAAAACCGGCTGTAAGGGAAAGGCACTGTTTATGCCGCTGCGCGTGGCGTTATCAGGTGCTTTACATGGCCCCGAGATGTCTGATGTGGTGGCTTTTCTGGGCAGTGAAGAAATTGTGGCGAGAATTGAAAGCGCCATCATTAAATGTACAGAAGGGCAGGCCTCAGCATGAGTTTGTTTGTTTATAACACACTGAAACGCCAGAAAGAGCCGTTTGAGCCGTTGCAGGCGGGCAAGGTAGGCATGTATGTCTGCGGCGTCACCGTCTACGACTACTGCCACGTGGGGCATGCCCGTGTGATGGTGGTCTTCGATGTGATCAATCGCTGGTTTAAACAGCTCGGTTTTGATGTCAACTATGTCCGCAACTTCACCGATGTGGATGACAAGATTATCAACCGTGCCGCCGAGCGCGGCATTGAGATTAACACCCTGACCAACGAAATGATTGCGGCCTTCCATGAAGATGCCGATGCTCTGGGGTGCCTACGGCCAACGCATGAGCCGCGTGCCACAGCACACATGGATGAGATGATTGCCATGATCGAATCTCTTGTCGACAAGGGTTACGCCTATGTTTCCGAGTCCGGTGATGTGCTGTATGCCGTGCGCAAGTTTGACGGCTACGGTCTGCTCTCCGGCAAGAATATTGATGAGCTGGAATCGGGCAGCCGGGTAGGCGTCGATGAGAAGAAACGCGACCCGCTGGATTTTGTACTGTGGAAAATGGCCAAGGTGGATGAACCGGCCTGGGACTCGCCGTGGGGCCGTGGACGCCCCGGCTGGCATATCGAGTGTTCGGCGATGAGCTGCTCACATCTGGGTGACACCTTCGACATTCACGGCGGCGGCATGGATCTGAAATTCCCGCACCACGAGAATGAAATTGCGCAGGCCAAAGCTGCCAACTGTGGTGGTTTTGCCCGTTACTGGTTGCACAACGGTTTTGTGAATATCAATTCCGAGAAGATGTCCAAGTCGCTGGGTAACTTCTTCACCATCCGCGAAGTTCTGAAATCCTATCACCCTGAAGTATTGCGCATGTTTATGCTTGGCACCCACTATCGCTCGGCACTGGATTTCTCGGATTCGGCTCTGGATGAAGCGAAGACGGCACTGGACCGGCTTTATGAAACAAAGAAACGCTGTGAAGCATCAGCTAACGCCAGTCCGGTTGCAGTTTCAACTGATTCGCTCACCCCTGACTTTATCACTGCCATGAATGATGACTTTAATACACCGGAAGCATTGGCAGCGCTGTTTGATCTCAGTCGAGCGCTGAACAAGGCCATGGATCAGGGTGATGATATCGCACTGCTTGCTGCACAGTTTCATGCCATGACTGAACTGCTCGGCATTGTGCAGCACGATGTAAACGCATGGTTTCAGGGCGGTGATGCTGACAGTGATGCTATTGAAGCGTTGATTGTCGAGCGCAGCGAGGCTAAAAAAGCACGCGACTTCGCTCGTGCCGATGCCATCCGCAACGAACTGGCTGCGCAGGGTATTGTGCTCGAGGATACGGCCGGCGGTACAACCTGGAAAAAAGCATGACTGCTCCTGTGCTGGTGACAGGTGCAGCCGGATTTATCGGTATGCATGTCTGCCAGCAGCTGCTGGCCCGGGGGCTGAATGTCATCGGCATTGATAACCTCAATGATTATTACGAAGTCAGTCTCAAACAGGCCCGTCTTGAGCGTTTGCAGGGGCTCGACGGCTTTACCTTTATCGAGATGGATATTGCTGACCGTGAGGCTGTAGCCGAACTGTTTGCACGGCACACACCATCACGTGTGATTCATCTGGCAGCTCAGGCTGGTGTGCGTTATTCGCTGGAGAATCCGCTGGCTTATGCTGACAGTAATCTGACCGGCTTTGTGAACATTCTGGAAGGTTGCCGCGCCGTCAAAGTCGAGCATCTGGTGTTTGCCTCATCGAGCTCTGTTTACGGTTCCAACAAGAAGTTGCCGTATAGCGAAGCCGATGCCGTGGATCACCCGATCTCCCTGTACGCCGCCACCAAAAAGGCCAATGAGCTGATGGCGCATGCCTATGCCCATCTCTACGGTTTTCCCTGCACGGGTTTACGTTTTTTCACGGTTTACGGCCCGTGGGGCAGGCCGGATATGGCCTATTTCGGTTTTACCAAAGCCATCCTTGCCGGTGAAACGATCAAGATATTCAACCACGGCGATATGCAGCGCGATTTCACCTATATCGATGATATTGTCGACGGTGTGTTGAAAGTCTTCGACGGCCCGCCAAAAGCGGATGCAAACGGCCCGGCTTACCGCATCTACAATATCGGCAACGATCAGCCGGAACGTTTGGGTCACTTTGTTGAAACACTGGAGAAAGCGCTCGGTGTACAAGCGGACAAAGAGATGTATCCGATGCAACCGGGCGATGTGCAATCCACCCATGCCGATCTCACCAATATCCGCCGTGACTTCGACTTCAAGCCTACCACCTCCATCGAAGTGGGCCTGAATAACTTCGTCAGCTGGTACAACTCTTACTACAGCGAGTAAGTCTTCCCCTCATTTGTGGGGCATACAGAAACCATTTTTCGCATCAGCCCTACATATGAACTAATATTTCAAGTGCAGGACTTGGAGGGAAAATGGCACTAACTCAAATGCAAATCATACAATCACTTGGTGAGGCGATGTCCTGGTTCGAAAGAGAGCTGCAATGGGGAGTTCCGCCAACAGAGTTAAGGCATTTAAGTGGGCGTATTGGCGAGTTATATGCTGCATTAATAACCAATGGGCAAATGGCAACTGATGTAAACCAGCATGGTTATGATATTGTTAGTTCCGCAGGGGAGCGGACATCAGTAAAAACTACAGCCATGATGGGTTCATCAGGGCATATTTCATTTAACTCGAATACTTTAGCCAAAGTAGATCGTGTGATAATTCTCCGTATCAATACAGATGAAATGCAAATTGAAACATTAATGAACGAACCTGTCGCAAAAGCTATTGAGCTAATGGGCAGCCTAAACAGTAGTGGTAAGGTTTCCATAAGTCTGTCCAAACTTATCAAGCAACCTAAGGAACGCTCTGAAATTCTACCTATCAGAATGGTTAGGTTTGAATCTTACACCATCCAGGAGTTAGAGAACGGTACAATTGAGGTGGAAGCGAATGGCGAGGTAATTTCTCCAGCAAAGCCTGTGCTAAGAGAACTCGCCATGAGGTTTAATGTTGGCCTCCTTAATAGCAATGGGAATCCACATAACACTAGACAGTTAGGAAGCATGGTAATCAGTGCGTTGCAGAACTTATAGAAACTGATTCTGTAGTGGGAGAGGATAAGGGGGCTACCCTTTTAAAAGCATTTACGAGATTCAAGAGCTGAATTGAACTAAGTACACAGTCAGATGCATTTATCTAAAGCACATAGTTTAACACTTGACGTTAAACGGCGGTCATTTTAACATCTCACTATGATTCGTTCGTTCACTTGTAAAGATACGCGCCTTTTGTTTGAAGGTAAGTGTCCGCGCAGGTTTTCTGCGATTCAGGCGCAGGTAGAGCGTAAACTACAAATGCTTGATGCTGCTACAGATGTTGTTGATCTTCGTTCACCGCCTGGAAACAGGCTGGAGAAATTGTCGGGAAACAGGGCCGGGCAATGGAGTATCCGCATCAATCAGCAGTGGCGTATTTGTTTTCTGTTTGAGGATGGACATGCGCTTGATGTTGAAATTGTTGATTATCACTAAGGAGGTATGGATATGACTGTTGAAAAAATTACAAATGGTATGCGCTCAATTCATCCTGGTGAAATTCTGCGTGAAGAGTTTTTATTGCCCCTTGAGATGTCCGCCAATGCGCTGGCGATGCGATTGCGTGTGCCAGCGCCGCGCATTAATGATTTGGTTCGTGAAAAGCGCGGTGTAAGTGTGGATACAGCACTGCGTTTGGCGCGTTTCTTTAATACTACCCCTGAATTTTGGTTGAACCTTCAAACAGCCTACGACCTTAAAATCACGAAAGCTGATATAACCAGTGAAATTGAGCATGACATTACGCCGCTTGCAGCTTAACAAATGATACAGAGAAGCAGTGACTGGGCTTGACTTATGGGTGTTTGAACAAGGTGAAAGTACAAGTCCATTTTGTTCCGACGGTCCGGGTTTGGTTGGTAGTAACTGTTCACGGGTGGATATAAAAAAACAGCAGCCGGGTAAGGGGCTGCTGTTTGATAAGGGAATCCTTATATTGTTCGGTTTAGAAGCTGATTCTGTAGTGAGGATCCAGCCAGCATTTTGGCAGGGCTTCACCGGATGGGAAGGTCAGGCCTGATTTTTCAACTTTAACAGGGTCTCCGGCCTCTTCACCAGCGTGGAAGCGTACAGTCACGGTTGAAGAATACGGATCAGTGACTTCACTGAGATGAACTACCTGTGCCAGATCGCCATTAGCTGCATTTTTTAGAAACATATCTGCCTCCTGTTTGTATTCAGTCACCGGACTGTGGATCTATTATAGGCAATCTACTCCTATTCCACTACCTGAATTATAACATGAGGATTATCTGAAGATGTGTTTGCGGTAATAGGCCAGCTCTTTAATGGATTCGCGCACATCAGACAGGGCAAGATGCTGCGCTCTTTTGATAGGGGCCTTTTTAGTCGGATACCAGCGGCGCGCAAGTTCCTTGAGTGTGCTGACATCGATGTTGCGGTAATGCACATAAGCTTCCAGCGTCGGCATACAGCGTACCAGAAAACGACGATCCTGATGAATGGAGTTGCCGCATAACGGTGACTCGCCTTCGGCCACATACTGTCTGATAAACTCCAGCGTCCGGGCTTCTGCGTCAGCCATGCTGACTGTTGAAGCGCGCACTTTGGCAATCAGGCCGGATTCACCATGATGTTTGGTATTCCACTCATCCATGGCGGCAAGAATCTCATCGGGCTGATGAATGACCAGACTCGGCCCTTCAGCCAGAATATTCAGTTTGCCATCGGTGATGATCGTCGCGATTTCGATAATGGTTTCGATATCCGGATCAAGGCCGGTCATTTCAAGGTCCATCCAGACCAGATTATTATTCAAAGGTTTCATGAGCTTACCCTAAACAAGTTTTATGCCGATGGCTTGTGCCAGTTGCAGTGTGCGGCTGTCGGCCTGGTTGAGGTGGACGGGAATGGCCGCCCAGCTCCGGCGAACGGGATAGTGACGGCGATATTGGGAAAAGGCGTTGGGCAGCGCGCCCTCGGTCAGATCAGGCCATGATTTCATCGTTTTGTTATCTTCAGCCAACGGGTAGAGGTGGCTGGTAATGGCATGCAGCGTGTGCCAGACATCGCTTTTGAGGCTGACAGTGTGAGGCGCTGCCGGTTCCGGCAGCTGCGACTGCATATCCCAGACCGGTTCGATCTGCAGGTAGTGACACAGCGCCTGATAAGCGAACAACGTATTGGCTGCTTTGCCATCAAGCGAGTGACCGGCGATATGCGGCGTGGCGATGATCATGCCGGGGTGGCGAATCAGGGCGAAGTCCGGGCGTGGTTCAGACTCCCAGCAGTCCAGAGCCGCGAAACGGGATGAATCACCATCCAGCCAGCGCACGAGTGCCGCATTATCCACACAGCCACCGCGTGCGGCATTGATGATGCCGCGACCATGAAATTGATTCAGTCGCTTATCTCCCAGCAGATGCCGGGTGCAGTCGTCGCCTTCGTCAATCAGCGGCGTATGCAGCGTGAGTAGATCGGCCTGCTCCAGTAGCTGATCCAGCGAGCAGAAACCGTTTGCTCCCTCAATGCGGGCGCGCGGCGGATCATTGAGCAGTACCTGCATGCCGATAGCTTCGCAGATACCTGCCAGAGCCGTGCCGATACGGCCGACTCCGATAATGCCGATGGTTGTGTCGGGGATAGAGATAACGCCGTTGGCATGCATGGCCAGGAACATGCTGACCATATATTCAATCACGGAACCCGTGGATGAACCGGCGGCATTGGCCCAGCTGACCTGATGGTTTTCAAGCCAGCTTTTATCATAATGGTCATCGCCAATGGTGGCCGTGGCGGCAAAACGCACAGGAGTGCCGGCCAGTAAATCGCCATTTACTTTGGTGGCTGAGCGGGTGAGCAGAACATCGGCATGCATAAGCGCCTGCCGGTTAATGTCCCGGCTCTCCATTGTGCGCAGATTGATGTCGAATCCCGGTAGTGTGGAAAAAGCGGACTCTGCGCCCCAGATATGGGCATCAGCGACGATGTTCAGTGTTTTAGGCATCTTCGGCGTCCGTCTGCATGACAGTGAGGCGGTTTAACCGACGGCCTGAATGCGCCGGATCAGTGCGGTGGTGGAGTGACCGTCGACAAAAGCGATGACCGTAACAACTCCCCCGTTATCCCTGACTTCTTTGGCTCCGACAATATCGTCGGGCCGGTAATCGCCGCCCTTGACCAGAATATCCGGCAACAGGGTGGAGATCAGCGCCAGCGGTGTGTCCTCGGAAAACGGTACAACAAGGTCAACCGATTTGAGCGCGGCCAGCATGACAGTGCGGTCAGCCATCGGGCTGATAGGGCGGGTCGCTCCCTTCAGGCGTGAAATGGAGTCATCATCATTCAGGCCGACAACCAGCACGTCGCCGAGTTCACGTGCCTTGTGCAGGTAATCGATATGACCCGGATGCAGCAGATCGAAACAGCCATTGGTGAAAACGACGGATTTACCCGCTGCTTTCCATGACTCAACCTGCCTTGCGGCATCCTGCCAGGCTTGTTTGTAGCTCACTTCGCGGCGACTTGCATCAGGTCAACAATGGCCGTCACACCCTCGACTTTCATGGCGATATCTTTGGCGCGCTGGCGTTGAATGAAGTCGTTGACGATGCCCTGCAGGTAGACTTTGCCTTCGACAGTTTCCACCTTGATGGAGAAGCCGGAGACCAGTTCATCATTCCAGAACTTTGTTTTGATCTGGGCGGTAATCCAGGAGTCGCTCATGATGGCGCCGATTTCCGGTTTTCCGACCAGCAGTTCAGAATGCACGGAGATGACGCCGCTGATACTCTCAGTGATATAGATGGCGCGTTGAATGTGCCTTTCAGTTGGCAGGTGACCGGTCAGCGTGGCTTTGCCGTTAATCACCTGAACACTGATCCAGCGTGACGGCATATCAGTTTCTGCAATCAGACGGGCATCGATTTTTGTAGTCAGGGCCACATCATCAATTTGTGTGCCGACGCTGCGCTGGTCGTGAATGCCGGAGCTTACGGCTGCAGTGCCTCCGACAACTGCGGTAAAACAGCCGGAAAGCAATATCGGCATAGCACACAGTGCAATCAAACGGGATAAAAACATGGGGGGAACTCCTGATCTGTTAATCATGTAACTTCATTGCCGAGTGCTTCGATAACCGCTGCAAACAGCAGCGGTATGAGTAGCTCGTCCGGTCCTGCAAGCCAGTAACCTTTGCCATCGGGTTGAGACAGACGGGTCACAACATCGGTAATGGCGGTGGTGCTGGCAGATGTGTCGATGACGGCCGATGTGATACTTTCAATGGTTTTACCGACATTACGCGCGGCATCAACGGCTTGCAGCAACACGCGTGGCATCACCACGCTGGAGGCCACATTGATGACCACACCATGACTGGCTTCCGCCATCATGCCAGCCAACAGCCGGAAATCCCTGAAGCCGGCGGCACCGATCGATTCACCATGAGCGGCAGGATGCAGGCCGAAAGCATCAGCGCCGATGGCCGGATGTACGGTGACCGGAATGCCATAACGTACAGCTGTTGCCACCACCGAGTGATCGAGATGTTCCAGTTCGGATTCCAGAAGCCGTTTGCCGACACTCTCGCCGATACCCCAGTTTTCCGAAGTGCCGTAATTGATGGCATCATTGATCAGGCAGCCTGTCTCTTCGGTAATGCAGTGTTTGCCTTTATTCAGGGCAAGTGCGCCGGCTGAAACAGTCTGGCCGAGCATGGCGATTTCCACATCCTGTTCCAGCGCTTCTCCGGTCAGGGCAATGCCGGTGATAATTTTTTGCTCAATCAGGCGGCAGATCAGCGGGCCAAGGCCGGAATCAAAGACATGGCCGCCGCAGGCCAGAAAGACCTGATGACCGTGTCTGTGGGCGGAGACGATCGCATCGCGCAGGCGAAACAGATCAGCGGCACAACCGAGGTTAGGCAGGCTGCAGAGGAAATTTTCGAAGCCGGTGCCGGCTTTATACGGGGCGGCAAAATCCTTGCCGTCACTGTCCACATCGCGTTTGGAAAGCGGAACGGATTTAATCTTGGTAAACGAAAGCGGTTTGATCGTCATGAGGCTCCTCCAAACATTTCATCATCTACCAGAGTGCAGAGGATATGCAGGCAGGTGATGTGCATCTCCTGAATACGCGGTGTTGAAATATGGTTGATGTTCAAGTGTACGCTGATATTGCCATTTTGGCCAAGTTCGCCACCGTTCTTACCGGTCAGGGCAATGACACTCATGCCGATTTCACCGGCCCTGTCGACGGCTGCAATGACATTCGGCGAGGCGCCGCTGGTGGAGATGGCCAGCAACAGATCGCCGGGCCTGCCCAGTGCTTCAACCTGACGCGAGAAGATCTGGTCAAAAGAGAAATCGTTGGCAATGCTGGTGATCACCGATGCATCATGGGTGAGGGCGACTGCAGCCAGGCCGCGCCGGTTCATTTCAAAACGGTTCACCAGCTCAGCCGCAAAATGCTGTGCATCGGCAGCCGAACCGCCATTGCCGCAGGCCAGTACCTTGCCACCGCCCTGCAGACATTCGACGATAGTACGGGCTGCCTGTAACAGTGGTTCGGTCATGCTTTCGCTGCATTGCTTGCGAAGTTCGATGCCATCCAACATGGCTTTGCGGATCAGATCACTATTCATCAGTTGATAATATTCCTCATGTGCTCAATGCGGGGTGGAAGCCAGCCCGGTAAGCCGAGTCTAGGGGTGACGATGATTAAATCAAAGCGGCATTGTAAATGGGCATATTGTGTATGACCGGCCAGCCATGACTCTGCCGCAGATAACAGTCGGGCACATTTATCTTCGTGCATGGCCAACAGTCCGGATTCGCGGTTTTTGTGCGTTTTGACTTCGACAAACAGCAGCAGTTCATCACTGCAGGCCACAATATCCAACTCCCCGCGACCAAGCCGGATATTACGCCCGAGAATGGTATACCCCTTATGCTTCAGGTAACGGGCTGCCCGTTCTTCGCCGGCTTGTCCTGTCGCCGTACTCATTAATCACTGTTAAGCAGTGCGTAGACCCTCGATTTTGTCACATCCAGAGTTTTGGCAACGGCTTTGGCGCGGGCTGAAGGGGGGAGAGCCAGCATGGCTTCGCTGCTCAGGCAGGCGATAATCTGTTTGTCCGAGAGATCGACCTCCTCTTCACTGGCCGGTGCCAGCAACAGCACGATTTCACCACGCGGTTCATGCTGCTCAAAGTGACTGACCACCTCATGCACGGGCCCGGATACAAACTCCTCATGCAGCTTGGTCAGTTCGCGTGCCACCACGACTTCCCTGTTGCTGTCCAGCTGCTGTAGCTCTTTCAGCGTGGCCAGCAGCCTGCGTGGCGACTCCAGCACCACGGATGTTTCATCCGAGCTGATCAGCCGGCTCAATGCCTCATTGCGACTTTTGCCGCTGCGGGCCAGAAATCCCGCATAACGGAAATGATCGGTGGGCAGTCCTGCGGCACACAGAGCGGTTAAAATACTGCTGGCACCGGGAATCGGCGTAATACGAACAGCATGCTGCCGCAAACCGGATACCAGTCTGTAACCGGGATCGGAGATCAGCGGCGTGCCGGCATCGGAAATCAGGGCAATGTCTTCGCCGTTTTGCAACCGCGCCAGCAGTTTCTCTATCATGGCCTGCTCATTGTGCTCATGCACGGTAATCATTGGCGTCTGGATACCATAATGCTGCAGCAGCTTGCGGCTGTTGCGCGTATCCTCTGCGGCTATGACGGCGACCGATTTCAGCGTTTCTACGGCACGATAGGTCATGTCGGAAAGGTTGCCGATCGGGGTGGCCACGACGAACAGTTGGCCGGATGGGGTTTGATCAGGGGCAGTTAACGTAAAATTCGGGTGCATCGACGTGCTCATTTTTCCGACTCGGCAAGGCACTGCGAACGTGGTGTGCCGCTTGCACTCGAGAGAGCA
>Ga0210044_10011125_pt1 | contig 10549 bp, 7 predicted proteins | sample CryGey13umfilter_2_FD_183959 | JGI IMG/M metagenome (GOLD analysis project Ga0210044, IMG submission 183959) | Groundwater microbial communities from aquifer in Utah, USA - Crystal Geyser 4/9/14 3 um filter (SPAdes) (version 2) | ecosystem: Environmental > Aquatic > Deep subsurface > Groundwater...
TTTACTGCATAGGCGTTCCTCCTTCCATTAACTCGCTTGCTCGTCGCATGTCAATCCTCATGTAGCGGTTTGTGGGCGGGCGTGGACTCTGCTTGGGAGCAGAAAAACTCGAAGCCAGAAAAATGCTTGTAAACCGCACAGACTCCCAGGCGTCCACTGCACGACGTAGTTAACCGCCCGCCAATTTGGTGAGTAAAGGTTTGAAGTCAAGCAGTTTTTTTGCCTTAATGACGTTGCCCAGATTAATTGGAATTCGAGACATGGGAGTTGGCTTCATCTCTGTTGGCACTGGAACAATTTCCATTTTACCTTCAACGGTATATTGTGGGCCTGCGTAAAGAATCCCAAGTAGTTGTGTTCTTGTTCCCACAATAGTAGCACCTTGTCGATTTGTGTAAGCTCCAAGATTATAGAGCAGGACAGGAGAACCACTCGAACCTGGAAAACATGCGGCATCTATCAGGAATTCTTCTCTTCCTTCGTAATTGAGATTTGGATGCGTGGCGGTAATTCCTTTTCTGAAAATCGGCATATTGTTCGCAGAATCCCAAAGACCGACTGGGTAGCCAATCATGAGTATTTCCTCAAGTGCCGTAAGTTCTGCCATAGTCTGCGCGTTGGGTATAAGATACTCATCGAGGCTTTTATGAAAGAAATGTAGACCTTGCGCTTGGGCGTTGTGTAATAATGGACCTAGAGGCATAACACAAAGATCGACAGCAGAATCTGGATGCGGAAGCCAGAGTTGCTCAAAGCCATCAAGGACAATATTTTCAAAACTACCTATTATCGGATCGCCATCGTTGTTTGCTCTTGTAAGCTGGAACATTCCTCGTCTCGCATCTTTTATGACATGACGATTTGTGACCACTACTGGAAAAGTCATATCTTCGCTGATCGAGAAACTAAAGAAAAAACCTGTGCCTATTGCTGTGTTCTCCGGGCTGACCTCACACTCAATCCGTGTTGTCACAAAAGTAAGTTTCTCTGAAAGCGATAGATTCATAGGCATAGTGAGATCCTTTTAGTAAATGGGCGCCCAACGGTTTGCGTTCGCGAAGCACCCTATGGGTAGAGTTGCAGTGGGGCGGGACTTGGACTTGCCGTCAAAACGGGACACTGCTTGGGCGTAGTATAAACTCAATTTAGCGGGGCAAATGCTTTAATTGGCCGAACGAACTATTCTAATCCGCAAGTTTGACAATTGCTAATCCTGCTTGTATGCTGGCTTGGGAAAGATAATCTTCACTGGCTGGCGATATACCGCATGTTGAATCAGCAATTCGCCTTTGGATAAGCGAGTTGTAGATAACTTTAAGTCCTGGTCGAGAAAACGGTAATCAGGTTGCATGATTTCGCTGGAGGTGCTGCGCCCAAGAATTTTGGTGGCGGCATTGCCTGTGACGCGGGGATGAACTGCGCTCATGAATTGTTGCGCGGAAATCAGGATTACGCCGAGTGAACGCCCACGTTCTGAAATATCGAGTATTTGTTCAATCAGCGGCGAATCTTTCACGCCAGCGGGCGCATATTTGTTTAACTCATCCACAAAAATCAAGACCTTTTTGGGCAGGTTGAGCGTCTCGTCCGACTCGGCAAACATTTCATATACGGTGCGGATAATATCGCCAAAGACAAAGGCTTGTTCGTGATCCTGTAATTTGGCAATATCCACCACGTAAGTATGCCCGCCTTCGATATTGCGAATTTCATGCGCAAGGTCTTGTTCGTTGTGATTTCTTTGATTGGTGAATACGCCCGTTGTGCGGGTTTGAACCATGCGGCGCAAGTGACGGCGGAACTTGCCGACTGAACTGGCTTTTATATCGCCGATACTCTGTGATTTGCCTTCTCTGGAAAGAGGTTCATCATTGAGCAAACTGTTCCAATCCTGCACCCTGGCAAATTGGGACTTTGCTGTTTTGTTCATCAAACCATTGGCAATTTCGCCTACCAACGAATCAATGGTTTCGGTCGGGTCAGGGACGCTGGAAAAAAGCAGGTCAAGTTTATCAACGCAGTCATTCAATTCGTAAGCGTAAATTTTTGATTGGCGCGGGCGATAATGGCTGTTAGGCTCTCCGTTTTTTGCACGCGGTAAAAGATAATGAACATTCTGAAATGGGCGCGGTTCAAGACCTAATTTAACCCACAGGGATTTTTGTTGTTCATCCAGTTGGGCAGGCTCTTCGTCAATTTTTAACAAGTCGCCGTGTTTGACGTTCATAATAATCACAGCAATATCGTCTGCGGCGGCCTTTTGCAAAATGGATTGTAGTAAAAACATTGCATAACTTGTTTTAGTTGCCAAACCGCTAATGCCAGAAATATTGACATGCGCTGATTCGGGTCCAATGACGTAAGACTTATCAAGATAAACTACCGCTTCAACCTGATTGCTCATTTTGATTAAGCCTGCGGGAATTTGATTTTCTGGTTTCATCGTGTCAATGCCAAGTGCGGCGTGAATACCTGCTTCTTCTGCAAAGCGTACTGCTTGTTCATTCTCAACAGGCATGTAAATTCCGTCTTTGGGTGTTCCGTCTGCGTTTGTGCCGCCGCCATCGTTCATCATCACATTGGCGCGGGCTAAAGTTGCGCCAACGCGCGGGGTGTTGGGTTCTTCAGCAACCGAGCCAAAGTTGTTGGAAACATAGTTTGCCAAGTGACTCGCGGCGTCGGTGCGATGTTCAAGGGTTGCCACCAAGCCGTAGGTTTTGCTACCGTTCAAATGGTCGGATTGAACGATGTCAAACGGGTTGACGATGACATCCGCAGTAATCCAGAAATTGAATTTATCTGAGGTGTTGGGTTCGCGGTCAGTTGCGGACGTTCTTCCAATGATGTTGTTTTCAGTCATGGCTAACTACTCCTTAGTGCATTTTTGATAATGCCTTGCAAGATTTGGGTTGAAACAAATTGTTGTTTGGAGGCGTGTTCTGCCTGATAAATCGGGTACAGGTGAGAATGCCAACGATCATCCGAACCATAAGGCGTGACAAATTGCTCTGCGAGTAATGCGCCTGAGATTTCATCCAGTAGTTCAGTTGTGATTGGCTGTTCGGTTAGAACGGGAATTTCAACTTTGATGACGCCGAATAATGGATACTGCAATTGTTCTGAACTGCGTAAACGTAAATACCAAAAGGCGGTTTTGCTTCCAAAGCCTTCAAAAGCAGGGGTGCGATGATGGGGTGGCAGATTGCCAATCAGGGAAGCCACGCTTTCTTTTTCACGCGCCTTGCCTTGAACATAGAATTTTTGAATACTGTTAAAGTTTTTTGCAACCCCAATTACACGCTCGCTTTGCATACCGCCGCCAAATTTACCAAATGAGACAAGACCGTCTTTTATCATCCAGCCTTCGGCAATGGTGGGCATAAACTGTCCAGCGATTTCAAATTCCATTGTACTCATCAAGTGGCGTGTTTTGCTTCGCCCGCGTTCGCGTAAATCCTGCGCCTGCCCAAAATCTCCGCTGTATGCGTCCATTTCTGCCAGATCGCCAACCTTGATATTGTATGGCGTGTTTTTGGTGGCATTTTGAATTGACTGCCACGCATTTTCAGATATTCGCGCTTTGGCAAGCAGAAGAAACCATTGGTGTTCACGCCTGACTGTGTGAATTTTGCCGTTGTCATCGCGATTGATAATGGCAAGCGCAATTTGCGAAAGAAAGATTGGGGTCGAACGGTCATGTTCCAAGCCTGTCGCAAGGAAATAATGACGATATGAGCCGTCCAGAAAATAACGGAAGAAATGATTTTCCTTACGATGGATGAAACGTACTTCACGATATTTCCAATTGGGGCGTGGAATTTCAAGCATTGAATCGACTTCAAGATTATCTTGTGCAAATCTTGTGTCGTCTCTCTCGTCTTCGTCGGAAAAAGTCATTTCTTCCATCGCGCCTTCGCTGGCAGGCATTAGTTCCAACTGGTGGGCAACCACCGACATGATGGAACGGAGCGTTTCGGTGAACTCTCTCATTTCATCTCCTCCAGGCTTTCCTTGATTTCAACCAATTCTACTTTCGTTAAGCCCCACAACTCCGCCGCTAGTTCGTCAATTTGTTCTTCAAGATCGCTCACATCAATACCCGCGGTAGTTTTTTCGTGGCATAGTCGGGAAATCCGTGCAAGATCTCCATGCGAAACGCTTGCTTTTTCAAATTTTGGAACCTTGATATTCTCTAAAATGTGAGTGCTTTGTTGTGTGGATATGGTGTAGGACTGCACTATTAATTGCGATGGAGTCGAGTTGAGCAAGGCACAAACATAATACGCTTCTTGTTCATTTTCAAATGGTACGAGCATGAGTTTGTGGTCTGGAACTACCACCCTCCCTTTTTCGGATGAAACAACCGAACATTGGAAAGAGGTGGATTGCTCTTTCCAAACCACCTTGAATGGCGCAAAGGTATAAAGTCCAACATTGTAAATTGCGTAATATGGTTCACCGACAGGTTGTAGGTATTTCTTGTAACCGCTTCTGTCTGCTAAATTTTGCTCGAATATGCTGAAATAATCGTAACCTTTGGGGTATTTTTTTTTGAAAGAATTGAGCGGTATTGCTTTGCTTGGTTGGTTTGTTTCTTGTGGAATGATGATAGAGTATTGCCTATTTATATGCCAGCGATTTACCTCACGCCCTCTCAAAAGCGGAAAAACAATGTTTGATTCAATTTCCTTTTCAACCGTTGCTACGCCCCTATTATCGTCTCTTGCCATATTGGTAAATTTTACAAACCCTTCGCCTGCCGGAACCGCACTACCCCAATAAACCCCGTTCAGCCAGGTGCAGGTACCCGCGCGCGCCTGATAAGGTGCTTTTCCAAAAACGTTTCGAAGCGCCTTCAATGCTCTCGGACGTGCGCTAATCCACGGGCCTTGCGCCGAACCGTCAATGCTCTGCGCTTTCAACATTTTGACTTTGGTCTTCTCCTGAACTTCGCTCCATGTCAAGTCAATCCCAATTGATCCCTTTTCCTTTTTCTTCCACAAGGCGTACTCAACTGGATATTCTGTTGGCTCTCCTTTTTGGCAGAAGAACACAGCTGTGCGGTTTATTGCAGAGTCAAATGGTTGCAATTCAGTCATATCATCAACTTGCAACACTTTGATGGGCACACCATTTTTACCTAGGCGAAAACGCCGAAATCCTTCACCACCGCCTATCGTTTTGAAAAGTGTTTGTGTGATGACAAAGCAGAGTTTTCCTTTTTCTTTTAAATATTTGTCAATCGCCACATAGGTCATCAGTACAGAAATGTCATCTTTTGCACTCCCAAGCCGCGCCCGTAAGCCCTTTTGCTCAAACAAGTTGTAGCGTTGCCATATCTCAGCCGTTGCTTCCCGATATTCGTGTGGTAGGGCTTCCCAATTGACCCAGGGTGGGTTGCCCACCACAAAATCAAACTCACCCATAAATAGAGGCGCAAAAGCATTTTTGATAATACGCGCCCAAATGCCATTAATGCCCTTCTTTTCCAAATCAAGAAGTTTGGCATAGGTTTCAGTCAATATAACAAAATCATCAATCTTTAATTCTGCGCGGGCGCGTTCAAGGAATTTTTCTTCACTCAAATGCTTCTTAACAGAATCTTCCAGCAGGTTGGTTGCTTTTTGAATCAAGTCTCTTTGAATAAGCGCGTTCGGCATTCTAAACTTGCCAACACTTGTTGATACTGTGTGAATACCAACGCCTGTATCAAAAAGTTCGGATTGTTCCTTTGCGCGCGGCGGGTTAATGCTATCGCACAAGTATATTGGAATAGTTATTTCACCTTTTTTGTATGGGAGCAAATCGGCAATCGCAAGCAAATAGTTTGTGCGGGCAGAGATTACCGCTAAAGGATTAAGGTCAAACCCAACGATGTTGCGCGTGATTAGACTGAGTGTTTCGGCGGGGCTGACTTTATTTAAGCGGGCATGTTCTCTTGCACGTTTAATGGCGAGAATGGGAAATGTACCAGAGCCACAGCCAGGGTCAAGCAGGCGCAATTTCAATAAATCGGGTACTTTCTCGCCATACCCTAATTGATTCAAACAACGTTCTGCAAGCCAGTCAGGTGTGTAATATTCGCCCAAGTCATGCCGAATTTGTTTGGGGACAAGAAACTGATAAAGTCTCTTGAAAATATCGCGGGTTTCATCGGGGAGCAGTTCCATCGTTTGCGGATCATATTGATTCAGACGTTCGATAATGGTACGAATAGCGAATTCAATTTCCTTGTTCCAATCGTTGAGATACCACGAGAGCAAATCGCCTTCAAGGAAATTGCGAATGCCAAGCGAGTGAAAGATACCGCCTTCTTCAAGTTCTTCCACTTTGTTGCGCAAGGTGTCTGTATCCAATTCCTCCCATGCCTCCAGCGGCAAGCCTACAATATTTTTTAACGTATAAAAGCCCACCACCTGATACGCCAACAGTTTCATCAAAATGGCATAGTAGGTATCCAGCGCAAAAAAGAAAGCCAGGAAATCAAAATCTTTTTGTTCCTGTTTTTTAAAACCATACGATTCAAAGAGTGTATTTGAGTCAAACTTCTTGTTTTCGATTGTCCCATGCACTTCCGCAAATTGAAGCGCCCATTGCTCAAAGAAAACCCTCACGCGCTCGTTATAGCCATCTTTCAGCGCAAAGTAAAGCGCCCGAACGGTTTGCGCCGCAATCGCATTACGCGCCCCTGCGCCAATCGCAAAATCTCTAATCAGGTTGTCTGACACCAGCGCGGCTTTACTGGTCAGGCTTTCAAGCATGGTCAGAAAATGCTCGATGCTTTCTTCTGTCACCGCGACAGGTTCTTCTTCAATCCAGCGTTTCACCTTGCGGACAAAAAGAAAATAATTGCCATCAAATGCCACCCCAAGCAAACGCTCTTCCTTCCAGCGTTCTTCTTTTGCAAGGTCTTCAATATAAACTTGCACCTGCGTGATAAGTTGACGATTCTTGGCGTTGCTAGGTTTGATTACATTGGGCTTTTTGTATTCAAGAATCAATCTGTTAAAGACGGTATCAGCACGTCCGTTTGCAAGGATACGCTCATCACGTGGCTGAAATGTCAAATTGATTCGTTTTGTCCGCAAACATTCATCCCAAATTGGCGCAACAAGATCACGAAGTTTACCTTCGGGGCGTTGTGGAGTAGCAGAAGCAATCTTTACTGCTTCACGAATGGATTGAACGATTTTTGAATAATCAGAAGGCATAGAGTTATGTTCCCGTTACATTTTACACGAATAGCACGCTTCGCAAACCTTCCAAGGAGGGATTCCAAACGAGTCAAGGAAGGATTCCAAAAAAGTATTGATATTTTTGGAAAAACGTACTGACATGTTTGGGAAAATGTACTGTCATTTTTAAGAAGCAGACCCGTGACGTTTCCAAAACGTCACAGGTCTTTTAGACAGCTTACGCCTTCTCAAATTCTATGGCGTCCAGCACCTTCTTGAATTCCTTGCCCGCATTGAAACGCGGCAGAACGCCTTTAATCTGGCTGGAACGCACGGCCTCTGCGGTATCTGCGCCTTCCGTGTCGGCTCTCAACCAGAAATTGCCGAAATCGCCCAATTCCACGATGTTGCCTGCCGCCAATTCCTGCGGGATGGTGGTCAGCAGGGCTTCGAGCACCGCCATGGTGTCCACGCTGGAAACGGTGGAAATCGCCGAAATTTGCGCCGCCAGTTGGCGCATGGTCTTGCGTCCGCTGGATGCGATGGAAGGGTAGAACTTCTTGGGGTCGGCTGGCTTGGCGGGGTTGCCGCGCTCAACGACATTGAATTTCACGCTCATGGTTGCCTCCTTTGGCAGATGAAAAAAGGTTGGTTTTGCGGGGAGTGACCCTTTTCATGGTTCTCCCCTATATCGGCAAAGTATAGCATAAACCCAATTTAGCGGGGCGAATCCTGCTACACGCTTTGTTGGGCGGCGACTGCTAATACTCATTACTCTCGTTTTGAATTGTCATTAATCTCTCCCGGCTCAATATTCAATTTTGTTATTTCAGCGTAATATTCCTCAACTTCCTTTCCATAGCTAATTTCACCAGTTTTCAAATCGATCGTTCCATCTGTTTTATAGCTAAAGGGGTGCATTTCTGAACTATAACGTATGAACCCATGTAGCAGTTTATCTTCTATGAATTTACCATTCATCTTACCTTTCACAACAACTTCAATATAATATTCAAAATCATTAAATGGCGTTGCTTTCCTATCCCCATCCTCAAAAATAAAGGCAAATGTGTTGGGTACATATTTAACTATGTTGACCCTTTCTTTGCCAAGACTGCCGACAACCTTGTTTTCTTCTTTCTTGAATCTAGGCCAAGTCAAGGGCGCATAATTTGGATTAATATCCGTGGTCTTATCTACCCAATTTCCGTCTATCTTCACTTTAATGGTTTTTATGGTAGCCTGACAATCCTCAAGGTTGTAGTTTTCATCGTTCTGTACCAAAACATAGGCGTAGAGGCTGTCTTTTGACAAGGTTTCTTCACCCGATAGAAGAGTGATTTTTCTTGCAATAATCCTTTCTCCGAGATACCCTCTTGCTCTGATATATATTCCCTCTGCAACTGCCGCCAAATATCCTATTACTAAAAATGGTATCCAATAAACTGATAAGAAATGAAAAAGTGATGTTTTCATCAAGACGCCCGCGTAGGACGTGAGGTTTTGGTTAATAATTACTCCGACAAGAGATATGACAGTGGGCACGTTACTAACAATGCCCCAGATAAGAGTAATGAAAAACCAAATTGGTCTCCAAAGTATATCTCTGACGATTTCTAATCTTTTTCCCATAGTCTATATCCTGCAATAAATTTGGACTCTTCCATTCTTATCAGCCGCCGAACGGGGCGGGGGGGTACATCCGCCGCTCCGTTGGCGCCGATGAGCGTAACGAAAGCGAAGTGGTCGGCGCCAACCTATGAGTTTACCCGAACTGTTCGGCATTTTGGGCGGTATACCGAATAATTCGTCATAATAGGCCATGTACAGATACATGGATTATAAGCCCGCAACTTCAAAAAAGGCAACAAAATGACACAGCCCGATCCTCCAACAGAGACATCGTCCCTCGCGGAGCATCCTGTAAGGACGCAGGGAAAAAACTGCTCCACCAATATCGCGACGCCATCAACCTCAAACACTATTCCCCTCGCACCGGCGACACTTAATCCTTTGGGCGACAGAACACATCCTCTCCACAACCCTGGACTGAGCCTGTCGAAGTCAAGCGCCACCCCAAAGAATGTAGACACGTAGACACGCAACATTGCGAAGCATCCCCGTGGGACGTAACACGCAACACGCACCACGCAACTTCATCGTTCATCCTTCATATTTCATCCTTTCCCTTCCCTCCTTCTCCACCACCCAAACATGGGACAACCCCAGCGCGCGCAAAGGTGTCTTCTCCAGCCATTGCAACGCGGCGCGCAGGAATTTTCCCATCGGACCGAAGCGCGCGATGAGATTGTCATACGCGCCGAAGATGATGGTGCGCTCGATGAAGCGGACAGGCAGATCCGCAAACAGTTTTTCGAGATCGCGCTTGGAGTAGACGCGCACATGCGGGGCGAGTTTGTCCCGCCAGGCGCGCGGCAGGTAGTTGACCAGCGGGATGTTGCCGAACTTGTACCGTCCGCGCCAGTAGATGCCGTGCGTCTCGAAGGGGTAGCCGCGGTTGGGGCAGAACAGGGCGATCCGTCCGCCAGGTCGTAGGACGCGCGCCATCTCGCGGACGGCGGCGCGGTCATCCTGTACGTGTTCGATCACCTCGTGACTCAGGATCAGGTCAAACGTCAAGGAGGGAAACGGGAGGGATTCCCCAGCCGCGTTGATAATGTGCGGGGAACGCCTGCGCGCTTCGATGGCGCGTGCGCGGTCATATTCCAGTCCGACCACCGTCCCGCCGAGGGCCGCGATCTTTTCCGCGTACATACCCACACCGCATCCGTCTTCGAGGACGCGGCCGTGGATGCGCTCGCCCGCCGCGCGCACGATCATGTCGAGGCGGCGTTCCTGTCCCGCGCGCCAGACGTAGGAGGGTTCGCCGCGCAGGGCGGCTTTGTCGAGGTCACGTTCGGTCATGGGGGTATTATATCTTGCAAGTTTGCTATGCCTGTGCTAAAATCACGCGCGTACGGGAACTCAATATCGAAAGCGCTGAGAAGTGGGCAACCCCCACTTTTCTGCTTGTAATAAGACAAATCACGGAGCAAGGTAGTAGTATGAAGACGACGCCCAAGACACCCAAAACGCCCAAGAATGAATTTGCCCTCGCATTCAACGAGGTGCTGGAAGACAAACAACTGCCAAAGGAGATCATCCTTGCGGCGATTGAGTCTGCCATGGCTTCGGCCTATCGGCGGGCGGTCAACGCCTCCACCGCGCAGCAAGTGGAAGCCAGGGTGGACCCCGAGACCGGCAAAGTGACGGTCTTTGCGGAGAAGGAAGTCGTTGAAGATATTATGGACGACCGCACCGAAGTGCTTTTGGAGGAGGCCCGCAAGGTCAACCCCGAGGCGCAGTTGGGCGAC
>Ga0210044_10011128_pt1 | contig 10548 bp, 9 predicted proteins | sample CryGey13umfilter_2_FD_183959 | JGI IMG/M metagenome (GOLD analysis project Ga0210044, IMG submission 183959) | Groundwater microbial communities from aquifer in Utah, USA - Crystal Geyser 4/9/14 3 um filter (SPAdes) (version 2) | ecosystem: Environmental > Aquatic > Deep subsurface > Groundwater...
GACACTATGTCATTTCGAGTGAAACGAGAAATCTTTCCTTGTCAATGAGCTAGAAAGATTTCTCCCTGCGGTCGAAATGACATTTCAAGATTGACATGACACTAGCCAGCTTGTGTCGGCAGTCAAGTGTTCCCTGCCTGAAAATACCTTGCGCTCATGCTCGGCGGGCGTCCCGCCCGCCTCCGATGCGTCCGTGACCTCCCGCGCATCCCGCGCCCGGTCGCCGTCGAACCCGCGCAAAGCATTGCCAGTCCGGGAACTCACCCGGGTTGCGGTTCCGCTGGATAGTTACGGGGAAAAATCGATAAGGCTGCCCGAGTGCACAACCTGGAGACAACGGCTCAGTCGGGTTCGAACCGGGGAGAGAATTCTCCCCCCACCGCGACGGGATCCTCGGCGTTGTAAATCACCACGGTCTGCAACAGGGCGTAGCAGTCCTCGTCCATCTTCTGGAAGGCGAAGGCGGCCCCGTTTTCCGTGGTCCGGATCGCCTTGGCCTTGATCCGCACCCTGAAGGAACTGTTCTTGAGCGTGCCGAATAGTTCAATGCCGCAGAGGCTGCCTACCTTGGTCTCGGCGGCGCCGACTATGAGGACGCCGTTGACGCTCAGGTTTTTGGTTTCGCACTCCTGGCGTTTCACACCGGGCGCCACCAGCCGTGCCTTGATCGTGAATGGGACCCGCGTCCGTTTGCGTCTTTCGATAGTCATGGCCTTGGTGTTCCTCGAGACTGGTGGTTGGCGGAATGCGGATGACGCTTTTAGGGACGCGGAAAATACCAATCTACCAGCACGCATCCCGGCTTAGGGCCATCTTTGCCCGCGCCTCAATCGCAGGTAAACGAGGTGAAACCGAGACTCCGAAATCCTCGACGTAGCCCTGCTGCGCCTGCGGTTTTGTGCAGCGCAGCAAATACTCTTGGGGTGCTCAAGCGGCCCAGCCAAATCCGACCCCAACCCGGGCGCGATCCAGGCATATTGGTATTTTCCGAGTCCCTTACTGGTTCCCCGCGGTTTCCTCCCAGGCAATGCAACCTTCCGGACACAGCTTGATAGCCTCGTCCACCAGGTCGGCCGGGTATTGTTCAAGGTCGTTCACTTCAACATAACCGCCGGCCGGATTCCGCCGGAACACAGCGGGGCACACCTCAATGCAGCCCAGGCACGCGGAGCACCTGCCAAGATCAATCGTCGGTATTAGCATGGGTTTTCCTTTTTCCAAGAAAGCGGTGCGGCATCAGCAGACGGGCCGGGGAGGGTGCTTCCCGCGTTTCCGTCATGGTACGATGAAACGGAGCGGGCTGCAAGACTGTCGTTCAAGATGAGGCGGGAGGGCAGGGGCCGGGCGCGGAATATCTTGCCAAAATCTTTTCTTTTCGGTACGTTCTGTAGCCTATGGAAGAGAACGACTTTACCCACTATGACGAGGCGGTCCAAGAGGCGGTTGACCTCGCCAACCGCTTGGCGGACAACAACCCGGAGGCCGACCTCTGGGACATCGCCGATGGCATTCTGGCCGGGGTGGTGCATTACTGGCTCTATACCCGTCAGCCCTGCGGTGACCCTGCCTGTGGTGACTGTGACTCCATCTCCACCCCGGAGGAGCGGTTGAAAGAGCTGCTGCGGATTACCGAGGAGTTGGCCCGGGGTTCCGAGTATTTCCACTCGTCTTACGACCTCAACGTTGGGCGCGCCTAAACCTCTCGGCCTTGCGCCGCTCTAGTGGTCCGTTGTTTGTCTGCTGTCCAGCACCTCCCGCACCTTTTTGGCCAGGGCGCTGGGGGTCAGCGGTTTCTGCAGGAAGGGCGTGAGATCACCGAGTTCCTGCTCGTTAATATCCTCGGGCCGATATCCAGACATGAAGAGCGCAGCGGCATTTGGATGTTGGGCGCAAAGTTGTGCCGCCAATTCAGAACCACGCATGCCCGGCATGACCAAGTCGGTGATCAGCAGGTCCACGGATTCCATGGTGGTGGCCCGGGTCAGGGCCTCCTGGCCGCTTGACGCCGCCAGTATGGAGTAGCCCAGGGGGGTCAGGATGTCGATCACCAGGTGTTGGATGGAGGGTTCGTCGTCAACCACCAGGATGGTTTCGTTCCCACCGATCATGGGTTCCTCGAGTTTGGGCGGTTTTTTGGCAGGGTATTTGGTTGCAGGCAGCAGGACTTTGAAGGTGGTGCCGTGTCCAGGGGTGCTTTCTACCTGGATCGTGCCGTGGTGCTGTTTAATAATGTTGTAGACCGTTGCCAGGCCAAGGCCGGTGCCCTTGCCCTGGGCCTTGGTGGTGAAAAAAGGTTCAAAGATTCGTTCCATGGTAGCTGGATCGATGCCCGAACCGGTATCGGCCACGGTGAGCTGTACGTATGGACCAGGCGCTATCGTGTCTCCCGGCCGTAGCGCGTGTGGATGCAGGTCCAGGTTTTCGGTCCCGAGCAGCAGCCGGCCACCGCGCGGCATGGCGTCCGCCGCATTGACCGCCAGGTTCATGACCACCTGTTCCAACTGGCCAGGGTCGGCCAACACCTGCCGGCCCCGGCAGGTGGTCTGGGTCTCGATGACTATGTCTTCTGGTATCATGCGGGCCAGCATTTTGGCTATACCGTCCAACAGACTGTTAAGGTCAACCGCCTGCGGTTCGAGCACCTGCTTGTGGCTGAAGGCCAGGAGCTGACGGGTGAGCTCTGCGGCCTTTTCCGCCGATTTCTTGATAATGGCAAGGGGCTGGGCCAGGGGATGGTCCGGCGGCGTTTCCATTATGGCCAGTTCGCTGTAGCCCAGGATGGCGGAGAGAATGTTGTTGAAGTCGTGGGCCAGGCCCCCGGCAAAACGGCCGATGGACTCCATCTTCTGGGCGTGCAGGAGTTGACACTCGAGTTGTTTTATTTCCGTCTCCGCAGCCTTGCGCTCCGAGAGGTCCCGAACAATGGCCAGGACGCCGGTTTTCTTGTCGTTGTCCGGCGCGGGCAGGGCAAGCTTGCGCAGGCGGACCTCAACCGGGAATTCCTCGCCGTTTTTCCGTCTGGCCACCCAGGCAAAGTCCGGCTGCAACCCCTGCACGGCAATGGCAAATTTTTCCAGCACCATTTCGGTGGTGAGACCGGCGCCGCTCAGTTCGGCCAGAGAGAGCCCCCGGACCTCGTTCCGGCTGAAACCATAATTCTTCAGCATGTTGTCGTTGACGTCCAGTACGCGGCCGAGGTCGTCGTGAACGAAAATCATGTCCGGCGAGGCGTCATAAATGGCCTGCAGTTCCTCGCGGACGTTATGGAGGCGCTGTTCGTTCCTGACCCGTTCGGTAATATCCCTGGTGATTTCGATGCCGCCGATGATGTGGCCTGCCACATTGCGGAGCGGCGAGGCGGTGATTTCAAGGTGCAGCTCCCCCTGACGCCTTGCGCTGGTGCAGGTATTGCCATCCCGAAAGGTGCTGGCCAAGGGGCATCTGGGGCAGACGGTTTCTCTGCCACCAATGGCGGCGTAGCAGGGTTTGCCGACATGGTCGCCGACCATGTCCTTGCTGGCCTCGTTCTGGTAGAGAATGGTGAAGTCGGGGGTATGGATGCTGATGCCGTCGCCCATGGAGGCGATGATGGCTTCCAGATGGGTTTTCTCTTCGAGCAAGACATTTCCGGAGGTGAAAAGCGCCGGCCGGTTTTTTTCGTTCGTATCCATAACCTGCCTTGGGATGTTTGCTGGGGTGGAATCAAGCCGGCTTGCTCATGATTTTTGAGAATATTAGCCTATTTGTTTTGGTTTTGATAATAAAAAATTATTAAGAGATATTGTTTATTGGTAACCTGCCAAAGGCTTGAATACACATGGGGCGGTGGTTGCATGCGGCAAGATGGAGTCGGTAAAGATGGCCGACTGAGTGGTATGATCAGGGAGGTTTTGCTAACGGCGGAGGTCTACGCCATTTTTTATTGCATACGCTGGCAAGGGCAAGCCGCCGGCGCCTGGCCGGCACGGCATGGAATCGCGGGCATGCGGTCAAGTTCTTTGCATCCTGTTCAGAAGTAGGGGATAGTGATTTACCATGATCTCCTCCGTATTTATCGCCCTTATATTCCTGGCCGCGGGTTTTACCCAGGGGGTGACGGGCTTTGGCTCGGCCCTGGTCGCCATGCCGCTCTTACTTTTTTTCCTCGCCGCCCGGACCGCGACCCCGCTCTGCGTGCTGAACGGCCTGGTGATCACCGGCTATCTCTGTCTGCGGCTCAAGACTCACATGGATTGGCGCAAGATTTTGCCTCTGTGCCTCGGCTGTCTGCCTGGTATCTATGTGGGGGTCGTCTTTCTCAAGCGGGTTGATGACCAGCTTTTTCGTCTGCTGCTGGGCGGGATGCTGATCGCCTACTCCGTTTATAGCCTGCTGGCCCGCCCGCGGTCCCGGCCCATTCATCCAGCCTGGGCCTATGCGGCCGGCTTCGGCACCGGCGCCATCGGCGCTGCTTTCTCGGCCGGTGGTCCGCCCACCGTCGTTTATGCCTCCCTTACCGGGTGGAGCAAGGAGGCGATCAAGGCGACGTTCTCGGCTTTCTTTTTCATCACCGGCCTCTGCATCGCCACGGCCCATGCCGTCACCGGCCTCACCACGCCGGTTGTGCTCCATCATCTGGCCGTCTCGGCCGGTTTCGTGCTGGCCGGCGTTTGGCTGGGCACGGTCTGTTCCGCCAGGATTTCCAGGGTCATCTATCTCCGCATGGTGCTCATGCTTCTGGTCGGCATGGGATTTCTGATGCTCGGTTCCGCGCTTCCGTAGACGGTGGCGATCGGAGAGATTCCTTGGTACTATGAACTCAAGGGGGCTGACCATGCGACTGGCAACAGCACAGCAGATGCGCAACCTCGATGCCGCGGCCGCGACCGGCTTCGGCATTCCGGGCATCGTCCTCATGGAAAATGCCGGCCGAGCCACGGTGGCGGCCATTCTCCGGCGTTGGGGAGACCCGAACGACCGGGACTTCGGCATCCTGGTCGGGCCGGGTAATAACGGTGGCGACGGGCTGGTGATTGCCCGCCATCTCCATGAACTCGGCGGTCGGCCCACGGTCTATCTTCTGGCGGCTCCCGATAAGGTCAAGGGCGATGCGGCCATCAACCTGGATGCGGTACGGCGCTTGTTGATTCCCGTGCTCCAGGTGCCGGACGAAGAGGCCCTGGCCCCGGCAATTGCCGGGTTCGATAAGCATTTCCTGCTGGTGGACGCCCTGTTCGGCACCGGCTTGCAGCGGCCGCTGGCTGGACTTTACCTGGAAGCGATTCAGGCCGTCAACCGCTGTCCCCGGCCGGTGGTGGCGGTGGACCTGCCCTCGGGGCTCAACAGTGACAACGGCCAGCCGCTGGGGGAATGCGTACGGGCCGATCTTACCGTTACCCTGGGGCTGGCCAAGCCTGGTCTGTTCCTCTATCCGGGCCGTGAACTGGCCGGTGTGCTGGAGATTGTCGACATCGGCATCCCGCCCGCGGCCCAAGAACAGGTCGGGCCATTTCTGGAAGGGTTGGAGGCTCACGCCATGGGCGCTTTGCTGCCCCGCAGGCTGCCTACGGCCCACAAGGGTACCTGCGGCCATCTGTTGTTGGTGGCCGGTTCCACGGGCAAGACCGGCGCGGCCCTGCTAGCCGCTCGGGCCGGCTTGCGCGCCGGCGCCGGCCTGGTGTCCATGGCCGTGCCCACGGACCTCAATCTGGTTTTCGAAATTGCCCAGGCTGAGACTATGAGCTTGCCCATGCCAGGTTCGGGTGCGGGTTATCTCTCTGTTGCCAGCCTGGCGGCGATGCGCGAGGCCCTGGCCGGTAAACAGGCGGTGGCCATGGGTCCGGGGCTCGGCACTGCCCGGGAAACCATGGACCTGGTAATCACCCTGTACCGGGAGATTGCATTGCCCATGGTGGTGGATGCCGATGGCCTCAACTGCCTGGCGGGTCATATTGACCTGCTCAGCCAGGCGTCGGCCCCGCGGATACTGACGCCGCATCCCGGGGAAATGGCCCGGTTGCTTGGCAAGGGCGTGACGGAGGTGCAGGCCGATCGCCTCGCCATGGCCAGCCATTTTGCCCGGGAACATGGGGTTATCCTGGTATTGAAGGGGGCGGCTACCGTGGTCGCGGCCCCGGACGGCCGGGTGGCGGTGAATTCAAGCGGTAACGCCGGCATGGCCGCCGGTGGAATGGGCGACGTGCTCACCGGTCTCATCGGCGGGTTGCTGGCCCAGGGCTGCGGGGCGTGGGAGGCCGCCTGCCTGGGGGTTTTTGCCCACGGCCTGGCCGCCGACCGGCTGGCCGTGCATATGCGCCGCGGATATCTGGCCTCGGAAGTGGCCGATGCGTTGCCCAAGGTGCTGACTGAACTGGCGGATTGCGGTCCGTTGGACGTTACCTTATGATAAATCGCCCCGGGCGGCGTGAGCCGCTACAGTCCAACGGACTAAACAACCTGAGTAGTTACTAATAAAGGAGAATAGAATGTTGCAGGCCAAGGATATCATGAGCCGCGAGGTGATCACCGTACCGCTTGCCATGCCGGTGGAAGAGCTGGCCGCCGTGCTGTGGGAAAAGCACATAAGCGGCGCGCCGGTGGTGGATGCGGCTGGCGTTTTTGTTGGCGTGGTCACGGAGAACGACCTCATCGATCAGAACAAACGCTTCCACATCCCCACCGTGCTTTCCATTCTCGACTCGGTGATCTTTCTGAAAAGCCCTCATAAGCTGGATCAGGAAATCAAGAAGATGACCGGCACCACGGTGGCCGACATCTGTTGCCTGGAATCGGTCACCATCGGGCCGGACACGCCCCTGGACGAGATCGCCACCATCATGTCCGAAAAGGGCGTGCACACACTGCCCGTGCTGGCGGACGGCGGGCTCGTGGGGGTAGTGGGCAAGTCGGACATCATCCGCTCCATGAGCCACTCCGGACGGACGGGCAATTAGCTGTCCATCTGGCAACCATGTTTTCAGATGAACGCGGTCAGCGGTCAGCAAAAAACTTCATCAAACGTAACTGTCCAGCTTGTGTCGGCAGTTAAGCGTTGCCGGGCTGGCCATGCCTTACGCTCATTCTCGGCGGGCGTTCGCGACCTCCCGCGCATCCCGCGCCCGGTCGCGGATGAAGCCGCGCAAAGCATGGCCAGCCCGGGAACTCACCCGGGTTGCGGTGCCCCTGGATAGTTATGATTTTGTCCAGTGTTAAAAGCCGGGATGACGGGGTATGATGAAAATCATGGCTCAAGACGGCACAAAACCTTCCTTGCCATCTCCCGGGGCGGACGAGTTGAAGGACGTCAGGAACATGGTTGCCCTGTTCCTGACCGCCATGAAAAACTACGCCCTCTATCCCGCCGACCACAATATCACCCAGAAATTCATGAGCAATGTCAAGGCTGGCCTGGAAGTCTTCCTGGCTAAATACGGCAGTCTGCGTTTTGATGTCGTCAAGGACGCTTTGCTGTATGAAGGGCAGTCGGTGCATGAAGACCGGGCCGCTGCAGGGTTGGCCTTTTCGCTTTTCAAGGACGGCATTACCTGGCTGGAATTCATGGAAGGCATCGCCCTGGACGAGATCGTTGCCTTCTTTCAGGTGCTGCACACCTATAAGGAGCAACGGGAAGAGGCGGGCGGCGACGTGGTTACCGCCCTATGGGATCTGAGCCTGCCGCATCTGCGTTATGAAGCTGCCGATGTCTTGTGGGATGCGGACGGCACCTTGGATTTACGCTCCCTGAACCGTGGATTCGTCTACAGCCGGGAGATGGCGGTGGCGGAAGACGTGGACGCCCCGCCCTTTGAAGGGATGGCGGAGAAATTCGAGGAGACTCAACCCTGTCTGTTGACCGCTGTTGAGGAACAGGCCTTGCGGCACATGGTGCTGGCCGAGGAAACCAAGGAAACCAACGAGGGGGTGTTGGATGTCCTGATCATTATTCTTCAGGGCCAGTGCAGGCAGGAGGATTTCGAAACAACCCTGTCCCTTCTTCGGGATGAATTTTACATCGTCCTTGCCCATGGTGAGTTGGAATCCGGCCTGAATATGCTGGAGAACCTCAGGGTTCTCATGATGACCAGTCAGAGTGCGACCCCCTGGATCGTGCCGATGCTGGAAAATTTTTTCCGGGATGTCTCTTCGCTGGATGGCATGTCTGGCATTTGCCAACTACTGACCGGCCTTGACACCAGCAACCAGGAGCGCTGCGTTCTGCTCCGCAAGATGCTGAGCCTGCTCGATCCGGTCGCCATCGGCTCTCTGGCGCCGTTGCTTGTTCAGGTTAGCTCGCCCGTCCTGGAGCAACTTCTCCATGATGCCATTGAGATGCTGGCCGGTCGTGACTTGCTGCCGCTCGAAAAAATTTTCAAATCCGCTGATGACCCGGTTATCGAAAAGCTGGTGCCAATACTAGGCCGGTTGCCTGGTCAGCGCGCCGGTCAGACCCTGCAAAAACTCATCCGCCACTCCTCCGAAATGGTTCGGCGGTCCGCGGTCCGCGTTTTTTTACAGGGGACGGGCCGCGAGATCCGGGAGGTCTTCCCCCTGATCGATGACCATGCCAGCGTCATCCGCGAAATGGCCTTCCGTTTTCTGGGCCGTGAAAAAAATGCCCAGGCCGAAAGACTACTCATGGATTACCTGGCAAAAAGTCGGTCCATAACGGTCGATGTGAACAGCCTTGTCCTTGCGTTCGACGCCCTGGGGCGGTGTGGCGGATTGCCTTGCCTTCCTTTCTTGCGGAGGGTGCTGCTTGGGCAAGGTTGGAACTGGTTTAAAGGCTTTGGCAAACCGCGGTACCGGCGCGGGGCGGTGGTCGCGCTCCGGCGGTTGGGGATGCCAGAGGCCGAAGCGATTCTGGCCCGGGCGGCCGGCAGTATTTTCCCGGTTGTCCGTTCGGCGGTGAAGGACGCGGAGGTGTGACCTTATGGCGGATGATCTCCAGGTAAAGGATGGCGCCATCGCGGCCCTGTCCTTATTGCAAGAGGACTTCCTGCATGTTCTGCATCGCCTGATCCAGACGGCCAAGATCCATGATGACAACTCCCGTCTGCTCCTCGAATTGGCGGCAGAATTTGTCCAGATCCTGCGTCGGATTGGCGCCTATACGGATGAGATTATCCTGCAGATTTTCGGACAACGGGTTTTCCTGCAGTCCGAAAAGGTTCCTTACCTCAACCGGAATGCCGCGCTGCTTAATCAGGTCGTCGATCTTCTGGAGAGGCTCGAGTTGCCGGGGTTGCGGTTTTATTCCCGTGTTCTGGAAATTACCCCCGCGGAGGTGCTGGCGCTGACCCGCCTGTTGCTTGTTGCCGAGCGTGAGCCTTTCCCGTTGCTTTACCTGGCCGACCAGGTGCCTGCGAAATTTTCCTGGGTAGCGGTTATCCAGGAAGAGGCGAACTTTGCCGAAGCCGGCCTTGAACGGCGGGAGAGAGGGTTGCGCACATACTCCCAGGCCATTTTTTCCCTTCAGGATGTGACCCAGAAGATCACGGCACGGAAGTCGGTGGGGATCCGCAAGGCGGTGCGCGTCGCCCAGAAGATGGTGGACCTCATCCTGGCGGATGAGCCGGTCCTGATCGGCATGAGCACCATCCGGGATTATGACGACTACACCCATACCCATTCCGTCAATGTCGCCATCCTGGCCATGTGTCTTGGCGCTCGCATTCATCTGTCGCCCGCTTCGCTCGAAAAACTCGGGATCTGTGGTCTGTTCCATGATCTCGGCAAGGTGGATATCCCCCTGGAGATCATCAACAAGGAAGGCAGGCTTACCGCCGAAGAGTTCGAGGAGATCAAGCACCACTCGCTGAACTCCGTCCGGCAGATTTTAAGGCTGCATGCCCCCCAGGGTATGAAGGCCAGAATTCTGTTGCCGCCCTTCGAGCATCACTTGAAGTATGATCTCTCCGGCTATCCGCGGACTTCAAGAAACAAGCCGCTGAGCCTCTTCGGCCGCATCCTCGCCCTCGCCGATGTCTTCGACGCCATCACCTCGCCCCGTAAATACCGACCAACCGCGCTTAGCGCCGATCGGGCCATCCGTCTGATGATGGAGGGCGCTGGCAAGGATTTCGACCCCATTCTTCTCAAGGTCTTCATCAACATGGTCGGGCCATACCCCGTCGGGACCCTGCTAGAATTGCGGAACAATCAACTGGGGCTGGTCATTAAATCGACCGGCAAAAGGGTCAAAGAGCGGCTACGACCCGCTGTGGTTCTGCTGGAGGCGGACGGGGCGGGTGGCTACCGCAAGGGGGCAGTCATTGACCTGGGGGAACGCGATGCTGGCACGGGAGATTTTAAGCATCATATCAAACAGTCCATGAATCCAGCGATTTATGGCATCCAGCCCGCCGATTTTATCTTCTGAGCGGTCTTTTTTTCCCTCTCGTACCACTCAGGTTATTTAGACTGTTAGGCAAAAAACGGAGCGTATGCGGAACACAGCGACCTGTATCTCGTGTTTCGCTGTTGCTAACAGTCTAAATGCCTATAGCCTATGGGTGTAGATCTTTTAGGGCCACTATGTATTCTTTTAAAATCAGCTAGATAGCCAACTTA
>Ga0210044_10011132_pt1 | contig 10540 bp, 11 predicted proteins | sample CryGey13umfilter_2_FD_183959 | JGI IMG/M metagenome (GOLD analysis project Ga0210044, IMG submission 183959) | Groundwater microbial communities from aquifer in Utah, USA - Crystal Geyser 4/9/14 3 um filter (SPAdes) (version 2) | ecosystem: Environmental > Aquatic > Deep subsurface >...
TTCCCCAGACGTCGTGTCTGTTTCACAAAGCTCCATCTCTATGAATTTCCCAATGCGAACCTCTCCAACCGTTCCAAAGCCAAGTGTGTGAAGCGATTGCTGGATGGCTCGACCTTGAGGATCAAGAATTCCGTTTTTGAGCGTAATGTAAATTTTAGCTTTCATGATTTCCCAGAAGGCTCGGCATGCACCAGGTGAATAAACGCTTTACGTAATAGTCTGGACCGTTGCCAAAATAGCTTTTGGCAAACAACGATCACTCTGCTCGGAAAATCGTGGATTATCCGCATACCCGTTTGAGCACTTCTTGATAGGTTTCCTCGATCCGCCCCAAATCTTTTCTGAAACGATCCTTATCCATGCGTTCCCCGGTTTGGATATCCCAAAAACGGCACGTGTCCGGAGAAATTTCATCTGCCAAGATAATCTGATCGTTCCACAATCCAAATTCCAGCTTAAAATCCACCAGCATCATGCCCCTTTTCTGGAAAAAAGGTTTTAGCGCCTCGTTGATTTTGAGAGCCTGCTGTCGGAGTTCATCAATTTGCGAGGGTGTGGCCAATTTAAGCAAGCGAATATGGTCTTCAGAAATGAGAGGGTCTCCCAGCGAATCATCTTTATAAAAGAACTCGACTAATGGGGGATCAATGGTCAATCCTTCTTCTAAACCCAAGCGTGTGACAATGCTGCCGGTGGCTCGATTACGCACCACAACTTCCACCGGAATAATTTTCACCCGACGCGTTAACATTTCTCGATCATTGAGTTGCTTGATGAAATGACTGGGAGTGCCCGCTTCAGCTAGATACTGGAACAGTGTTGCGGAAATTTTATTATTTACCACACCTTTTTCCAGAATGGTCCCACGTTTTTGAGCATTGAAGGCTGTGGCATCGTCCTTAAAATACTGAATGACTTCGTCCATTTTTTCGGTCAGAAAAATCTTTTTGGCTTTTCCTTCGTACAGCATATCGCCTTTAGTCATCGGATCTTCCTCTTGTTTGAAGTTTTCCTTGAAATAGTGGCCACGGGTGGCGTCGAACTCAGGCTCTTGGCGTGTCTCCCAAACACTCGTGTGAAAATCTGCTGCTGATGCTGCAAATAGGCTTGGGGGTTAAAACAGGTCGCAATTTCTTTTGCACTCAGATGCCTGGCAATAAAGGGATCCTGCTCAAGAAGGGTTTGGAAGCTTCCCTCCCCTTTCCAGGCAGCCATAGCATGTTGCTGTACATGCTCATAGGCCTCTTTTCTGATCGCACCTTTACCCACCAACGCCAGCAATAGTCGTTGCGAATAGATCAGACCACCGGTTTGATTGAGGGTGGCCATCATCCGTTGGGGATAGACCACCAGCTTGGATAACATTTTCGTTAAACGCACCAGCATGTAATCGATCAGTATAGTGCTATCCGGAAGGATGATTCGCTCAGCAGATGAATGGCTAATATCTCGTTCATGCCACAAGGCGACATTTTCCAGGGCAGCCAGGCTGTTACTGCGAACCACTCTGGCGAGACCACATAAATTTTCCGAGGTGATCGGGTTTCGTTTATGAGGCATCGCGGAAGAGCCTTTTTGGCCTGGCTCGAAGAACTCTTCGGCTTCCAAGACTTCGGTTCGTTGCAAATGACGAATTTCAGTAGCCACTTTTTCAATACTGGCTGCCATCAGGGCCAATGCCGAGAGGAAGGCTGCGTGCCGGTCCCGCTGAATCACCTGATTTGAAATAGGCGCCGGCTTCAACCCTAACTGTTGACATACCGCTTTTTCTATCGATGGAGAAAGATGTGCAAATGTTCCCATGGCACCCGAAAGCTTGCCGACGGCAATATCGACGATCGCCGCTTCTAGGCGGAGTTGCTGCCGTTGAAACTCCTGATACCAAATAGCCACTTTCCAAGCGAAGGAAATCGGTTCTCCATGGATGCCATGCGAACGCCCTACCATCAGAGTATCCCGATGCGCGAAAGCTAAGTCCCGTAAGGCATTCAGTAGGCCCCTGACATCCTCTAGAATCAATTGGGACGCTTCCACTAATTGCAATGCCAGCGACGTATCGACGATGTCCGACGACGTGAGCCCGGCATGGAGAAACCGCCCATCTTTTCCTGCCTGCTCGGCCACCGATTCCAGGAAGGCAATGACATCATGTTTCGTGACTTGTTCGATAGCCGCGATTCGTGAAGGATTAATCCTAACTTTTTTTCGAATGCGGGCTGCCACGCCATGAGGAACCCGGCCCATCTGTTCCATGGATTCGCACACGGCAAGTTCCACCTGTAACCACAATTCATATTTGCGGGTCTGGGTCCAAACGGCCCCCATACGGGGTAACGTGTAGCGGTCAATCATAGGACAGGGCAATTAGGAGGTAGATGAGGGATCGGAGAATTCCGGCGCAGGAATTTTTGGTTGAATGTGGCTTCGCTTGACGGCAAGTCTTGGTTCAGCACGGAGCACATGGTCTAAAAGCCCATTGACGAACCGTCTGGCTTCATCATCCGCAAAGAGTTTAGCCAATTCAATCGCTTCATTGATCGTAACCATTGCCGGAATGTCTGGCTCCCATAGCAACTCGTAAATGGAACATCTCAGGATATTCCTATCCACCACCGGCATCCGCTTCAAGGACCAGTCGATGGCAAAGTCACGAATGACTCGATCAATCTCAGGCTGATTCGTGATGACCCCAAGAAAGAGGTGAGAAGTAAATGTTTGGACTTCCGGTGAAGCTGATTGACTCGCCCAAAACTTTTCTTGCCACGAGGGGTTTTGATCCTGAAATTCATGTTGGAAAAGCATTTGCAGAGCTAGCTGGCGGGCCAGGCGCCTGGATGGCCGAGCGCATGCGTGATTGGCTGGAGGAGTATCGGATGGAATAGTCATGGTCATGATGTTGCGGATTCCCTTAAAAAGCCAGACTGCCGGATGCTGGACTTACTCAAACGTTTCATTAAGACGGCCATTTCAAGAGCCGTGCGGGCTGCATCAGCGCCTTTATTCCGTTCAGGTGGTCCAGACCGTTCCATGGCCTGATCAACGGTATCCGTAGTCAGTACTCCAAAAATAATGGGAATTCCGGTTTCCAGAGATGCCTGGCCGATCCCGCGACTCGTCTCTGTACAAATATACTCGAAGTGTGGTGTTTCTCCGCGAATCACGGCCCCCAAGCAGATAATGGCATCAAAACGATGTGATTGGGCCAGGGTCTTTGCAATTAATGGAATCTCAAATGCCCCAGGAACTCGAATCACCTGCCGGTGTTCTGGTGGGGTTCCTAATTGGGTTAAGGTGGATTCAGCAGCAGCCAATAAGCGGCTGGTCACGACCTCGTTAAAGGTACTAACTACGAGGGCGACCTGACAGTCTGCCTTCTCCTCATCACGCTCCTGGTTCGCCATGCTAGTCAATTCATTCCTTTGAGACACTGGCTCTCAATTCAAGAGGAGAGAGCGCCGAGATGTGTGTGTACCACTTGCCAGTAGGAACCGCAAGCCCCCGTTACACATTATTCAAGAGGTGGCCTAATTTGGCTTTTTTCGTCCGTAAATAATGGACATTTGACTCCTGAGGTGTAATCTCAATGGACACTCGTTCGACCACTTCCAAACCATAACCTTCAATCCCCACAATTTTCCTTGGATTATTGGTGATCAGTCTGATCTTTTTGAGACCTAAATTCACTAAAATTTGTGCGCCGATTCCATAATCCCGCAAATCAGCCTTGAAACCCAATTGTAGATTGGCTTCGACCGTATCACTGCCCTGGTCCTGAAGGTGGTAGGCCCGAATTTTGTTGGTAAGCCCTATTCCCCGCCCCTCCTGGTTTAAGTACAGCAGGACCCCTTTGCCTTCTCGTTCAATCATTTCCATGGCTCGATGCAGTTGTTCACGGCAATCACAGCGCAGAGACCCAAAGACATCGGCCGTGAGACACCCTGAGTGGACCCGCACAAGTGTTGGATCGTTATCAATCTCCCCTTTGACAAGAGCGATGTGTGTTCCGGCATCCAGTTCATTTTCAAAGACTACAGACTGAAAATGGCCGAAACGTGTCGGGAGGTTCGCGGTGGCCACTTGCTTCACAAACGTTTCCCGATGCAATCGATATTGAATCAGATCTTTAATCGTGATGATTTTCAGGCCATGATGCTTCGCAAACTCCATCAAGTGTGGAACCCGAGCCATCGTGCCGTCATCATTCATAATTTCACAGATCACGGCTGCGGGATACAGTCCGGCTAGACGCGAAAGATCTACTGACCCTTCGGTTTGCCCGGCCCGGCGCAATACTCCGCCTTTATTGGCTTTTAGGGGGAAGACGTGCCCCGGTCTGGAAAAATCAGTTGGTTTAGCGGTTGGCTCAACCGCTAGTTTAATGGTGGTGGCTCGATCAGCGGCGGAAATACCGGTGGTAATGTGTTGAGCGGCATCAATCGACACGGTAAAGGCGGTGCCGAACGGTGCGGTGTTTTCGTTCGCCTGAGGTGGAAGCTTCAACTCGTCAACTCGGTCAGGGGTGAGGGCCAGGCAAATTAACCCTCGGCCGTATTTCGCCATGAAGTTAATATGTTCAGGAGTGACTTTTTCAGCGGCCATGACCAGATCGCCCTCATTTTCCCGGTCCTCATCGTCAACAAGGATGATACATTTGCCAGCTTGAATATCCTGTAAGGTTTCGGCAATGGTATGAAATTGAGGCTTTTGTAATGGAGGCGTTTCTTTTTTCATAGGTGACTCACTTGAAGGTCAAACGTTTCAGCCACAGTTGGTTAGATTTCTGAAATGAATGTGTGTTTGGTCGACCGGATCGAACGCTGGAATATCATAACACTAATCCCTGCTAATCCTGAAACCAAGCCCAAGATGAAAAATCCAGAAGAGAAGGTTCCGGTTATTTCTTTCAACCATCCAAAACCAGAGGGTAACAGAAACCCTCCAATCCCTCCTGCAGCTCCAACCAGGCCGGAAGCCGTTCCCATTATGGATTTGAAGCGATAAAAAACCACCTGAAAAATGGCTCCATTCCCAAATCCTAAACAAAACATGATGAGAAGGATGATGGTGTACGCCAAGGCAAAATGATCAAGATTCCCTGACGCCAGACAAAGGGCAGCCATTATAAGAAAGAGCCCTTGTAATAACGTCAGGCCCCCGAACCGATCGGCAAGAAACCCTCCAAGAGGACGGGCTCCACTTCCCGCTAGAGCGCAAAGAGCGGTCAATGTCCCAGCATTCACCATGTCCACCTGGAATTGATCATGAAAAAAAATCGGGAGATAACTTGAGAGACCGACAAATCCTCCGAACGTCACGCCATATAAAAAACACAACCAGTACATGAATGGATCCTGAAGCCCTGTTCGCAGAAGTACACCAATCCCGTCTTTTTTTGAGGCGTCGGTTTCATTCTTTACTGGAGCCGATTGGACCAACCAGAAAAAGAGGAGAGCTGTCACCATAACAGGTAACAGCATGATGCCGAAAACCTGATGCCAGCCAAGGGCTTCCGCCAGGCGCGGGGCCATGAACGAAGCCAAGAGCACGCCACTGTTTCCAATCGCGGCGACTCCCATGGCCAACCCCTGATGGGTGGAGGGATAGGCTTGGCTGGCCAGAGGCAGCGCAATCGCAAAACTGGCCCCGGCAAATCCTAAAACGAGTCCAATCCCCAGCATAGACTCGAAGGTGGTTCCTCCCAGCCATCCCAGCAGTAACCCAATGCCTTCCAATCCCAGAATGCCCAACCCCACGGCTTTGGCCCCTAACCGGTCTCCTAGTGGCCCGACAATAATTCGAAGCAACGCCCCGCCTAACAACGGGGTACCAACTAATAGGCCTTTTTGAGAGGCTGAGAGGGAAAATTCTTCAGATATGGCAATACCCATAGCCCCAATGAGCAGCCACACCATAAAACTGATTTCAAAGTGCAGCCAGGCACCAAGGAGAGTTGGCCAATGACCGGAACGCAGTGACTGTAACCCGTCTTTCAACATTTCTCTCTCGGGGATAATGAGGAGGCCGTTCTGTTTACATTTCTCAAGCGGGTTGTCATGGCCCCGACTATAAAAAGTTTTACCTGGGATAGACAATCCGTCTCTGAAGTGGAACATCTGGAGTCCTCTTGCAACCTCGAAATTCGAAAACTTCGTCGATATGGTTGGTGATCCAAGAAGAATTCATTACAATATCAGCAGAATGGGATGAACCCCGCGCTTTTTATTGATCATTGAGCCAAAGATTATGACACAGAAACCATCAAAAAAGCGGACTCCGAAAGTGATTGACGTCGTGGTGGAAGCCTCTCATTCTAACTCGGTAAACGACGAGGTATATGAAGAAATACCTCTGGATGAAGGCAAGGAACAGGAAGAGCACCCCGAAAATGAGGAGGCATCCGAGAACAAAGCGACATGGGATTCGGTCTCAACTGCCCTTAGTCCGACCACAACGCTCAGTCGGTATTTAGCCGAAGTCCGGCGATACCCATTCCTTTCGAAAGAAGAAGAACTTCAACTCTTTCATGAGTATCAGACATTAGGGACACGAGAGTCTGCGGTGAAGTTGATTTTGGCTAACCTGCGGGTGTGTGTGTCTATTGCTTCGGAATATGGTCTGGCCGGCATTGATCAAATGGACCTTATCCAAGAAGGAAATGTCGGGCTTTTGCAGGCCATGAAAAAATTCGATTCGACCAAAAATGTTCGCTTCTATGCCTATGCGGCTTGGTGGGTACGAGCCTTTGTCCTGCGATATCTCCTCAATAATTTTCGCCTGGTCAAAATAGGCACGACCCAAGAGCAACGACGCCTTTTCTATAATCTTCGTCGCGAAAAGGCTAAATTGGAGCGACAAGGCTATGTCCCCGATCCCAAGTTACTGGCAGACCGCCTCAATGTCCGTGAACGAGATGTTGTGGAGATGGATCAACGCCTGGGGAACTGGGAACTCTCCCTGGATCAGCCAATGACTGCGGATGGGGAAGGCACGTTTCATGATCTCCTTCCCTCTGCACAAGCCCCTATTGATGATGAGCTTGCCGACATCCAGCTCCGAGTTCTGTTTCGGAAAAAATTGGCCGAATTCGCACAAACGCTGACGGAGCGAGAGGAGGATATTCTTCGCAATCGACTCCTCTCGGAAACTCCCGTGACTTTAGAAGATTTGGGAAGAAAATATATGATTACCAAGGAGCGAACTCGTCAACTGGAGGCCAAAATAATTAAGAAGTTGCGAGAGCTTATGAAAAGAGATATTCAGGATTTTGAACATCTCAGAAAATAGCGCTGTAAACTCCTAAACCTATAATGTCTCCGTTTCTGTCATAATTATAAATGGCTCTTTCCTTCTACCAGGAATGTCCTTCTCTCTTCCTCGTTGAAAATCTCGCCTTTCCCTCTTGACTTCATTTCAATCCGACTTATCTCTTCTTTCAAGATGACACATCTAGTATAGTATGGAAATTTAAGCAGATGTGCGTAATCCCAATAGTTGATTACAGTTTTCACCATTTTCCCATTCAATTGGCAACAACCAAAGAAGGAGGTAGACATGGCAGCGACGAAACAGAAGGAAAAGAAGGACTCATCAAAGGAAGGAAGCAGTGCGAAGGGGTTTCGTCCTTTGGGTGATCGGGTGTTCGTGACCTATACGGAAGAATTGGAACGGACAGCAGGGGGAATTTACGTACCGGACTCGGCTCGTGAAAAACCACAAAGAGGCACTATCGAAGCGGCAGGCCCTGATGTCGAAAATGTAAAGGTTGGCGATCAGGTGTTGTTTGACAAGTATTCTGGAACCAAAATCAAAGTTGAAAACGATGACTGTTTAATTTTAAAAGAAGAAGATATTTTGGGCGTCTTTGAAAATTAACACCGCAGTTACATTACGGACCCACTTTCTTGATTTGTATTCCACATCACAAAAATAAATTCTAAGGAGGATATGTATGGCTAAGCAGTTGCAATACAGTGAAAAGGCACGTGCGTCTATTTTGAGCGGAGTGAATCAATTAGCCGATGCCGTGAAAACGACATTAGGACCAAAAGGCCGGAATGCCATTCTCGATAAGAAGTTTGGCGCCCCGACAATCACCAAGGACGGTGTGACGGTGGCCAAGGAAATCGAGTTAAAGAATCCCTATGAAAACATGGGCGCGCAATTGGTGCGGGAAGTGGCAAGCAAGACTAGTGATATCGCCGGTGACGGAACAACGACCGCGACCGTTTTAGCTCAAGCGATTTACCGGGAAGGCGTCAAGAATATCACCGCAGGCGCGAATCCGATGGAAATTAAACGGGGAATTGATAAAGCCGTTGAGGTCGCCATTGAAGAACTGAAAAAAATCAGCAAACCGTGCCAAACCAAAAAAGAAATTTCCCAAATTGGTTCAATTTCGGCGAACAACGATCACACCATTGGTGACCTGATTGCCGAGGCAATGGACAAAGTGGGAAAAGATGGCGTCATCACCGTAGAAGAAGCTAAGTCCATGACCACTTCCTTGGATGTCGTCGAAGGAATGCAGTTTGACCGCGGGTACATCTCTCCCTATTTCGTCACCAATGCTGACCGGATGGAAGCTTCCTTGGAAGACGCCTTCTTGCTGATTGTGGAAAAGAAAATTAGCGCCATGAAAGACTTACTCCCCATTCTGGAGCAAGTTGCAAAAATGGGCAAACCGTTGGTTATTATTGCTGAAGATGTCGAAGGCGAAGCCCTGGCGACCTTGGTGGTCAATAAACTTCGTGGCACCCTGAACGTGGCAGCGGTAAAGGCTCCCGGTTTTGGTGATAGACGGAAAGCCATGTTGGAGGATCTTGCCACCTTAACGGGCGGACAGGTGATTTCTGAGGAGGTTGGCCTCAAACTCGAAAGCGTGAAGTTGACAGACCTCGGCCGTGCCAAACGGGTGAATATTGACAAGGATAACACGACGATCGTGGAAGGGGCCGGGGATCCCAAGCGGATTGAAGGTCGAGTGAAGCAACTCAAGACGCAGGTTGAAGAAACTACCTCCGATTACGACCGGGAAAAATTGCAGGAGCGATTGGCCAAAATGATTGGCGGCGTCGCGGTCATTAACGTCGGCGCAGCGACCGAAACCGAAATGAAGGAAAAGAAAGCTCGTGTGGAAGACGCTCTTCATGCGACGAAAGCCGCAGTAGAAGAAGGCATTGTTCCTGGTGGAGGCGTGGCGCTCCTTCGATGTGTTCCGGCTTTGGATAAGTTGAAATTAGACCACGATCAGCAAGTTGGAGTGAATATCGTCAAGCGTTCCTTGGAAGAACCTATTCGACAAATTTCCATCAACGCAGGGGCTGAGGGCTCCATTATTGTGGAAAAAGTTCGAGGTGAATCCACAAACCGAGGATACAATGCAGGTACCGGAGAATTTGTGGATATGGTCGAGGCCGGTGTGATTGATCCGACTAAGGTTGCACGTTGCGCGTTGCAGAACGCTGCCAGTGTTGCAGGCCTTATGCTCACCACCGAAGTCATGATTACAGAAATCCCCGAATCGAAGTCAGAAGCTGGGATGCCTGGCGGCCATGACCACGGCATGGGCGGCATGGGCGGCATGGGCGGATTCTAATTATCCGACTCACGTGTATTGTGAAAACCCCCTGGAGGATTGTAATCCTCCAGGGGGTTTTTTTACTTCTCAATCTTAAATTTTGCCACCACGTTAGGCGTAAAATTTCTTAAAAGCCGGATCATCCGAAAAATCAGATTGTATAGGCTGGATCACTACTGTCCGGTTAAACGGAAAATGAGCCATTCGCACTCTCTAACTCATTGAATTTATTAGGGGACGATTCATGCCGCGATTCCAAGTCGACGACACCCGGCAGAGCTTGCATTCACGCTCCAGTCAAGGCTTTTAGCAGATCACTACTCCATTTAACCGGACACTACTGAGCCTGGATAATGAAATACTTTTGACAGATTGTTTGAGGGATGTGGTATAAGGTAGTCCATCTTTCCGTAACTTCCATGTCGTATTCGCGCAGCTTGCATCAGCTATTTGAGCTGGAGTAGGTAACCATGACTTCATATTCAAGCACAATCGAAGTACGTTCTTGTCAACAAAAAACCCGTCGTCTATTGATGTGGGCACTTATGGTTCTTCTCGTCACCCTGAAAAGCTTGTTGGGGGATATCAATACAGTCAAAGCAGCCGATGCCCTGTCGCAAACGGAAGCGAATTGTACCATTGGCATGGCGAAAGGCGATGCAAAAACCGACTGTCGGGTTCCAATTCCCAATGGCTGCACAGTTGCCCAGTTTCCTGGATATCCCGAACCCTGGGCTGATATTTCAAAAGGAGGGGGGACAACTTGTCAGTTTGATCAGAAGCATACCGACTGGAAAACTTCTATTGTCGGATCATGCCAATCCTGCACAACTGAGCAATGTACGGGAAGATTTATCGTGATGTTTAATTGTACGAACAATGTTCCTCCTGCTAATCCAGCTATTCCAGGACACAAGTAAATCCATTTTTTCCCTGAGGAGTGTTAGCACTCATGTCTCCTCG
>Ga0210044_10011137_pt1 | contig 10536 bp, 10 predicted proteins | sample CryGey13umfilter_2_FD_183959 | JGI IMG/M metagenome (GOLD analysis project Ga0210044, IMG submission 183959) | Groundwater microbial communities from aquifer in Utah, USA - Crystal Geyser 4/9/14 3 um filter (SPAdes) (version 2) | ecosystem: Environmental > Aquatic > Deep subsurface >...
TATTACTTTCTGGCGCCGCTTCGGTATAAACACTACATGATATTTACAGTCCCACCGGGTATGACTCAAACTCTGATATTCTTTCATTGCGAATCTCCATTCTTTTAGTCGAGAAAGAAGATTCACAGCGATCGACGTATAGGTCAAACCTTGGTGAGTCCCCCGGCATAGCCGGGGGTTTACCTTGTTAAATTATTCATGCCCGCGCCGACAAAAACCAGCCCAATATGGGGCTGACCAACTGGCGCAGCGGTAAGGTGCGCAAGGCCGATGTGAGTATCGCCAAAAATTATTTGAACGCCGACGAACTGGCGGCGTTGAATAATCTGGTGGAGCAGTATTTGGTGTTTGCCGAAGGGCAAGCCATGCGTCGCGTGCCGATGAGCATGAATGACTGGATTGCCAAATTGCACGGTTTTTTAACGATCAATGACCGCGATATTCTGAGCCATGTGGGTAAGGTTTCGCATGAGGTTGCCAGGATGTTTGCCGAAAGTCAGTACGAGGATTTTAACGTCCGGCGCATACAGCAAGCTGATGCTGAAGGCAACGATTTTGACCGTATCGTCAAGCAGTTGCCGCCCGTATCCGGCACAAAGAGAAAGAAAACACCATGACCGAACAAGACCAAAAGCAACTGGGCGCGACCCTCTGGGGCATTGCCGACCAACTGCGCGGCGCAATGAACGCGGACGACTTCCGCGATTACATGCTGTCGTTTCTCTTTCTGCGTTACCTGTCGGATAACTACGAGGCGGCAGCAAAGAAAGAATTGGGAAAAGATTATCCAGATGTATTGCCAGATGTTATGAAGAAAATTGGGGCGATGACGCCACTTCAAATTTGGTATGAAGAAAACGAAGATGATGTTGTTGATTTTGAACAGCAGATGCGTCTCAAGACGCATTATGTGGTTCAGCCGCAATACCTCTGGACAGCCATCGCGGAAATGGCGCGCACGCAGGATGAGGAGCTGCTGCATACCCTGCAAAAGGGCTTTGATTACATCGAGAACGAATCCTTTGCCAGCACGTTTGGCGGCTTGTTTTCGGAAATCAACCTGAATTCGGAAAAGCTCGGCAAGCGTTATACCGACCGCAATGCCAAGCTCTGCACCATCATCAGCAAAATAGCCGAGGGGCTGGCGACATTTTCCACCAACAGCGACACGCTGGGCGATGCGTATGAATACCTGATTGGCCAGTTTGCAGCCGGTTCCGGCAAGAAGGCGGGCGAGTTTTATACGCCGCAGCAGATTTCCAGCATTCTGTCTGCCATCGTGACGCTGGACGGCCAAGATCCCGGCACTGGCAAGAAAAAACATCTGGACAGTGTGTTGGACTTTGCCTGCGGTTCAGGCTCGCTGCTGTTGAATGTGCGCAAGCAGATGGGGGCGCACGGCATTAGCAAGATTTATGGGCAAGAGTCCAATATCACCACCTATAACCTGGCGCGCATGAATATGCTGCTGCACGGGGTGAAGGATTCGGAGTTCGAGATTTTCCACGGCGATACCCTGCTCAACGACTGGGATGATTTGCGCGAAGCCAACCCCGCCAAAAAGAAATACTTTGATGCCGTAGTAGCCAATCCGCCTTTCAGCTACCGTTGGGAACCGACCGAGGCGATGGGCGATGATGTGCGCTTCAAGAATTACGGCCTGGCCCCCAAGTCCGCCGCCGACTTTGCTTTCCTGCTGCACGGCTTTAATTACCTGGCCAAGGAAGGCACTATGGCCATCATCCTGCCCCACGGTGTGCTATTCCGTGGCGGGGCAGAAGAACGTATCCGCAGCAAGTTGCTGAAAGACGGCAACATCGACACCGTGATCGGCCTGCCCGCCAACCTGTTTTTCTCCACCGGTATTCCGGTGTGTATTCTGGTGCTGAAAAAATGTAAAAAACCCGATGACGTGCTGTTCATCAACGCCAGCGAGCACTTTGAGAAAGGCAAGCGACAAAACAAGCTGCTGCCGGAACACATCGACAAGATTATCGATACCTACCAATACCGCAAAGAGGAAGAGCGTTACTCGCGGCGTGTGTCTATGGAAGAGATCGAGACTAACGGCTACAACCTGAATATCTCGCGCTATATCAGCACGGCTATGGCGGAGGAAGAAATCGAGCTTGGCGCGGTGCATGGAGAACTAGAGACACTGGAGCAAAAAATCGTCGCGGCCAAGGAGAAGCACAATGCTTTCCTTAAAGAACTAGGATTGCCTCCCCTCCCATAGCCTGATTTGCTGAAGTTTAAAATGGCATAGAGATAATCGAGTTCAGGCTTGAGCAAAGTACCGCTTTGGCCGAACAAGAGACGGTCGTGCTGCTCGGCCTGAACTTCCGCTTTTGGCACAAAGCGGTCGCACTCGCTCAAGGAAACCAGACACTCAATATTAAAAACACCGCCCGCCGGAACGCGCAGCACGGAGGGAACCCAACGGCGCATCTGTTGGGCAGTCTGTTACCCCGCCCAGCTAATACCGCACTCGCACCTTGTAGGCCAGCGTCGTCTTGCCATTGGCGGGCACCGTGACATTCCACACCGCCGTATTGCTCGCTTCTTTCTGGTGCGGCGCCGACGCGGAGAGCATTTGCCAATCGCCGGGGATCGGCTCCATCAACTTCACGGTTACTGGCTCATCTTTGGCATTCTTGAGCACGATCTCGAACGCCGCGTCGAAAATAGTGTTGTAGCGCCCTGTGCTGCCGATTTTCTCGAAGCTGGTTTGCTTTTTATCCGCCGTTACGTCGAAGGCATCGCCTAATTTAAGCCTCACTTTTTCGTTTTTCGGCGTATGGTCGATATGGTCTTCGCCCACGAATTGCGCGTTGCCGGCGTTGTCTTTTTTGTATACACGCACCACGCCCTTGGGCAAGGGGATGCCCAGGCTGCCGCCCTTGTTGTCGAATTCGACGAACACGCCGACTTTTATTTTCTGGCCGATGTCGCCGTAACTTGAGCGGTAGTAATAATCCGCGCCGCGCAGCAGAAATTCCTTTGTCGTCGGCACACTGCTCGCACTCAACAAGGCGACCTGCTTGGTTTGATTTTCGGCAATCGTGGTGAGGCGATCAAGCGTATAGAGGTGATATTCGAATAGACTTTCCTCGGCCATTTTGGGCGCGGCCATCGCCATCGATTTCTGTACCCGGCTTTCTTGCAGCGCGCCGATCATTGCATCGTTCACCCGGTTCACGTCGCCCACCACTAATTGCAATCTGGCATTTTGATAAGCCGTGCCGCTGGTATTGGTCAGCGTCACCCAACCGTTGAGGTCGAGTTTGTCGTCATTCTTCGACAGTTCCGCCACGTAATCGGCCTTCCACGCCAGCCCGCCGGTAAGGTAAGACAACTCCAGCGTGTCATCCGCGTTCTGCGCCGCGTTGAGGCTGATCACCAGCGTTGGCCGGTCGCGCAGATTCTCCGGCACGCTCTTGAAAGCGAGCCTCCCTGGAATCCCCGTCTCGATGCGGTCGGCGAATTTGAGTACGGCTCCCCCGTTGGTGGCGAGCACTGTCGCCTCTTCGCGCGAATCCACGCCGGTGGTCGGGTGCGTGCGGATCACGGTTACCGTTTGGCCAATGTATTTCTCCAGTAACTTTTGCGGTGTAAGCAGATCGAAATCGAAATTCTGCTCAATCAAATAGAAGCCTTTAGCGTGCGTCAGATTGCGCAGCAGCGCGGTTTCAGGCCGGATGTGCGCCGACACATCGCGCCACGCGAGGCGCCCCTCGCCGCTGATCAGCTTGACCTTGCGCGTATCTTTCACCAGCGCCAGGTTTTTGTTGTAAATGGTCACCGCGACTTCCTGCTGATCCTTGAGCGTGGTGGCACGTTCCGGCGCGGCATATGCCATGCCTACCGTCAGCGCAACCCCCAACGCAAGCGTAGCTCTCTTTAGCATGGTGATCTCCTCGGTGAAAAATGGTTTGGCTGCGAATTAACCCGGATGTTTCATAAATTCGCGTCGGGAGCCCTATAGAACGATCCTCTCCGCCACCCGCGCCGCGCCCATCAGACCCACCTTGGGGTTGAGCACGACATGGACGGGAATCTCCTCCAGCAGTCCCGCAAAGCGCCCCTTGTCGGCAAATGCGCGCAGAAATTCGCCGTCCTTCAGCTTGCCCATGATCTGCGCTGCGATGCCGCCGGCGATATACATGCCGCCGCGCGCCAGAACCTTGAGCGCGAGGTTGCCGGCTTCCGCGCCGTAAATGCGCGCGAACAGGTCCAGCGCCGACACGGCCAGATCATCCTTGCCGCCCATGGCGCAGTCCGAAATCGCCGCCGCCGGATCGCCGGCCTTCATCGCTGATTGCAGTTCAGCTGTTGCTTGCCGGCCTTGGCTGTCGCGCAGGAACTCGAAGATATTCACCAAACCGGGGCCAGACAGCAGACGTTCGTAGGAAACATGGCCGTAACGCGCGGCAAGATAGTGCAGCAATTCGATTTGCAGCGCATCGGTCGGCGCAAAATCGGCATGGCTACCCTCTGACGGAAAGGCTGCGTAATAGCCCCCCTGCCAGACCATGAAGCATTCACCCAAACCGGTGCCGGCGCCGATGACCGCGCGCGCGCCGCCTTCCTGCGGCACACCGTCTTGCAGGGTCGCCAGATCTTGGCTGTCCAGGGCCTCGATGCCGTAAGCCACGGCCTGAAAATCGTTGATCAATCGAACCTGCGGGATATGGAATTCCGCGGCGATCGACGCCTCATCGATCTGCCATGGCAGGTTGGTAATTTTCGCTCGCCCGCCTTGAACCGGGCCGGCCACGCCAAAACAGGCGGCGGCAAGGGATGTACCCGGAAAATCGTTCAGGAACGCGGCGACAACCTGGTTCAGGCTGGCGAATGAAGCGCTGTCGTAGCGCCGCTCGGCAAGCACACCGCCTCCGGCTTCGAAAAGCCGAAGCAGCGTCTTGGTTCCGCCGATATCACCGGCGAGAAAGATTTTCTTGATGGAAGTATTCATGGTCAGGTTAATCGCCGTTTTTAGCTTCCACTATTTCAACAGGGATGCCGGCAACCACCCGCTCAAACAGGTCCAGGATATCTGCATTTTGCATCCGCACGCAGCCCTTCGAGCCGGGCACGCCCATCTCCGTTCCGTCCGGCGTGCCGTGGATGTAAATGTAGCGGCGCATGGTATCAACGCTGCCAAGCCGGTTCCTGCCCGGCTCGCAGCCTGAAAGCCAGAGAATACGGGTGAGAATCCAGTCGCGACCGGGAAATTGCGCGCCCAGTTCCGGCGTATAAATTTCCCCGGTCGGCCGGCGTCTTACAAAAACGGTATTGGCGGGTAGCCCTGCTCCGATCTTGGCCCGGATGATGTGGGAACCGCGCGGCGTGCAATAGCTTCCGCTCAGCTCCCCGACGCCGTTCAAGGCAGTGGATATGGTGTAGTGCCTGATCGACGTGTCCTGATCGTCGAGCAAGTCCAGAGTCTGATCGGCAACGACTATCCTAATCCGCAACGTTACTACCCTTTCCGCGCCGCTGTGCGAAAAAACCGCTCAACAGGCCGCCGCATTCATCCGCCAGAATTCCGCCTGCCACCTCGGCATGATAGTTCAGCCGGGCCTCGGCGGGAAGATCAATGATGCTGCCGCAGGCACCGGTTTTAGGGTCGGAAGCGCCATACACGACCCGAGTGATGCGGGCATGGAAAATCGCACCCATGCACATGGCGCAGGGTTCCAGGGTGACGTAAAGAGAACAACCAGCCAGCCGGTAATTGCCGAGATGTTCGGCGGCATCGCGCAAGGCCATGATTTCCGCATGGGCGCTGGGGTCGTGGCGCGAAATCGGCGCATTGAAACCGCGCCCGACAATCTCCCCGTCCTTCACCACCACCGCGCCGACGGGCACCTCCCCCACAGCCCAGGCATCGCGAGCAAGAACCAGAGCTTGGCGCATGTTACGCAGATCAAATGAATCATCTTCCATAGCAAGCAAAACTATCACAGTTCCATGGGGATGGTCACGCCTTATCCACCCGAAGTAAAATAGATGGGTTGCGAATAAGGACAGAATTGGCCTACAAGGCCATCGTCGGCATTAACCCAGAAAACAGAAAGCCCATAAGTGCCAGAGTTACAACATCAGGACGACATTCTCCGCGCCAGCCTGAATACGGAAACTGCCCGGATCGCATGGAAGGAATTGCTCCGCTTTTTTGCCGCCGGAACGGTCATTGCGGTTGACGAGGAACTGGATTTGGTCGAAGTCGCCATTCAAATTTCGAATGACAGCAAGGCGCTGATCGAACAATGGATGATCGAGAAGCGGGTTGGCAAGGTGTCCGACGCACAGGCGAAAGACTGGCTGGAAACAGATGCCACCTTATGGGCAGTGGTAGTCAGGCCGTGGATCTTGGTTCAACAAATCACCGAATAAACCAATCAAGCCCGCTCCCAGCAGTCATGGACGCTGCCCCCGCAAGGTGTTCGCCAACATTGAAAGCACATCGGCAATTCGCCCCGCCGTTTCCTGTGAAGGCAATGGCACTTTGAGGCTTTGCACTCCGGTGCTTGGATCTCGCCCGATCCATGGGTGCGCCGGGGCAGCAGGATTACCGGCCGCCCCGAGGGCGGAAACCAACTGAGCGCCAACCCGCATCAAGGCTTGCCAAGGATCGGCTTCGTTGCGCGACGTTACCTCCGGTGCACCTTGCCCCTCATACTCCGGAATCGCCATCTCGCCATCGCTAGCTCCTGCATCCACTTGTTCTTCCGGCATGAGTACGGCTTCGGTCACGGCTTGGCCGCCTCCCGCTTCTTCGGCAGGTGTCATGGCTTCGCCCTCGCCCATATGGCCAGTAACGTTTTCCACATCTTTCATAAAGCGGTTGAGGCGCGAGCCCCCAAGCGAAATCTCGCCTGTACCGCCGTCAAGGATGCCCGCCGCAAGCGAGCGCTTGAATGCCAGCACCGATAGCATCCCTTCCTCGATGGTGCCCTTGGACACAAAATTGACGATCTGTACCGGCCGCTTCTGCCCCATGCGGAAAATCCGTGCAATGCGTTGTTCGAGGATGGCCGGATTCCACGGCAAGTCCATGTTCACCAGCGTGGAGGCGTGTTGCAGGTTGAGTCCCGTACTGCCCGCGTCAGTCGAGAGGAATACGCGGCAGTCCGGGTCATCGCGGAAACGCTCGATCAGCGCCGGACGTTTTTCGGACGGCACCCCGCCGTGGAAACTGACGTAACCGATGCCGCGCGCCTCCAGTCGGCGAATGACAATATCGTGCGTCCGCGTCCACTGGCTGAACACCACCGCCTTGGCCTCCGGCTGTCCGAAAAGATCGTCGAACAACACCGCCAGTTCGTCAGCTTTGACGCCGTGATCTGTTTCATGGTCGAGCAGATAAGTGCTGTTGCACGACATGCGCATGTTCTGCAAGGCGCAGGTAAGACGCCGCTGATCCGTGTCCGACAGGAACTTCATCTTGCGCCAGCGCTGCACGATTCTCGTCACGACCTCGGCGTTATCCTGATGGTGGATCATCTGCATCTCGGTCATCGGCACCAGCAGATTCTGGTCGGTGCGTTCCGGCAACTGTTGCAGCACCTCTGACTTGCGGCGGCGGATCATGACCGGCGCGAGCGTCTCGCCGATCTTCTCCAGCCCGGTATAGCCCGTCACACGCCCCGCTTCGTCCTTGACCTGATGCTCGTGCAACAGCTTCCAGGTCGGACCGAGGCGATGCTGGTCGACGAACTGGACGATGGAGATCAGTTCCTCCAGCTTGTTCTCTAGCGGCGTGCCGGTCAACACGAAGGCATAGGGGCTGTCGATGCGTTTGAGCGCCTTCGCCGCGATGGTGTTCCAGTTCTTCACCCGCTGCGCCTCGTCGACAATCACCAGCTCCGGCCCCCAGGCCGCAATCAAATCCAGATCGGACTTGAGCTTCTCGTAATTGGTGATTTTGCAGAAATCGTCCAGCGCATAGTCCTTCTGGCGCTGCACCCGGCCACCGGCAAGCACCCGCGACTCACGCCCCGCAAAGCGCGCGATCTCGCTCTGCCACTGGTACTTGAGCGAAGTCGGGCAGATCACCAGCACCTTGGACACACCGAAATGCTGCGCCAGTATCTCCGCAGCCGCGATAGCCTGGATAGTCTTGCCCAGCCCCATCTCGTCGCCGATCAGCACGCGCCCGGCCCGCACCGCAAACAACGCGCACTCAGCCTGGTAGGGATAAAGCCGCGCCTTGAGCAACTTCTTCAGCAAGGGGGCATCCGCGCCGCGCGGAAACAAGCCATCCAACGCCTCGGCCCGCCTCTCGGCATCGCGCTGCCCTGCAACAAAGTCGAGCGCGTCGTCGTAGGCGCGCAGCTCGTGGCCGCTTTTCGCCGCCGTCGCAACAAAGCGCTCCAACTCTCCAAAGCGATCCACCGGCAACACCCAGCCGCGAGACGCGTCGAACAGCAGCGCCGCAGCCTTGCTCACTGCCTGCGGGCAATCCGTCCCGGCGCGGAAATGTATGGCCCGTCCACCATCATTGCGCAGATACAATTCGGAAAACGGCGGCTGATAACCGCGCGCAAACGCCGTCTTTGCGCCGCGCTTCTTCTCCAGACGCGACAGCACAAATTCGATGTGCTTGCAGGTGCCCAGCTCATTGGTCGCATAGTCCGGGCAGGAGCAGAAATTATCCCCCGGACGCAAGCCGCGAATCGCCACCCGATAGCTGCTCTTGGACTGCGGATTGCCGACACGAAAATCCGCGAAGAATGGCTCACTCCCAAGACATTCCAGATCGAACGACTGCTCGCGCCCGAACTGCCGCCGCAACGCACGCTGCCAGTCGAGCGGCGAAAGGTCAGCCGGAGCATGGGTTCGGGATAGCTTGGGCTCCTTGACTGGCTTGGCCGTATTGCGCTTGGGTTTCATGATGGTGTGCCCCTTTCAGGCAGAATTCTCTAATGATCCTTAAAACAGCTATTGTCCACGAAAGGCACGAAATATATCAACCCATCGCAAACGTGTTGGGTTAGCGCGTTCCCCCCCCAAAGGAAAGCAGTGGTTGTAGTGCCGGCAAGCCGCCAACAATACTGCCAACAATACTGCCAACAATACTGCCAACAATACTGTTTGACCATCACCAGTCTCCAAGCTAGAATGAATCCGTATTTTTTCCGTAACGGGGGACTCGTCGCCATGACTGCTGCCACACCATCGTATGAACGCATAGACCTGCGCACCTCGCCCGAGATCAAGGATCTACTGGTACGCGCGGCAACCACGTCCGGCATGTCTATCAGCGCGTTCCTGCTAGGCGCGGCGCAAGAACGGGCGAAACGGGTGCTGGCCGAGAACGAAACCATCGTCTTGTCCGCACACGATTGGGAGGCATTCTTCCGGGTGCTGGATGCAAGCGACAAGCCGCGCCCCAAACTCAAGGCAGCGGCCAAGCGTTACACCAAGCGCCTTACCCCAGCCAAGTGAGCGGCTTTGATGGCCGTATCGAATTGCTCGCGGCGCACCATGACCGGCGCAATTTCTCATGCGGTGAACCGGCGCTTGATGAATACCTGAGCCGCTACGCCCGCCAGCACGCGGATGCCAGAGTAAGCCGCACCTACGTGGCCGCAAAGGACAAAATAGTGTGCGGCTATTACAGCCTGGCGATGTCCGCCATCAGCAGGAAGAATTTACCCAAACCGCACCAATCCAGACTACCAAATTTCCCATTGCCGGTCGCGCGCCTGGCACGGCTTGCTGTGGATGCGCGCCACCAGCGGCTGGGACTGGGTGAATTGTTACTGATGGATGCGTTGTACCGCTGTCTCCTGCTGTCCGAAGAAATCGGCATGGTAGGCGTGGTGCTGGATGCCAAGCACAAACAGGCAAAAACGTACTATCAACGCTACGAGTTTGAAGAATTCCAGAATGCCCCGTTGACCTTATGGCTGCCGGTAGGCGCAATACAAAAGTTGTTCCTATAAGGGTCGATGAAAGCGGAATGGATGGAGACAATGCGAGCAAGAAGGCGCAGTGATGTTTTTCCCTAAACAGGCGGCTGTTTTATGGTTTTTCTGCATTAGCGCGAAAGTGCAAGATCACCTCACGAACACTAACCCCGGGGTCGCATCCCCCCGAACGCGTTCCCTGCTCTGCCTTGCGAAAGCGTCTCTCCAACTCAATTATTCCAGCATCCAGCAACCCGCATGGATACAGGATTTTGTTGGTTGATCTTATGGCGATAGCATCACGGATACCGCCCGAATCCAGTCGTTCAGCAAATGCCGCTCGACTTTGCAGACGGTCAATCTTTTTCAGAGCGGACGTTCAACGTCGTACAGGCGCAGATTTTACAGTCGGGTTGTCTTGGTATATCCATCCAGTTGAACGTCTCTTCCATGAAATTGAATTCTCCCCGCCGGTTTTGCATTACAGGGGGGTATGGTGGACCCCTGAGTCAAGACAATTTTTGACTCAGTTTAAGCTGTGCATTCGACTTCCTTAGCAGCTGGACGGCGCTGCCCCGGTTTTGCCTCTGCTTCGGTTCTTGCTTCTGCGGTGGAGGAA
>Ga0210044_10011142_pt1 | contig 10533 bp, 13 predicted proteins | sample CryGey13umfilter_2_FD_183959 | JGI IMG/M metagenome (GOLD analysis project Ga0210044, IMG submission 183959) | Groundwater microbial communities from aquifer in Utah, USA - Crystal Geyser 4/9/14 3 um filter (SPAdes) (version 2) | ecosystem: Environmental > Aquatic > Deep subsurface >...
TGCCTTCAAACAGCGTCTTGGCTTGCTCCTGGATTTCCTTCTTCCACTGCCCTACCTGGACCGGGTGAACGCCGTACTCCTGGCCGATCTCGTTGATCGTCTTGACCCCGCGCAAGGCTTCCAGACCTACCTTCGCCTTGAACTCGGGGACATGCACCTTCCGCTTCTTCGCTTCGCTCATCGCTTTTCATTCCTTATGCCATCGCGCAGCTTAATCTGGTGTCTTGAAAACGGGGTCCACAATAGCTTCCACCGACTTGGTGTTGAAGTAGTTGGTTTCGGTGTCGTAGTCAGCCGGCGTGGCGATGATGACGAAGTCGGCGTTTTTGTAGGCATCTTCCTTGTCCAGCGTGGCGCGGAAGTTGAGCGGCTTGTGCGCCAGGTAGTCTTCGATTTCGACATCGACGATGGGCGACTCCTTGCGGTTCAGCATCTCGATCTTCTCGGGCACGATGTCCAGCGCAACCACTTCGTTGTGTTGTGCCAACAAGATGGCGTTGGAGAGGCCGACGTAGTCGGTGCCGGCAATGGCGATTTTCATGGTTTGACCCTTGGTTTTTTTGGTTTTGGTTTGAGATTGATAGGTTTTGGGATTTTGCGGGGTTAATTATGTGAATTAGGGAGCAGGCTCAATGCCGTTAAGTAAATTGTCACATCCCTGATCCGTCATTCCCGCGTATGCGGGAATCCAGTCTTCGCATGACTTCCTGGATGCCCGCCTTCGCGGGCATGACGGTAACTTAACGGCATTGGGGCATTGGGGACAGACCACATTGGTCAGATTGTCAGTGCTCCTTGAAGACCTCTTCCAGCGTGCCCGCATCCAGGATATTTTCGGCCCATTGTTCAAGTTGTTCGAGGGTTGCGGGACGCGCCGGATGAGTTCATCTTCGCGCTCGCGCAGGTCGTCGGTGATGTAGCTGCTGCTGACTATTTCCAGGCTGGTGAAGTCGAGGTCTTCTACCCAGGCTTCGCAGACAAATCCGAGTAGCAGGTCTTCCACGACGCGGGCGTGGGAGAACAGGAGCTTGTGGCCGGTGTCATGGCTGGGTTGGGTGGCCATGTTCGAGTGTTGTTTTTGCTTGTTATTGGGGTAGGCAGCCAGTTCGCTGCGCTCGGAGGTTTGGCTTCTGGATTGCCGCGCTTCGCTCGCAATGACGGGTGGGTCGTTTCGCTCGCTATGACGGGTCACTGCGGTCATTGCGAGGAGGCGGTAGCCGACGTGGCAATCCAGTTCGTTCTTCAAGCCGCTTTTATTAGTTCGCTGGCGCTCACGGTTTACGCTGCTGGATTGCCGCGCTTCGCTCGCAATGACGGTTTGTCAGTGGTTCTTGAAAACGTCTTCCAGCGTGGCGGCATCGAGGATGTTTTCGGCCCATTGTTCGAGCTGTTCGAGTGTGGCGGTTTTCAGCCGGGTTTGAGTGTCTGGGCTTGGCGGGCCGAAGCGGCGGGTGAGTAGGCGTTCGAGGAGGGCCGACTCTCCTTGTTGAATGGCTTCCAGCACCAGGCGCAACGGGTCATCCGGCGCTTCCTCCTGCCCGGCGTACTCGGGCTGGATCGCGCCAGCGCGGAACGGGTTGAAGCCATCCAGCTTGATGCCCTCCGGCATGGACGCATTCCAGGCCAGCCAGAGCGGCATCGAGCGGGTGCAGTCGCTGTGCCACTGTGCGCTGCGCGCCGGTCATGAGGTGCTGTTCATCACCCACGCCAAGCTGCTGGCGCAGTTGCACGCGGCCCGCGCCACCAACACCTTCGAACACAAGTTGCAGCAACTGGCGTGGATGGTGAGACGCGGCGCAAACCGCGACCGATGCCGGAACCTGCCGCAGCGGCCAAGCGCGCGTCAAAAGCGGGCGATTTGACTTGGTAACGCAGCGGCGGTGGGTAACTCTGCGTCGCACGCTGATCTACCCGCCGAGAAAAATCCTTCTTTGGCGTTTGCGAATCCCCCGAAATATCGCTAAAAACAAGCCCGTCCGAAACTCGAAAATCCACACCTTCCACTGGCTCCATTAGGCCGCGATTCAGTGGCTCCAATGGGGCGCGATTTGCCACGCGGTGTACGTTCCACTGCGGATTCGTCCCAATCGATTCGTCCCCGCACCGCTTGCTCGGCAATCTGAAGCTCATGGCCAACGCCGGTCAGGTACTTGATGGAAAGTCTGCGGCGGATTTTTTCGATGAGCCGACCGAGCAACGCAAGTAGATCGTCCTTGGGTTCACCCACGATCTGGAATTGGTAGCCCGACGGGTTCCCGTCTCGTAGCTCAAATGCCTCCAGCGAGACCATGCTCCCCAGCAGACGTGTCCGGAAATGGAACTCGTGTGCAGCGCCGGCACTGTCACTGATCCCGATCGGCTCGAAACGGAAATTCTCGAAATCATCCAGGCCGCACCGCTTGGCCACCTCGGCGTTGAAACATCGGCTGCAAAGTTGCCGGTAGCCGCTGTCCATTCCGCCATAAGTGTTCACGCATAACGGATATGGAACTTAGTGCCGAATCCAGCGAGAAGGGAATGTACCTCGTCGACCAGAAGATTCTTCGACCAGGACTTGAATTCACGCCAATGATATTTGGCATGCTTCCAGAGAATCTCGATCAGGTTGAGTTCCGGACTGTAGGGGGGCAGGTACATCGGCACAAAGCGATGCAGCAATATCCAACGATCCAGGATCAATGGGTCAATATGGTGATGCATCGACGCGTTGTCCAACACGATGAACGTCCATTTGTCCCGGGTAGAAGCGATTGCCAGACGATCAAGGAAACCAATAGCGTCATCGCGACGAACCGAATGTTCACAGATTTCGAAGTGCAACTGGTTGCGCGCGTAGTCGAGCACCCCCATGACATTGGCCCGCTTGCGGCCAAGGCTGGCATCGGCCGTGTGCGGCATCGCCAAAGGCGACCAGCTTCGCTGCACATTGGGCAGGCAGGAAAACCCCGCCTCATCGAAGTACAGCAACTCTATCTTCTGGCTACGGCCAGCTTGCTGCATCAGGCTCAATCCATTTTGCATGCGCTGGAATTCCGCTTCGTTGCGTTTTTTTTGAGCGAAAGCCGAGTACGCTTGAAGGAAAGGCCTCGCTTCTTCAGTCCGATAGAAAGCCGATCAAGACTGAAGACGGGTGCCTCTGGGAATTTTTCAGCTACACGAGCGGCAATTCTTGCCAGGGTCAGCGGTTCCTGCCGGGCAATATCTGCCGCAAGGTCGAGCATCTCGGCCGTGAGCTTGACCGGGGCGCCTCCTTTGTGGCCATCGAGAATGCCAACGAGGCCGCTCTCTCGCCACCCTTTGGCCCAGTTGTATATCGGTTGGTCGCTCACCCGCAAAATCTCGGCAATCTCGACCACGCTGCGCCCTTCATTCAAGGCCAGCAACCCCAGCGCACGCCGCCGGAAGTCCGCGTATCGGTGGTGCTTCGAAAGTTGGTTCAAGGTTCCAATCTCCTCGCTCGCCAGCGGCGCGTCCAGCAGGTTGCGCTTCTGTATTTTTCGTCCCATCTTTCGCTCCTCAGTTCGGTCTCCCCATGAGGTAAGCAAAAAATGTTCCACTTCAGTTGGACGACCTTACTTACTGGCAAGTTCGTTACAAACGTGCGATCGCTGCGGTCGGCAACCAGAGTGTGAGCGGCGTATCGGGCAGGCGTTCGAATTCGTAGCGCTGGTACCAATCCCTTGCCCGCTCGTCCTTGGCATCGACGAGGACGCCGATCATGCCGATCGACTCGGATATTTCGAGACAGCGCCGCAGCGCATCGGCCAGGAGGAGTTCACCCAGTCCCTGGTGCTGGACTTTCATGTCCACAGCCAGGCGCGCCAGGCAGGCGACGGGGAGAGGGAAGTTGGGAAAGCGCCTGGCATGTCTTTCCGGCAGGTTGTCCCGGCGGATGCCGGACATGGCCAGGGAGTAGTAACCCCGGATCACCGTGTCGTTCACCGCGACGTATGTGCGGCTGACGTTGGTATCCGCGTGTTGTCTCGCATAGCGTTTGAGATATTGATCGAGCGCCTCGACCCCACAGGAAAAAGCACGGCGGTTATGGGCCGCTGTCAGGGCTTCTATGACGATGGGGTAGGGGAGTGTCAACGCTGCCGCCACTCATCGTGGCGTTTCAGCGCAGCGGCGAGTTTCGGGCGCGGCCTGTCGGCGTCGTCCAGTGCCTGGGCAAAGGCATTCCAGTCGCGTGAAGTCAGGGTCACCATTTCCTGCTCAGCCAGAATCTGTTTGGCCCGGTCCTGGGCAGCGCCTAGTAGGAATGCGCTCACGCTCATGCCGGCGGAGGAGGCGGCACGGACGATCAATTCCTTGATCTCGGGCGAGGTGCGCAGGTCGATGCGCTCCTGGGCAAAAGTGGTGGTGGTCATTCTGGGCGATCCCGTGATTGATAGCGTTCGTGAGGAATTCTAGGTCGGCGAAGGAGGTTGGGCAATGTTCCGTACAAAATACGGTTCCATGATGCACCATGCCGTGCTCCCGACATCTAACCTGGATGTTGCATAAAGCGGGCGTGTAACGCGATAAGCATTTGATATAATTGAAGTTATCCAGAAACAAATTCGTAAAAAATGCCTACCGGTACTCGCCCTGCTTCTCTTCCGGGGTCCTGCCGGGGAGTAGCGGCCTGCCGGCCAAAGACAACGCGCGCTTTGTGGTGGCCACCTTGCGCGGCCCTTCGCCCAGCGTGCTCTACAGCGAAGACTATTGCGCGCGTGGCCAGGCCGAGAATTTGATCAAGCAAGTGAAGTGCGATCTGAAATCGGATCGCACTTCGGCCTCAAGTTTCCTCGCCAACTTCGCACGCTTGCTGCTGACGGCGGGGGCGTATGTCTTGCACCAACAACTGCGCCACCTGGGGTTGCAAGGCACATCGCTGGCGATGGCTCAGCCCAGGACGGTGATGCTCACGCTGTTCAAGATCGCCGCCCGCGTGAAACAGTACAAAGATCGGGTGCTGCTGCATTGGCCGAGCGGCTGCCCGGTCAAGGGACTGCTGGCGTGTTGCAGGACGGCTATGAGGGCTGGAAAGCCAAGGGCGGCTTTGACGCGCACAGGCGCGCGAGCCGGTCGGCGGGGCATTGATCCTGGAAACGCCAGATTCACACTCGGGCGCGTTCAAGGGAGGAATCCAGGATAATCCCGCATCCTCTTTTTGCGGTTTTTCATGATGCAAACCTACTCGACCTTGGCCGCCATCGACCTGGGCTCCAACTCTTTCCATTTGCAGGTGGGCCGGGTTGAGGGCGAGCAGCTTTTCTATCTCGACGCCATCAAGGAATCCGTGCGCCTGGCCGGTGGCCTCAATGCCAACAAATGCCTCGACGGCGCTTCGCAACGGCGCGCGCTGAACTGTCTGGCGCGTTTCGGCGAACGCCTGCGGGGCATGCCGGCCGGCGCGGTGCGGGCGGTGGGCACCTCGGCCTTGCGGGTGGCCAGGAACGCGCCGGAATTTCTGGAAAAAGCCCGTGCCGCGCTCGGCTTCGAAATCGAAATCGTCGCCGGCCGCGAGGAAGCACGCCTGATTTATCTGGGCGTCTCCCATAGCCTGCCGCTCAACCCGGAAGCGCGCCTGGTGGTCGACATCGGTGGTGGTTCCACCGAATGCATCATCGGTAGCGGCTATGAGCCGCGAGACCGGGAAAGCCTGCGGATGGGTTGCGTGGTGTTCAGCAACCGCTTCTTTCCCAAGGGGGGCATCGACAAGGCCGCCATGAAGGCCGCCGAGATCGCCGCGCGCATCGAGACCCGCCTCGTCGCCGGCCCGGTATTCGGCCGCAGCGCCTGGGTGGAGGCGGTGGGCTCGTCCGGGACGGCGCGCGCACTGGGGGAAATCTGCCGGCTTAATGGCCACACCAGCGGCCATTCCGACGGGGCAATCACCCTGGAAGGCCTCCGCTGGCTGCGCGAACGTCTGATCAAGGCCGGCGACGCCAACCAACTCGACCTGCCCGGCCTGAAACTGGATCGCCGCCCAGTGATTGCGGGCGGGCTGGCCATCATGCTGGGTATATTCGAGGAACTGGGCGTCGAGCGCATGACCGTGGCGCAGGGCGCCATGCGCGAGGGAATCCTCTGGGATCTGCTCGGGCGGGTGCACGACCGCGACATGCGCGACATCACCGTCGGCCAGTTCCAGCGCCGCTATCAGGTGGACATGGCGCAGGCAGGACGGGTGGAAGCCGTGGCGCTGGCCCTGTTCCCGGCCGCGCGGGATGAAGCCGCACAGCGGCTCGCCTGGGCGGCGCGGTTGCACGAAATCGGGATCTCCATCGCCCATTCCGGCTTCCACAAACATGGCGCTTACATTCTGGAAAACGCCGACATGCCCGGCTTTTCCCGGCGCGACCAGGTGTTCATGGCCTTGCTGGTGCGCGCCGTCCGCGGTGGCCTGGACAAGCTTGGCCTGGCCCCGACCGCAGCCGAGTGGCCGCTCATCTTGTGCCTGCGCTTGGGGGCGCTGTTCAATATGAGCCGCAGCGATGCCGTGCTGCCAGCCATCACGCTGCGCTGCGAAAACGGCCTCTGCCATCTTTCTCTGCCAGCCACCTGGCTCAAGGACAACCCACTGACTCGCGCGGCACTGGAAGGTGAGGTGCGCGAATGGGGCAAAGCGGCAGCGGGGATTCGGCTGGAGTTGGCGTAGGGCAGATGCCCGAAGGGCGATCCGCCCTACGTACCCGATTGCACGGTTGGCGCAACGCGGGCAGGGGAAAGGCCGATTCGTTATCATTGCGCCCCTTTTGTTCGCAGTACCCAGGAGTTCTTCTTGTCAGACCCCTTCGCAGCCAACCTGGAAACCGTCGTTGATCGGCAAACCGGCGACGGCCACATCGCCCGCCAGGTGGCCCGCCGCCGTACCTTCGCCATCATTTCCCACCCCGACGCCGGTAAGACCACGCTGACGGAAAAGCTGCTGCTGTTCGGAGGGGCGATCCAGATGGCCGGCACGGTAAAAGCGCGCAAGAGCAGCCGCCATGCCACCTCCGACTGGCTGGAAGTGGAGAAGCAGCGCGGTATTTCCGTGGCCAGTTCGGTGATGCAGTTCAGCTATGGCGATTGCGTGATCAATCTGCTCGATACCCCCGGCCACCAGGATTTCTCGGAAGACACTTACCGCGTGCTCACCGCCGTGGATGCCGCCGTGATGGTGGTGGACGCGGCCAAGGGCGTGGAAGCGCAGACCATCAAGCTGCTGGAAGTCTGCCGTCTGCGCAACACGCCGATCATCACCTTCATCAACAAGATGGACCGGGAAGTGCGCGATCCGCTGGAGGTGCTGGACGAGATCGAATCGGTCCTGAAAATCCGCTGCGCGCCGGTGACCTGGCCGATCGGCATGGGCAAGCGCTTTGTCGGCGTCTACCACCTGTTGAAAGACGAGGTGCTGCGCTTCACGCCCGGTGAAGAACGCGCCGACCAGGAAGTCGAAATCCTGCGTGGCGCGGAGATCGAAAAACTGCGTGCCACTTGCCCGCGGGAATTCGAGCAGATGCGCGACGAAACCGAACTAGTAAGGGGGGCGGGCGCCAGTTTCCAACTCGAAGACTTTCTCAAGGGCAAGCAGACCCCGGTGTTCTTTGGTTCCGGTATCAACAACTTCGGTGTGCGGGAAATCCTCCAGGCGCTACTCGACTGGGCGCCGCCGCCGCAACCGCGCGAGGCGATTGTTGGTAACCTCGGCGCCAAAGGCGAGAGCCGCATGGTGGCGCCCGACGAGCCCAATTTCACCGGCTTCGTGTTCAAGATCCAGGCCAACATGGACCCCAACCACCGCGACCGCATCGCTTTCTTCCGCGTTTGCTCCGGGCAATACACGCCGGGCATGAAGGTGAAGCAGCGCCGTACCGGCAAGGAAATGAAAGTTGCCAACGCCGTGGTGTTCATGGCCAACGAGCGCAGCCGCATGGAAGAAGCCTATGCCGGCGACATCATCGGCATCCACAACCACGGCCAGTTGCAGATCGGCGATGTGCTCACCGAGAGCGAGCTACTCACCTACAAGGGCATTCCCTACTTCGCCCCCGACCTGTTCAGCCGCGCGCGGCTGCGCGACCCGCTCAAGTCGAAGCAGCTCAACAAGGGCTTGCGCGAGCTGGGTGAGGAGGGCGCCATCCAAGTGTTCGCGCCGCTGGTGGATAACACGCTGCTATTGGGCGCGGTGGGACAACTGCAATTCGAAGTGGTGGAACATCGGCTGCAGGCGGAATACGGCGTGGACGCCGTATTCGAACGCGCCGGCATCCACACCGCGCGCTGGGTGACCTGCGATAACGCCGCCCACCTGGCGGAATTCGCCCGCGCGCAACAGCAGCGCCTGGCGCGCGACGTGGATGGCAACCTGGTCTATCTGGCTGATAACCGCGTCAACCTCAGCCTGGCAATGGAACGCTGGCCGAAGGTGCAATTCCACGACACGCGGGAGCACGGGCAGACGCTGTAGGGCGGTTTAAAGACAGCAACGCAGGATGTGGTTACCGAAGGGTAGGGGCTTCATCAGAGCGATAGCGAACCACATCCTACATACCGCGACGTGTTGCCGATTGAAGCCGATGCGGTAATCGGCTTCATCAGAGCGATAGCGAACCACATCCTACATAGGCAGCCAGCGTTTCGGGTCTATGCCCCAGGCGGCGTAGTCCTCGTGGCCGGTGATGCGATCCTGGCAGCCGCTTCCGGCAAGATCGAGGACTTCCGGTTTCAGATAGCGCTGGTATCGCGCGTGGTAGATCACGTTCACGCGCGGCTTCATCATGTTGTCGGCGTTCTGTTCCAGCACCACGCCCAGGCGGCCGCTTTCCATGCGTACCAGCGAGCCAGTGGGGTAGATGCCGAGGCTTTTCACATAAGCCTTCACCAGTGCCGGGTCGAAATGGTAACTGCTCCATTCCAGCAGGCGGCCCAGTGCGGCAGTGGGCGGCATACCCTTGTGGTAGACGCGATCCGAAGTGAGGGCGTCATAGACATCGACGATGGCGCCCATGCGCCCGAACAGGGAAATTTCCTCACCCTTCAATTGATTGGGATAACCGCTGCCGTCGAAGCGCTCGTGATGCTGGCCCGCCACGTCGAGCGCGATCTGGCTGATCCCCGGGGTGTTCTGCAGGATGATGATGCTCTGCACCACGTGCGACTTCATCTTGGTGAACTCGGCGTCGGTGAGCTTGGCCGGTTTATTCAGAATTTCATCTGGCACGCGCGCCTTGCCCACGTCATGGAGCAGACCGCCGATGGCCAGTTCCTTGATGGCCGGCCGTTCCAGCTTGAGGCCACGGCCGAAGGCCACCAGCAACGCACACACCGATACCGAATGCTGAAAGGTGTAGCTGTCGTGATCCTTCAGGCGCGCCAGCGGTAGCAGGGCATCCTGGTTGCGAAAGATGGAATCCACCATGTTTTCCACCAGCGGTTCCACCTGTTCCATCTCGATCTGTTTGCCCAGGCGAATGTCTTGAACCATGTTGCGCACGATGCGGTTGGCATCGCTGTGCAGGCGGCGGGCGCGCTCAATTTCCGCGGCCAGGGGCAGCGGGTGGTTTTCCCGCGGCGGCTCCTTGGCGATGTCCGCCATGAAGCTATCGATTTCGTGCTGAACCTCCTCCTCCTCAGTCGGAGCATCGGCCACGCCATCGCCACGATGGGTGTCGATGTAAACATTGTGGATACCGAGATTATTGATTTCTCGCACCCGATTTTCATCCCGCACCGCGAAGCTGCTGCTGGCGAATGGGTGATCCAGCCAGGAACAATTGACGTCGTGGATATACATGCCCGGCCGCAACTGGGCGACCGGGATTTTCTTGATGCTGGCGGATGTGCTCATGGGATGTGCCTGAGGGAATACCCGCCGCATAGCGGCACGGACAGCGCAAAACTTTAACGTGAAACAAGCTCGCGTCCCTGCTGTAGCGCCGGCTTCGTGGGCCTCATCAGAAAGACGCCGGCTGGAAGCCGGCGCTACAAGTGCAACCGGTTACATCAACCGGGGTGGTTCCTGGCCGCCATGACCGTTAGTGCCGGTTTTTGGACGCCTCCTACTTGAAGTGCGAAGTCGCCTTGTCGAAGGCTTCGCGCATCGACGCCCAAGCGGCATCGGCGCCAGCCGTCAGGTCTTTCCAGGCATCCCCGCTGGTAGCCTGAAGTTCCTTGAGCTTCGCCGTGGCTTCTTCACGCTGTTTGCGCAGGGCATCAAGCCGCATCTCATACTCGATGCGCATATCGGTTTTTGCCACCTTGGCCTTGGCTTCCCACTTGGCAAGGTCGCTATTCCAATGGTCCAGATTCTTTTTCAGTTGTTCGATATATTCATTGCGCGTGGTCATGTGTTTCTCCTGTCGGTCGTTGGGTAGGCGATACGGAATGCCGCATCACGCTTTCAGCTTACGCAATAACGGCGGTTTTTTCGATCTATCCGCAGCGCTGTTAGGGTGAATTCGGCCCATAAACGGGCTTTCTACGTTCGCTTGATGGCCCGATTAAACGCATCCGCCAATGTGCCGCCGGCGCTCGGAGGCTGTTTGGCGAAGTTTTTCG
>Ga0210044_10011146_pt1 | contig 10530 bp, 19 predicted proteins | sample CryGey13umfilter_2_FD_183959 | JGI IMG/M metagenome (GOLD analysis project Ga0210044, IMG submission 183959) | Groundwater microbial communities from aquifer in Utah, USA - Crystal Geyser 4/9/14 3 um filter (SPAdes) (version 2) | ecosystem: Environmental > Aquatic > Deep subsurface >...
AATTGTCCGCGGTTTCCTCGGGATTGAAGACGACCGCGGTATAGAAAAAGCAGAAGAAGACGATCAATCCGCCGTAGAATGTCAGGTAAAGCAGGCCGCCACGCTGGAGAGCGTTGGTAACCGTGAGCAATATATCATTGCCGGTCGAGGCAGTATCGCCAAGCCCGCCGCTCAGGAACTGGGCGATCGTCAGCGGCATCAGCAAGAGCGACGAAGCGAAGATCGGCGGGATCACGCCGGCGGTGTTTATCTTGAGCGGCAGGTGCGATTTTTCCTGACTCATCCCTCCGCGCTGCTGCGCGCGTTTCGGATATTGGATCAGCACGCGGCGCTGGGCGCGCTCCATGAACGAGATGGCGAAGATCAGCCCGATGAACAGCGCCAGGAAGCCGACGACATAGCCGGTCGGAATCGCGCCGGTCTGGCCCGATGCGAAGAGCTGAATGAGCTCGGTCGGCATCTGCGCCACGATACCCGCCATGATGATCAGCGAGACGCCGTTGCCGACGCCGCGCGAGGTAATCTGCTCGCCGAGCCACATCAGGAACATCGTGCCGCCGACAAGGCTTACAACAGCGCCGATGCGGAACAGCATGAAGCTGTCGCTGACGATGACCTGCTGGCCCTGCGCGTTCGACAGCGTTTCAAGGCCGACGGCGAGGAAGTAGCCCTGGATCGCGGTCAGGCCAACGGTGCCGTAGCGGGTATATTGGTTGAGCTTCTTGCGTCCGCTTTCGCCCTCTTTCTTGATCGCGTTGAGCGTCGGCGAGAGCGCCGCAGCCATCTGGATGACGATCGAGGCGGTGATATAGGGCATGACGCCAAGCGCGATGATGCTCATTCGCTCGAGCGAACCGCCTGAAAAAGTGTTGAAGACGTTGAGGATACCGCCGCCGCCGGTGTTGTCCTGCGTCAGGTTGATGACGTCCTGGAGCGCCACGGGATCGATGCCGGGCAGCGGGACGAAACTCAGCAGACGGAAGATGATCAGCGCGCCGATCGTAAACCAGATGCGCTGGCGCAACTCGGTCGCCTGAGCGAACTTGCCCAGATTCAACCCCGACGCCGCATTGGCATTGCTTGCCATCGTGTCTTTCAATCCCCCGGTCCGTGAGAACCGCTATATCGGAGCGGGGCTGCCCTACGGCAAGCCCAACATCTTTATGACTATTCGGACTTGGCTTTTTCAGGCTTGGCTTTCGCTTCGGCGGGCTGCCGCTTCGCGACAATCTCAACCGAACCGCCGGCCTTCTCGACCGCCTCGATCGCACCCTTCGACGCGCCGGCAACCTTGAACGCGAGCTTGGCCGAAATTTCACCCTTGCCGAGCAACCGCACGCCATCCTTGCCGCCGCGTGCAAGCCCGACGGCTTTCAGCGCTGCATGATCTACGGGCTGTTTGGCGTCGAGCTTCTTGGCATCGACCAGCTTCTGGACCATCCCGATATTGACCTCGGCATAATCCTTACCGAACGGATTGTTGAAGCCGCGCTTCGGCAGCCGCATGTGGAGCGGCATCTGGCCGCCTCCGAAACCCTTGATTGCGACACCCGAACGGCTCTTCTGGCCCTTCTGGCCGCGCCCGGCGGTCTTGCCCTTGCCCGAGCCGATGCCCCGGCCGACGCGGGTGCGCGACTTGCGCGCGCCGTCGTTGTCTTTGAGTTCGTTGAGTTTCATGTCTTGCACTCGCTTTCGCTTTTGTTCGCGCTGTGGCGGCCCGGTAGCTACGCTTCGGTTACCTCGACCATATGATGAACTTTACGGATCATGCCCCTGATTTCAGGCGTATCTTCGCGTTCGACTGTCCGGTGCATCTTGTTCAGGCCGAGCCCCGCAAGCGTCTTGCGCTGACTGGGGTCGCGGCGGATCGGCGAACCGGTCTGGGTGATTTTCAATGTGGCCATGATGTTTACTCCGTCACTGCTTCGGCTTCGGCCTTGACCTCTTCGGCGCCGATGTCGCCGCGACGGTGGATCAGTTCGGCGATCTTCATGCCGCGACGCGCCGCCACGGTTTTGGGGCTCGACTGATCTTTCAGCGCCTCGAAGGTCGCTCGGATCATGTTGTACGGGTTCGACGTACCGATCGACTTGGTCACTACATCGGCGACGCCGAGGCTTTCGAACACCGCGCGCATCGGGCCGCCGGCGATGATCCCGGTGCCCGCGGGCGCCGAACGGACCGTCACATTGCCGGCGCCGAAGCGGCCGTTGCCGTCGTGGTGGAGCGTGCGGCCATCGCGCAGAGGCACACGGACCATGTTCTTCTTCGCCGCGGCTGTCGCTTTCTGAATCGCCTCAGGCACTTCACGCGCCTTGCCATGACCGAAACCGGCGCGGCCCTTGCCATCGCCGACGATCATCAGCGCTGCGAAACCGAAGCGCTTGCCGCCCTTGACGGTCTTCGAGACGCGATTGATGTGGACGAGCTTCTCGACCAGATCCTCGCCGCCGTCATCGTTGCGCCGGTTGTTGTCGCGACCGCCACGGCCACGACCGCCATCGCGTCCGCCGCCGCCGCGATTACCACCGGGACCGCCGCGTCCACCGCCACGTCCGCCACGCGGCGGGCGCGTTGCAGCCGTCACATTTTCGACTGGCTGCGTTACCGCTGCAACGCTGGCGTCGGTGGCAAGCTGCTTTTCCTCGACCACGGGTGCCGGTACGGGCGCGGCTTCCGCGCTGGCTTCGGGCGCCTTGGGCTCTGGCTGGCTTTCGGCCTTTACGGCATCTTCCGCCTTGGGCGTTTCCGCCTGGGCTTCGGCTGCCGGCTTGGCATCGGCTGCGCTGGCCTCGTCCTTAGCGGCGTCGGTCTGCTTATCTTCGGCCATCATCTAGAACTCCAGTCCGCCCTCACGGGCGGCATCGGCGAGCGCCTTGACGCGCCCATGAAACAAAAATCCGCCGCGATCGAACACGACGCGCTTTACTCCGGCCTTCGACGCGCGTTCGGCAACGCGCTTGCCGACATCGGCAGCCGCGGCAACGGTCGCGCCCGTCTTGGCCTTACCGTCGCTGTCGAGCGTCGAAGCCGAAGCAATCGTCTTGCCCGCGACATCGTCGATGATCTGGGCATAGATATGCCGGCCCGAACGGTGGATCGAAAGCCGCGGCCGGTCGCCGCTCTTGCGGCGCAAGGCCACGCGAACGCGCTGGCGGCGCTTTGCAAAAAGAGAAAGTCTTTTGCCCATGACTTACTTCTTCTTTCCTTCTTTGCGGAAAACATATTCCCCGCGATATTTGATGCCCTTGCCCTTATACGGCTCGGGCTTGCGCCATTTACGGATTTCCGCCGCGACTTGGCCTACTTTCTGCTTATCGATGCCGCTGATCTCGATCGTCGTCTGGTCGGGAGTCTTGATGTCGATGCCCTCGGGCACCGAATAGTCGACATCGTGGCTGAAACCGAGCTGCAGCTTGAGCATCTTGCCCTGAATCTGCGCGCGATAGCCGACGCCGGTGATCTCGAGAACCTTGGTGTAGCCCTCCGAAACCCCTTCGACAAGATTGGCCACGAACGTCCGCTGCATGCCCCAATAGGCGCGTGCACGCTTGGTGTCATTGGCTGGTTTGACGACGATTTCGCCGTCTTCGATCTTGTACGAAATGTCGTCGATCAAGCTCATCGTCAACATGCCCTTCGGCCCCTTGACACTGAGCTCGCTGCCTTGAATTTCGGCGATGACGCCATCGGGCAACGCGACTGGTCTTTTACCAATGCGGCTCATTAGAACACCTCCGCTAGCACTTCGCCGCCGACATTCTGCGCGCGCGCCTCGGCGTCCGAGAGTACGCCGCGCGGCGTCGACACGATGGTGATGCCAAGGCCGTTGCGGACGCGCGGGAGATCCTTGGCTCCCGAGTAAACCCGGCGGCCAGGCGTCGAAACGCGCTGGAGATGCTGGATCGCCGGCTGGCCCTCGAAATATTTGAGTTCGATACGCAAGCCTTTGTGCTTACCGAGATCTTCCTCGCTATATCCGCGGATGAAACCTTCGCGCTGCAGCACCTCGAGAACCCGCGCCCGCAGCGTCGAGGCCGGACTCATGACGGAGTCCTTCTTCGCCTGCTGGCCATTGCGGATGCGGGTGAGCATATCGCTCAGGGGATCGGTCATCGACATTTCGCTAAACCCCTACCAGCTCGACTTCGTCACGCCCGGGATCAAGCCTTTGTTGGCCAGATCACGAAGCGCGATGCGCGACATTTTGAACTTACGGTAATAGCCGCGCGGACGCCCGCTCAACTCGCACCGGTTACGGACGCGAGTCGGGTTCGCATTGCGCGGAATTTCCGCCATTTTGAGACGCGCGATCAGACGCTCGCTCTCGTCGAGCGACTTATCGTCCGCCTGCGCCTTGAGGCGAGCGTATCTGGCCGCATATTTCTTGACCAAACGCTTGCGCTTCTCGTTCTTATTGATGGAACTCAGTTTCGCCATGACTTAAGTTCTCTGCCTTTCTTCAGTTTCGTCGTCCCGCATTATCGCGAGACCCCGCTTCCGTGGAGACCCCGGCCTGCGCCGGGGCGACGGTGAAATTTATGCCGCTTTCTGCTCGTCCTGTTCGTCGCTTTCCTCGGGCGGGAACGGGAAGTTGAAAAGCCGCAGCAATTCGCGCGCCTCCTCGTCGTTCGGCGCCGAAGTCGTCACGATAACATCCATGCCGCGCACTTCGTCGACATCGTCATATTTGATCTCGGGAAAGACCATCTGTTCCTTGAGGCCCATCGCGAAATTGCCACGCCCGTCGAAGCTCTTCGGGTTGAGCCCGCGAAAGTCGCGAACCCGCGGCAGCGCGATATTCACGAGCCGGTCGAGAAATTCGTACATGCGATCGCCGCGCAACGTCACCTTGCAGCCGATCGGCATACCTTCGCGCAGCTTGAAGCTCGCGATCGACAACTTAGCCTTGGTGACCACCGGTTTCTGGCCGGCAATCTTTTCCATTTCGGCGACGGCCTTGTCGACCTTCTTCTTGTCCTGCGTCGCATCACCAACACCCATGTTGATGACAACCTTTTCGACGCGTGGAATCTGCATGTGATTCTTGTAGCCGAACTTCTCGGTCATCGCCTTGGCGATGCGTTCCTTATAGTCCGTACGTAGACGCGGCGTATAATCAGCCATCGATCTTCTCCCCGGAACGCGCCGCGACGCGAACCTTATTGCCGTCCTTGCCCGATTCGAAGCGGACCCGGGTCGGTTTGCCCGTCTTCGGATCTTCGAGCGCGATGTTCGAAATATGCAGCGGTGCTTCGCGCCGCTCGATACCGCCCTGCGGATTTTGCTGGGTCGGCTTGCGGTGACGCGCGGCGATATTGACGCCGTCGACGACAACCTTGTCCTGCTTGGGCAGTACTCGCGTGACTTCGCCGTGCTGACCTTTGTTCTTGCCGGCCAGGATGACGACCTTGTCGCCCTTTTTGATCTTAGCGGCCATGACTACAGCACCTCCGGTGCAAGGCTAACGATTTTCATGTGGCGCGCGGCGCGCAGTTCGCGCACGACCGGGCCGAAGATACGCGTACCGATCGGCTCCTTGTTGGCATTGACCAGCACTGCGGCATTCGTATCGAAGCGGATCGTCGAGCCATCGGCACGATGAACGTCCTTGCGAGTGCGAACGATCACGGCGCGATGAACATCTCCCTTCTTGACCTTGCCGCGCGGCGCAGCCTCTTTGATCGAGACGACGATGATGTCGCCGACGCTCGCGGTACGACGCTTCGAGCCGCCCAGCACCTTGATGCACTGTACGCGCTTGGCGCCGCTGTTATCGGCGACCTCGAGAACTGATTGCATCTGGATCATCGATCCGTTCCTTCTTCCTTAACCCGCCCGAGGCGGGGGCATTGCGTTTGGTCAGGCTGCGCCGGCTTCGGCCGCAGCAGCTTCCTCGGCCGACATTTCGGCGTCGGTCTTGGCGGCGAGCGGAGCCTTGTGCGTATCGACCCGATCGATCACCGCCCACGTCTTGAGCTTGGAGATCGGCTTGGTTTCTTCGATCCGCACCATTTCGCCGGCCTTGTATTCATTGGCCTCGTCATGGGCGTGATATTTCTTCGAACGGCGGATGATCTTGCCGTAGAGCGGATGTTTCACCTTCCGCTCGACATTCACCACAACCGTTTTGTCGGCTTTGTCCGACACGATAATTCCCGTCAGCACGCGCTTGGGCATTGCTTTTCTCCTCAGGCCTGTGCGGCGGCCGCACCGGCGCGCTCGTTTTGCAGCGTTTTGATCCGCGCGATCATCCGGCGCACCTCGGTGGTGCGCGATGGCTTTTCGAGCTGGTTCGTGGCGGCCTGAAAGCGCAGGTTGAACTGTTCACGCTTGAGATCAGCAAGCTGGCTCTCGAGCTCTTCGTTGGTTTTGACTCGCAAGTCTTCGATCGGTCGCGCCATTTTCCCGGCCTCCTAATTCGTCGACTCACCAAGGCGGGCAACCACCTTGGTTCGGATCGGAAGTTTCTCGGCCGCACGTTCGAAGGCGACCTTGGCAAGCGGCCCAGGAACGCCGTCGAGTTCGAACAGGATGCGGCCGGGCTTGACCCGCGCAGCCCAGAATTCGGGCGAACCCTTTCCCTTGCCCTGACGTACTTCGGCGGGCTTTTTCGAGACCGGCACGTCGGGGAAGATGCGAATCCACAAACGGCCCTGACGGCGGATGTGGCGCGTGATCGCGCGGCGCGCGGCCTCGATCTGGCGCGCGGTAATCCGCTCGGGCTCCATGGCTTTCAGACCATAGGCTCCGAAATTCAATTCGGTTCCACCAGGGGCATTGCCCTTGATCCGGCCCTTGAAGGCCTTGCGGAACTTGGTCCGTTTGGGTTGCAGCATTTCGCTATACCTTCTTAAAAACTATCGCGCCGGGCGAACGCCGGAGGTCTGCGCCTCGACCATCAACCTATCCTGCGCCGTCGGATCATGACCGAGGATTTCTCCCTTGAAGATCCAGCATTTGACACCGCAAATACCGTATGCCGTCTTGGCTATGGCTTCGGCGTAATCGACATTGGCGCGCAGGGTATGAAGCGGTACGCGGCCTTCGCGATACCATTCCGTGCGCGCGATTTCGGCGCCGCCGAGACGGCCGCCGCAGGTGATCTTGATCCCCTCGGCGCCGAGACGCAGCGCTGATTGCACGGCGCGCTTCATGGCGCGGCGGAAAGCGATCCGGCGCTCGAGCTGGTCGGCGACCGACTGGGCGACCAGACGCGCATCGACTTCGGGCTTGCGGATCTCGACGATGTTGAGCGACACGTCGCTCGCGGTCATCTTGGCGAGATCCTTGCGCAATTTTTCAATGTCGGCACCCTTCTTGCCGATGATCACGCCGGGGCGTGCGGCATAGACCGAAATCCGGCACAATTTGGCAGGGCGCTCAATCACCACCTTGGAAATCGCAGCCTGAGCCACAGTATCCATGATGAACTTGCGGATCTTGAGATCTTCCATCAGCAGCCGGCCATAGTCGTTGCCTTCGGCGTACCAACGGCTGTCCCAGGTCCGGTTTATCTGCAGGCGCATGCCTATCGGATTGGATTTGTGACCCATTAGGCTTCTTCCTCTTCACGCACGACGACACGGATGCGGCTGAACGGCTTGATGATCTTGGCCGAACGACCGCGGGCGCGGGCGCGCCAGCGCTTCATCGTCAGCGCCTTGCCGACACTCGCTTCGGATACGACGAGCGCATCGATATCGAGATTGTGGTTGTTTTCCGCATTGGCGATCGCCGACTGCAGCACCTTGCGGACATCGACCGCCATGGCACGCTTGGAGAACGTCAAAACATTCAACGCGTCTTCGACCTTCTTGCCGCGAATGAGGCCGGCGACAAGGTTGAGTTTCTGTGCCGAGCCCTTGATCGAGCGGCCGACGGCGAAAGCTTCATTGTCGGCGACGCGACGCGGATTTGCTAGCTTGCTCATCAGCGCTTACCCTTCTTGTCCGCTGCGTGACCAGGGAAGTACCGCGTCGGCGCGAATTCGCCGAGCTTGTGCCCGACCATGTCCTCGTTGACCGACACCGGGACGAACTTGCGGCCGTTATAGACGCTGAAGGTCAACCCGACGAACTGCGGCAGAACCGTAGAACGACGCGACCAAGTCTTGATCGGACGGTTGGAATTCTCTTCCTGCGCGGTCTCGGCCTTACGCAGCAGATACAGGTCGACAAACGGACCTTTCCGTAGGGAACGGGCCATGGTTACCTCTTCTTCTTCTTGTGCCGCGAACGAATAATCATCTTGTTCGAAGCAGCCTTGCGATTGCGGGTCCGGGCGCCCTTGGTCGGCTTGCCCCACGGCGTAACCGGATGACGGCCACCTGAGGTCTTGCCCTCACCGCCGCCATGCGGGTGATCGACCGGGTTCTTGGCGACGCCGCGCGTCAGCGGCTTCTTGCCGCGCCAGCGGTTGCGGCCGGCCTTGGCGAAGTAGGTGTTGGCGTTGTCGGGGTTCGACACCGCACCTACCGTGCCCATGCAATCGGACGGGATGTAGCGCTGCTCGCCCGACTTCAAACGCACGATGACCATGCCGCGATCGCGACCGACGAGCTGGACGTAGGAACCCGCAGCACGAGCGATCTGGCCGCCCTTGCCTGGCTTCATCTCGATATTGTGGCAGATCGTGCCGACCGGCATCTGGCCCAGCGGCATCGCGTTGCCCGGCTTGGTATCGACCTTTTCGCCGGCAATCACACTATCGCCCGGTTCGAGCCGTTGCGGTGCGATGATATAGGCGAGCTCACCGTCTTCATATTTCAGAAGCGCGATGAACGCCGAGCGATTGGGATCATACTCGATCCGCTCGACATTCGCCGCCATATCCCATTTGCGCCGCTTGAAATCGATCATGCGGTACTTTTGCTTGTGACCGCCGCCGATGCCGCGCGCCGTGATATGGCCCTTGTTGTTGCGGCCACCCGACTTGCGCATGCCAACGGACAGGGATTTGACGGGACCACCCTTCCAAAGCGCCGACTTGTCGACGATCACCAAGTGCCGCCGGCCCGGGCTCGTAGGTTTGGCTTTTTTAAGTGCCATCGTTAAATCCCCGTCGTCACGTCGATTGAATCACCCTCGGCGAGCGTGATAACCGCTTTTTTCAGATCCGACCGCCGATAGGGACGACCCTTCCAGCGCTTCGTCTTACCCTTCTGGATCAGCGTGTTAACGCCGGTAACCTTGACATTGAACAGCGCTTCGATCGCCGCCTTAATCTGCGGCTTGCTAGCTTCCTTGGCGACCTGAAACACAACGGCCCCGTGTTCGCCGAGCAGCGTCGACTTTTCGGTGATATGCGGGCCCTTAATCACATCGTAATGCGCGAGGCTGACCGCTTCGGTTTTCTTCCTAGCCATTGAACCGCGCCTCCAGCTGCTCGACCGCGGTGCGCGTAAGCACCAGTGTCTCATGCTTGACGATATCGTAGACATTGGCGCCAATCGCCGGCAGCACGTCGATACCGATGATGTTGGCCGCAGCCCTGCGGAAATTGTCGCCGACACTCTCGCCGTCGATCACCAGCACCGTCTTGCCAAAGCCGAGTTTGGGCAGCATGCCCTGAAGCAGTTTGGTCTTAGGGTCCTTGAGGTCGAGGTTGTCGATAACAATCAGATTGTCGTTCTTGGCCTTGTCGGACAGCGCCATCCTGAGACCGAGCGCGCGCACCTTCTTGTTGAGCGAAGGATTGAAATCGCGAACCCGCGGGCCGTGAGCCTTACCGCCGCCGATGAAAATCGGTGCGCGGCGATCGCCGTGGCGTGCCGTGCCGCCGCCCTTCTGGCGACCATATTTCTTGCCGGTGCGATTGACGTCGCTGCGCTCGCGGGCGCCGCGGGCAGTACCACGACGCTTTTCAAGCTGCCATGTGACGACGCGGTGCAGGATATCGGCACGCGCATCGAGGCCGAAGATCGCATCGTCGAGCTCGATATCGCCCTTGGCCTTCGCGTCGAGGGTCGTGACCTTGAGTTTCACAATTAGCCCTCCTTCTTCTCGTCATCCGAAGCGGCGGCGCCGTCGGGGTTTTCGATTTTCTCCGCGTCGCTGCGGTTGTCGCTCGCTTCGGCAGCCTTGCTGGCCTCCATTTCGGCGGCGGCCGCTGCGATCTCGGCGTCGGTCGGGCCGACTACGGCTTCGTGCTGGGCAGCCGCTTCGACCATCCCGGCAGGTGCCTCTTCATGCTCGATCTCAGCGGCATTGCGGCGCAAAGCGCCAGGGAAAGGCGCCGATTCAGGACGTGCGATCTTGACCGCATCCTTGACGATCAGCCACGCGCCCTTGTGACCGGGAACCGAGCCCTTGATAAAGATGAGCCCGCGCTCGGCATCGGTGCGAACGACCTCGAGATTTTGCTGGGTGCGCTGACGATCGCCCATATGGCCGGCCATCTTCTTACCCTTGAATACCTTGCCCGGATCCTGGTTTTGCCCCGTCGAACCGTGCGAGCGGTGCGAAATCGAAACACCGTGGGTCGCGCGCAAGCCCTTAAAGCCATGACGCTTCATCGCGCCTGCAAAGC
>Ga0210044_10011153_pt1 | contig 10525 bp, 9 predicted proteins | sample CryGey13umfilter_2_FD_183959 | JGI IMG/M metagenome (GOLD analysis project Ga0210044, IMG submission 183959) | Groundwater microbial communities from aquifer in Utah, USA - Crystal Geyser 4/9/14 3 um filter (SPAdes) (version 2) | ecosystem: Environmental > Aquatic > Deep subsurface > Groundwater...
AAATGAAAAAAGGAATAGATTTGTATTTGATATGAATTGCATTATCTATTATATTTTTAGAGCAAACTATTTACTTGAACGAACGGCTTTGATAGGATAAGTACTTCCAATAGAAAAAAAAGAACTGATTACTAACTATTTAAGCAATATGAAACACAAATTTCAGAACAAAAAGACGAATAAATGAATATTTAATCCTAAAATTGACAAAAATATTTTTTAAATTTCTAAAAAATAACTTTGGATATTTATTGCGCGTTATTCAAAGGATTCTAATACTTTAAAATTGGTCAGAATAAGTCAAAAACTATTATCGTTTATTAAAAATTTATTTATTACTTTTATCCTAAAATAATTGTTTTCTAAATATCTTAAGAGTACAAGCACTGCCTAATTAAATGTATAGTAAAAAATAAATTAAAGGTGGTTGTTTGAATATTTTAATTACTACCGGTGTAAACTAATAAGCTATCACTTCTTTAAACCCGCAACACAATACAATACTAATAACCGTCTGGACTTAAATTTTTTAATCTTTAATTATGTAGTGTAAAAAGTTTTGTAAAATTAGTTTAATTAGTAAAAATCAAAGAAGAAAAAGGAAAAGTTATCTGGGTTTAACCTCTTTGATTTTAATGAAAAAATTATATTCAAAGTTTATCAATATTAATTAGAAACTTGTTCTCAATTTATTTTTCCTTTTTACATTTGTTGCGTTCGTGGTTAAAAGAAGCAGATGAACAAGAACCACCACCGCAACAGCCTTCTTTTCGTTCTTTATATTTGCTAAACTTTAACGAAAGTAACATTAAACTAAGTGCTATTAAAAAGAATACAAAAACTATTATATATTGTGCCATGCTTAATTACCTTTTATTATTAAATTATCAAATTGTTTTGTATAAAACGATCTAAACTTATTTTCTTCTTTTACAATATAATAAACTTTAAGTTCATTATTTTTAGCAAACTGCAATCCTAATTCAGGTCCCATAACATCAATAGCAGTTGCAAAAGCATCACTTTCCATACAATTATTTGAAACTACAGTAACAGAAGCAAGATTATGAGTTATTGGTTTTCCGGTAAGTGGGTCAATAGTGTGAGAGTATCTAATGCCATTTTCTTCAAAATAATTCCAATAATCACCAGATGTAGCCATAGACAAGTTGTTTAATGAAATTTTTTCTTGAATAGTAACTGATTGAATTGGAGACGAAATACCAACAATCCAATTATTATCAGATTTTTTGCCACTTGCTCTTAGTTCACCACCAATTTCAACAAGATAATTATTTAAACCTTTTAATTTCAAATATTCATAAATTTTATCAACACCAAAACCTTTTGCTATTGCGGATAAATCGCAAGTAATTTTGGGATGATGTTTTTTTATTGAAGGAGGGGAGAGGCGCACTTCAATATTTTTATAACCAACATAATTTCTTTGTTCGTCAATCTCTTTTTGAGTTGGGATTTTACTTGGTCTATTTTGCGGACCAAAACCCCATAAATTAACTAAAGGAGCAATTGTTATATCAAATTTACCTTCCGATAGTTTACTAATATTTTGTGCAGAATTAATAACAAAAGCTAAATCGTAAGAAACATTAATCCAATTAGTATCAGTTGATTTATTGAAAAGCGATAACTCAGAATATGGAATATATGTAGACATTTGTAGATTTACTTTTTTAAGAAGATTATTAATATTAGATTCAATTTCTAAAATATCAAATGGCTTTTCAGATGTAAATTTAACTGTGAAAGTGGTTCCCATAGTTTCACCACTAATTGATTGCACAACATCTTCAACAGAATTAGTACAAGCAGAAAGAATTATAATAATAGGAACTAAAAAAAATATTTTCTTCATTGTTTGAAAAAAAGTAAATAATTATTGAAAAGAAAAAAATGGATTATTTTAACAATAATCCATTTTTATAAATTAAAGTTTAGCCACCAAAATCGTCAAACATAATATTTTCATGCTCAACACCAAGATTTTCAAGCATTTTGATAACTGCCGAGTTCATCATTGGTGGTCCGCACATATAATATTCGCAATCTTCAGGGGCTAGATGATTTTTAAGATAATTGTCGTAGAGAACTTGATGTATAAATCCTGTCATTCCAGTCCAATTATCTTCGGGCTGTGGTTCAGAAAGAGCTAAATGCCACTTAAAATTATCATGTTTAGCTACAAGTTCATCAAAATCATCATTATAAAAAGACTCACGTAAACTACGAGCACCATACCAAAAAGAAATTTTACGCTTACTTTTTAATCTTATTAATTGATCAAAAATATGTGAACGCATTGGAGCCATACCAGCACCACCACCTATAAATATCATTTCAGCTTCAGTCTTTTTGGCAAAAAATTCACCGTAGGGACCAGAGATAGTAACTTTGTCACCGGGTTTTAGACTAAAAATATAAGAGGACATTTGCCCTGGTGGAACATCGGGCATTCTTGGAGGAGGAGAAGCAATACGAACATTTAGCATAACTATGCCTTTTTCTTCAGGATAACTTGCCATAGAGTATGCACGAAGGACATGTTCACTAACTTTAGAAACATATCGCCAAAGATTAAAATGATCCCAATCGCCTTTGTATTCATTATCAATTATAAAATCAGAATATTTAACCGTATGAGCAGGAGCTTCAATTTGAATATATCCGCCTGCACGAAAATCAACATTTTCCCCCTCGGGAAGTTCAAGAATCAATTCTTTAATAAATGTAGCAACATTATTATTTGAGCGAACTGTACATTCCCACTTTTTAATATCAAATACTTCGGTAGGAACCTGAATTTTAATGTTTGCTTTAACAGGAACTTGGCAAGAGAGTCTGAAATGTTCTTTTATTTGTCCACGTGAAAGTTTACTTGTTTCAGTAGGAAGAATATCACCACCACCTTCTAAAACTTGACATTTACATTCGCCACAAGAACCTTTACCACCGCAAGCTGAAGGGAGAAAAATTCCTTTATTCCCAAGAGCAAAAAGAAGTTTATCGCCAATTGGAACTTCAACAGATTTCTCATGGTCATTATTAATTTCTATTGTAGCGTTACCTGCAGTTACTAATTTAGATTTTGCAAGTAAAATTAATAATACTAAGGCAATAACAATTGCAATAAACATTACTACGCCTAATATAATTAAATTTATACCATCCATATTAAAACCTTATAATTGAATTCCAGAAAATAACATAAAAGCAATAGCCATTAAGCCAGCAGTAATAAAAGTAATACCAAGCCCTTTTAAACCTTTTGGAACATTACTATATTTCATCTTTTCTCTAGCACCAGCTAAAGCAACAATAGCAAGTGCCCAGCCTAAACCAGATCCAAATCCATAAACGATGGATTCACCAAAATTGTAATTACGTTCAACCATAAAAAGTGAGCCACCAAGAATTGCACAGTTAACTGTAATTAAAGGCAGAAAAATTCCAAGTGAATTATAAAGAGATGGGACATATTTATCTAAAACCATTTCTAAAACTTGAACTATAGCAGCAATTACACCAATATAAGTAATAAGTCCTAAAAATGTTAAATCTATATTTTCTAACCCAGCCCAAGCTAAAGCGTTTTCTTTTAATACGTTTTGAAAAATTAAATTATTAACAGGAACAGTAATTGCTTGAACAAAAACAACTGCAATTCCTAAACCAATGGCAGTATCAACTTTTTTAGAAACAGCCATAAAAGTACACATTCCAAGAAAGAATGCAAGTGCCATATTTTCAATAAATATGGATTTAACAAATAAACTTAAATAATGTTCTAACATAATTATTCCTCCTCAAATTGTTCTGGATAAAAGGTTCTAAGCACCCAAATAAACATTGCAATAAGGAAAAAAGCACTAGGAGCAAGTAACAGTAAACCATTTCCTTGATACCAACCACCTTCTGTAGTTAAAGGTAGAATAGATATTCCGAAAAGTTTTCCAGATCCAAATAATTCACGCATAAACCCAACAATTAATAAAATTAAAGCATAACCCATTCCGTTTCCTATTCCATCCAAAAAGCTTGCAATAGGAGGATTTTTCAAAGCATAGCCTTCAGCTCTACCCATAACAATACAGTTAGTAATAATTAACCCTACGTAAACTGATAATTGTTTACTAATATCATAAGCATAAGCTTTAATGAATTGGTCAGCTATAATTACTAAAGAAGCAATAATAGTCATTTCAACAAGAATACGAACGCTATTAGGAACATGATTTCTAATTAAACTTACAAAGTAATTTGAAAAAGCAGTAACAAGAGTAACAGAAAGTGCCATAACAACGGCAGTTTCCATTTTAGTTGTAACAGCTAATGCACTGCAAATACCAAGAATTTGTAATGCAATAGGATTATTTTTCAAAATTGGGTCAAATACTATTTCTTTATATTTATTAGCCATTAGTTTTCTCTTTTCATTTTAGTTATGAAAGGTCCATATCCATTTTCACTTAACCAAAAACGAACCAAATTATTAACTCCGCGTGTTGTTAAAGTTGCACCAGAAAGACCGTCAATTTGATACTTTGCAGATTCACTAGTTTTATCTACAACACCCTTTATTACTTCAATTTTTAGATTTCCTTGAAGGTCACAAATTCGCTTACCAATCCACGAGTTTTTCCACTTAGGGTTATCAACTTCGCCACCAAGACCTGGGGTTTCACCATGCTGATAAAAAGTAAATCCTTTAACAGTTCTCATATCTTTATTTAAAGCGATAAATCCGTAAAGTGTTGACCAAAGTCCTTTTCCATAAATTGGAAGAATATATTTTTTAATATCATTGCTATCATCTTTAACAGTATAAATTGCCATAGCTTTAGGCATTATTTTAATACCGGCTAAATCATTATTAGGTGGAATATTTTTACCCCATTTAGTGCTTGAAGCAATTTCATCTACATTAAAATTTTCAATATTAAGAACATCGTCGTATTTAGATTCTGGAATAACCTCACCAGATTTTAAATCAATAATTTGTGTTGATATTTTTTCTTTAAATATCAAATTTATATCAATTCCATCTTTGTATAAATCACCAGCAGATAGAATGTTTTTTCTTAAATCTAATTCTTTATTAAGCTCTTGAATTGGTTTTAGTTCAACTGCAGCGGTTGAAACTAAAATTGAAGCTACAAAACAAACTCCAAGAGCAACTAATAAAGTTTTTTTAGTGCTATCATTAGACATTTCTTACTAGCCTCCTTTTGATGTTTCCTTTCATTACAAAACTGTCAATAATTGGTGAAAATACATTCATAAATAAAATAGCAAGCATCATACCTTCTGGAAATGCAGGATTTACTACACGCACTAAAACCAACAATATTCCAATAAATAATCCATAATAGAATTTCCCTTTTTCTGTTAATGCAGCCGAAACTGGGTCAGTAGCCATAAAAACAGTTCCAAAAGCAAATCCACCAATAACAAAATGCCAAATTGGAGTAACAGCGAACATAGGATTAGTTGAGCTTCCAATTAAATTAAAAGTAAGTGACATGATAACCATTCCAAGAAGAACGCTTGCCATAATTCGCCAAGATCCAATTTTGGTAACAATAAGTATAAAAGCACCTATTAATATTGCAAGAGTTGACGTTTCACCCATTGAGCCCGGAATTAAACCAATAAACGAATCCCACCAAGTATATGCTAATTGCATTGAATTATCGGCAAGTTGCCCTAATGGAGTAGCACGACTTAAACCATCTACAGCAGCCCAAACTTTGTCGCCAGATATTTGTGCTGGGTAAGCAAAAAAGAGAAATGCTCTTCCAGTTAAAGCAGGATTAAGAATATTCATTCCCACTCCACCAAAAACTTCTTTTCCAATAACAACACCAAAAGAAATACCTATTGCAACTTGCCAATAAGGAATATCGGGTGGAAGAATTAAAGGGAAAAGCAAACTAGTAACAAAAAAGCCTTCATTTATTTCATGCTTTCTAATAACAGCAAAAAGTACTTCCCAAAAACCTCCAACAGTAATAGTAACAATATAAATTGGAAAGAAATAAAGAGCACCTAAAACCATATTGCTTAAAATTGAATTTGAGTTAAATGTTAAACCCAACATAACAAAAAATTGTTGCTGCCAGCTTGTAGGTTCATAATTTGAGATACTTGCAATTCCAATATTAGATTGGTAGCCTGTATTATAAAGTGCCATAATTACTGCAGGAATAAGGGCGTAAATTACAGTTAGCATCATTCGCTTAAGATCTAATGCATCGCGAACATGTGAGCCTTTAGATGTAACTTTGCCAGATGAGTAAAGCAAAGTATCAACAGCTTCGAAAAGGGGAAATAGTTTTGGAAACTTTCCGCCAGTTTCAAAGTGTTTACTTTGCTTATCCAAAAAATTTCTAAGGAATTTCACGTAGTTAACCTTCTTTTTCTATTAAATTTAAATTATTTCTTAAATTTCCACCATGATCTATTTTTGATGGACATACAAATGTGCATAATGCTAAATCTTCTTCGTCCAATTCAAGACAGCCAAGTTGTTCTGCTTTTTCAATATCGTTTACTGCTAACGAACGCAATAAATAATTTGGAAGAATATCTAATGGCATTACTTTTTCATAACTACCAATTGGAACTATTGAACGATAACCACCATGAAGAGCAGTTGAAAAATCTAAACTTTTCTTAGGGGCTAAAACCGATTTAATAGAAAATCTATTGCCAAATGGATTTACCCAGCCAAAAAATTCTCGATGGCTATCTTCTTTAATTACTGAAATTTGTTGATGGAATTTACCTAAATACGCAATATTTCCAGTAGCATGAAATCCGCTAAGAACTGAACCGGAAATAATTCTATTTTCTTCGTCCAGTAATAAATCTTTAACTATTTCCTCAATTGAAGCACCAATTTCTGTTTTAATTAATGAGGGACTTTTTACCTGTGAACCACCAATAGAAATAACTCTTTCAGTAAATAATTTTCCAGTTGTAAAAAGATTACCAATTGCAATTAAATCTTGAACAGTTACATACCAAACTATTTTAGTTGAACTAACTGGATCTAAAAAATGAATGTGAGTGCCAACCAAACCACTTGGATGTGGTCCTTCAAATTCTTCCACTTTTAACTTTGCTGAATTAATTGTAGGTATTTTTGTATTAGGTGCTTTGCAAAGAAAAATATTTCCGTCTATCAAATTATTTAGAACTTTTAAACCATTTTCAAATGCTTTTTCTTTCCCTTCAATCACTTTTTCAATTTTAGGAGCAAGTGGGTTTGTATCCATTGCAGTAACAAAAATAGAGTTTGGGGTAGTTGATGGATTAGCTACTTTTGAAAATGGACGAACTCTTAAAGATGTCCATAATCCTGATTCAATTAAATTGGATTTAATTGAATCAGAAGTTAATTTTTCAATCTCATTTTCAGAATAGCTATTAAATACAATTTCATCGCTACCACTTTTTTCAATAACAATCGAGTTAAAGGCTCTTCGCTCGCCTCTATTTATTTCAACAATTTTTCCAGCAGCAGGAGAAGTAAATTTAACATCAGGCAATTTTTTATCAGTAAAAAGAAGTTGCCCTTTTTTTACTATTTCGCCAACAGCAACCAACATTGTAGGTTTTAGCCCAATATAATCATGCCCAAGTAAAGCTACTTTTTTTGTTAAAATTGTTTTGGAAATTTCTTGTTTTGGTGAGCCGTTTATTGGGAGGTCTAAACCTTTTTTTATTTTCATTTTTGCCATAAACTATATTATTTTATTTTGAAAGAGAAAAGATACAAAGAAGAATTACTTTATAAAAGATATTCAGAAAAAAAATTGAAATAATTTTTAATATTTTTTAGTAATAAGCATATTTCTTGATGCAAAAATTTCTCCCAATATATTACCAATAATAAAATATTTATTTACAACGGATAAATATTCATAATATTTAATAAGATATAACATAATAACCTAAATAAATAAGATATATACAATAAATAATTTGTTAAAGTAAGAAAATATTATATTTTGGACTAATAATAAATTGTAAAAAAATATTGAATTTATCAAAATAAATTATGTAATAAAAAATTTACTTATTTCTTATAAGCATAAAACTATTTTATCTCCAATTTAACTTTTGGATTTATAACGGTTATATCTCTTATGTGTTTTGATAGATTTTGCTAATAATAAAATGTAGTAAAGTGAAATTTTATAAAATCTTTTGGAGAATTATTTTGAAGAAGAATAAATCTAAAAATGTTAATGGATTATACATGCCAAGCACTGAACATGATAGCTGTGGAGTTGGTTTTATTGCTGATTTAAAGGGTATTCAAACTTATAAAACTGTTTTTGATGCAATTACAGTTTTGGAAAATATGGAACATAGAGGAGCTACTGGTTCTGATCCAAATACTGGTGATGGAGCTGGTATTTTAATTCAAATTCCAGATAAATTTATGAGGGCAGAATGCGAATATCGTGATATTGAATTACCTCCAAAAGGTGATTATGCAACTGGTTTGGTTTTTCTTCCAAAACTTTCTGAAGATAGACACATTATTGAAACTCTTTTTGAACATGTTGTAAATCAATCGAGACAGAAATTTTTGGGTTGGAGAGATGTTCCCAGAGATAATTCCAATATTGGTGAAGTTGCAAAATCTGTTGAACCAGTTATGAAACAAATAATTATTGCAAGAGGAAAAGACACAAAAAGTGAGGATTTTGAGAAAATTTTATTTTATATAAGGAAAAAGATTTGGTTAAGCGTTAGCAAAACTGAAGTTCAGCAAAAAAAATATTTTTATGTTTGTTCACTTTCAAACAAAATTTTTGTCTATAAAGGACAATTGAGGGCAATTCAACTGCGGAATTATTTTCTTGATTTAAAAAATCCAAATGTTGAATCTGCAATAGCATTAGTTCATTCGCGCTATAGTACAAATACTTTTCCAACTTGGTCATTGGCACATCCATACAGAATTATAGCTCATAATGGTGAAATAAATACTCTTCGTGGAAATGTAAATAGATTTAATGCACGAGAACAACAATTCAAAAGCAAATATTTTGGTGATAAATTGAAAAATATTTATCCAATAGTTGCTCCCGGTAGAAGTGATTCTGCAACTTTTGATAATGCATTGGAATTATTAATTATTAGTGGAAGGGATTTACCTCATGCACTAATGATGATGATTCCTGAAGCTTGGGGTGGTGATAAAAATATGAGCCAAGAGAAAAAAGATTTCTATAAATATCATTCTGCATTAATGGAACCTTGGGATGGACCATCTGCAGTTGCATTTACTGATGGAAAATATATTGGTTCAATTTTAGATAGAAACGGATTGCGTCCTGCTCGTTATTGGGAAACAAATGATAAAAAAATAATAATGGCTTCTGAAGCTGGTGTTTTGCCTGTCCCAAATTGTGATATAATTACTAAAGGTAGGCTTCAACCTGGTAAAATATTTTTAATTGATATTGAAGAAGGTAGAATTATTGATGATTCTGAAATAAAAGAAAAATATTCCAACAGAAAACCTTATGGAAAATGGTTAAGTGAAAATATGCTGGAACTTGATTCACTTCCAGAAATAGAAAACGAGTTTATACTTAATGATACAAATATCAAAATTCAGCAAAAAGCTTTTGGATATAGTTTTGAAGATATTAAAACTATTTTAAATCCAATGGTTGAAGAGGGAAGTGAAGCAACTGGTTCAATGGGTAATGACACTCCTTTAGCAATATTAAGCAAAGAGCCACAATTATTGTTTAATTATTTTAAACAATTATTTGCACAAGTTACAAATCCACCAATTGATTCAATACGCGAAGAAATAATAATGGGTGAAGATGTCCTTTTGGGAGCTGAAAAAAATTTGTTGGAAGAAACTCCAGATCATGCAAAAAGATTGAGGCTTAAAAGACCAATAATTACAAATGACGAATTGAATAAAATAAAACAACTAAGTGATGATAAATTAAAATCAATTACAATTTCAATTCTTTTCCAAAAATCAGATGAATTAAAGGGAATAAAGAAAAAATTAAAATCACTTTTCAAGGAAGCAGATAAAGCAATTGAAAATAGTTTTACAAATATTATACTTTCGGATAAAGGAGTTGACGAAAATAATGTTCCAATACCATCTTTATTAGCTGTTTCTGGTTTGCATCATTATTTAACACGCACTGGAAAGCGTGCATTAGCAAGCATTGTAATTGAAACTGGTGAGGCTCGTGAAATGCATCATTTTGCAGCTTTACTTGGGTATGGTGCAAATGCTGTTAACCCATATTTGGCATTTGAAACTATTAATAATGAATTAAATTGTGGAAATTATAAAATAACTGATTACAAAATTGCTGAGAAAAATTATCTAAAATCTGTAAGAAAAGGCTTGTTTAAAATAATTTACAAAATGGGAATTTCAACAATCCAGTCATATAGTGCTGCTCAGATATTTGAAGCTGTTGGATTAAATGTGAAATTTATCAAAAAA
>Ga0210044_10011154_pt1 | contig 10525 bp, 11 predicted proteins | sample CryGey13umfilter_2_FD_183959 | JGI IMG/M metagenome (GOLD analysis project Ga0210044, IMG submission 183959) | Groundwater microbial communities from aquifer in Utah, USA - Crystal Geyser 4/9/14 3 um filter (SPAdes) (version 2) | ecosystem: Environmental > Aquatic > Deep subsurface >...
TATGCCGTTATTGTCGAGGACAAGCGACTGGCCGCCATTGGCTCGCTGGCAGGCACATTTAATCCGATGCCGCGAGGCGCCAACCTCTCAAAAGGGCAAGGGCCCGCCCTGCCGACCCGTGATATTGTTGAGGGAGCAACAGCCCCCAAACGAACCGCCAAGGAATTGACGGATGTAGCCAAGGATCTGGGCATGCAGAACTCCATGCAGGTATTGCCGCTTGATCAGAATACGGTTCGCGTACGTTTCGATGAACATATCGCCTTCGCACCGGGCAAGATCACGCTTTCGGACACGGCACAGGCACTGCTGGACAAGCTGGCTGAAAGCTTCAAACGCCCGGAAGTCGTGGAAATCCAGATTGAAGGGCATACCGATGACCTGCCCACCCGCGGCTCCGGTTATGCTTCCAACTGGGAGTTGTCAGCCGCACGTTCCATGAGCGTATTTCATGCCCTTGAGGAACGCGGCATCGCCAACAGCCGCATGATCACAGCCGGCATGGGCGACAAACACCCTGTTGCCGGTCGCCCCGACCTCTCCCGGCGGGTGGATATTACCCTGAAGTTCCGCCCGGTAACCGACTCGAATGTAGAAAAAGGCCAGATTCGCCAGCTTCAACGTCCTGCGATTTCATCACCCAAGGATTCATTCTGATGGCCAAAAAGAAAAAGTGGCCCGTCGAATACCAGCCCAACACCGAAGCATGGATGACCACCTTTGCCGATCTGGTCAGCCTGATGTTAACCTTTTTCATCCTGCTGATCTCCATGTCCACCATGGATAAAACCGGCCTTTCGGATGTGGAGTCGTCATTCCGCAAAGCCGTGTCAGTGCTTAATTCCGGCAGCAGAACAGAGTTGCAGATCATCCCTCCCTTTGAAATGCAGAAACTTGTTTCAGCACGCGAACTGATGCTGGCCATGCGCCAGAACAGCCACTCCATGCTGAAAAACAGTACACTGGAACACAAGGTGAAGGGCGTGATTATCAATGACCGTCTCTACCTGAGAATACCGTCCTCGACCCTGTTCGAGGAAGGTTCAGCAGCGTTAAAGGGTGAACACCTGCAGGCAATCAAAAAACTGGCCCAGATGCTGGCCATTTCGCCGGGAAACATCCGTGTTCAGGGACATAGCAATGAAGAAAACGATCTTGAAGACAGCCAGTTTGCCGACCCCTGGCAGCTGTCGCTGGCAAGAGCGGCATCAGTCTTGCATATACTGGAAGATGAAGGTGTAAACCCGGCAAGATTATCCATGGTGGGTTATGGTCCTTCAAAACCGACCTCAACCGAAGCAACGCCATTTGGCCGCAGTAAAAACCGCAGGGTTGAGATTGTTGTCTTCGAGTGAAGCAGAAAAAACATATTTATAAAACCGCACGATGAACGTGGAGGAGCAGCACCATGGCAGATAAAGAAGCAAAAGAAGAGGGTGGCAAATCATCCGGTGGCGGACTGCTACCGATCATCAATCTGGTACTGCTGGTGCTGGTGCTCGCCGTGGGTGGCTTTATTGCCTGGAAGATGATGAGCATGGAGCAGCCTTCTGCCAGTACGGATAATGCAGCTGTTGAGCAGACAGATCAGACAACGCTGCCTGAGGCCGAGGATGAATCCGATGTCCCGCCTGTCATGATGGATATCGACGATATCACAGTAAATCTGGCCGATACGGATGAGAGTCGCTTCCTGCGCACCAAAATCAAACTGGAAGTCCGTAACGAGGAGGCCCAGCTCAAGGTGACTGCCAATATTGTTAAAATCAATGACCTGATCATCACTATTCTGGCCAGCAAGAAATTTTCGGATATCAGAACCCCGCAGGGCAAATATGCGCTGAAGGAAGACCTGATTTACCGTATGAACCGCATTGTTGGCGGCAAACCGATCAAAAACCTCTATTTTACTGACTTCGTATCACAGTAATGAAGAGCAGGTCTTGCGGAGCAGAACATGAGTGAACCGATCCTCGCACCGGAGGAGATTGAGGCCCTGATGGCCAGAGTCGCTCCAGCGGAAGAGACCGAAGCGCTGTTTGCCGCACTGCCACCGGTCAGGCAGCCCAAACAGGTGGACGCATTTCACTTCGGCACTGCCGATGAGGATACCCCCAAACGCTATCCCATGTTTATCAACCTGCAGGAGCGTCTGGTGGAGATGCTCGATGAGCAGTGGGATGAATTGTTCAGACGGGATATCTCCGTACAACTGGGCAATCTGGAGAGCACGGTTTACAAGGATCTGATTACCGTTGAACAGCCGCAGGTCTACTTCGTCTTCGAAGTCGAAGGTTATGGCCGAATGATGATGACCTGCAGCACGGACATGATCGTGGCTTTTGTCGATGCCATGCTCGGTGGTGAAGGCGAGTCGACGGATGAACCGCAATCGCTTTCGCCTGTCGAACTGCGTTTGAGCGAGCGCATTGCCGAAAGGCTGGCCACGACACTGAGTACATTATGGAACCCGGTGCATGCGCTGGACTTTCAGGTCTACAAACTCGACGATGACCCGCAGTTTCTGGCTGTCACCAGCGCCTATGAAAGATGCTTCAGCGCCTATTTTGAAGTCAACATCAATGAAGCCTTAAGTAGCCAGTTCGGCATTCACTACCCGCGCTCATTTCTTGAGCCCATGCTGGACAACCTGCGCGTCACCGTCAGTGATGAACCGACTGAAACCGACAGCGAATGGGCCGACACGCTCATGGAAAGCCTTTCGCACACACAGGCAAACGTCCACTTCCAGCTGGACCGCTGCCAGATTGATATCGGCACCTTTCTTAATCTGAAGCCGGGTGACTTCTTGCCGATGAAAGTCAGGCAAAATGAGCCCTGCACCCTTTGGGTCGAAGATATTTGCATGTTTGAGGCCAAACCGGGTGACAAGGATGGCATGCTGGCTGCTGAAATCATCGCACCCATTAAAACCGGAGGTTAATTATGACTGACGCAGCAATAAAAGACGGTGACCGTTCGCAACGCGCCAATCTTGAAGCAATTATGCATGTTCCGCTTGAAATCAGCGTGGAACTCGGGCGGGTAAAAATGCCGCTGCATACCATTGCCCGCATGAGCAGAGGCATGGTGATTGAGCTGAACAAAGAGGCCAATGCCGAAGTGCAGATTCTGGCCAACGGCTCTATTTTTGCCAAAGGAGAAGTGGTCTCAACAGGCGGCCACCTCGGTGTACGCATCACTGAAATCATCCCTGCTGCCGCCCGCATCAACAGTCTCTCCTGAACGCAAATGGTGGAAACCAGCCTGATCTCGATGGTTTTTCAGTCGCTGCTTGCTTTGGCCGCGGTACTGGGAATCTTTGCCCTGATGGTCTGGGCCATGCGCCGCGTTCAGCAGCAGACTGGCAGTGCAGGCAAAGCCCTTGATTTCAAGGTGATTCAGAGAATTCATATCGACAGCAAAAACAGCATTATTGAAGTCCGCCATCGTGGCTCCCACTACCTCCTCGGGCTGTCGCCGGGCGGCTTGACCCAGCTCCGGCCGGATCAGGCCCTGTCGGCTTCTGACACCACATCCTCCAGTCCAGACGAGTCGTTATGATCCATCGCTTACCGTTACTGCTGCTGGCCGGCCTGCTGCTGCCTAATCTGGCTCAGGCAGCCGACATTCCGACCCTGTCCATGAGTCTGGGCGACTCGGAAGACCCCAATGCATGGTTTACCGGCCTGAAAATCATCGCCATGATGACCATACTGACACTGGCACCGTCCATTCTGGTCATGATGACATCCTTTACCCGCATCCTGATTGTTTTCGCATTCCTGCGTCAGGCGCTGGGCACACAGCAATCGCCGCCAAACCAGATTCTGGTTGGCCTGTCACTGTTCCTCACCCTGTTTATCATGATGCCGGTATGGCAGAAAATTGACACCACTGCCCTGACACCCTATCTCAATGAGGAGATCAATCAGTCTATAGCCTTTGACAGAGGTGTCGCACCGCTGCGTGATTTTATGCTCAAGCAAACGCGCGAAGATGACCTGATCCTGTTTCTCAGCGCAGCCCGGCTGGAAAAACCGGCACTGGCTGAAGAGATGCCTCTGCATGTACTGATTCCGGCCTTTGTCATTTCGGAATTGCGTACGGCCTTTGAAATCGGCTTTCTGATCTATATTCCGTTTGTTATTCTTGATCTGGTTGTGGCCAGCGTGCTGATGAGTATGGGTATGATGATGTTGCCGCCGGTGATGATCTCATTGCCCTTGAAAATCATTCTGTTTGTACTGGTGGATGGCTGGCATTTGATCACCGCCAACCTGCTTGCCAGCTTCAAATTATAAAACTTCTCCACTTCCCCCCCGTTACTGTCAACAAAGGCTGAAAAGCCCAACCAACTTGGCACCTGCCTTGCTGAACAGCCTGCATGGGGCCAGACGCAGTTATTCAGATCGGAACGGAAGCTATCAAGATGGTATTGATGATCTCTTTGCCCATGCTGGTTGTGGCGCTCGTGGTCGGTATCGCCATCTCACTGTTTCAGGCCGTGACACAGATTCAGGAAATGACTCTCACCTTCGTGCCGAAAATCATTGCCGTCTTCGGAGCCATGATCCTCGCAGCCCCCTGGATGACGGAGAAAATGGTCTCCTTCACCCGCGACCTGTTCTCGATGATTCCGACCCTGACCCAGTAACAGGCAACCATGTTATTCCCCTGGCCGGATATTGAGCATATTACTGTCGCCTTACTGGTTTTCATACGCGTCGGTGCGATGCTGATTCTGTTGCCGGTGCTGGGCCACCAGCTCGTCCCCGCGCAGGTCAAAGCCGGCCTGATTGTGTTGCTCACCCTGCTGATCTACCCGCTGGTGCAGGACAGGGTCACGCTGATTCCGCTCGAACCGTTTGCCTTTGCCGCCATCGTCATTCAGGAGATACTCATAGCCGGAGCCATCGCCCTGTTTGCCCAGCTCACTTTTGCTGCCGCTCAGTTCGCCGGTCAGCTTATGAGCTTCCAGATGGGCATGACTGTTGCCAACGTCTTTGACCCCATCACGCGCAGTCAACAATCTGTTATTTCCCAGTTGGCCCTGACACTGGCCATGCTGCTGTGGGTTTCTGCCGGTGCTCACCACATCTTCATCCGTGCCATGATTGATTCATTCACACTGTTTCCCATTGACCAGCCCTGGTCGTTCCCCGGTCTGCTGACGCTCACGGATGCTGCAGCCAACATGTTTGTGCTGGCATTGAAAATTGCCGCCCCGATCATGCTGCTGCTCACCTTTATCTATATCGCCCTTGGCCTGGTTTCACGCGCCGTGCCGCAGATTCAGGTGTTCTTTGTCAGCTTCCCGCTCACCGTCGGGCTAGGCCTGCTCACCTTCGGCCTTGGCATGCCGGCATTTATCTATCTGATCAGTGATGCTTTCACCGACCTCTCCATTCAGGTGCCGCTGTTTATGCGTCACCTCAGTGGCATTTAGAGTTACCCCGTGTCCGACGAACAGGACAAGAGCCAACAAACCGAAGAGGCATCGGACAAACGTCTTGAAGATGCCCGCAAGAAAGGTCAGGTACCCAGCAGCAAGGAGCCTTCAACCGCCATCACCTTTATGGTGTTAAGCCTGATCGTGGTTACCGGACTCGGCGGCTGGATCGGTGAAACAATGATGGCCATGCTGGAATTTCACCTGTCGGGCAAATCGAAACTGGAAGCGACCGGTGAAGGGGTACAGGCGCTGCTGATCAGCGCCGGCGCCGATATCGGCATGGTACTGCTGCCGATTGCCATGCCCATTGTGCTGCTCGGTGTGTTTGTCACCTTTATGGTCAGCGGCCCTGTTTTCACCTTTGAAACGCTTAAACCCAAGCTTGAAAAAATCAGCCCGATGAAAGGTTTTAAGCGCCTGTTCTCGACCAAGTCGCTGGCTGAGTTCATCAAATCCATACTGAAAATGATCGTCATCGGCGGTGCCTGTGCCATTGTGGTTGCCGATCTGTTTGACGCCATCATGCGCTCGGCCCTGCGTGACCCTCAGGATATTGCAGCCCTGATCGTCATCGGAGGTATTCAGATTGTGACACTGGCCGCAATCATTTTCACTTTCATTGCCTTGGCCGATGTCATCTACCAGCGCTGGGAACATATGAAATCCATGCGCATGTCCAAGAAGGAGCAGCGTGATGAACATAAAGAGATGGAGGGTGACCCGCAACTGAAGGCCAAAATACGTCAACTTCAGATGCAGCAGGCACAGAACCGCATGATGTCCGATGTGCCGAAAGCCGATGTGGTCATCACCAACCCGACCCATATCTCGGTTGCGCTGGCCTATAAACCCGGTGATCTGAACGCACCGCGCGTTATGGCCATGGGCAAAGGGCATATCGCCGCAAAAATTCGTGAAATCGCAAAAGAAAATGGCATTCCCATGCGTGAAAACAAACCTTTGGCAAGATCCTTGTTTAAGCAGGTCAAGGTTGGTGACGAAATACCGGAGGAGTTGTTCGAAGCCGTTGCCATTATTTTGGCTGAAATATTCAGATTAAAGCAGCACTAATCGTATTAAACAGGGGTTTTGGCCCCATCAGACTCACCCGGTTCATGTGTCAAAATATTGAACTGAAAAAAAAATAAAACGTCGCTTTCCGGCATAAAACCCCGAAAGAGCGGTCAAAAAAAGGAGCGACTCATACATGCAGCAGGCAGCCGTGATGACATTGCAGCGCATAGGCAGACAACCGGATGTCATGCTTGCGGTCGGCGTGCTCTGCATTCTGATGGTGATGATCGTGCCACTGCCAACCTGGCTGATGGACGTGTTGCTTGCGGCCAATATCACCATCGGTATTCTGATACTGCTGACCTCCATCTACGTCCTCAAACCGCTTGAATTTTCAGTATTCCCGTCCCTGTTGCTGCTCACCACCCTGTTCAGGTTATCACTCAACGTTGCCACAACACGTCTGATTCTGCTGCATGGACAGGAGGGGCCGTCAGCTGCAGGTGGCGTTATTCAGGGCTTCGGCGAGTTTGTCGTCGGCGGCAATACGGTCGTCGGACTGATCATTTTCATCATTCTCGTGCTAATCAACTTTGTCGTGATCACCAAAGGTTCCACCCGTATTGCCGAAGTGGCAGCCCGCTTCACCCTTGATGCCATGCCGGGCAAACAGATGGCGATTGACGCCGATATGAATGCGGGACTGATCAACGAAGCTGAAGCACGCAAACGGCGCGAGAATGTCGCCCGTGAAGCAGAATTTTACGGTGCCATGGACGGTGCATCAAAATTTGTGCGCGGTGATGCGGTTGCCGGCCTGATTATCACAGTGATCAACCTGATTGCCGGACTGTTCATCGGTGTCATGCAGCATGGCATGTCCGCTTCCGATGCCATGTCGGTATTCAGTCTTTTGACGGTCGGTGATGGTCTGGTGTCACAAATTCCTGCGCTGGTGATCTCCATCGCAGCAGGCATCATTATTACCCGCGCCAGCAGTAACATCGCCCTGCCGCTGGAACTGAAAGAGCAGTTCACCAAACATCCGAAAGTCCACTTTGTTGCATCAGGCGCAGTGCTCCTGATGAGTCTGGTTCCAGGCCTGCCATTTCTCCCCTTCCTGGTGATCGCGCTCGGTCTGGCTGCCAGCGGCTACTACCTGCAGCTCGGTGATCGGCAGGGCTCGCTGGTTACCGAAGCCGAGGATGTCACACCACAGGCTACAACTTCACCCGAAGATTCACTCGATGACCTGCTCGTAGAAGACCCGATCCGTCTCGAGATTGGTTACGGTCTGATTGATATGGTGGAGAACAGTCGCGAAGGCAATCTGCTTGACCGCATGAAAAAAGTGCGCCGTCAGATTACCCAGGAGATCGGCTTTGTACTGCCGCCGGTGCATATCAAGGACAACCTGCAATTGGGCGTCTCCGATTATCAGATTCTGATTCGCGGTGCCGTCGTCGGCAAAGGTGAGATTCGCCCGCGTAACCTGCTGGCACTGGAGAGTCAGATGACGGGACCGGCCATTGAAGGTATTCCGACCCAGGAACCTGCATTCGGTTTGCCGGCCCTCTGGATTACCGAAGACAAACGCCAGCAGGCGGAGCTCTCCGGTTACACGGTAGTTGAACCGTCAACGGTGATTATCACCCATCTGACAGAACTGCTGCGCTCACAGGCATCTGAAATGCTCGATCGCACACAGGTGCATGAGTTGCTGGATAAGTTCTCCCAGCGTCATCCGAAGGTGGTCGATGAGATCATCCCATCCCAGGTATCCGTCGGCACGTTGCAGAATGTGTTGCAGCGCCTGCTGGCTGAATGGGTGCCAATCCGCGATCTGATGCTGATTCTGGAAGCGCTCTCCGATCATGCCGGTGAACATCTGAGCATGGATGACATGGTGGAGCGCGTACGTGCACGGCTCGGACGCACCATTACCCAGCGTTATCTGAACCAGCAGGGTGAACTCTCCGTATTTATGCTTGATGGCGAACTCGAGCAGCGTATGACAGAACGCGTGATGCAACAACCCGGCTGGGGACTGCCGCTGGAGATGGCCGAATGGCAGCGTTTTATGGCGAGGTTGAATGAAATCTCCTCACAGTATGATGTCGATATGCCGGTGCTGCTGACCACGCCGCAATTGCGCGGCCCGCTGTCTCGCGCCCTGCGCAAAATCATGACCCGTATTGTTGTACTGTCCATTAGCGAAATGCCGCCGCAAACCAATGTGCAGGCGCTGGCGCGTGTGAGCCTCTACTGATGCGTATTAAAGTCTTTACTGCCCCTCACCTGCATGAAGCGCTGGCCAAAGTCCGACAGGATATGGGGCCGGAAGCACTGATTCTGGATCGCCAGCAGATCAAGGATGCCGGCGGTATCGGCGTTTGGCATGTGCATGCAGCTCTGGACAACAACAGCATTCAGGTCGCGCCGAAGGTTTCCAAACCGGCCACAAAACAGCTTAATCCCGTCGTGCATGGCAAGCGTGACAACAACGCTTCAACGGATGCCACGATCCAGCGACTTGAGCGCCTTGTTGTAGGACTGAGCAATAAAGAGTCAGCCAGCCTGCGCAGCGCGCTTGCTTCCCGACGCGACCAGGAGTCGTTTGATCATCTGGTACGCCTGGGCGTGTCCGCCTCCTATGCCTTTGATCTGGCCGATGATTTTTCCGATCGCAAGCCGATTGGCACCAAAACACTGCAGTGGAGCAAACGCATCAATCCGGAAACCGGTCGCCATGTCATCCTCTTCTCCGGACCCTCCGGCTGCGGCAAAACCACGCTGATTGCCAAGCTTGCCGCCCACTACAGCCTGAAAGGCATCCGGGTTGCCGTACTCTCTACCGATACCGAACGCATGGGTGGTCTGGATGCATTGAAAGCTTACACCAGCACACTCGGCATTCCGTTTTTCCCTCTGAAAAAAGCATCGGAAACAGAAAAAATCATCCGCGAGACACAAACGGCACAACTCCTGCTAATAGACAGTGAAGGCTGGAGCCCGCGTCGTGATACATGCCTGAAGCGTCAGGCTCAATTGTGGGATGAAATGGACTGCACACGCAGAATCATGGTGATACCGGCCAATATGGATGAGGAGGATGCTATGCAACAGTTAAGCCATCATAAGGCATCTGACATGACCGACATCGCATTTTCCAAGCTGGATGAAACGCAAAAACCGGGGAAAATCGTCAACTGGTCAATCGCTTCAAAGCTGCCTATGAGCTACTGCAGCTTTGGCCCGGAAGTGCCTGATCAGATGGGCTGGTTGACCGCCCAGACACTCACCACGTTACTAGGCAAACACAGCAGGGAGTCGGCCATATGAACGACACCACACCACGCGTCATCTCCGTCAGCAGCGGCAAGGGTGGCGTCGGTAAAACATTTGTTTCGGTACACCTGGCAGCTCAGGCCGCCCGCATGGGAAAGAAAGTACTGCTTATTGACGCCGACCTGGGACTTGCCAATGTCGATGTCATGCTCGGCCTGCATACCGGCGGCTCGATTCGCAACCTGCTGGCTGATGATGCAGCCCTTGAAGACCTGATTGTTCACTGTGACCGGGGTTTTGACGTTCTGCCCGGCGGCAGCGGCATTTATGAGCTGACCAACCTCAATGTAGCTGAGCAGCAGACCATCCTCGATACGCTGCGTGAGGCGGGTAAAGATTATGATCTGATTCTGATCGATACCGCCGCCGGCATTGGCGATAATGTCCTCTACTTTGCTTCGGCTGCTGAAACTGCAGTGGTTGTACTCACCCCCGACCCGACCTCACTGACTGATGCCTATGCGTTGATCAAGGTGCTGTCACAGCAGCGTGATGTACATCGTTTTATGGTCATCATCAATCAGACTGATGAAATTGACGGTCACATCACCTTTAAACGCCTGCTTTCGGTCGCCGACCGCTATCTGGATGTCTACCTCGATTATATCGGCCACATTCCGCAGCACCCGTCCGTACGTCAGGCTATTCAGCAGCAACGACTGCTCACCGACTCCGACAGTGCTGTCGGGCCGCACCTGAACAGGCTGT
>Ga0210044_10011156_pt1 | contig 10524 bp, 12 predicted proteins | sample CryGey13umfilter_2_FD_183959 | JGI IMG/M metagenome (GOLD analysis project Ga0210044, IMG submission 183959) | Groundwater microbial communities from aquifer in Utah, USA - Crystal Geyser 4/9/14 3 um filter (SPAdes) (version 2) | ecosystem: Environmental > Aquatic > Deep subsurface >...
ATCTCGGCATTGGCGATCTGATAAGAGTAAATCGTGTTATCCGTTGAGATGTCACGAGCCCGGATAAAGCCCTTCAGGCTGATGGTATTTTTTTCACCGTTGACTTCCAGGACGCGTTTGCCTTCCAGCCGCAGCATGCCATTCGGTGTCTCCTCCACGATGGTGGCGGTAACCGTGCCGGATAGTTTTTCACGCTGTTCCGTGTCGCTCTGGCCGTCAAAGGAATTTGAAATATTATTCGAAGCGCCAAAAAGCGGTAAAAATGTCGAAAGATTACTGTTTACTGAACCGTCTACCGACATACCGCTGTTGGTGGAATTGGTTGCTTTGCTGGATTTTGTAGCCAGTGCAGATTCTGCTATCAGGATCGTGACGACATCCCCAACCTGAAATCCCTTGATGTCCTGGTACAATGAGTTGTAAGCACCTGAAAAGCGTTGCGCCATAACCTGGTTTCCCAAAATATGCATCAGGATCATCACCATAAGCAGTGTGGCGAATTGAGTATGTTTCTTCATTTATTGAACCTCGATGACGACAGTGTTTGGGTCCTGAACGGTGCCCACGAGGTAGACCCGTGTTGTCGTGCAGTAGACCCGAATTTTATCCCCCACAGCGCCGGATTCGGTTGTAATCCCATCAGCGCTGATCACCAAATCTCCGGTACGCACCGAAACTTTCACTTTGTCGCCCTTCATGACATCCGGCGGATCCATCAACATATCCCGGGTGAGAACGCGACCGGATGGAATCACCTGACAGGTGACTTTCCCCTTCAGATCGTTTTTGGACCGGATGATCTGGCGAAAATCGTGTGTGATTCTCGTGGGTTGGGAAACACAGGGAATTTCTTTGGTTGAAACAAAGCGACTGACGATACCCGTTGTGACAAAGGCATTGACCGTGACTGAAAGATCAACCGTCACCGGATATTCATCGTGAACCAATGCGCCCTGACGCGCAACCAGCCAGTAAGTCTGATTCCCAACATCGGTTGACTGGGATCTGTTCTCCACGATCCATTCACGATTTTTCCAACCATTGTCCTGAATATTCGGCCATTGCCGTACCCGGAGTTGAATATCCCGCTCCTGAAGATTAAAACTCTTGGCAGCATATTGAACGAGCTTGCGCCCCAGCACCTCGCGCATGAGATCGGTGGTGGGTGCTGCCGCAGCCATTATCGGCATCACCAGTGCGGCTATCGCCACCCAATTCACCCGTCTGTTTGCTGCTGAGGTATTCATGCTTATCTAAAGGTCTATTTATTACCGCTTGATGTTATTCGTGATGGATAGCAGTTCATCCGCCGTGGTGACTGCTTTTGAGTTGATCTCATAGGCACGCTGGGAGACGATGAGGTTGATCATTTCCTGAACCACATCCACATTGGATTTCTCGAGATAACCTTGCACCACAGCGCCGAAGCTATCTTCGCCGGGAATACCAAAATTGGGACGGCCGGAGGCTTGTGTCTCCACATAAAGATTGCCACCTTCCGCCCGCAATCCGGCTGGATTCATAAAGGATGCGAGTTCGAGTTGACCCACCTCCTCGGGTTCAGGCTGGTTCGGGAAGAGGACTGAGATTACACCATTTTCCGAGACATTCACACTGACAGCTCCGAGTGGAATATCCAGTTGCGGATAAACCCGTAAACCCGAGCCGGTAACCAATTCGCCATCAGCGTTCACACGAAAAGAGCCGTCACGAGTGTAGGCGATGGTCCCGTCAGTTTGCTGCACCTGGAAAAATCCATTACCATTAATGGCCAGATCCAGACTATTGCCCGTTTCCTCCACATTACCCTGGGTGAATGATCTGAATGTTGCGATGGGACGATTACCCATACCCACCTGGATTTCTCCAGGTTTTTTCATTTCCCGGGCTGCATCATCATTCCCTGATTTGATGGTATCGTAGAGCAGATCCTGGAATTCGACGGCGCTCTTTTTAAATCCGGTTGTGTTAACATTCGCCAGGTTATTGGCCACCACATCCACATTCATTTGTTGTGCGGACATGCCCAGGGCTGCTGTACGTAAGGCGCGAATCATATGACTATACCTCCTGCATTATCATCGGTAACGACTAATGTCGCTTGCTGCTTTTCCAAGGACATTATCAATGGCACTCATGGCGCGCTGAGAACTTTCGAACTGACGCTGAAGCTCAATCAAATGAACCATTTCTACCACGGGATTGACATTTGACCCTTCCAGTTGCCCTTGTAACACGGTACTCTCAGGAGCCTCAGAAAGCGCGTAACTCCGGGGAGCCTTGAATAGGTTTTCTCCGATTTTGCTGAGTATCGACGAATCCTCAATCTGGGCGATCTTGATCTGGTCGATGAAACGCTCACCGACAAAAATTTCGCCGGATTCATTGATCGAAATATCGCCCTCAGAGAATTCGTCCAGGGGAACATCAATCCGGCCACCCAGTCCCGCCAAAGGATGATTGGAGCTGGTCACTAAATAGCCGTCAATGGAGACGGTGAAGTGGCCATCTCGTGTGAGGGCATCACCCTTATCCGTTTCCACCACAAAAAAGCCCCGTCCGCGAATGGCCAGATCCAGTGGATTGCTGGTCTGCTTTAAGGGACCTTGCTCGAAATTCGTGCGGACATTGACACCCGGACCTTCAGAATTTTGACTCAGAATATCGAAAAACGCCACTTCCCTTTTGAATCCATTGGTACTGACATTCGCCAGGTTGTTGGCCACGATATCATTTTTGTGAATCTGGGCTGTCATGATTTTTTGCAGCATATCCAGACTAGTATTCATATCAAATTTCCTTTTGCGTGAGCCTCCTTTCGCAATTCCGGTGCCAAGGCTGACCCTGGGTTTTTCAATGTCAGGAACCTACCTCGTATTACACATCTATTTTCTATTATAACAGTATGTTACAGCCTGTTTTTTACAGTCGGTTTTAAAGCATTGGGAATGAGTTATTGATTCGGAATCGGTTGAAAAGCGGAAGGAATTCCCGGTGCGTGTGGAATAATTTTCCGGCACCGCGGGTCGTATAAATGGTCTGTTTTAAGTCGGTAAGTGAGCTTTATTCAGAGAGACGAATCATGCGCACGCTGTCACAATAATCACCACTCATGGAGGACTCAATCTCTTTCAATCGGTGGGTGATCGATTCAATTCGGTGCGCCTGATTCAGGATTGTTTCCAGATAATTTCTAACTTCCACATCATCCGGCGCGAGTTTCTCCAGCCTCATTTGCAACAACTCCGCGTGACCGATAATCGCGGTGAGGGGATTGTTGATTTCATGATTCACCGTGACGGTTATCTCACCAATCGCCACCATGCGCTCTGATTCCACCAATTGAGCTTGTGCGGCTTTCAGTTTTTCCAGACTCTCCTGTAATTCCTGATTTCGAATGTGGATTTTTTTTCGCAGGAAAAGCTGTTCGGCAGCGACAGAAAATTGGTCAGCGATGAGGCTGTAGCCGGCAATATCATCCTCCTGGTAAACCCCTTCCAGTGAATGCCCCAGGTTCATCACACCCAGCAAACGATTGCCGGACCATAAGGGCAATGAAACGAAGGAATTGAATAGATTTGACTGACCCGGCCGGGATTTTTTCAATGATGTCAGAATGACCGGTTCCTTCTGGTTGGCAACCCACCCTGACAAACCAGGACCATTTCCAAAAGAGACCTCACGAATAAGATCCACAACGGTATCACCCACCTGATACTTGTGTTCAAGCTTGCCGGTGTCCGGATCTTTCAGAAAAAGTGTCGCACATTCGAAGGGAACCGCCGTAAGCAACAGATCAAATAAGGCTGCAAACAGTTGATCGTCGGACTCCCAGCTTTTCTGCAAAATCGCAGCAAGCGTAATGAGTGGGTTTTTGTTCTGATCTACCATGACCTGACCCCCGGCTCGCATTATAGTCCTACTATTATTATTGTTGTTGCGGTTGATGATGATGAATCATTCCAATCAGGTTCGCCAATTGTTTCCGCTCGTCGTAATGCCCGGTAGGTAGTCGCAGCGTGAATTGCGTACCAGCTCCGGGTTGACTTTTCACGAAAATATCGCCCCCCAGAGAGTCAATGATATTTTTGCAAATGGATAAGCCCATGCCGGTGTTACGACCGTTTTTCCGGGTGGAAAAAAATGGATCAAATATTTTGCGGACGACCTCGTGTGGCATGCCCATGGCGTTGTCGCTAATGTGTATTTCCACCCATTCGCCCCCTTTGGGCACCAGTGAAATACGAACTATTTTTCTTTCGTCCCGATCCTCATATCCGTCGCTGCTATCCCGTTCGTCAAATGCGTCCCGGGCATTTGCCAGAAGGTTGACCAACACCTGTTCGATATAAAGGGGGTTTGCGAGGATATACGGCAAATTTGGATCTTTCTCTGCCTGAATGATAATATTCCGTCGCTCGAAATCTGCCCGAACGAGATTAACGGCATTTTCTACCATGGAATTAACATTCACCGCCGACAAGATATTTTCTTCCGTCTGATGCGAAAATTTACGCATGGAATCAATGGTGGCGGCCATCCGGTCGATGAGCTGAAATCCATCCCGGACGATCTGTCTATTTTTCTCAGGTTCACCCGGCGTCTCCATCTGCTTCAAAAGCATCTCCAGTTTGAGTCGCAAAATGCTCAATGGTTGGCTGATTTCGTGAACCAGTCCAACCGATAACTCACCGAGCGCCTGGAGCCGATCACGGGAAATGGTTGACACCTGGTGCTGGCGTAATTCCTTTTCCAGCCTTTTCTGATGCGTGATGTCCTTGGCAGTGATGATGATATATTGCACACGATTCTGGCGATCCTGGACCAGGTTAAAACTGAGATAGACCGGTGTTATGGTATCGCCGGTTTTGAAACCAGCTTCGATATTATCCAAAATTCCATTGTTAATGTACTGCAGCACCCCTGATGGTTTATTCGCCGAAGACATGGTATCGCTGGCCCATTCACAGGGGCAATCGGTGATAAATTCGTCAATACAATGCCCCAGCAGTGAATCCAGCTTTGTATCCAATAATCCCAGTGCGCTGCGGTTGGCATATTCGATGCGCCCGGAGGTCCCCGCGATTAAAATGACATCCTGGACACTTTCCAGAATTGCGACAGTTGTGGAATAATCTCTCAAAACCCTGGCATCGCCAACGCCTGACAGGGGAACCGTATCTCGTCTCATTGTTTCCACTTTTTCCATTTCGATTATCTCCCGGGCTGTGTCTTCCGTCTCAGGTGGGTTGGCTAATGGATACCAATTGACTTTACTGCTTCACAGGGGTCTCAATGATTTTGAAAATGGGCACAGGATCAATTTCCTGAACCAGAACCGATACCTCTTTCCGATTTTCCAGGCTCAAATTCGAATAGGCGACCATGTTGTAACCATAGATCCGCAGAATGCATTTGGTGGGTGTCAGACGACGGACGATTCGGCCGGAAATCACCATTCCCTTGCTGAGTCGGTTGAACAATTGATCCAGCGGTCCCTTGATGATAAACCGTAGCGCGCCACCTGTTTCGGTGCGGGCTTGTTCGTTTTGATGATTCATTGCTTACTTCTTCTTTGCTTCATCCAGACCATAATCCGCGCCTCATCATAGGTTACCCCATGCTGTTTCATCAACTTGCGAATTTCCGTATCCGCTGCACTTCTTTCCGGCGGGTTTGTTTTCTCCGATGGACTGGTTGTTACGGGTTTTATGATCTCTTCATTTTCGGATTTCGAAAAGTTTTCAACGACGGATTCTTCCGATTCAGTAGGTTCCGGATTTTCACCTTCACCTTCCACCGCCATTTGGGCTTTGCGTCTCCTCAGACTTCGCACTACCAGCATTGCCGTTACCAGCACCACGCCCAAAATGATGAACACCGCTGCCGCAAATAAAGCCATCACCAACATGGGTCGGTCACTCTGAAATCCGAAAAATGACCGGGTCACCGGTGGTGGTGGTTTTACTTTAGAAATGTCATCCCGGGCAGGCACGATGGGTGGACTCGCCGTTTTCGTAGCGGTTTGAACCGGGGCTTCGACACGCTTATCAAGGATGTCAATGTAGATTTGCTTTTCCTGGTAGTTGTAAGATGGTTTGATTTCAGAAAATGGTGTGGTTTGGACGACCAATTGGAGGGTTAACGAGTCCGGGAAAATCGCTTTGAATTTCAATGGACGGTTACCACTAAAGTACTGGCTGAATTTCCCCAGCAACCGACTGGTATCGTAAGGCGCTATGGTAACTTTAAACTGACGCGAGCCGGAATCAACATCACAGGTGACGATCGGTGGTGCATAATTTTTCCCGCTACCCGGGACGATCAGGCGACGACTCCCCCCGGAAAATTCTTCCGAGGTGATTCCCGGTCCATCGTATATGGTTTTAACACCACTGCTGTCAAACACTGTCAAACTGCTATCAACGGCAGCCATTGTGCCAACCTGAGCCCGGGTCACACCGGGGGAAAAAAAGCTCACCAGGGTGATCAGGGCGGTCACCATCAATCGCAGATGTATCACCAGGCTGAGTGCTCGGGTATCACGCTGTGATGTCAATGTGCTGTCCTTTTTTCCGCTTGGGCGCATTGCTGTTGTTTGCCTCATCGCCGGATGTGCTGATAATCTCACCGGCACTGGTCTGAAAGGCATCCTCCTTCAAACCACTTTCCCGATGCGGCTCCTCTTTCTGAATCATGTCGGCTGGCAGATGTGCGCTAAAGTTAGGCTGGTTTTCAGAATCCTCACCATTTTTGCCCTTCTTGCGCTTGTCCTGTTGTTGTTCCCGGGATGATTTTTCAATCGCCTGAATGGCAGGGAGAAAAGACAATGCGCTGCTGTTTCCAAAATCGGATGACATGTTGCCACTCCTTTATTTCTCACCTGGTGGGTGCCAGATTATCCTTCAAATCTCCCAATGTTTCCTTCAGGAGTTGGGAAATCCGTGATTCCGAAACGCCAAGCACGCGTCCAATATCAATCAGGGTCAATTCCTCATAATAGTACAAAGCCAAAATGAGGCGATTACGCTCGGGCAGGTTGGCAATCAGGTGCTGTAATTCTTCTTTTAAACCCATGGCAATAAATTCCTCTTCAGGTGAAAGCTGATTTTCATCAACGACAAGTTCTTTACGGACGACCATGTCCGCATCATCTCTGGATACTTCTTCATCCAGTGAAATGGACTGTTGCTGCCAGATAAGCATTCGGATTGAGTCATAATCCCGAGAATTGATACCCATTTTTTCCTGCACCTCTTCATGAGCAGGTTCCCGGCCCAGATTGGCGCGCAGGGCTTCTTCGGTATCCAATAATATCCTGACCTGTTTAGATTGGGATCGGGTCAGCATCCCTGCCTCGCGAACGGCATCAATGATCTCACCCTGGATTCTGCGATAGGCATAGGTTTTAAACGAGGTGTTCTGTGCCGGATCATACCGGTCGAGCGCCTCAAGCAAACCCAGAATACCGGAATGATACAGGTCATCCCGGTTCAGACTTGGAGAATCGGAAATGTGAATCCGGTTGATGATATGTCTGACCAGCGGTAAAAATGCACGAACAGCTTTGTCTTTGGTGGCCGCATTGGGTAAGATGTGATAAGCTCGCACCAGTGCTTCACCATCTAATTCCGGGAGGTCAATCGCCAAGGCTGCGATGGATCCGGATTCCATTGCAGATTCTGGCGCCTGTTTGGATTGTGCGTGTCGTTGCATCATGATGGTATCAATCCTTTACTTTTTCCCGTGTTGCCATCATTCCCACCTGGAAAAGCTGGCCGGCAATAAAAAATGCGAAAAGAACACCCACGAATACGATTCCTGACCGTATCAAACTGGTCCAGAGTGAAATCCCGCTCAGAAGACACATGAGCAGTGCGATCAAAGCAACCAATGTCGCGAAACGGTTCACTACCTTCATGATTCACCTCCTCCAACCTGAAAATCCCGATATTTGTAAACCCCTTCAAAGAGATTCGTACCTACGGGTTCTGTTCCGCTTGGCGTCTCCATGATCTTCCGTGTGATGAGTCGGATCGATTTGGCGGGTGGAGACAATGGATCCGCCAACAAAATGGGGCGCTGATTCCGCACCGACCAGGCCACCCGCTGATCCTGCACGATGGATCCGGTGTAGGTAATGGCGTGCGATAAAAACCGTTGCGTCATGAGATTCATTTTATGGTAAATCGTCTGCCCTTCGGATTCACTTTCCACCATATTCAAAACGAGCATGACCGTCGCATCGGCTCGATTCCGATTGATAATTTTGATCATGCCATAAGCGTCAGTCAGGGACGCCGGATCAGGTGTGGCAACGACAATGCATTTGTCAGCACTAAACACGAAGGACAGAACCTGATTTGAAATACCTGCGGCTGTATCCACCAAAACGATGTCGTAACTCTGCTGAAACTTGGTATATGAGGAGATGATGTCCCTGAAAATATTGTGTTTCGTTTCCAAAAGGTCCACCACCGCCGAAGCCGCCGGGAGAATGTCAAAATCGCCCGGACCATGCACGATAATTTCCTTCAAGGTCTTGTTACCCGTCAGGACGTCCGCGATGGTAAACTCTGTACGTATACCCAACAGGAGATCCACATTTCCCAGATGTATATCGGCATCAATGAGCAAGACCCGGTAACCCATTTTCGCCAACACGGTTGCCATATTCACGGAAAGGTTGGTCTTTCCAACACCCCCTTTACCGCTGGTAACCGCCCACACTTCCGGCCGTTGTGGCGCCGCAGCCTGAGCATTCGCGCGAACAGGTATTGGCATTTGACTCATGAAATATTCCATTGCCATCTTGGTGTTACTTCCGGTTCAAAGGGTGAAGGGGACATGAACAATCTGAGAAGGTCGTTATGAAACTTCGGTGTGAGTCCGTTTTTGATCATGCTACCCGGAAATTCACAGACGATGTCGAAGTGATTCATTAACGCAATACCTTTCACTCAGCGAACAGATTCAATTTCACAGGATCGGATTTACCGGTCACATCCTGACCCGCAGTTGCAAAAACCACGGGTAATTCCAACCCTTTGGAGAGGGAAATGACCTTCCCCGGGCGTTCGGTTTCATCGAATTTGGTGGCAATAATACCTGACGGACGCAGCTCAGAAAACCGACCACCACTCAGAAACATATCTTCCAAATCAGATCGCATATCAAAGACGATATACGTATTCGAGGGTTGCAGAATTGAAAACATGCGACTCAGATCTCTGATGTAATTCGGGAAGTTTGGACTGCGGCCGGCGGTATCTACCAGGATGACCTGTTTTTTATACCACCGTTGCATCAACTCCGGGAGGGCGGCGCGGTCTGATACGGTTTCCACAGCAACACCGGTGAGTCGGGAGAATGCTTCCAGTGCCTTCCCCGCACCAATGCCATACACATCCAATGACAAAATCCCCACCGATTCCGGCGGAACCATGGCGTCGTGCAATGCGATTTTCATGATCGTTGTGGTCTTCCCCACACCCGGTGAACCCACAAACGCGAGGATGCGTTGACCTTCACCACGCAACATTTCAGAGACCCGATCCCGGGGTGTGAAGGGATAAAAATCGCTCTGAATGGCTTGGCGAATGTCAATCTCCGAAGCTGACTTGTAATCCGGAAATCGCCCTTGAACTCGGGCGGTAAACTCCAGCGCGTCTTTCTTATCAACACCTCTGGTAATCAGTGTTTCGTAAGCACTGACATAGTTCCCCTGCAAACCCGGTTGAATCACCGTGGAAAGCAAATTGTACAGACCATCAATTTTCCGGCGGAGCTGTTTGATCTCGTGTTTGGGTTCCAACCCCGGTTGTAATTGTTGATCTTGTTGGTGGTGTTGATGCTGTTGTTCCACCGGATAGGCAGGCTCTTTCCGCAGATTGGCCTGTAAAATGGGTTGAAACGCCAATTTTTCCGGACTGACTTCCGGGACCTGGGCTCCTCCGGCTTCATTGACATGCCATTTGTAGGCATCCATTACCTTTTTCTGGATTGCCTCTTCCTTGATTTCGACACCAACGGTAATCCGGATGGTACAATCTTCATTATAATTCGGATCGTCCGGGCTGACGGCTTTGGATTCCATCAGGATAATGTCATCACCCAGCAGGGTCTTGGCGCGAGCCATGGCGTCATGCAGCGAACGACCGGTTATTTGCTCATATTTCACTGGGCATCTCCACCATTCCAACAGATTTCAGATTGGTATCCGGCGTGAGTTCCGAATAGGAAAGAATGAATAATCCGGGTAATACAGGAGCGATCAGCTTGCGGAAATGTCGCCGAATCTGGGGCGATACCAGGACAATGGGTTTGGTCCCGGCGCTGACGATCTGCTCGACTTTTTCCGCTAACGATTCAAACAGACGGTTCAACTGTTTGGGTGTTAAACCAAGATTCTTTAGCTGACCGGAATTCGTCTTCACGGAATCCGCCACGGCATCTTCCAGACGCGGATCCAGGGTTGCAACCATGATCTGCCCATTTCCGCTGAAATAGGCGGTTATGGTTTCA
>Ga0210044_10011157_pt1 | contig 10524 bp, 9 predicted proteins | sample CryGey13umfilter_2_FD_183959 | JGI IMG/M metagenome (GOLD analysis project Ga0210044, IMG submission 183959) | Groundwater microbial communities from aquifer in Utah, USA - Crystal Geyser 4/9/14 3 um filter (SPAdes) (version 2) | ecosystem: Environmental > Aquatic > Deep subsurface > Groundwater...
TGGGTTTGGATGAAGATCTTGCGCGGTTCCACATCATTGCCCATCAAAATGTCAAAAGTTTGGTCGGCTTCGGCCGTCTCTTCCACATTAACTTGTTTAAGCAGGCGTTTGGCCGGATCCATCGTCGTCTCCCACAATTCTTCGGCGTTCATTTCCCCCAGACCCTTGTATCGTTGGATGGAAATCTTCGCGACTTTTTTGGCTTTTACTTCCTCAACCTCGTCTTCATCGGGCGTTGGGGTTTCTTCATCGCTTTCTTCGTTCGCACTGGCAATCTCGCCGCCCAGATCTTTGATCACCCGCTCTTTCTCTATATCAGTGTAAGCGTAATGAATCTCTTTGCCTCGTTTGATTTTGTAAAGCGGCGGCTGGGCGATGTAGAGATGCCCCGCGTCAATCAGTTCGCGGTAATAGCGGAAGAAAAGGGTCAGGAGGAGAGTCCGAATGTGAGCGCCATCCACATCGGCATCGGAAGCGATAATAATTTTGCCATAGCGAAGTTTGGTGATGTCAAAAGTGTCGCCAATCGCCGCGCCGAGCGCGATGACCAAATTTTTGATTTGCTCCGAGGCGATCATCCGGTCTAACCGCGCCCGCTCGATATTTAAGATTTTGCCGCGCAAAGGTAAGATGGCTTGCGTCCGGCGGTCACGGCCGGTCTTGGCCGTACCGCCGGCCGAATCGCCCTCCACTACAAAGAGCTCCGATTCCGACGCGTCTTTAGTCTGACAATCGGCCAGCTTGCCGGGCAAGGTCATCCCCTCCAAAGCGCCTTTGCGCAAGACCGAGTCCTTGGCCGCCTTGGCGGCCTTGCGCGCCCGCACCGCGAGGAGCACCTTGTTAATAATCGCCTTGCCGTCGTCCGGATTCTCCTCCAAAAAGGAGGTGAAGGCGTCGCCGAAGGCTTGCTCCACCGCTGTCCGTGCCTCCACACTACCCAACTTGGCCTTGGTCTGGCCTTCAAATTGCGGGTCGCGCAGTTTAATCGAGATGACCGTCACCAATCCCTCGCGCACATCCTCGCCGGTAAAGTTATCATCCTTATCTTTAATTAAATTGGCCTTCTTGGCGTAGTCGTTTAAGGTGCGAGTCAGCGCCGTCCTAAAACCGGTGACATGCATCCCGCCCTCGGGCGTGATGGTGTTGTTGGTATAACTAATCTCTTTGGTATCAATATCATCTACATATTGGAGCGCCAGTTCCACCGCCACTTTTTTACCCTTGCTGTTGTCGGTCTCTACCTCCTTATCTACATAAAAAATATTTTTCTGCACCGGCTTGGCCCGCTGGTTATAAAACTTAATCAGCGAGAGTAAGCCACCCTCAAAGTAGAAGGTCTGACTCGGCACCGGCAAATTAAAATCACCGAGGAAGAAGGCTTGGTCAATATCAAGCTTGCCTTCGTAAACCCTCGCATCAATTACCCGGACCCGCAACTTCTTCACCAAATACGCCTGACCGCGGAGGTGGTTGACCACTCGGGGCCAATCATAAACCGTCTCGGAGAAAATCTCCGGGTCGGGCTTCCAGGCGATGATGGTGCCGGTCTCTTTGGAACTGCCGACCTTCTTCACATTCGCCTTCTTTTTACCGCGAGCATATTCTTGGAAGTGTTCCGCGCCATCGCGATGCACTCGCACTGTTAGCCACTCCGAGAGCGCGTTGACCACCGAGGCGCCCACGCCGTGGAGACCACCGGAGATTTTGTAGCCCTCACCTTCAAACTTGCCGCCGGCGTGAAGCACCGTCAGCACCGTCTCTAAGGTGGAGACTTTGGTCTTTTTGTGGATTTCCACCGGGATGCCGGTGCCATTATCAGCCACCCGGACAGCCCCGTCAGGTAAAAGGGCAACTTCAATTTCGTCGGCGTAACCGTTCATCGCCTCGTCGCGGGAGTTATCAAAAATCTCCACCAGAAGGTGGTGAAGGCCGTCTGGACCGGTCGAGCCGATGTACATGCCGGGGCGCTTGCGCACTGGTTCTAGCCCCTCCAACACTTGGATGTCATCGGCGCCGTATTTTCGGTTTTTAGCGTTATCTCTAGCCATAAAATAAACCAGCCCCAACGGGCATTAATATCTCCATTTTAGCATATTGGGATCAAAAAATAAAGCGCCTGGAACTGCTTTTGTGGTATAATTTTTGTGGTATAATCAAACTATGGATCAAGAGTCGCCAAATATCCCCCCCGAGGTTAAACCTAGGGAGATAGGGCCAGAACCGAAACCACATGTTGATTGGCGCTTTCTTATTGCTGTGCCGGTTGTTTTTATGGTTGTTATCTTCACCTTATTTTATTTAGGTTTTTTTATTTTTCCATCAGCCGATGAAGCTTGGGAGACAAACAATGATATAGAAAAAGAGAATCAGACTCCTTATTGGGCCAATCTTAGGGAATATAGAAGTAGCCTATCAACTACTTCTGCAACTTCTACTACTGCTGATCCTGACTGGATGTTGTACCGCAACGAAGAGTATGGTTTTGAAGTGGAGATACCAACTGATTGGGATATTATAAAGGAGTTTGAAACACTTACAAAGGTAGAGTTTGGTTCTATACCAGCGGGATCATTTAGAGTCTCATTTAGCCCGTCTCCTCATGATTTTTTTCTAGATGTTATTGCAACTTCAGACCAATTTGATGACCTGATTTTCGAAGAGAATGATCAAATTAAAACTGATGAAGATTATAGATCGGTAGAGATGATGAATATCTCTGGTTTACCAAGTAGAAAAACAACGTTTTGGCAGTCTTACCTTAAATATAATTATTACCAATACAAAATAATAACCGATCAATATATATTTTTTGTCCATGGACCAAACGAAGAAACAAAAGATGAAGAAAACATCTATAACCACATACTAAAATCTTTTAAAACATTTGATCCTCAATTTCGTCCCGATGAAGTTATTGCTTTAATCGCTGATATCACTAAACCGCGTAGTTACGTTAAGATACCGTTGTCTGATAATGTCGTGGTCTCTTCAACAGATAATCCTGATTGGTCTTTATACCGCAATAATAAAATCGGTCTGCAATTTGAATATCCGTCAGGCTGGGTTATTACAAACAAGGCTTTTGCTGATCAGATTTTCGAGAGTGATTTTCACTCTAAAACTGATACAAGATATAGTGGCTCGTCCATGTTCATCGATGCCATACCTAATTTAAATGAAGTTATTATATCAAAAATGAAGAACGACGATTTTAATAGTTTTAAGACAATTTTGGAGAATACAATCAATAACTCCAGATTAGATTTGGGAGTCAAAAAATTTAATCTTGATAATAAGAACATCCTGAAATATATCAGTGATTCTGGTATGGCTGATATAAAAAATAATAGATATGAGATCGAGAATGGTAATTATGTTATTTTTATTTCCCTTTCTTTCCGCGAAGCAGAAATGAACGATAGATTTGAACAATCTCTAAAACTATTTGACCCACAACCACTTCAGTGATATAATGAGATTAGCGGTTCTTTGCTAATTCAAAACCAATTTAATTCCGGCCAAGCCGGAAGGAAGGAGCGTGAATAATGAAGCAGTGGTTGTTTTGGTCGTGTTTGTTTGTGGTGATGTTCTTAGTGATTGGCTGTCCGCCTATTACTAGCAATGTCAAGAAAGTGGCCTTGGAATGGGATGTGCCGGTAGAGCCGGAGGGTGGTTATAACATCAAGGAAAACCCTTTTCTCGGACTGTACAACGGCAAATATCATGTTGGCGAAGATTGGAACAGTAATGGCGGAGGGAATACTGATTTTGACAAACCGGTTTTTGCTGTTGCTTATGGTATTGTTGTCACAATCAGAAACATCGATTATCCGGATTCTTGGGGTAAGGTAGTGCAAATCGAGCATCCTATGCCCGATGGGAGCAAGGTCTATACGGTCTATGCCCATCTCGAAGAAATTGATCAAGAGATTCTAAAGAAAGGCAAAGGGAAAGAATTGCATCCCAGTGATCCAGTTGGTACCATCGGCGATGCTAATGGTTATTACTCATCTTCTCATCTCCACTTTGAGGTCCGAGATAGCGAAAAACCATGGGATCCTAGTGATGAGTTAGGTCATGGCTATCTGGAGTATATCTACCCGTCTCAAGTCCAACATCTTCGTTCTCCCTCACTCTTCATCAAGCTGCGGCAGAAGATAGACCCGATTAGACTTAGCCGAGGCAATACCTATTTCACCACCGAGGTTATGACCGGCAATAGTCTTGTCTCGTTTGAGTACAACGGCCGATTCGCTGGCTGGTATCAAGCAGTGGAAGATGGTTGGGTAGAATTCCCGCAAATCAGTAACTCGGGCTGGCAAGCGGTTCCATTTATTTTCCATCCCGATTACGACTACCGAATCAAGGCCAAAAAATCTGGGATTACGATGTATCTCGGCCAGCCGGATTGGGATCACCCAGCGGTTAAACGCGATACAGCTTTAGCCGACTTCATCGCTCTAGGATTGTTCCCCGAGTCTTACATCACCGAGGTTTTCCCCGACACCCTTGATCTCCACGACCAACCCGCTGGAACTGAACCGGGCGAATGGCAATCGATTGAGGTCGCCACGGATTATGGCCAATTCAAGCTTTATCGCGGTTATGATCCAAATGTTCCACTCGGCCGAGTTTTGTTTTTTGAACCAAATTCCGGTCTTGGTTTAACGGCCAACTTCTGGGGCACCACCAATTATTAGCCGCTAGCCGCCAAATTGGTTTTGATTATCACCCCACCGAAGGTTTAACCTTCGGTGGGGTTTGTTTTTTAAAATTCTACTTTCCCACATCATACGCCATGGCGTATTATGTGGGGAGGTGGGGAAAAGGCGTTTGTTTGAATTTTGCGCTCAATCATGCTAGAGTAAATTTATGAAAACTATCGCCCAGTTTAAAATCTCAAAAGAAGATAACATCTACACTGCCGAGGGAGTGGATTTGGCCGTGGTCACCCAAGCGGAAAATCTTGATCAATTAGTGCAAAATATTGGGGAAGCAGTCTCTCTTCATCTGGATGGAGAAAACATCAAAGATTTTGACTTCGCTCAAAAACCTTCTATTTTGGTGAACTTTGAATTGCCCCAATATGCCTAAGTTGAAAATTTTAAGCTCTGACGAGATAATCAAAATTTTAAAGACTTTCAATTTCGAAATTGCCAATCAAAGAGGTAGTCATATCAAGTTTGCTAGATTTTCCGCTTCAGAAAAACAGGTCCTGACTATCCCCAATCATAAAACTTTGGCCAAAGGAACAGTCAAGGCAATTTTCAACCAGCTTAGCCACTTTGTCCCGAGAGAAGAATTAACTAAACATTTTTATAACTAAAGAAAGTAACTGACCACATAATACGCCATGGCGTATCTTTTGGAATAATCGGAAAGGATAAAAAAATCACAACCTGGACACAGTCGTGAATGGATTGCGACGATTGTGATGGTAATTCCCTATCTTTTACGACCGTTTGGAATAGGGACGGTTGGTAGATTTGGTAAATGGAGAAAGGAAAAAAGCGCCTGTGCAAGTCTGACTTGCACAAGCGCTTCATCTTTCTTTTTGGGTTTTTGAGGGTGTTTAGCTTTTGTGTTCAATGGTTATTTTGATTTTATTCTCAAGAAGATATAAGATAGGGAGATATGGAAAATATCTCGGCAATCAAGTCCTTTTTTCAGCTATTTGATCCAGTTATGGAATCCTTAATCAAGGGTGAGGATAGGCAAATATCCAAAGAAAAATTTGATGTTGCCAAAAAGCAGTTTATCGAAGAACATCCTGATTGGTTAAAAAAGAGACTAGATTTAATGCACCCAATGAGTCTACTGGGGGAATCTGTCAATGGGATACCATCGGCCGAGTTAGCTGAAATAATTAGAGAATATAATAAATTGAAAAGGTGAGAAGGAAAATAATTTCCTTCTCGCCCCACTTCATTTGCCGGTCATTTGCCGGCTTTATCGCCATGCCAACCTTCTTTGTGTTGGCCACCGCCTTCAGAAGTGGTTTTGGACCAGGTGTGTTCATGACTCGATGAGCCGCTTTCCCCATGATAATGATCTTGGCGATGAGTCTCGCCACGGCTGTTATCATCGGAGACATCGCTGAATTTGAAAAAATCAAACAGACCGCCCATTTGGGTCTTTACCTCCTTTCTAAAATAGGTTAATTAGTAGGACCATTCCTCTAGCTTCAGATTACCGAAAATAGACAATTTGTCAAACCTGACCAGATTTACGCCATAGCGTATTATGTGGTCAGGTGGAAAAATCACAATCTACGCACGGTCGTGAATGGATTGTGATAGTGGTGGTGTCACTTGGACACTGGATGTCCAAGTGAGGTAAAAATAAAACGGAAAAAGAAAAAAGCGCCGAGCGGTGTGAACCTGCTCGGCGCTTCATTTTTTGGGTTTGGCGAGGAGTTAATTTTTACAAATAACAATGATTTCAAGCATCGCCTTTTGAAATAAACTAGCGCTTACTGCTCGCCCTTTGTGGGGTGGCAATCCGGGATCATGAAAAGTAACTATCTTTTTTTTCTCATTATAATCAGTAATCACTACACTATGACCATTGTAGCCTCCTTTCTTATCTAAAGTGTTAGCATTAACCGCCACCAATAAAACACATCTATCAGAAAAATAATTCTTAATATGGGATAGTTTGGGATTAGTCTTGATTTGCTTGATTTTGTTGAATATCTGTTTAGCGATTTGTCTTTCATATTTTAAATCACTCATCTCTTGCTGTCTTGTAAAAACTTCTTTAGACCAGAAGTTCTTTAAATAATTTTCACCTTTTTGGGCAAATTTTTCGTAACTGAACGGTGAAATGTAACTCACCTTAAAACCCTGCTTAGCTAAGCAAAGCATGGTCTTGCCATTCCATGTCCATTTTCCCATCTTATGCCCAGTGATTTTATCTAATCGTTTATAACTATATTGGCGATTAGGAAAAAAGTAAGCCAAGACCATCCTCAAACCAGCCTGAAAACAATGGACATCATCAACGGTATTTTTATAAAAAGGAATTTTTATCATATTTAAATCTTAGAATAAAAGCGGCCACAAATCTACTGTGGCCGCCTAAAATTCGGGGAAGACTACTTTGGGCTTATTTACTTACCGCGGGTGCCGGTACCGCCCCCGCTTGAGCCGCCCTTGCCGCCACTTTGGCCGCCGGAACCACCCCGACCACCACCGTGACCACCAGAGGAACCGCCGCCAGTGCCACCGCCCGATGATGGATGTCCTCCACCCTTACCACCCTTACCTTTGCTCATTTGAGCCTCCTTGGGGAAATGTCCCCAGTTAAGATTAAGGTCGTTAATGACCCAGCTGAACAATAGACTACAAAAATTAAGGAGGTCTGTCAAATCTAACCAGATTTACGCTATGGCGTGTTATGTGGTCAGTTTAGAAAAACTGGAAAAGATTTATTCTTCCAAATTGATGTCATGGCGTATTTTTTGGAATAATCGGAAAGGATAAAAAAATATCAAACACTTCGGTGTTTGATAAAAATAAAGACAAAAAAACCGTTTGATATGAGTGTATCAAACGGTTTAATCTTCCTCTCCGGAAGGGAGAGTTTATCCCCGAAGAGGAAGAGTGGGGACATAATTAGTGATCGCGGCCGCGATCACTCGGGGATCCGTCTCCCGCGGGAAGGTTTCTTCCCAGATCTTGACCGGCGGTTCATCTGCTGTTTTGATCACCACTTCCCAGCGTTCCAGGAATGGGTACAAAATCACCCAATTGTATCCATAACGCTGATCGGCGGCGTCAAAAATCGGCCGATATTCCGGAGGGTTTTCACTGTCTCTAACTATTTTTGTAGGAGAAGGAAGATAGGCGTGAACATAAATTGTTTTTAATCCTTCTCCTTTAAAGTTTTGCGGGATCGGAAAATCCCATGGTCCTGCAGTTACTGGTCGTGCCACCACCGCCTCCACTTTGCCGAGATCGGCGATTCGGCTCGCAAAGGCCGAACCAATTTGGGGGTAGACGACGATAATCGTCGCCATCATCATTATCGCCAAGCAAACTTCCAACGCGTTCCATCTGGCATTCGTCGTCTTAAACAACTTAAACATCAATCCTCCTCTCTCCCCGTGGGAGTTTTTGACCGTCAATGAACAATCACCAAACAATCCCCTGAACTCAAAAGATAAGAACCTCTGATTAAAGTATACATAAAAGGGTTAATTTGTCAATTACCAGATTTTAGACTGTGGATAACCCCGTAAAATCTTCGATCACGGGGTTGACTGGTTATTCCCCGGCCGGCGGTTCGCTTGGTTCTTCTGCCCCGACGCTTTCGGCCGTCAAATTCCTGCAACACCAAGTGTTGCAGCCGGTACCAGATTTACGCTATGGCGTGTTATGTGGTCAGTTTAGAAAAACTGGAAAGGACTTATTGTTCCAAAATTTATGTCATGGCGTATTTTTTGGAATAATCGGAAAGGCGAAAAAAATATCAAACACTCGGTGTTTGATAAAAATAAAGACAAAAAAACCGTCTGACATAACGCGTATCAGACGGTTTAATCTTCCTCCAGAGGGAGAGTTTATCCCTGAAGAGGAAGAGCGGGGATATGATTGGTGATCGCGGCCGCGATCTCTCGGGGATCCGTCTCCCGCGGGAAAGTCTCTTCCCAAATCTTGACTGGCGGTTCATCCGAAGATTTGATCACCACTTCCCACCGATTATGGAATGAGTGCAAAAACACCCAATTATACCCATAACGTTGGTCGGCAGCGTCAAAAATCGGTCGAAATTCCTGCGGGTTTTCTTCATCGCCAAATACTTTAAACGAAGAAGGAAGATGAGCGTGGGTATAAAGCGTCTTTGATTCCCCTTGTCCAAACAATCCAGCTTGATAAAGCGATGGCGCCGGTGTCGCCTCCACTTTGCCGAGATCGGCGATTCGACTCGCAAAGGCCGAACCAATTTGGGGGTAGACGACGATAATCGTCGCCATCATCATTATCGCCAAGCAAACTTCCAACGCGTTCCATCTGGCATTCGTCGTCTTAAACAACTTAAACATCAATCCTCCTCTCTCCCCGTGGGAGTTTTTGACCGTCAATGAACAATCACCAAACAATCCCCTGAACTCAAAAAATAAGAACCTCTGATGGCAGTATACACAAAAGGGTTAATTTGTCAATTACCAGATTTTAGACTGTGGATAAGTGTTATTCCCCACTCCCGCTATCGGCCGACGGTTCTGGGATCGGTTCAGGGGTTGGTCCGGGGATCGGTTCAGGAGCCGGTTCGGGCTCGGGCTCGTTATCACCAGAGGAATCACCTTCGGGTTCAGATTCTAAAGGAGACACCTCTGGTGACGCCGGTTCACTATCTGGTTCCTCCACTGGCGGTTCTTCCGGTTCATCCTCTACTAGCGGAGTGGTGGTGGCAGTAGCGTCGTCGGTAGTGGTGCCATTATTGTCATTGTTATTATCATTATTATCCCCACCGCCAGTGATAACCTCGGTAATCCCAATGCCGGCCATCTCCAACAAGCTACGCAAGTCGTTTTCGTCCACGCAAACACTGCCAAGACAAAGCTTCTCTGTCCGCACCTCTTTAGTCGTCAAAATACCGTCGGCCGAGATACTCCACTGCCCCGAGGCGCTCATAATCGCGCCGGCATTCTCAATATTTTGACCGGCCAAATCAAGCGCGGCAAACGATTTGAGCTGGCCAGTCGTCTCGTCTAATTGCCAATAAACGCCACTCGCCAAAGCGTCGCCATTAATCGCCGAACTTAACCGCCGGTAACTTAAGTCAATGAACATAGTAATTTTGCCAATGCCACCTTCGTCGGCGGCGGAAGATTGGTCAAAGCGTTCCAGCGCGATGCCAATGGTGGTCTCAAGACCGGCTGATCGCTTGCCCACACCCGGCACGGACGAGACGGCAATCTGATCGCCCGGCTTGATGTCGCCGCCTTCCCGATTAACCTTCACCGGCACCCGGCCGGTCATCCCCACCAACACCCGCTCGTCTCCATAATTATCTTGGCAGTCACGCTCGTCGGCCTGGCATAAGGGGCCACCGCCGATAAAGCCCGGGGCGGTGGAAACCACGCCAAGCGCGGGCAAAGCCGGATCGTTGGAAGCGAGCGTTACCGCTTCGTTGCTATCGGGGTCAATGGCGATGATGTCGCCCGCTTCCGGCTTAGCGGCAGCGCTAGCGCTCACTCGCAAATACTCGGCAAAGTCGGTAGCGTTGGTGCTGTAGGCCACCACGCTAGCGCCGCCTTGAATGGAACCAGCAATGGCGTTGGTGGTGTCGGCAAAATCAATAAAACGGGTGTTGGTGGTCCGGCTCGCGTTCGGAACTCCCATCCGGATGAGGAGAGCGCGGGTGTTGGCCGAAGTGGAGGCGTTGGTGATGGCGGCCACATAATTGGCAGTGGTGATGGTGGTAGTGGCGATATCCAAAGTGTAGAGCGGCGAGCTGGTGCCGATACCGATCGCGCCGGTTTGGTCAAAGGTCAGCACCGGCGCGATGCCCGCGCCT
>Ga0210044_10011160_pt1 | contig 10521 bp, 11 predicted proteins | sample CryGey13umfilter_2_FD_183959 | JGI IMG/M metagenome (GOLD analysis project Ga0210044, IMG submission 183959) | Groundwater microbial communities from aquifer in Utah, USA - Crystal Geyser 4/9/14 3 um filter (SPAdes) (version 2) | ecosystem: Environmental > Aquatic > Deep subsurface >...
CCCCCCCCGCTCCCGACTCACCATCCTCAAGCAATCCCAATCCCCTCAACAACACTCCATCACCCTCGAACTCCCCGCCGCCGGCCGAAAACTCCTCCGCCGCGTCATCATCTGCTTCCTCATCGTCGCCCTCATGTCCTCCATCCCCGTAATCGGACTCTGGTATTTCCTCATCTACAAAAACATGATCCCCGGCCCGGCCCCCGAAACCCCCACCGCAACCACCCACACACTCGCAGACACCGCACCCGACTGGTACCCCTGGATGATCCTCATCTCGCTCGTCTTCATCTCCGCGATCTTCCTCTTTGCCGCCGCCATGTTCGTCTTCGAAGCCCTCCACATCCTCTGGGGGAAAACGCAAATCACCATCACCTCCGACGAACTTACCATCCAGAAACGTCTCGGGAACCGCAACCTTCCCGCAAACACAAAAACAATCCTCACCGAAGAAATCACCAACCTCGAAATCCTCCCCCCGAGGCGAAAACACAAAACGCCCGGCTGCATCCGACTCACCGTCATCAAACAACCCGTCGACCTCGCTGAAGAACTCGACCCAACCGACCAACAATTCCTCGCAACATTCATCCGCCCGACTAACACCCCGAAACACTAACCCAACCAACCAACCACCAACCAACGACTTCCCCGCAATTCGTGCGAAGCCCCAACATCACATGCCGCCGCGGACAGGATGGGGTTCAACAACCAAAACCGAAACTAATTCCAAAAAAACAATATCGGCCAGGCGTGGTAATATATGGCAACCTCGCCCGAGCATCTGAAACAAGTCAAAGCCATCTTCGAAAAGGCAATCGATCTCGATTCGCAGTCCGAACGAGAAGCATTTCTGGAAGACGCCTCTGCCGGCCTCGACGAAATCCGGTCCGAAGTCAACGCCCTTCTCGCCCAGCACGAAACCGCCGAAGGTTTTCTTGACCGGCCGGCCGCTCAACTGTGCGAAGACATCCAGCGCTATCTCAACGGTGAGCCCCGTCCTTCCCTGCGCCTCCTCCCCATCAAGTCAAAATCCGGATCGCTCTCAAAATAGAAAATAATCCGGAAAACTCTATATCAATAACAAAACATCAAACCAACAGGTTCACAAGCCAATCAATCAACCCGGCCCGCCCGGACCCTTGCCAGGACCGGGATCCGGCGCCTGCTTCGGAACACGTCGTCGCGGATCCTTCGGATTCCCCGGATCACGACTCTTCCCCTTGCCTCCCGAACTGGTATCCTTTTTCGCATCGTCCCCCTCCGCAAGATTATTGGTCGGCAATTCCATCTCTCCCAACTCATAACTCGCCGCAAACAAAATCAGATCGCCCCGCGCCTTCCCTACCCAGTGTTGCATATTAGGCGCGGACTCATCACCCGTCATCACGACGAAATCAACCTTCACCTCATCCCGCGAAACTCCCTCGCACCGAGTCAATTCAACTTTGGATATCGAACCCGTCGTTTCCTGCCACTCCTTCGCCAAAAGCAAATCGTCAAGCACCGATGCCATTTGCGGGTCAAGCATCGTACGCAACGCCTGATCATCACCCGTCGCAAACGCATTCACAAATTGAAACGCCGTTCGCATCTGAGTCTCATCACATTCCTTGTATTCCGCTCCCGAAACGTCCAGTTTCGGCGACAGACTCATCGGGTCCGCAACCGTCTGCCATTCCGGGACGATCGGCCCGGTGTTGGTCACTCGCGGCGGCGGGGGGGGAGGCGGTGCCTTCTTCTTACATCCCGTCAACGCAAACGAACTCGACAACAACCCCAATGCAATCGAGAGTCTAATGATATTTGCGAATCGAATATGTAAAATATGTTCGCGGTTACTTCGGCTGGTCATGATTGATTACCTTCGTTTCTCGATTGATCCGTCTCATCAGCCCGGTCAGAACCTTTCCGGGGGCCAGTTCGTGAAACTCACCATCCATAGTATTGACGATCCACACGCAGGATTGGTTCCATTTCACCGGCGAAACGATCTGTTTAACCAATAATTCCTTCATTCGGTCGAGATGCTCAGCATCGTGCGGTTCTGCAGTGACATTTGACACAACCGGGCACTTCGGGGTCGAAAACGAGCATTCGTCGAGCGCCTCCGCCATTCTTTCCGCCGCCGGAGCCATCAAATCGGAGTGAAACGCGCCCGCGACAGTCAGTACGGTGGCGCGGTGACCCATCTCGGATGCGATCGCAACGGCGCGTTCGCAGGCCGGCTTTGAGCCGGAGAGGACGATTTGGCCCGGAGCATTGTAGTTGGCGCACACGAGAACGTCATTTTGGCGCGCTTTCTCGCAGATCTGTTCCGCCTCCTCGTCCGTTGGGCGGGTGACGGCGACCATGCCTCCGCTGCTCGCTAACGCCGCTTGCTGCATGTACTTACCGCGCTTTGCAACGAGGCGCAGGCCGTCTTCGAACGAAAATACGCCCGCCAGATGAAGAGCGGTGTATTCGCCGAGACTCAGCCCAGCAGTACAGATTGGGTGAGCGAATTCGTCGCCGAACTGTTCGCGAAGCGCGTTATAAGATGCAATGGCACAGGTATATAAAGCCGGTTGGGCGGCATCCGTCTGGTTGAGTCGCTCAGCCGCGCCTTCGAAGCAGAGTTCGGAAATCGGCGATTGGAAATCGTCAGCAAGTATTTTATCGGCCGTTGCGAAAACATCGCGAGCAGCGGGGCTGCTTTCAAACCAGGATTTCCCCATTCCGAGGGATTGCGCGCCTTGGCCGGGGCATAGCAGAATCGCGTTCACAGCGTCGAATCTCCGGTCTTCGTGTAAGTAACGGGGTAATCGGGGAAACAAAGGAGCCTACGTTGCCTGCGGGCATGGTAGGCGAGAGTGATCGCGAGGGGCAGCGATCAATAGCAGCGCGCCGTCTTAAAAACATTCGGCGCATTTTTGCACCAATTCGGCCCGCAGTTCAGCGCGCGGTATTCGCCAGTTTGAGAACGAGAGACCATCCGCAGATTACGCCGATTCTCGCAGATTTGGAGGGAAAAGGTATGAAACACCAAGCACCAGGCATCGAGGGAAAAGGGGAGACACGCAGTGTCTCAGAAAATGAATGGCGGGCGGTGGATGTCTGGATTATTTATCGAGGGAGAGCTGAAGGCGTGTGCCGCGTGTGCGGGGGAGCGGCGGGAACGGTTTTGCGGACCACGGACGGAGGCGCGAATAGGAGTTGCGGGTGAGGACGTCGGCGATGACGGAGACGATGGGAAGGTGGTGGTGGGGGCGTTCTTCGGATGAATCGGTCAGTCCGAGCGGAGATCGATCGGTGGTTGTATGCGTGCCGGGCACGCATGCGTGCATGGCGGCGGGGCCGAACGGAATTGATGTTTCGAAAATCGGAGGGCTGCGGTGGCAGCGTTTCAGCGGTACGGGGGTTCCACAGTCTTCGTTTGCGAAGAGCAAAATGGTAGAGAGATCTGAATATCGAAATATTGGATGGTTGGTGGGAAGTAAAGGGCGAATCGGGCGGATTGTCTTGAAACGATGAATACGCAACAACGAACGAGGGAGTAAAGGTCACGATTGGAAGTCGGTGCGCCCTACCGCGAGTGCTTTGGTGACCTCTTCGAGTAGCTGGTCAATCTGGAAGGGTTTGAAGAGGACGCACTGAAGGCCTTCCTGACTGGCGCGGACGATCGAGTGGTGGGGGTCGTAGCCGAAGCCGGTCATGAGTATGACGGGCGCTTTGTGATGTCGTTCACGGGCGGCCGCGAAGACTTCGTACCCGTTGCGATCGGGCATGCTGATATCGGAGAGTACGAGGTCGAACTCATCGGGCAGCGCGTCATTGAGGATTCGCACAGCGGACGATCCGTTCTCGGCGATGGTGACTTTCGCGCCTCGTTTTGCGAGTACGTTTGCGATGGTGTTTCTGATATTTGCTTCGTCATCGGCGACGAGAACGTGTCGGTCGATGAAGAGGGGGTCGAGTTCGCTTTTGGCGAGTTCGTCCTGCACGCCGAGTATGCTTTTCGGTCCGTGAGCGACTTCGCGCACTCTTGATCGGACGTTATCAACGAGAGTGAGAACACGATCGAGGGATTGGAGGGCGGCGGGATTGCTGACGAGTTGATCGCGGAGTTTTTGCGCTTCGGCGGAGATGTCGTTGAGGGGTCGATCGACTTCACCTATGACGTTGACGGCGACGGTTCCGGAGGTGGCGCATCGTTCGACCACGAGGAGGTCGAGAATATTGAGGGCCAGTGCGACGTACCGGCCGAAGATCTCCGCAAATTGTCGATCATCTTCGGAGAAGGCGTTCTTCTTTTGTGATTCGATATTGAATACGCCGACCACTTTGTCGTGGAGTCGGAGCGGTACGGAGAGGGAGGAGACCGCACCTTCGAGGCCGGGGAGGTAGCGCGGGTCTTTGGTAACGTCGGCGCAGATGAATGATTGCGCGGTAGCGGCGACGGAGCCGGAAATCCCGGAACCCTCGGATGATGCGTAGAGTTCGTACTCCGAGACTTCGGCAGGCATGCCGACCACCATGACGGGGAGAAGTCGGTTGGTTGATTCCTCGAGCAGGTAGATATTGAAGTGGTCGAAATGGAGGAGGTTACGCGTGTATTGGATGATATTATCTTCGAGAAGGGCGAGGCGTTCGGCGGTGTTGAGCGATGCAACAGTTTCGGATTCGATTCGGACAAGTTCGGACCCGGCGGCGTCGATGGCGTCGAGCTTTTTCTGCAACTGTTTCTCGTTTGAGGAATCCCAGACGATGCCGATGATTTGTTGCTGCGGGGCGGCTCCTCCATCGGGTTCGACGGCAACGGAGCAGACCATTTCGTAACATTTGGCATCGTCAGTTTCGATTTCGAATTTTCGGCGCTTGGCGAGGGTGGCGGAGTTGGAGGTCTTGGCGGAAGCATCGTCGGCGAATGACCCGGACACTTCCATGCATTTCTGATCAAGGCGAGAACGAAGGTCTTCTGGAAGATTTCGATAGAAGGCGTTGGACCAGATGAGTTTCCCGTTGAAATCGAAGATACAGACGGCTTGCTGGATGTATTGGAGGGCTTGGGCGGCGTGGTGTTCGTGGATTCGTTGTTCGGCGGGTCGGTGCGATTTCATTTCGCGAAGTGAAACAATGGCCCACTTGTCGTCATCGTTTTCGTGTTCGTGGTCGGCGTTGTCATCGTCGGGGTCGAAGAATTCGAGGTTAAAATGTCTGGCGAGGGATCGGGAGACGGGCGAATCGGAGGCCAGCGCCTGATTCCAAATGAGAAGGGTGGGTTTGTCGTGGTGCGGATCGTCGTTGGCCATACGTTCATTTACTCGGAAGCCGACATTCGTCGTCATTCTGGGCAACAAAGTGGTGATTTAGAACATTATTGCCTCGTGAGTCGATGAATCTTAATAGTATGCGCCTTTCGGTGGAGAAAATCGAGGGAATTCCGGATGAAGGGCTGAAATCGAGTGGGCTTCAGTATCGGCAAGGGCGCGGAGATTCGGTCAAACTGACGGGATGAGAGGTTGGTTGCATCTGGTTAGGCATCGAGCCGACGGCGCCCAAAGTAGTGGACGGAGTCGAGACGATTGAGCAGCGAAGAACCGCGAGGCGGGAATCGCGTCGGGATCGAATCGAGCGATAGGGTCTTGTGTGAATAGAATGATGGCCCTCCTGATTTTCACGACGATCAGAGGAGGTGGAGAAGATCGTCAGCCGGGGGTGATGCGGGGCTTGGTTTTCAGTGATGACGGTGACGACGACGATGATGATGATAAGGAGTTGGTGCGACATGATTGAGATCCGGTCGCTGACGAAGGACTACGGCTCGTTCCGGGCGGTGGATGATTTGAATTTGAAGATTCCGCAGGGGCAGGTTGTGGGATTGCTCGGTCCGAATGGCGCGGGTAAGACGACGACGCTTCGGGTTTTGACGGGGTATATGCCTCCCACTTCGGGATCGATCACGGTTGAGGGATTTGACTGTGTATCGGAGTCGCCTGAGGTTCGGCGGCGGCTGGGGTATCTTCCGGAGTCGAATCCGCTTTATTCTGAGATGCGAGTGGAGGAGTACCTGCGATTTCGCGCGAGGATATTTGAGATGCCTCGCGAGAATCGAGCGAAGGCGATTGAGCGGGTGATCGAACGATGCTGGTTACGAGAGATGCGCAAGCGTTTGATCGGACATTTGAGTAAAGGGTATCGGCAGCGGGTGGGGCTTGCCGCCGCGCTTCTGCATTCTCCGCCGGTGCTGGTGCTTGATGAACCGACTTCGGGGTTGGACCCGGTGCAGATTCGAGAGACGCGTAATCTGATTCGTGAATTGGCAGGCGAGCACACGATGATCATTTCGAGTCACATTCTGCCGGAGGTCGAGCGGACGGTGGACCGGATCGTGATTATCACACAGGGGAAGATTCGAGCGGACGGAACGGTTGAGGAACTCCGTGATTCGGCGGGGGAGTCGAATCATTACCGGGTTGAGGTGAACGGGGCGAGCGCGGACGGATTGGTTGAGGGGATTCGGAAGATGGCGGCGGTGCATGATGTTCGATCGGAGGCGTTGCGGGACGGGTGGCAGCAGGTGGTGGTTACGTCGAGACGGGGCGCGGGCGACCTGCGGGAGGCGATCGGGGAGATGGTTCGGGATCGCGGGGTGCATTGCCGGGAGTTGATGCGTGAGTCGGATTCGCTTGAGCAATTGTTTGTTCGCATTGCGATGGGGGATGATGGGGCGGCGGTGGTTGGAAACGGAGCGGGCGGAGCGAATGGGGGGACGAACAGCGCGGCGGATGGAGTGAAGAACGAAGGGAGGACGGAATGATCATGAGTCGACCGATTTCGATAGCGCGTCGGGAGTTGATTTCATATTTCGCCACACCCGTCGGGTATGTGGTGATCAGCTTGTATCTGGTGATCAGTGGGGTTTTGTTTTCGCTGACCGCCCTTGCGAATGCTCAGCCGGCTTCGATGCGATCGTTTTTCGAGGTTTCGGTGTTTCTGCTTTTGTTTATTGCGCCGGCGATTTCGATGCGACTCGTGTCCGAGGAACTGCGTTCCGGCACCCTCGAATCGCTGATGACGTGTCCGGTGATGGACTGGCAGGTGGTGTTCGGGAAGTGGCTGGCGGCGATGACGTTTTTCATTGCGATGCTTTGGCCAACGATTTTGTATGTCCTGATTCTGGAGATTTATGCGAACCCGGATTACGGGCCGATTTTCTGCGGGTATCTGGGGTTGATTTTCGTGGGGGCGCTTTATTTGTCTGCGGGATTGCTGGCATCAACGTTTTGTTCGAGTCAGATTCTGTCGTATTTGATTGCGCTCTTTTTCTGGCTGTTTTACTGGGGATTCACGAGCATGCTCCCGCAATACATCGGCGGGCGCACGGCGGACTATCTCTTCTGGCTCAACATCAACAGCCGATTCAGCAATGATTTTGCAAAAGGCGTGATTGACACTTCGACGATGGTGTATTTCGCATCGGGTACAGTTTTGTTCTTGATTGCCGCGGTGAAAGTGCTGGAGTCTCGACGATGGCGATGAGCAATGAAAAGAAGAATGCGGGCGATTCAACCGAAAAGAAGCGCGGCACGGGATCGATGCCGCCTGCTCCGAGAACGACGGGCCGGCGTAGGGTGAAGTACGGCTTGAACGTGGCGGTGCTGATGATCTCCGTAATGTTCATTTTAGTGATGGTCAACTGGTTTGCAACGGCGAATGAGAAACGATTCGATCTGACGGCTGGTCGAGCGTATTCGCTGAGCCCGCAGACGCTTGCGATCCTCGATTCGCTGCAGGAGCCGTGCACGTTGACGCTTTTGTTTTCAGAGTCGGATCCGAATCTGACGGAAGCGCAGCAGGCGTCGATTCAGTCAGCGCGCCATCAGGTTGAGGATGTTCTGCGTGAGTTCGAGCGTCGATCGGACAAGATTCGGATCAAGCGGATCGACCCGACGGATGCGAGCCCGAAAGCGAGATCGGACTATGAAGAATTGCTTCGCCATCTTCGTGAGTCGCGGAAGGAACTGATTGCGGAATACGAGACGACGCTGACCAAAGCGAACGCGCAGGTTGATACGCTCAAGGAATTCTTGAAGAAGGAACTGCCCACGGAGGCCGACCAGTTGGCGCTGTTGGATCAAAGTCATCAGCAGTGGCGACAGTTTCGTCAGATTTATCAGGTGATTTCGACGCTGCCGGTCGTGCTGGATCAGTTGACGCGGGAAGCGCAGAATGATCTGGAGGCGGATCCGAATCGTCGCCCGCTTCCGGACTGGGAGCGCGCGCGTTCGACGATGGTTCAGGTCTTCCAACAGCCGGCTTCGACGTTTCGGGAGGTGGCGCGAATCTGTCGTGATGCGGAGAACGATGCGAGTCTGACGGAGAAGTTCAAGGCGGCGCTTGAGCCCATGGCGGTACGGTTTTCAGCACAGGCGGATGAATTGGAGAAGGTGAAAGATGAACTGGCCGACTTGAAGCCGATTGGTCTTTCGCGGATTGTTTCGCAGATTACGACTCGGAACTGTGTGTTGTTGTCTGATTCGTCGGATACGAATGTGATTCCGTTTAATGCCTTGTTCCCGGCACCGACGGTTCAGCAGATGCAGGATCAGCAGCCGGTTGATCGGCGTTTTGCGGGCGAGCGCGTGGTCTCGTCTGCGATACGTCGTTTGACAATCAAGGAGCCGTCCACAGTGGTGATCTGTCATGCGGAGCCGGGCGATCCGCTTCAGCCGCGCGGCCAGGGTGATGCCAGCATTCGCGCGGTGGTGCAGCAGATACGCGATCTCGGTTTTGACGTGAAGTTGTGGAATGTGACGTTGGGGGAAAAGCCGGAGGTCAAATCCAATGAATTCGGCCGCCCGGTTTGGGTGATTCTCCCGCCTCGTCCGAATATGGGAGGTCCGCAGGATTCGCAAGGCGGCGCGCAACTGGCGGATGTTGCGGAGCAACTGATTGCGGACGGTGAAAGAGTGATGATGAATTTCTGGCCGAGCCCGATGGTGGGATTCGGCCAGCCGGATTACTGGAACAAGGTTACGAAAGCGCTGGGGGTCAAAGCGGATTCCGGGAAGGAGGTGTTTCAACACTTTCCCGGCCCGAGCGGGCGAAGTCAGAGTGCGGCGACGGTTACGATCAACGAATTCAATTCGGATAATCTGATCGGTTCATCGGTTACGGGGTTGGATACGTTGTTTGTTGCGTCGGTGCCGTTGATCTTGAAAGGTGAGACCGGGTTTGAGGATTCGTCTAAAGAGGATGACGAACCGTCAACGGATTCGCCAAATTCAGAGGAATCGGAAACGGCGGAGAAAGCGAAGAATGACGACGACGCCGATGGTGACGAAGGTGATGGTGATGATGACATCAGGCGGACGTTGATTGCCCACATTCAGCCGACGAAGATGATCTGGGCGGAAGCGAACTGGATGCAGGCGGGGCCTGACCTAAAGCCGCCTTCCGAGGTTGCGAAGGATCCGATTCATCTTGCGGTTTCGGTCGAACGGAGGACGGCGACGGGCACGCAACGGTGTGTAGTGGTGGGATCAGTATTATGGTTTGACGACAACATTGTGAATCAGCAGGTTTTGTCGGAAGGTGCGCTGATGACGTTTTATCCCGGGAACGCCGAGTTGTTCGTCAACAGTGTGTGCTGGCTGGCGGGGATTGACGAGTTGATTGCGCCGAGCGCGATGACGCAGACGGTATCCCGACTGACGGGGCTGACTCGCGGCACAGTAATGACGTACCGAGTCTTTCTGATGGCGATTCTCCCGCTTCTCGTGCTGGGAGCGGGGGTCGGCGTGTGGGTGATGCGTCGGGGGTAGTGAACGGATTGGGAGAAGGATTCGTTTCGTCCCTACGATACGAGCGGGCGGACGTGTACGTCGGCGCTTTCAGCCGAAAGGTGGGTATAAGATTGAGAATCCGGGAGCAGCGTAATGAATACTAGAATTTCATTGTTGGTTCTGCTAGTGGCGGTTGGGATCGGCTTGTTTGTGATCATTCGGATGAACACCGCCCCATCTACGCCGACGGGAATTGATCGGACGAATGAGCGCTTGCTTGATCCGGGTGATTTCCATCCGGACCGGGTGACGGCCATGAACATTGAATGGGCGGGCGGCGAGAAGGCGTTGTTTCAAAAGGACGGCAACGTCTGGCGCCAAACTTCGCCGGTAACTTTTCGCATGCAGGAATTTGCGATGCGTCGATTGGCGACGGCAGTGGCAGATTTGACGGTTTCGAAAACCTATCAGGCGGGTGATCTTGAGGGCGAGGGCTCGCTTGCGGCGCTTGATCTCGATCCGCCCGCCGCGACGATTCGATACACGCTGAGCGCTGAGGGCGATGAGGGCGAAGCGACGGAGACGACGATTTACCTCGGGCAGATTTTCGTGGGTGGGCAGGCGTATGCAAAGTTGAAGGATGATGATCGCGTGTATGTGGTGCCGGACGATCTGCACAAGCGCTTGCTTCAAATGGATGTGAAGGAATGGCGCGATCGGACGATCTTCGACGGGCTGAGTCAGGAGATGTCAC
>Ga0210044_10011169_pt1 | contig 10517 bp, 14 predicted proteins | sample CryGey13umfilter_2_FD_183959 | JGI IMG/M metagenome (GOLD analysis project Ga0210044, IMG submission 183959) | Groundwater microbial communities from aquifer in Utah, USA - Crystal Geyser 4/9/14 3 um filter (SPAdes) (version 2) | ecosystem: Environmental > Aquatic > Deep subsurface >...
TCCTTTTCTTATCTTTAGTTTCTGAATCAGAATCTAAATATTCATCTCTATCATCATTATATTTTTTATTATCTTTTGATATTTTTTTATACGAATCATTCATTCTATCCCTTAATTTATCAATAATTGGTTGAACAGTATATGAAGATAAAACATGGCCTTTCTTATCAACAATCCATTTGCTAATATTTTGTTTATTAACACTATCTTTGACAACGTAAGATAATCTTGCGACATCTGTATTCCATACAGCTTGATCATTTGGATTCTCTTTTTTATAATGATCAATTAGTAAATTAGATAGATATTCAACTAAAGTTTTATGTTTATATTTATGTAGAATAGAATCTGCAATTTTATAATGACTTTTTTCCTTAAGGAATTCAAAGTTATTATATTTTGTGATAGTCTGAGCATCGGGATAGTTATTCATGATAAAAGACAGTGCAGATTGAGTTGTTTTGACAGATGTTTTAGCAATTGTTGATAAACATTCGTTGTTTTTTTCGAGAAATTTGATTTTTTCTTGCGAGAGTTTTAATTTTTCTTCCGATAGTTTCAATTCATATTCTAACTTAAACTGTTTTTTCATTTTATCTTTTTCAATTTGTAGAATTTTATTATTTTTTAAATGTTCTAAGTGTTTATTCGTTGTATTATGTCTATTAAAATCATTTTTATATTTTGTTTCAAATAAACAAATTTTACATTCATATTTTACCATATAATATTATTCAATATAATATTTACTTATATATTTTTAGGTATTTTTTAGGTTTTTTACGTATTTTTTTATCGTCGATATATACTCTTCTAGGTTTTTTATACCTAAAAATATTTATTTTTTATTTCAAAAAGAATAGATGTATATCATTTCAGTATAAATAATATCAATAAAAAATACCTAGAATGATATATGTAGATGAATTCAAGTAGAAAAATAATATTTTTTTTTAATTTCAAATTCATAAAAACCAACAAAAATAATTTATTTATTAAAAAATATAAAGATGAATTTATCCGCTATATATACTTTTGATTTATTAAAAATGTCATTTGATAGTAAAATTTTGATAAGTGATCTTAAAATTATAAATTCTAACACAAAGTTTGTGTGTAGAATTTTTGTCACGCGTAACAAGTTTTAGAAAAACACAAGTGTTTGGTAATAAATTTACAATTAATTTTCAAGGAATTGAGATAATGCATCTTAAACATAGAATAAGATAATAAATGACAACTTTCCGGGGTCGATAAATGATCATAAAATCATTTTTAGCATTGGAATTTTAATTATTTTATACATTTTCCAACACATATAATAAGCAATTTATGATTTAAAAAATTGCTTTGTGAATGTGTTAGAAAATATATTATTAGTGCATTTGTTTATGTATTTTGTTAATCATTGTATATATTTCATATGGGTAAATGATTTGACAATACATAGAGGCGCGAAAATTTTTATTTTATAAAAAATTGAAATTATTATATATGATATTGCCAACATATTATATATTAAAGTTAAATATGTATTATAATTACGATATAACACATATTTTGAACATTTATAAATTAATATTATCGGATATAATAACAATTATATATAGCGGAATAGCAAATAAATTGCTTTTATATGTTGTTATTATTACTATATCAATTGGTATTTTTAGAAATAATAAACAATTATTAAACAGAATTTATAAATTGGAAAATACATTGCAAGAAAAAGAAAAGATAGAAATCAATTTTGAAAAAAAAATACAACAAAATAAAAATAAAATAGAATTAATTTCAAATAAAAATACTGATCTAGAAAAACATTTAATTCATAATGAAAAAATAATATTTAATAAAATAGAAAAAATTGCAAATTATTTTTTAATTTTAGAAAAACAGATAAATGAAAATAAAAAAGAATTGAATAATATATTAAATAAAATAGTAGATAAAAAAATAATATTTGATAAAATAGAAATAATTAAAAAACAGATAATTGAAAATAAAGAAAATATTGATTTAATAATTGAAGCATAAAAAACTACTAAAGGACTGGGAATACGAGATTATGGTAGGAAAATTGATGAATTAAAACGGGAAAAAGAACAATTAGTATTACAATTTTAATTAATTTAAAAATATTAAAAATTGAGTAATAACATACTTTATTTTATACATTAGCCAAAACATATAATAAGCAATTTGTTAATTAAATAATTGCTTGCCGAATATGTTGGCAAATGTATTATTCATGCATTTGTTTATGTATTTTGTTTATCATTGTAAATATTTCATATGAGTAAATGATTTGACAATACATTTGGGCGCGAAAAAAATTTTAAACAATGCAATACATCTACATATAAATATAAAAATAATAAATAATATATGCAAAATAATAGAAAAAATAATGATTTGATAAATTTAAAAAAAAATATTTGCAAAAAAATGAAAGAAAAATTTAAAAATTTTAGCGATGAATTAGATAAAATTAATAAAAATTACACATATAATACAAAAATGAAAAAAATTAAAAAACATTTCCCAAATAGTGTGACAAATATTGACCCATTAATCACTTTTGAAGATGTCAGAAAAAAAAATAAAAAAATAATAGAGAAAGGGAATATTGTATCTTTGGCTATTTCACATGATAAAATAGAAGATCAAATTGATTATTTATTCGAAACTGCCAAAAGAAGAATAAATACAATAAATGTTCTTGCAGATAAAAGTTGTCATGGATTTAATACTAGTTCAATAATAAGTTATTTTAGCAAAGGAATAATAAAACTTGAAAAAAATAAAATAATAGAAATGGGGTTTGTGAGAAGTGATAAAACAATAATGTTTGATGATATATATATTATTAAACAAGAAAATGCACATTTTTATGTTCATTTAAATAAAGATGTATATTGTGATTTAATGTTAATTTGCATAAATCATAAAGATAAAATTTTTAATATAATGTTTGATAGTGATTGCAAAATTCCAATAAATAAAGAAATTACAGAAGAAATGTATCATAAAAAAATATTCATTAATCGAAAAGAAATAGACGAATAATAAAAGATATAAGGATAAAACATTATAATAAAATATAATGAGTGATAAGCAATTAAAATTTATGTACGTGCATAGAATGATGACAGATTTTTTTACAGAATATCTTTTATATCCGAAAAAGAATGAAATTTATTATAAAATGCTGATAAATGAATTTTTTAAATTCCAAAATGATAAAAAAAATATGGATCGAACTATTCCAGTAAATGCGGATGCATGGAATTATATTTCTTTCGTCCAAAGTTTAAATCAAAAAAAAATTGATGAAAAAAGAAAAGAAATTGCTGAAAAAAAGATTGATCCAGGACAAAGAAGTAATATTATTTATAATGATGAAGATAACATCGTCATATATAATTTTTTTTACGGAAATAATATGCAAACAAAAAATGAATCAGGAGAAGAGTTATTGATCCCTTCAAATTATATTTATATGAGTTTAAACTATTTAGAAAATGATAGATTATTAAAATTATTAAGGGAATTTTTATCGGGTTATCATGGTAAAGATATTTAAGAAGATAACAAAATAAAAATTGATATATAAACTATTTAATAATATTAATAATACTATTAAATTATATGCCAAGAAAATGTAAAGAAAAGGAATGTATAAAAAGACCAAGTTTTGATAAAAATTGGAAAATATTAATTCTCATAGATCATATTAATAATAAAATGGAAGAAACATAAATTCAATAAGAAAAGATTTAATAATTTTTAAAAAAAAAGATAAAACAAAAATAGTATGCATGTGATTTTTTATAATATGAAAAGTTATATACTGCTTCACATCGAATTATCAGTTTCTATACCATCACTATTTTTTCTATTACCATTACCAATCATAATACAATCATAAATCCACCAAGCAATATTTGCCCAAACTATTAAAGTTTTTATAATATTTATTTTAGAAACTTGCTTTTTAGATTTTGAGATAATACAACTAACAAATATCTTTAAAAAACAACAAATAGTTATACTACTACAAAAAAATATTATTTGTCCGGATGCAATATATTTATACCCCATATATAATTTAGAAACACCACCATATCCTAAAAATAACTGTAATAAAAATGAAGTTAATCTACTTGTTTTTTTATAATTACACTCAATATTGGAATGAAATGTAGTATAATCATTATCACATAAACATTTATATTTTATATTGCAAATACCATGATTACTACAATTTATTCTTGATCCGATTGTTGTGCAATTAATAATAGGATAAGTATTGCTAATTAAAAAAATTTCAGTAGAATTTTTTGAGGTATCGAGTCCGTTATAACTTTGTGCATTAGTAAGTATTATAATACTTATTATAATAAGGACTATTTGTTTCATTTTATATTATTTGTGTTATGGTTTGTGATTAAATAATTTCATTTTTTTTATGAGTATTAAATGGTGTACATTTATCATAATATTGTATTATTGAAAAGTTAAAATAGTGTTAATATATGATTTAGAAGTCCTATATATTCAAATAAATATATTATTAAAAGACACACTAATGAATTTATCCGCTATATATACTTTTAATTTATTAAAAATATTATACTATTGTGTGATAAAAAAATATCAGAAGAAAAAAAAACGGAAGATTATATGCCATCATTAATAAATGGATTTCACATAACATATTATGATACATCTGAAGAAAAATTCTGGGAACATGTGAGAACTGAAATAATTAAGGTAGTCGATGATTTCAATAAAAATAATACATAAAAATATAAAGTATAACTTATCCGAAAAATTTTTATATAATATTAAAAATATTATAAATGTAAATATTATTGATTCTTTTATATGTATATTTGATGATAAAAAAAAAATCAAAAGATGGTATTATTATATTAAAAACAAATAATGATATAAAATATAATAGAATTATATTTATTAAATCAAAAACAATACGTACATCAACAATAAAAGAAAATAAAATTTTGTGTTTATCTAATTTTCCTGAATTATATGAAGAAGTAAAACATTTAGAATTAGTTTTATTAAAGTAAATAAATAAGTAATATGATAATTTAATTAAAATGTGAAATAATTAAACCTTCTCATTCAAAAAGAAGTGTCCTGCAATATTTTTAATAATATCAGATTCAAGAATACCTGAATCAATATCATGAAAAAACCCATTGAAATGCTCAAGATACGACATTGTCTTTTCTATTTTTTTATTATTTGTTCTTTTTTTATCTTTAGTTTCTGAATCAGAATCTAAGTAATCATCTCTATCATCATTATATTTTTTATTATCTTTAGATATCTTTTTATATGAATCATTCATTCTGTCTCTTAATTTATCAATAATCGGTTGAACAGTATATGAAGATAAAACATGACCTTTCTTATCAACAATCCATTTGCTAATATTTTGTTTATTGATATTATCTTTGACAACGTAAGATAATCTTGCAACATCAGTATTCCATACAGCTTGATCATTTGGATTCTCTTTTTTATAATGATCAATTAGTAGATTAGATAGATATTCAACTAAAGTTTTATGTTTATATTTATGTAGAATAGAATCGGCAATTTTATAATGACTTTTTTCCTTAAGGAATTCAAAGTTATTATATTTTTTGATAGTTGGAGCATCTGGATAATTATTCATGATAAAAGATAGTGCAGATTGTGCTGTTTTGGTAGAGGTAGTTGCTATTGTTGATAAACATTTATTACTTTTTTCAATAAATTCTATTTTTTCTTTGAGAAATTTAATTTCAATATCTTTTTTATTTTGAATTTCTTTATTTTCTAATTCTTTTTTTATTTTATTTTCATTATCAATAAACTCTTTTCTTATTTTCTGCTCATTTTCACAAAAAGCAATATGTTTTTTACTCTGATTATGTCTTTCAAAATTAGTTTTATATCTCGTTTCAAAAAGACAAAATTTACATTCATACTTCACCATATAATATAATAATATAAATTTAACCTTATATATTTTTCGATAATATTGGTTTTTTTTCCAATAATATTGGTTTTTTTGCCAATAATATTGGTTTTTTTGCCAATTTTTTTATTGGAGGTTCTATCGTTTATTGGTTTTTTTTCCAATAAAAACATAATTTATGATTTAAAAAGAATATATACTTAATAAAAATACAATAAAATACAACAAATGCATGCATGCTGAGCTTTTTAGTAAAAATTATATATTTTTAGCCATTTTTTGACCAAATTTGAACCATTTTTGCAATTTTTATATCAATTAAACCCCACGAAAATGATTATTTTTGTTTAAAAACAGAAATAAATTAAAAATCAATAAAAAAAAATTTATCTAGTATAAGCACTTTGTAAAATATTAAAAAACTAAAAAATTATCAAAAATGGTTAAAATTTGGTTAAAAATGGCAGAAAAATATTCAGTTTTTAATATAAATAAAAATCTGAAATCACAATCATTATTACTTTTTCAAAAATAAAAATATCTGTTGATAGTAAAAAAAAATAAAGTTGATCTTATAAAAAAAAATCTCAACACAAAGTTTGTGTGTAATTTTTTTGTCACACGTAGCAAGTTTTAGAAAAACACTAGTGTTTGGGTATTTTTTAGATAAAAAATTTCGAGAAATTGCAATAATGCATTGGAATCATTAATTAAACGAATTAATTATTCAAATATGGATGTGATAAATTAATAAATATTCATTTTTACAGTTCCAGATAATAGTTAAAATGCATTGGAATCTTAATTATTTAATAACATTTGCAAACACATAATAAAAGCAATTGTTGATTAAATAATTGCTTGAAAAATGTGTTGAACAATGTAGTATTAATTCTTTTAAAATGTATTTGTTAAGCAATTAATTATATTTCATATTGGAATTGCTTTGAACAATACATTGGGGCACGAAATTTTTTATGTATGGATAAGAAAAAAATTGAAATTATCATAATGCAATTAATTTATTATATATAAAAGTTAAATATGTATTATAATTACGATATAACACATATTTTGAGTATTTATAAATTAATATTATCAAATATATCAAATATGATTTATAAGGAAATAACAAATAAAATTCTTTTTAATGCCATAATTGCAATTAATATTATTGTGATATATATTTGTATTTTCAGAAATAAGAAACAATTATTAAATAAAATTTATACATTGGATGATTTACTACAAAAAGAAAAAGATATTGAGGGGAAAATAAAAGAATATGAAAAAACAATGCAGAAAAATGAAATGATTAAATTGATTACAAATAAAAATATTGATTTGGAAAGACGATTTATTGAAAATGATACAATTTCATTAAATAAAGTAGAAAAACTTAAGGAAGATTTTAATCATCATTTAAATGATTACAGTTCATATGTAGAAAAATCAGACAAATTTGGATATGGGGTTTTAAATAAAATAGAAGACTTGTCAATCAATATAGAAGAAAAATTGGAAAAAATCGATCAATATGTAAAAATAGAAAACAGCAAACATAGTGAAGTATCAAAAAAATTAGAATATAAAATTATGGATAAAATAACAAATTTACAAGATCATTCTGATACCAGTGATATTATTATAAAAAAATTTGAACAGTATTGTACCAATAATGATATTAAAATGAAATCTTTATATGATGACATTTTTTTAAGACTGACTGATGATAATAGTCCTTTGCCATTATGCGATATTCCTGTCAGATTTACAATTAAATTTTCAAAAAATTTTATTACAAATCCAAATCCTATTGCCGAGTTGATAAAAAAATCAATTAAAAATATCTCCAATTCTGGAGCCATTGTATTTGACGATAAAATAATATTAAATTATTACGATAAAAAGAAAGACGATAAAAAAATAATCAGGGATAAGATAATTTATGATTATTTAAAAAATATAAATAAAATTTGGGGTGATTTTTATTTAAGAAAAATTAAAAAAATACAAATATATCAGTTAGATGGAAGTGATAGTAAATACAGTTCGCGAATAACTATCCTAAAACAATAATTCCGACGATATAAATAATATAACAGTAAAATTACATGTTGAATCTGGATACAATGATATAAATAATAAAGAAATTGAAAAAGTCCCAGATGATTTTTCCTACAAAATAATAAATAGAATTTTTTAATATTACATAAAGAAGCGAAGATATAAATTTATATGAGTTATTTACAAAAAGATGCAGTAAAAAATTTAAAACAAGATGAATTAGACCTTGAATATATGAGAAAAAATAATTTACCAATTTACAAAGGAAAAAATTATACACAAACAGTTGATAGCTTTATAAAAAATGTAATTTCGTGTAAAAAACTCGAAGGGTATAGTCAAAAAGTGTTTTTGATGATTTATTAGAATATTCTGGATCATTAATTAATAATATATATAATTTAATAGTGGCATCAAATAATTCGATTATAAAACGTGTAAGATTATTTGAAAATTTTATTTATTTAAACTGGGAACATGTAAATAGATATGACATTACTCAAATAAATAATTTATGTATATTTTCCGAATATAAAGATATAGTGAAAAAGTTTAATGAAACCCATTAATAAAAAATACATAAAAAGAAAAATTTATATAAAAATATGAACGGAATGAGTGTAGTCGAAAGCATAATAGAATTTTGTGATTATTTTAGAAACAATTCAAACAGTAAATTCAAAGAATTATGGGACGATATAACATCGCCAATTGAATATCAAATATATGATAAAATAAGTAAAAAATATAATAAAAATCGATCTTTAGCATCATTATTATCTGTTTTAGATCAAGATAATTTAAATAGAATGATAGAATATTACATAATAAAAACTGGTAAAAATAACAATGCATCTGATATTATAGAAGAAGGAATAAAATTATTATTATGGCTATACAGACAAAAAGTAGTTAATGAAAAACACATTGAACTTGAAGAAGATGAATATAAATATTTTGATTTTTGCACAAAAACACCTTACATATACGAAAAGGAATTAGAAAAATTAAATTCATCTTATTTGAAAGAAAAAATTTACCACGATTATAAATACGGCAAACCCAATAAAATAAAAGGCTAATATAATGCATATTTTTTAATAATTATATAATACGATTTATATAATTATCAATCGTATTACAACATTAATATTACTGCTTTTATATTCAAATTAACAAATTGTAAATAAATACATAAACATATTTCATTTATAAATGTATTTGATATACAATATTGTTATTTGATTGTGGCGCGAAAAAAATAGGGTTATTTATGTATTTATTTATAATGATATAATACGATTTATTTGGTTTATTAATCGTATTACAACATTAATATTACTGCTTTTATATTCAAATTAACAAATTGTAAATAAATACATAAACATATTTCATTTATAAATGTATTTGATATACAATATTGTTATTTGATTGTGGCGCGAAAAAAATAGGGTTATTTATGTATTTATTTATAATGATATAATACGATTTATTTGGTTTATTAATCGTATTACAACATTAATATTACTGCTTTTATATTCAAATTAACAAATTGTAAATAAATACATAAATATATTTCATTTTATAAATGTATTTGATAGACAATATTATTATTTGATTGTGGCGCAAAAAAATTGAATTTAAAAAGTATAATTTACTATATTTTATTATATTAGAAGATGGCAACAAAAAAAAGAAATGTATTTTCGTGGGATGAACAAGAAGAACAAGATTATTTAGAATATATAAAAACAGATAAAAGTTTGGATTTTGAAAAAATGAGATTAAAATTTAATGAAAAAAATAGAATAATAAAAAAACGAGGAACACGGTCACTAATGTATCATTTTAAAAAATTAATAATACAAGATTTTGGTGAAGATTTCGAAAAAAATAAAAAAAAAGTATGTGAAAAATTTGGTATTACAATAGAAAAAATTGACGAATTTATAGAAAAGATAAATAATGATATAAAAGAATCTGAATCAAAAAATGATAATCCGAAAAAAGAAAAAAAAATAAATATTGAAACTGAAGAAAAAAATAATACATCATCAATTCTCAAGGATATTCTTAAGGAAATTATTGAAATCAAGCAAGATATCAGTCTTGTAAAAAAAGAAAATAAAAAAAATACAGCCAAATTTAATAAAATTTTACGGGAAATAAAAAAAACAGCAAAATGAATTATTTTTTTAAAATAAAAAGAATACTTGCTATATTTTTGTAAAATAAATTTTTTTTTATGTCTTTAAAAAAAATTATTACTATAGTTTTTAGCATTTTTATATTATATTAAAAAATAAAAAGAATATTTCTAAATTTTTAATGACATTTAAAAAAAAAAATTTTACTATAGTTTTAGCATTTTTATTCTATAATTTTTACGAAATTTAATGAATTTATTATAGTTTTTTTGCATTTATTTTTTATTTTTGCAAAAATTAAAATCTAA
>Ga0210044_10011170_pt1 | contig 10516 bp, 13 predicted proteins | sample CryGey13umfilter_2_FD_183959 | JGI IMG/M metagenome (GOLD analysis project Ga0210044, IMG submission 183959) | Groundwater microbial communities from aquifer in Utah, USA - Crystal Geyser 4/9/14 3 um filter (SPAdes) (version 2) | ecosystem: Environmental > Aquatic > Deep subsurface >...
AGGAGCTTGTGCCCGTTGGCCATGTTGTCAAAGCGCAGGAACTGAATTTCGTTCTCGCCGCCACCAGTGTCCTCGTCGTCAAAGGGGAACTCGGCGATGGTGTCGAACGCCAGCGGGCTTGACCGCCAGTCCTGATCACTGCCCAGGCGCTGCACGATGTAGGGCGGCTGATCATGGTGATAGAGGATCAGCGTGTCCAGGTTCGGCGCGGCCTTGATCGCCGCCACCTGCGCGTCGGTGTGCGGGATCGAGACCGCAGCCACCCACTCGCCGGTCGCTCCATCGAACACGTCGCAGCACCCGCCGATCATCGCCACGATATACTCGTCTTGGATGCTGGCGGTCAGTCGATGGAGCGAGAACGCCCCGACGGTGCCGCCGGAGCTGTAGCCCGCCTCGCTCTGCATCTCGACACCGGACAGCTCGACGGTCGCGCCCTTGAGATCGGCGGCCGACGGGTTGTCAACGATCACGCGCCAGTATCGTGCCGTGCCCAGGAGCGTATCAGGAGCTGCGCCGAACCGGCGGTCATAGGCGCTATTGCCTGCGGCAATGGTGGCCGCATCCGCCCACGTCGAGCCGTCGGAGCTGGTCTGGAGCGTGACGTTCGCCGTCGAGATACCGGCCGGAAAGCTGACGATCCGAACATCCCGCAGATCGAACAGGGACACCGCGTACGCGCCGCCCATGTCAAGCCGTGCGATCTCGTATTCCGTCGCCGCGCCCACGCCCTTGGTGGCCGTGCCACTAGAGCCATAAGCCCCAAGCGCCGAGCTGTCGAAGCCGTCTAGCGAAAAGGTGTCGACCGTCAGCACCGTGATCGTGCCTTGGTAGTCGTTGATCGAGCTGGCCAGTATTTGCTCGGCCGATCCGCCAGCAGCGTAGGCGGTAAACCCGGTGCTGTCGATACCGTCGAGCAAAAAGCTGTCCGCGCCGAGCACGATAATCGTATACGTGTTGTTGTTCAGCTCCGTCATGCCGACGACGCCGGTGATCTCGATCTGGTCGCCAGTCGCAAACCCGTGCCCGGCAGCGGTGATAACGCAGGGGTTTGCCTGGGTCGCGTTGGTGATCGCAGCGGTTGCTCCGCTCGGCACGCCCATGCCCTCGACCCCCTCGATCCGCACGCGGTCGCCGGTGGTGTAGCCGTGCCCGGTCGCCGTCACCACGGCCGGGTTGGCATTGGTCACACCCGAGATCGCGGCTGTCGTGCCCGTCTCCAGGAGCGTGGTGCGGTCGCCGTCCGTCAGGTTGCCTGCCGTGCCGCCATTCGCGGCCGTGACGGTTGCGCCGGACAGGTCTATCCCAGAGATCGGGCCGCGCTGGAGCGAGCGAAACCGCCACCCATCTCGCCGCTTTACCCCACCTTGGGGCAGCGGCACCGCGTTCTCGATGATGCGCGCCGAGTTGTAGAAGAACGAAACGTCCTCGCGGCTCCAGAGGAGCGGATCGAACTCACCGGCCGAAAGGCTGGTCTGAACATGGCGGCCAATCGGCATCAGTAGACACCCCCGAAGCGAGCGCTCCAGAGCGGATCGTGATCGTCCAGGAGCGAGCGGGTCGGATCGCCTGTGGCGTCGGCCTCAGTCGCGGTGCGGAACAATCCGCCCCGGCCGAGCTCGCTCTGGTTGCCATAGGCTATTTGGCGGTGGAGCTGTTCCTTGCTTGCGTTCTCTGTCACCGGCAGCGCCAAGGTTGCCGCGACGGCCTCGATTGCGAGCGTGTGGAAGTAGCCGGGCCATTGGCTTTCCGGGACACGCCAGATGTATTCGATCACCACCTGGTCATAGTCGCAGAACAGCCAGCGCTCCTGGATTTCATACATGAACACATGGGGGGCGCGCTGCGTGGTGGAGTTGAACACGGACAGCGGCTTGCCCACGCGATCCGTGCGCAAGGGCGGCAGGAGAAAAGCCCGCGTCCATTCGTTGATCGGCGTGCCCGCCGCATCCACGGTCAGCACCTTGCGCCGCGTGGCAAAGCTCCAGTCATGCGACCCGAGGAGCTGGAGGATGGTCGGTTCATAGAGCTGGTGCACCTTCTCGGCCGCGTCGCTGTCCTCCTCGAAAGAGGAGATTGCTGGCTCGCCAAGGCGCGCCAGCGCTTGCGATGCAACGTCCACTTTGCTGTCGGTCATCTCTGCCTCCTAAGAACAAAGGCCGGGGCCATGACAGCCCCGGCCCGCCCCTCGCATCCACACCCCAGCGGATTAGATGAAGGCGTCGATTGCCGCAATGGTGACGACACCGGCACCGCTGATGGCCGAGATGCGGGCATCAAAGTCGGCATCCGAAGCGTGGATCACGACACGATCTCCGACGGTCAGCAGGCCAGCGGCCGTGTCGAAATAACTGGCGGCTTTGACGGCGGCTTTGGCGTCGGTGGCGGCGTTGTAGCTCCAGATTTTGACGCCACCGCCGGAGCCGCCGTGGTTCTCCAGTCCTTGCAGGTTGAAAGCCATTTGCTTCTCCTCGTTCAGTTTTCACGAGGGGCGAGCGACAGGCCCGCCCCATGGTGGCGCTTACACGCCGTTTTCGTCGCAGGTGATCTCGACCACGCCACCGGCGTCGATCTCGACGGAGCCCGCCGAGAACAGCATGTTCGCCAGCCAGCTCGTCTTGGTCGGAATGTAGTTGAGCTCCATCCGCTGATCCATGCCGATGGCGTGCCCGATGGCCGACTTCGCATACGCGAAAGTGGTTCGGTCGCCAGCGGTCAGATCGAGGCCGCCCTCGGCACGGGTTGCGATCCACTTGTACGACATGCCCATGAAGCTGGAGATATCGCCGTTCACCAGGGCGCGCACCGTGTTGTAGTCCGCGCTGGTCGCCTCGGTTTCCCCGAGAAGCCCTTCGCGGCCGACATAGGAGCCCAGATAAGTGATACCCTCATCCTCGCCCACGCCGTTGTCGCCCAGCAGACGCGATGCGCGACGGAGTTTATCCACGTTGAGGTTGGTGTTCGCCCCGCCGACGGAGCTTGCCACGGCCAGGGTCGTTGCGGTCGCTTCCAGCGCGTCGATGATAAGCTGGTCCTCACGGCGGCTGATCGCATTGGCGATCGAACGGGCCAGCTCTTCGCGCTCGGAGATGTTGGTCTTCGCATCATCGAACACGTCGGTGTATTCGGCGGCGTTCCAATCTTCGAGCGTGACCGTCGCGGTAGTGTGCGCGAGGTTCATCGGCACGACATCGGTCTGCTTCACCCGGCGGGTTGCCAAGCCAGCGGCCAGTTTCGGGAAGCGATGGGTCGCGCCGACAACGGCGGTTTTGACGCGCACGGTGTCGCGCAGCTTGCCCATATCCTGATAGGCGTGCTTCACATCAGCGTCGAAGCTGGCGATTGCTGCGATAGAGAGAGAGGTTGACATTGTGAGCTCCTTCAAGGTTTCAATCATGGGAGATCGAGGGCCTTGAGGGTCACGGGCCTGTCACCTAAGCCGGGTGCCGTTCCTCGCGGGTCTGCATCTTGTGCGCCACTATGACACCAGAGGCGCGATCTGGCAAGCGCGCATAACAAACGCCCCGGCGGGCTGAGATTGCCGGGGCGTTCCAACCTGGAGGCTTCCTACAAGGCGCGAGCCATGCGCGCCCTATAGCACGGCGGAGTGGATCGAGCCATTCGGTTGCGTTGAGCTGCCAAACGCCTTTTGCATGAGCCGTTGCGCCTCGGCCATAGCCGCGTCCCTGTCGGAACCGGCGGGCATCCGGCTTGCGGCCGCGTGCTTGGCATATGCCTCCTGCGGTGTCACCGAGCCATCCGCGCCGTCGGCCATCGGGATCGGCTTTTCACCCAGCTCGCCGGTCAGGATGCGGTGAAAGATGCGCGCCGCCCGGCTGGTGCCGACCATCTGGGCAAACTCGGCCATGTCCTGCTCGCCTTTCAGCACACCACGCTGGGCCAGCTTATCGGCATAGGTGCCGATGGTGTTGACGATGGTGCTGGCTTCCTTCTGGCCGACCTCCTTGACCAGCGCGGCCATCTCCTGCTCGCCGCTGACCTTCTGCGCCTCATCGTTCGACACGCCAATCGGTATCCCGTTCTCCGCGATACCAGACAGCCCCTCGCGCATGAGCTGGGTGAACGCCTTGTCAGGGATACCGAGCTTGTGCGCCGCCGTGCGAAAAGCATCGACATAGGGCTTCGAGGCCTCACTGTTCAGTTCGGCCGCGATCTTGTCGTCGTCCCCCTCCGCATCGAACACATAGCCGTCGGGATGGTCGGGCACCACGCCCTCCAGCTTGCCCTCGCCCTTGCCCTTCCTGGACAGCTCGCGCCGCGCGCCCTGGTAAGCCTTTGTCAGTTTCGCCAGCGTATCGTCAGCCGTCGAACCCACCAGATGATCCGGCAGCTCCACGCCCTCCGGCAGCTTCCACGCTTCTCCGTCGCCTTCCTTGGTCGTGCCCTTGGTGGCGAAGTCCAGGATCGAGGATTGACCTTGGCCCTGTCCGACGCCCCCGCCGCCTTCACTTTCGCCTCCAGCGCCGTCGCCGCCGCTGCCGCCGTCGCCTTCGCCCGAACCTCCCGAGCCTTCATCGGCCGGGCTCCACACGGGGGCGTGATATTGCCAGAATTTGATCATGCACGTTGTCTCCTGTTGCGCTTGGGTGTGGGTTTTGGTGTCAGCCCGCGAGGAGCTGGTTCACCTGGTCGTTGACCTCGGCCTTCACCTCACGCAGCCGGGTGACAGCGGACCATTCGCCGGTGCGGTTGCCGTCCTCGTCAGCGACGAACGCCTGCATGTCCAGCTCCTTGATTGCCGCGTCCAGCTCTTTGTTGAGCGCCGTGATCGCGCGCTCGATCCGACGGCGCGAGCCCCGGTTCACCTTGGAGCGCGTGATGGTCGGCTGCGGCACCGTGTCGAGAACAGCCGGAAGCGTCTCGGCCTCGGTCTGCATCTCCTTCGCCCGGCCGTCGATCTTCGCCTCCAGATCGGCAATCGTCTCCGTGCTGTCGAGCGTGATCCCCATGCTCTGCGCCTGGGTGATCAGGTCATCCTTGCGTCCCATTGGCTTCTCCTTCCTGGGCCTGTGTGATGTTGTGAACGATATCGAACACGACTTGCGCCATGCCCTCACGGTAGAACGCTGCATCTGGCCCCTGGCCCGGCACGCAGCGCGTCACGTTGACGTAGCGGTTATACATATCCACCAGCACCTCGCGCCCGGCAGGCGTCGCGAACACCACCGCGTAAAGCTCTGGGTCAATCCCTTGCTTCACCGGCGCACCGGCTTCTGTGCGGCGCATAAGGTCGCGCCAAGCATCACTGTCCGCGTTCTGGAACAGGGCATCGAGCCCGGTATTACCGTCGGCCATTCTGTTGCCCTCCTTGGGCTTCGACGGCCGCTGCCGCCACGTTTGGATCGGCTCCTTGCTCGGCCGCGCCTTGTGCCGCTGCGGCCTTCATCAGCTCGGTCTTGCGCTCCTTGGTCGTGCGCAGGTTCAGCGGCACGTTCATCAGGTCGCCAACGCGCGGCGTGACCTTCTCCAAGTCCATCTCGAACGCCATGAGCTGCGGCCCGCCGATAGCTTTCAGCATTTCCATGAAGCGCACAATGTTCTCGACTTCCTGCATTGCCTCGCCCCGCGCGAGCGGGCTTGTCATGCGCACCTCGATCAAGAACTGGTCGATTTGGAGCCCCTGCGTCGGCAGGATTTGCTTGCTTTCCAGGATATCGACCACGCGCTGCACCGCCGGGATCACGAACTCGGCGTAGAGGCGGCCAAGGCCCCCGGCTTGGTCGGTTACCAGCTCGCGCGCGCGCTGCACGAACTCGGTCGCGGTGCGGATCGGGCCAGCCTCGGGCGGCAGGCTGTTGTCACCAATCACCTTGCGAATGTTCATGTGGAGCGTGTCCAGCACCAGCTCGCCAAAGTCGATACGCTGAGGGCTGTCGAGACGCTGGAGGCTCGGCCCATCCGGCCCGCCGTTGCGGCGCACCTTGATAATCGAGTAGGGCTTGATCGAGATCGGCCCGTTCAGCCCGTTCTCGGTCGCGGTGTAGACCCCGGCCACGGCCACTGCCACGGCACGGAGCGTCAGCTCCACGATCTTGTTGGCGGTGCGGATATCGGGCAGCGCGAACAGCACCGGCCCGCGGCCCCGGTTCTCGCCTGGCAGCTTGGAGTAGCGCGGCGTCACAAACGGCGAGGTGCGGCTCTGGCGCGCGACCACGCGAGCCTTGTCCGCGCCCTTCTGCCAGAACACCTCGTAGCGGAACGGCCGCTCCTTCTCGTCATAGTCGCGGTAGACCACCGAGGACAGCTTGACCATGCCGGGCGTCGGCTTCTCGGCCTCCTCTTTCAGCCTTTCGGGCAAGGTCGCATCCGGCCACTCGGCCAAGATCGCGTCGGCGCGCAGCTCGTGCCAGAAGAACCAGCGATCCAGCCGCCCGTTCGGTCCCTCGTAGGCGTAGAAGTGCGAGAGAGGCATGGCCTGGAAGATCACCGGCTCGCCCAGGAAGTCGTCGTTGGGCATGATCTTCATGCCGCCTTGGCCATAGTGCCAGTCAATGTAGGTTTCGTTCGATGCGGTCGGGAAACCCGGCCCGTTGAACACGGCCTGCACGATGTTCGTGACGGCCTCCAGCTCGGCCTTGGCCTCGTCCTTCTCCTTGCCCACGACTTCCTTGAACGTCTCGTCGGGCATTTGCTCGGCCGCTGGCCCCAGCCCGATCTCAAACCAGTCCTGGAATTGCGGCGTGAAGTCCGAGGAGAGGCGGTTGGCGGCTCGGATCACCGACACCTGGGGCGTGCTGTCCCAGTTGTAAGCGGCCTTCTGCTGCCCTTCCTTGCGCTTGGTGAAATTCTCGCGGTCGGGGAACGTCAGCTCCATCGCCTCGCGGTAAATCTCGTCCGAGGCTTCCTTGTCGCGCTTCGCGGCAGAGATCGCCTTCCACGCCTTGTCAACGTTCCACTGTGCCACGATCAGCCCCCGAGCGTTTTCTTGAGGCGCGTGGACAGATTGCCGATCAGCATGTCACGGCCCCGTGTGCCCGCGCCGGAGCCACTGCCGCGCTCGGCGCGCTGCTGTGCCCGACCGGCCTCCTCGTTCGAGGTTTGCAGCTCGCGCCGCGCCTGCGCCGCCTGCTTCTCGGCCTCCTTGCTGGCCCCGCCTCCGAAAATTCCGCTCATCATCGCCTCCATAGATATAAGCTCAAATCCCGACCCGTCGGGGAAAAGCCTGTCGCTGGCCCACAATCTAACCGAAAACCGAACCATTCGGCAAATCTAATCGCTCTTGCGTCGTCTGAGGCCACCCACGCGCGCAGCTCGTCATACACCGCGCCGCTATCGCGAAAGATCGTGTAGAGCCGGAACAGCGGCCGCAGCTCGGCAGAGGATCGGATGCGAGCGCCGGGGTATGAGACGAACCAGCCGCGCCGGTTCACGTCCGGCATGATCGCCATGCTGGCCACGAACTCGCCCGCGTCGTCCTCCAGCGTCCACGCCCATTTAGCCGTCGTCGCCACCATCTCGGGCAAATACGGTTGAGCGAACGCTTCCGCTTGTTCCTCGGGCCTTAGCCTCTGCAACATCTCGTGCAACGTCCTGTGGCCGGTGATCCCTAGGTGGAGCAACCCCATAGAACCCATCTCCCTGTATGCGTCCGGCCCAATCGGCCTTGACTACCGCGCGGGCCGCCGATCTCCGGTTTCCGCCCTCTTGGTCGCTCGCCCCCTGGAGGTGGTGCGGCTGGAGATCAAGGTGGAACTCCTGCACGTCGCTGCGGTGCCAGATGCCCTCGCGGATCGGCAGCTTGCCCACCACGGCGTGGAGGAAAGCTGAGCGGCGCATGTGAATGCGGCCCTTGCTGTCTGTCCTGACCACCCAGGCGCGCGGCCACACGGCGTCGTTATGCACCATGAAGCTCGGCAGCATCGCCACGTTACCCTTGCACGCCCGCACCAGCGACGGAATGGACAGGTCGAGAACGGGATCGGTCATGTCAGCCCCCATCGCTTCAGTGCAGCTTCTGCCTCGACCACGGATCGCACCACGGCATAGGGCGCACCAGCCCGCACCAGGCCGGACTGGATATCCTTCTGCGCATCGCTCTGCATGGTGCGCGCTTTAACCTCCAGGAAGTAGGCGTGGCCCTGCCATATGATCTCGATATCGGGCCAGCCCGCCTTGGTGCCAAGGTTGCGCGCCTTGGCGATCTGGCGCGCCGCCTCGGCCCCGGCCATGTCCAGCTCGTTGGGGCTGTGGTGGTAGAGTGCATCGCGCGGTAGGGCCAAGGCCAAGAATTGCAGGATCGCCTTGTGGATCGGCCCCTCTCGGTCTTGTCGCGGCCGCGTGTCGCCGTCTGCCTTGTAGAACGCCTGGAGCTGGGCCGCTGTCATACGATCGGTCATTCTTTCCCCTCCGCTTTGCGCATCCGGCGGCTTCATGTTCGTGCAAACACGTCAAAGTCGCCATCCGCCTGGAACGACCCGTGGGCGCGGCCATCGGTCACGCGCCCACCCAGCCGGTCGAACTCGCCCACCCCGAGAAAGCCGTAACCGGCCCCGTCGCATATGTGACTTTCGTCGTTCTTGCTGGGCTTGTCGGCATAGCGATCCTCGCCGGACACCGCCACGCGCTTGAAGTGCCAAGCCCCCATCAGCCCCTTGTGCAACATCGGGCAGTTGCGCTTGTTCAACAGAAGCCCAGGCTTGCCGTCGATCATCCGCTCGCATGGCCCGGCAATCGCAGCGATCCGCATCTTCGGATCTTGCGTCGGCGCGGGCTCCAAGGTGATCCCGTGTTGCGTGCGCAGCCAGTCGAAGCTCGCCGTCTCGAATATCTCGTCGCGTGTGCCCCCAGCCGGATCGCCCCAGCCCTTGCCGGTCAGCCCCTTGGTCACATGGTCAGGAAAGTGCTTCACCAGCGCCTCGCCTACCAGCTCGCCAAAGCGCTTGATCCCCATGTCGAAGCATACCACTTCGCGGTGCGCGAGCAACACGCCGCGCGGATGCCGCTGAAACAGGAGCGCCGACGGCTGGAGAGTTCCGCCGCCAATGTCGGCCCCGATGAACACCGGCTCGTCAGGCAGGATCGGCAGATGATCGACGCCATGCACTTGGCCGTTGTATTGCGGAACCACACGCCGCCCGTCGGTCACGAAGGTATAGACGCCCTGGAGGTAGCTCTGGATTTCCTCGATCGTCTTGCCTGCCAGCGCGCGGCCGTAGTAGCTGCCCACTCCGAGCGGGTTCGCGCCAACATCGACGCGGGACAGTGCGACCAGGTTCTCTTGCCACGGGTTCACGATCCAGAACCTCTCGGCCGAGCGGATCACCTCAATCGGGCACTCGACGCGCCGCGCCGCGCCGCGATACCAGATCAGCACCTCCGCCGACGTGAGCTTGAGCCCCTGATACTCGGGGAAATTCTCGTCAATGATCTCGGCACCACCAGCGCGCGGTTTGACCTCCACGACACCCGGCGGTTGCTGATGGAAGCGGTATCCCTCCGGCGTGTCGCGGTGATGCCAGCCATACAGCCAATGATCGGCGTCAGGCGGGTTCGTATCGCCCCAGATACCGCTCCAGGTGGTCGGGCGCTCGTTCACCCTGAACCGGCCGACCCGCTCGGTCAAACGAGTGATCACGGATCGCGGAACCTCCCGCATCTCATTGATGAACGCCCCGGTCAATTCCAGCGAAAGGAGCTTCTTCACGTCCTGTGGCCTGTCGAGCGCAATAAGGTTGACCTCGATCTCCAGGTCGGTGTTGCGCGGCGCGATCATATGCGTGGCCGGTGATCGCCAGATGATATCCCCGAACGCGTCGGCCGGGTAAATCTGCTGATAGGTTACCGCCGTTGTGGATCGCAGCTCGGGCATGGTGTTGCGGATCACGGCGAACCTGGACCTGCGCTTGCCGTCGCTGCTGGGCGCCTGCTCCTGGCCGAGATCAAGAATTCGTTGAAGGCTGGGCACCGACTTGCCGGACCCGACCGGACCGATGATGAAGCTCGCAAACGCGCGATCCCGCTTGTAGGCCCACGCGACAGGGCTCGTCTCGTAGGTCCAAGTCTGCGTCACCATCAGAACAGCTCCCGCAGCTCCACGTCGTCAATAGACGCCACCGCGATCAGCACATCGCCACCGCGCCGGTTCTGGAAGGTCAGCATTGTGATGTTGCTGTCGGTGAGGAGCGTCCATTCGCCAGGAGCGCAGTTGATTGTCGTATTTTGTGCCATTGTGGCCTCCTTGTTGCGGTTGCGCGCAGCTTACATCACGCCAATCAATTCGAGAAGCGTTGTTGGATGCGGTCAGGCATGATCACCCCGTTCGCCGGTCACTATCGGCCTGCGCCCGAGGCGGACGCGCAGGGCTTGGTAGAGCTGCTCTTTCATGTCGGGCACGCTCATGTGCATCGCCAGCGCGGCCCAGTTGCGCACCGTGACAAAGTCATCGACGATCAGGCGCAGGTCGGCCTCGGTCAGATCAGCGCCGCGTGGGAGTGCGTCGGTCGATTTGATGTGGATGTTGTCAGCCATTCCCTGCCTTCTGTGCAATCATCGCAGC
>Ga0210044_10011174_pt1 | contig 10515 bp, 6 predicted proteins | sample CryGey13umfilter_2_FD_183959 | JGI IMG/M metagenome (GOLD analysis project Ga0210044, IMG submission 183959) | Groundwater microbial communities from aquifer in Utah, USA - Crystal Geyser 4/9/14 3 um filter (SPAdes) (version 2) | ecosystem: Environmental > Aquatic > Deep subsurface > Groundwater...
GCGGCTTTTTTCAGGTTCGGGGATGAAGATGAGGGTGAAGACGATCGGGTTGGTCATTTCGTTTTCTTTGAGTTTGGCGAGGCGTTTATCTTTGGCGGTCCAACGCGAAAGCCAACTGCGAAGATACTTTCGATCGAATTCGGGGTAGCCGGTGTTCCGATAGATATTGATGTGCGCAACTTTGCCGTTGCGTTCGAACTGTAGGGTCATGACGGGGTTAGTGCGTATGCGTCCGGTGAATCCGGTCACACTGAAAAAGGTGTCGTTGGAATCGTAAACGATGTGGCGAAAGAGGGGGTAGGGGCGAATTTCCATTCCTTCGATCGCAAGGGGTTTCCCGGCTCTCCAGTTGGCTGCGGGTACTTTTTGTATGCTGGTGGCTTGTGATTCTTTTTCGCTGGGGACGGCTTTGGGGTCGCGTGGTTCGGGTGAGGGGCTTCCGGAGTTGCCGGAGGTTGCGGGGGATTCGGTCGGCGGCTGCGGTTCCGTGGTTTCGGTGTTTGTGAATTCCGAGGGGGACGATGAAGCGGGTGTGCTGACGGGGAGGGGCTTAATCGCATCGGGGATGTCGGTAGATTCGATGGTGTTGATGGGTTGGTTCGAGGGATCGGCGATGGCTGGTTCGGAGGGTTCAACGGGCTGGTCAGACTGGTTTTGAGATTCTGTTTCGGATGCCTCGTTTGATTCGTCGTGTTGTTGCTTGGTTGTGGTTTTGGTGTCGGTGGGGTCTGTTTGGGCGGACGAGGTCGTCCGATCGGGTTGGTTTGGCTTGAGGGTTGAAGTTGAGTGGTCGGACGAGGGAAGACCGGGGTCAGCTTCGCTTTCGGGCTCGTTTATCTTTGCGTTGGAGGATTTGTCGTCGGGCGGCGCGGGTTGGTCGGTTTTCAGGGGGGTTTTGAAATTGGGGAGTGGGGTTTCGTCAAGCGGTTTGCGTGGTTCTTCGTCGCTCGTCGTGGTGGTGGTGGTGATTGACTCTGAAACATCGGTGACTTCTTGGGATTCCTGCGGTTCGGTGACCGGCCGGGGAGTTTCCTGCGGTTGGGGGTCTGTCTGTTTGACGTTCTTGTCGGACGGCTGCGGCGCGGTCAGGATTTTTTCGATTGCTGTCGCTGCGGCGAGGGTTTCGGCGTCGGTCAACGTCGGGGTGCGTGATTCGTTTTCGTTTGTGGTTTCGACGGGGGGGGCGGGCTGTTCGTTATCTTGTGGTTGGGCCTGAGCGAGATCGGAAAAGGGTTTTCCTGGCGCGCCATCGGCCATGGTGAAGGCGGCCTGTTCGAATTCGGCATGTCGGGCTAATTGTTCTTTGTATTCGTCGAAGCCGATCCATGTGACGGTTGCGGGCGCGCCGTTTTCGATTCCCGGCGTGAATTCGGGATTTTTGACACGATCCGTTTCGGAGTCGTTTTCATCTTCATCCGTCTCAGTGTGGTTCGGCAATTGGGGGGCGATGGTCGCGTGGTGGGGCGAGTGTTTGATGAGCCAATCGATGGTCGTGATCCCGCCGGCGTTCACGAGGAGCGAGATGAGGAATGAGAACAGGAGGATGAGGCGTTCGTGTTTGGGCATGATGAGTGAATAGCAGGTGAATCGTATTCGTGATTGGTGTTTGGAGATTCCTTTTTCTTGTGTGTTGTGCCTTGAGGTTGGGCCGGCAAGGGATCGAAGGCGGGTAAGTCGGGGAGTTCGCCAATTCTTACGGAAGAGGCCTTTGATCGGATCGGCTTATTCGTGGGTATGGATTCGAATATGCCGGCGGCCAGCCATTTTTGCCGCGAAATCGAGGGCGGCGCGCATGGACCCGGGGTTTGCGAGATTCTTGCCGGCGATATCGAAGGCGGTTCCGTGGTCTGGAGAGGTACGGATGAATGGGAGTCCGAGTGTGATGTTTACGGCGTCGTCGCGGGCGAGGAGTTTGACGGGGATGGTGCCCTGATCGTGGTACATGGCGATGACGGCGTCGAATTTGCCGTCGACTGCGGCGTTGAAAATAGTGTCGGCGGGGAAGGGGCCTTGCACGTTCATTCCGAGTGCGACGGCTTGTCGAATGGCGGGTTCGATGACTCGATATTCTTCGTCGCCGAACAAGCCGTTTTCTGAAGCGTGCGGATTGAGGCCGCACACGGCGATTCGTGGTTGCCGTATGCCGAAGTCTTTGCGGAGCGAATTATCGGCGAGATCGATGGGATCGAAGACTTTTCCGATGGTCATGACGTTCCGGAGATCCATGAGGGGCAGGTGAATGGTTGCGAGAATGACGCGGAGTTTCGGGGCAGCGAACATCATGGCGAAGCGTTTGGCTTTGGCGAAGTCGGCGAAGAGTTCGGTGTGGCCTGGAAACCGTTTCATTCCTGCGAGATGCCAGGATGTTTTTGAGATCGGGGCTGTTACGACGGCATCGACGTGGTTCGGGTGTTCGGCGGGGAATCGAGTGGCGTCGAGGGCGTCGCGGATGAATCCGAGCGAAGCGGCTCCGCCTTCTTTTGAAGGGGCCGGGGGACGAGTCGACGCGGAGAGGCCAACTTCAGGACAGCGGTCATCATCGATGACGATGACGTCGGCGTTTTGGTTTGTGGAAGACGGAATGGAGAGCGCGACGTTCGATTCGGATTGTCTGGCCCATGTCGAACGATTCATACGGGACCAAAACGGTTCGACTTGCGCGAGGTCGGCGGCATGAACGAGAAGTTCATTCAGTCCGAAGATGAGGAACCGCGCGTTGTTTCGAACGATGGGATCGCTGAGCGCTTTGACGATGACTTCGGGCCCAAGGCCTTCGGGATCGCCGAGGGTTACGGCGACGGTCGGTCGAAAGGACCTATTACTTGGTCGGGGATGCATGGTCATCAGCGGTGTTTCATCATTCTTCAGTCGATCAAGATCGCACTTGGGGTTCCCCTCGACCAACTCGGCTTATATGGAAGGAAGGATAGCGTAGAACGACGACGGAAGACCGGCTTTTTCGGCGTTTCCGGTCGGAATACGGAGTTTCCCGAAGCGTTGGTTTGACGAGCGGTGGCCGACTAATCGCCGGTGGAGAAGAGTTCCTGATTTTCGAGGATGCCGGTTGCGACTTCGAGGAGTTTTTTGCGGTTATCGCGGGCCTGCTTTTGGAGTTTTCGCATGGCTTGGTCTTCGGAGATACCAAGACGATCGACGAGAATCCATTTGGCTTTTTCGATTTGTTTGCGATCTTCGATGCGTTGGTTGAGTCGATCGATTTCGCCTATTGATTCAAGGTGCGAACAGTATTGCCCCCATGCAACGGCGAGGGTGGCGCGGAGGGAGTCTCGCGTAACCGGCTTGAGGAGGTAGCCGAAGACTCCGACGTTGGCGCTGTTGGTGGTGTATTCGGGGTCGGAGTAGGCGCTGACGATGACGACGGGGATACCGAGTTCACGGAAGAGGATCTCGGCGGTTTCGAGGCCGTTCATGCCGGGCATCCGAATATCCATGACCGCGAGATCGGGCGGACTTTTTTTGGAGAACTCGATTGCTTTTTCTCCGGTGGAGAAAAGGCCGAGTACATCGTATCCCTGATCGCGAATGGCGGAGGCGATTCCCTCTGCCACGAGATGTTCATCCTCAACGACGATGAGGTTCTGTAACTTTCGTTTTTTCAGGTTATCCTGCGTCATTCGTTGCCAACTCCTTCGTGGTGAACACCCCTCGCCCACCGGTATCAATCCGAGTTTTGGACAGCGTGCGCGCCGTCACCTTCTCGATACTCACGAAAATGAAAGGAAACCGATTGCGTGTACTGCGTGTACAAAGTGCGATCCCCTTTTTGTGATTGAGTCGCTATTTCGGCATCAGGGCCGAACTGAAATATGATAATTCAGAGACATTCCATCGTCGGGTATGGGCCACGAAAGTCCAGACTATACACCAAATATTTTGAAAATTCATTCCCTAATAATCTAAAAATCCGGCGGTGTTGTTTATGAAAAGGCCGTTCGTCACCGAATACCGCGGAATGGTTCACAGTTGCTCTTTCGCCAAGATATCCTGTTAGGTTCGTTCGCCCGATCAACCAAGCCAATCCTTCGCCTTGAGTCGTTGGGGTACATAAACCTCGGTGACATACGAGATATCTTTGGTGATGAGCGATTCGACTTCCATTTTGAAGCCGTTTCGGAGCATTTGTCTGATCTCTTTTTTCCAGCCGAGGTCTTTTTCGAACCAGGGGTAGGCCAAGATTTGTTTGGCGCGGTTGATGTCGCGTTCATTGAGTCCGATCTGAACATCGTCGGTGAGTTTATAGCGATCATAATCGATGGCGCGTATGCCGAGGAATTTTGCGTCGGGCACGGCCATTCGCTCGCTTTCGAAGGCGAGGGAGATGGAGCCCTGTTTGATGACGGAATAGATGTAATGTCCCCACGGGTCGCAATCGAGGAGGCAATAGATGGGGAGTTTAAGTTCTTCGTTGAGGCGTCGGAGCATACGGCGTACGCCTCTGGGTGGTTGCCCGCCTCCTTCGGTGAGGATGCAGTTGTGTTTTTTCCAGAATTTATCTTCGTTGAAGCGGCTCCAGACGGTATTTTTCTCGACGTGGAGGACGAATTTGGCGGTGCACTTTTTGAATTGGACGACATCGGGTTCGACGATTGATGGGATGGCGTATCCGCCGGAACCCATTTTGCTGAGGTCGATTTCGTCGCCGGAGTCGACGATGGTGAGGTTGCCGACCATGGTGCCTGCTTTTTTGGCGAAGACGTGGAGTTCTTCTCGGAGCGCGCCGAGTGAGACTTCGAGGTCTTCGAGGATGGGGTCGGACTCTTCCTGCCCGGCGAACGTTTTTTCCTTGGTGCCTTCGATGGTGTGGAGGGATTTATAGTACATACCACGAAGGGAGAGTGTCTTGTCGGCTTCGATGAGTTCTTTGCAGGCGGAGCTCATGAGCATGGTCTGCATGAATTTCTTGGCTTGATTGAGATTGAAGAGGTTTCGTCTTTGGGAATTGGATCCCATTTCGAGGATGCGACGTTTTTTGTTCCAGTTCGTGTTGGAGAGAGCGCGGGTGGGGATGTCGACGAAGGGGTCCTGTTGTTTTGCTGCTTTGTGTTCGACGAGTTCGGCGACTTTGTTGATTCGGGAGATGGTTTGGAGATCGCGGGATTTCTTACTTCTTGTGCGGGTTCGAGAAGAGGAGCGGCGCGGGGACGACGTGGTCGTCTCGACGGCGGTGGCTGCGTGTGCGGTTGTTTTTTTCTTCCGGAGTATTTTTTTTCGCACGACTTTTTTCTTAGCCATGATCTGATCGTTCCGTATTCTTCATTGGGACGAGTGATATTATTTGGATTGCGTTGTCATTTGCGAGTACGTCGTTTCGTTTTGCGTTTGGTGCCGTTGGATTTTCGTTTTCGATTGCTGTTGCCATTTGACGAGGACTTACCGAAGAGGCCGGATGTTGCATCGTCGGCATCTTCTTTGCGTTGGTCAGCGGGAGCGATATCTTCGCGAATAACGACGGAATCGTCGGCGGCGAGTCGCCCGCCGTCGTCGACGACTTTTCCTTCATCGTTGAGTATCTGGTCGGCTTCTGCGGTTTTCTTTTGCGCCTGTTTCATGAGGGCGTCGTAGGTTTTCTTCGCATCGTGGCCGGTGATGGATTCGCATGCTTTGGCGATTTCGCCGATGTAGCGAAGAAAGGCACTGCGACGTTCGCCCTGCCTGCGCATGCGTTGACGGCGACGGATGTAGGTTTGCATTTTGCGGCCACATTCTTGAAGGGCGAGTCGCATTTCTTTCTTGATTTCGTCGTAGTCGGCGATAGCTTCTTTTGATTCGGAGGTGAATGGAACCCAGACGGAAGCCATGTGGATCATGATGACGATGGGGGCGAGGGGGACGGCACCGCGTGGCTGAGTGAGGCCGTAATTTCGCCAATTTGTTTCGATCACGCTCTTGAAGGCGGAACAGGCGGATTGCTGGTGAATGAGGGGAACGCGATTGGCGAACCGTATAACGCGTGCGGGCTGATCGCCGGGGAGGTCTCCGCCGTAGGCGAGTGCGGCTTCGATGATAAATGGTCTCCCGCGATAGACGGCCGGTGGGCGTGTGCTTGCGGAATAGAACTCGGCCTTGACTTCCTTGAGGAGACCGGCGAGGAGGACTTTGGTTCCGATGGGAACGACGCAACTGGTGGGCGGGGATTTTATTTTCGCTTCCTGCATGGCGCGGAAAAGTTTTTCGGCGTCGCCGTGCTCCATAGTGCTGACCCACTTGGTATTGGTGAGGCTGGCGTTTTTGCAGAGGAGTTTGGCGGTGGTAAGGCCGACGCAGCAGAAATCGGATTGCAGGAATCCGCCGAGTTTCTGGCTGCCGGTGCGTTCGAGCATTTGAATGAGCGTGCCGAGTTCGATCCCTTTGGGGTGCGGCTTTATTTCGCTTGGTTCGGGAGGAAGTTCGCTTACGGTGCGCTCGAATAAGATGCGTTCGTTGGTGGGATTGGTGTAGTGAATTTCCGCGTGGGGATTGGCGATGGCGGTCTGTTCGAGGTATTCATCGATTGATTGTTTGCCTTTGAGATACCGTCCTTCCAGTTCAACGGCGACTTCGGTTCCGTGCCCGTCGGGGAAGTGGTCATCGAGTTCGGGATGCTCGGCATCTTCGACGATGTCGGCTTTGTTTTTGGTGGTGTCCATTTTAAGGACGACACGATGGGCGGGTTTTTTCTCATTTGTTTTAGAAACGATGACGAGAGGTTTGCCGGTCGTCATGAGGCCGTACATCCCGGCGGCGGAGATTCCGATTCCCTGTTGACCGCGTGACATTTTGAGTCGATGGAACTTCGAGCCATAGAGAAGTTTGCCGAAGATATTGTCGATCTGTTTGCGGACGATTCCGGGGCCGTTGTCTTTGATGGTTATTTTGAATCTGTTTTCATCGGTCTGAAGGATGGTGATATGGAGTGTGGGGAGGATGCCCGCTTCTTCACAAGCGTCGAGTGAATTATCCACCGCTTCCTTGACGGTGGTGAGCATCGCTTTGCGCGGATTGTCGAAGCCGAGGAGGTGGCGGTTCTTGGCGAAGAATTCGGAGACGGAGATTTCGCGTTGTTTGGAGGCGAGAGTTTCGGCGGAGACTCGTTTGCGGCCGTTGTTTTGGTTGCTGCTGTTTTTCTTTGACGATGAAGCGGATCGAGAGGTGGATGATGCATTTGTGCGTTTGGTGCCGTGGCTTTTTTTTGCGGCGGCGGTGGTGGACTTTTTTTTCTTGGTCATGAGTGCGTCGAAGATGAGGAGTCCGGTTGATGGAGCGGATGGCGGTGATGGTGGTGGTGATGTCATTTTGAGGTTCGCCCTCCTCCGTGGCGAGGCGTGGTGAAACAACGTGATACAAGGCAAAGAGAGGCAAAATAAAGGGTGGCGCAGGCCGGTGATCAAGGGTGATCTTCGGGCGGCGGCGCGAATCTTGTTTCATTCTTCGGCAGAGGGGGGACGATATCCACACATTCCGGTGAATGCGAGTGGCGAGTGAGGTGCCCATCTGAGAAGGTACGGTATCGATACACTCGATGGCGATCGGATGTTTTTTGGGGGGTGATTGGCGAGGCACCGCGCGCCTCGGTGTCATCCGGAGAATCCGGCATCCGGAGAGTGGTTGCGATAAACGAAATGAGTGCCCGAATGAAGGGGCATGTTGTTGTAAGCGGGTCGGTTCATCCGATCTGTCTTGATTGTGGGTATTATTTGTTCGGGCATAAGCCACCCGTTACTTGTCCGGCGTGCGGGGCTGAGATTACCAATTTGATTTTTGTTCAGCAATGCAAGCGGGTTGCGTACGGGCGACATGCGTGGCAGTGAGTGGGTATCTATTCTGTGTTTGCGATCGTGGCCGGTACAATAACCTCGAATTATTTGAAGCCCGTACTTTTCAGCGTCGGAATGGCCGAATTTTTTCTTTCGTTCAGTTTGGTGACCGTCTCCGGCTTGGCCGGATTGGCCGGGATTCCAATTGCTCGAACACGCCCGAAATGCACACTGGTCGTTTTGTGGCTTGAGACGTCGCTTTTCCCGTTCTTTCGATTCCACTTTGGATCTTGGTTGTGTCAAACGAAAGCGAGCGCGCGGGATTGACCACGAGCGATCGAATATTTGGGTGGTTTGCGATCGTCTCAATCATCGTCGGTTGTTTAGCTCTGTTCGGGCCGATGGTTTTTCCGTTCTTTGGTTATGAAGGCCATTGCCAATGTGACGGAAAGGACTGGGCGGACGAATCGAGAGCGAGGCATCTTCACATCAGGCAGGACGTGCCTACGCTTGGCGGCGATTGTTGTTAACCGGGGTGCGTCCTAAGGGACTTACCGGGGCACTTTTTGCGGCTCGACGTGGAAGGGTGCGGGATGGGGTTGATATTTCGGGGGTCGCGCTCCGCTGCGCGTCGCGGCTAACCGTGTTAGCGGTTGGTGTCGTCTGTTTTTTGTCGTGGAGTATTTTTTTGAATCGAATGGAAACCGGTTGATGGCTCATCGAATCAGTCATAACGAAGAGGTTTGAACACTATGGGTATGGAAACGACGTTGATTATTCTGAAGCCGGATGCGGTGCAGCGGGGGTTGATGGGGAAGATCGTCTCGCGGTTTGAAGAGAAGGGGCTTCAGATTGTGGGGATGAAGATGATGCGGATATCGCCTGAGTTGGCGGCGACGCATTATGAATCCCATCAGGGGAAGCCGTTTTACGAGGGGCTGGTTCGGTTCATGACGTCTTCGCCGGTTGTGGTGATGGCGATACGGGGGGTGGGGGCGATTGTGATTTGCCGAAAGATGATGGGTGCGACGTTCGGATCGAATGCGGAGCCGGGCACGATTCGCGGGGATTTCGGGGTATCGAACTCGTTCAATCTGATTCACGGCTCGGATTCGCCGGAGGCGGCGGAGCGGGAGATCGGGTTGTTCTTCGACGGCGGTAATGAGATCGTGAATTGGGAGCGGAAGATTGGGGGATGGGTTTATGATTTGAGCGGCGATGAACCGGAGTGAGTGTTTGGGCGAGTTCGTGATTGGGTGAGGCGGTGATTGTTTCGTTTCGCGCATCCCTTGTGTGGTGCGGGTGCGTCGGGGTGGCGTTAGCTCCCAAGGCGTCGTTCAGACCACGGCACCCGTCGGGCGTGAATCAGCGGCGTGCATACATTGATTTACCTTTATTGAACGCAAGCTCGAGAAATCAGTTATACATTCCGCCGTCGGCGCGGTACATGTCGCCGTCCTGATCCATTTGTTCTTTGTAGGTCATTTTCTTGGCGTGTCCGTCTGCGAAGATCCACTGGTTGGTGGCGGCGTCTCCGGGATGTTTTTCCTTGCCGGGCGCATAGTCGCCGTGGGCGGATTGTTGATCGCTGGCATATCCGCAACCGTGGAATCCGATGAAAGCGACGTCGTGTTCTTCGCGGGTGTTGACACCCATCTGGTTATGGTCGCCGGCCATTGCGAAGTTTTCGGGGTAAAGGACTTCATCGATTTTGCAGGGTGTTACATCGGCATCGGTGCGGCCGTTGCGTCCGACGTCGAGATCGAGGTAACTGATTCCCATGGCCTGCCCCCAGTTGGAGCCGCGTTGACCTTTGTAGCGTTCTGCGCGGCGGTAGGTCCAAGACTGGGTGTTGATGCCGTAGTTGATATCTTTCCAACGCAGTTCTTCGTATCCGGGGACCATTTCGTCGAAGCGGGCCCGGTTGGGCATGCGTTCGCCGACGTAGGGGCAATCGAGGAACTGTTCGGTGGTGTTTGAGTAATCGCGGATGGCCTGGTACCAGGGACGTTTATTCCAACCTTCATGGTAGCCGGTCGGGTAATAGATGTTGTCGTTTGCGTAGATGGAGAAGACCATTCCTATCTGGCGGAGGTTGGAGAGGCAATTGACTTCCTGCGCGCGGCCTCGCGCGTGTTTCAGTGCGGGGAGGAGGAGGCCGATGAGCAGTGCAACGATGGAGATGACGACGAGGAGTTCGATGAGGGTGAAGGCGGCGTAGCGGACGGGGTGGGCTGTTGTCGTCGTGTTGTTGCGGCAAGGACAAGGAGTTGGTTCAGGTTGCATGGTCGGTTCCTTTGATCTGAGTGAGATCGGCCGATGCGGTTGGAGGTGGTGAATTCTTCGAGGGTTTTGCGTGGGGAAACGCATGATGCCTGATGTGTGTTTCGATCAATCCGGACGGGGTACTTCCGGTTGATGATACTGATTTGACGGGAGTCGGATTCTCCAGATTACCATAACGGAGGGGAAAAGCAATGGTGAAATCGTGCTTTTTTCAAAGAAATCGGGCGAGGGTGGGCGAGGAGGTCGAACGGGGTAGGGTTGTAAATGAAGAAAACGGCCGGCATCCATTCGGAAGCCGGCCGTCGTGCCGAACCAAGCCAGAGGAATCAAGTTGCGAGGCAGGAGGAAGGTGTTCTTCCTTTAATCAATGGTGTTGCCGAATGCGTCCGCTGCGTCTGACATCGCGGCCAAGGTCGCAGCGTCGCGTTTGAAACGGCCTGTGGAATCAGTCGTATGCAGCGCTCACGCTCGGGAG
>Ga0210044_10011177_pt1 | contig 10514 bp, 8 predicted proteins | sample CryGey13umfilter_2_FD_183959 | JGI IMG/M metagenome (GOLD analysis project Ga0210044, IMG submission 183959) | Groundwater microbial communities from aquifer in Utah, USA - Crystal Geyser 4/9/14 3 um filter (SPAdes) (version 2) | ecosystem: Environmental > Aquatic > Deep subsurface > Groundwater...
CCTGGCACCTGCCGCTTCCGCCGCCTTTCTCACTGCCTTGATTTCATCTTCCGTATCGGTGTGGAAGACATTAATGCATACGACCGGATTGATTCCAGCCTTGCGGATGGTCTTGATGTGATGCACCATATTGGCGCAGCCCTTCTCGACAAGCCCCACATTCTCCTTGGTATATGCTTCGGGCAGTGCCAAGCCGGCCACAACCTTGGGGCCGCCTCCGTGCATCTTGAGTGCGCGTACGGTTGTTGTTAGAACCGATACATGCGGCTTGAGCCCGCTGTACCGGCATTTGACGTTCCAGAATTTCTCGAATCCTATATCCGCTGCAAATCCGCTCTCCGTTACATGATAATCAAAGAGCTTCAGACCGATCCTGTCGGCAATGATAGAGGACTGTCCTACTGCAATATTGGCGAAGGGGCCGGCATGTACCATGCAAGGGTTATACTCTGCGGTGCACATTAGTGTCGGATTGATTGTGTTTCGCATCCATGCCGCCATCGCATTTCCTACCTCAAGATCGCCTGTCGTGACAGGCTTTCCTGACTTATCGAAGGCTACGGTAATATTATTGAGCCTCTGCTTTAGATCTGCCAGATCTCTTATTACGGCAAGGATTGCCATACATTCGGAACCCACAGCAATGCCGAATTTACTCTGCATGACAAAGCCGTCCTGCTTTCCACCAAGCCCTATTATTATGTTTCTAAGGGCCTGAGCGCAGTAGTCAATGACCCATCCCATTTCCACCCTGGTGGGATCAACGTCGAGGCGGCGAATGCCGGAAAGCCTCTTGAGCTGCTCGTCGTTGTAATTTCTCTCATGCTGCATACGGGATGTCAGAGCAACCATGGCCAGGTTGTGGGCGTTCATGATGTCGTTGATATCGCCCGTAAGTCCCAGGGAAAACTCCGTCATGGGAATAAGGAGGGCATTTCCTCCTCCGGCGGCAGTTCCTTTAACGTTCATGGTTGGGCCTCCTGAAGGCTGCCTCAGTGCCCCTCCGACATTCTTTCCTCTCTTGCCTAGGCCCTCCATGAGACCGCACGAGGTCGTGCTTTTTCCCTCTCCGAGGGGGGTGGGGGTTATTGCTGTCACCTCAATGTATTTACCATCCGGGCGATCCTTACGCCTGTCAATGATCTTGAGAAAATCAAGTTTGGAGAGCCGCCCCATGGGGAGCATTTCATCCTTCTGGAGACCAAGTCTATCCATCCATTTTTCAGTGGTGGGCATGTTAACCTCGGCTGCCTCGGAAATCTGCCAGTCAGCCATCTTTGTCGCGTCATAAGCCATAAAATAAAACCTCCCTGTGTGATAGTTTTTTGTAAGACCAATAAGGCTTCTGATCCCATACTGCGTCGTTCAAAAAAGCAATGCCGCATCAAACGGCAAGAAGACAACTTTGCCTATCACAAAAATCTGATTGGAGTCAAGATTATTTGCTACATAATTCACATGCTGTTATCGGGATAGTACAAGCAGAAACCAGAGGCGTTTCATCTTGCCTGAAAGCATGATTTGTTATAGGAAGGGGGTGGGGAAAATATAGGATATTTTGCCAATGGGCTGTGACATTATAGGCCCATGCTGATATTGGAAATTGAGGTGAAAGAGATGCAAAGAAACACTATCGGCTTCATAGGGGCCGGCAATATGGCAGGGGCGCTTATCAAAGGACTCCTGGAAAGTGGAACTTACAAACCTCATTCGGTATTCATATCGGATAAAAGAAAAGAGGCCCTTAAGAACCTGGCCGGCAGCTATGGGATCAAGCTCTGCCAAAGCAATACTGAACTCTTGTATAAATGCTCCACCGTTGTTCTGGCTGTAAAGCCACAAAATATTAAGGAGGTTATGCTTGAGATAAGAGAACATTTGAGTTCCGGGCATTTTTTGATTTCGATTGCTGCGGGCATACCTCTCAAAATGATAGGCGCCTTTACCGGAGGCTCTGTTGCCCTTGCGAGGGTAATGCCTAATACACCTGCCCTTGTTCAGCGCGGCATAAGCGCGATTGCCTTTGGCCCTGATGTCTCAGAAGACCTTGTAAGGCTTGCTGAGAGTATTTTTGCGGCCGTAGGAAAAACTCTGGTGGTGCCTGAATCCATGATGAACGCGGTTACGGCCGTCTCAGGCAGCGGTCCAGGGTTTATTTTTTACCTTATGGAGTGCATGATCAAAGCAGGGGTTGAGGTGGGTCTTGGTGAAGATGTGAGCAGGGAGCTTGTTATTGAAACCTTCCTGGGTTCCGCACATCTGGCAAGAAACTCTGATAAAACAGTCTCTCAGTTGAGGCAGATGGTGACATCTCCTGGTGGGACCACAGCAGCAGGGCTTTTAGTGATGGAAGAGATGGGTTTGAAAAAGACCCTCACCGATGCCATAAAGACGGCTACAATGAGGGCCAGGGAACTGGGTGATGCATCCAGCTAGGAGTTTGCCCCCGATTTTCTGCGGATGGCAATTCCTGCCAATCCGATAAGCCCGGCGCCGAGGAATATAAAGGTCGCGGGTTCCGGAATCTGAGCCACCTTCTGGGCAGGCGGGTTGTCTTTAACATCTCGAATATTAATAGGTACTCCGGGAGGAGTATTGTTTGCACCCGGCGGATCAAAAAAGGTATTTATGTCTATGAAACCTCCTCCGGAACCGCCTTCAGATCCGCTTCCTCCTCCACCTCCCCTATTTCGGGTAAGCTGAAAGTAGCCGCTTGCGCCGTTCTTTGACGGCTTCATTTCCCATTTCCAAGGCTTCCTGCTTGGGGCAATCTTATCCTCGCCTTTGCCTGTATAGTAGGAATAGGAAAGTTCCCATGAAAGCAAGCCGAAATCCTCCGGCTCAAGATCAAAGCCAAGAGCGCCCAGACCATAGGGATCGTCATAAGGTGGATCAAGGCTGTACAGGCTCCCTTCCAATCCGGAGCCTGCCGCATAGTCAGGGCCTGTATCTCCTGCGCCAAAAGGGGTTTCATCGAGATCAGGATAGTTGTACAGGGTTGCAGATGCAGTCATCCCACCTGAAAATAAGAAGCACAAAAAAAGGGCGAGGCACAGTCTTGCCGTTGTATAATAAAGGGATAATTTTTTCATAGCCGACGCTCCTTTCCCTCAGGAGGTTCTTTTCTTAAGCTGTTCACTAAAATAAATTGTGAGCCTCAAGGGCGGACTTATCAAAATATTCTTATGCAATAAGCTTGCCTGCTAATATGGATTCCATCCAATTATCATTCAAAACTACGACTTTAACAGCGTATTGAAAAACCGATGATGTCAGGCTTAAGAAAAACGCCAAGATGCAAGGCCTGCGATTTGCCTAGGAATGAGGAGCAGTTAGAAATACTCCATAGTTACTGGAGATGGGCAAAACCCGGCAAATAGGCATTTTTGAACGGCCTGTTAAAAAGTCAAAGACAGTAAATTCAAAGACCAGAAGGAACTATTCGTTGTATATAAGAGCAGATCGCATACTTTGGCAATTACAAAATAGCAAGCGGCGCATGAAATCCGTTACGTATTCGTATCACACAGTAGGCTCCATATACCCTCTCTATACCCAACTAATTCGGAATATTAGAAAAATATAAATCATTAAAGAAATACCATTAACAAATACTCTTATATAAACCCAAAATATCAATTTATATAAAATTAAGCTCAAATTATAAAAATGTCAATATAGAAAATTATATGAGAATGCCGTAATCTATGGACTATTTCTATCTTCCGTTGTGCCTTGGCTGAAAATGACCGTTTATATGAAATAGATAGTGTCCATCCGTAAATGAGATAGTTTTATCGAGTTCAAGGCGGGCGATAATTTTTACCACAGCAATATATTGAGGTATTTCGAGGATTAAAATTTGAGCCCAACGCCTAAATCGGTGAAAATAGCCATTTACGGATGGACACTAGATAGTCATAGAGGCGTAGGCTGCTATCCGATCCTTAGCACCTTGGATTCAGGATCGAATCCGGAATGATATGAGGCATTTTCATGCTTCGTTGTGCCCCTTTCATGGCATGGGGGTTTATATGAAAATGCCCCTTTCCTTTACCTCTCCCCCTCGACGGGGGAGGGCGGGGTGGGGGTGATTTTCATATTTCGTTGTGCCCTGCCCGGGCATGGGGGTTAGAAAGGATAATAGCCTTTTTTATTCGTTAGATTTGGTGATTATAATAGTCCTGTAACTACTCAGGTTCAAGGTTCAGTGGTTCAAGGTTAGAGAGGGATTAAGATTGAACGGTTTGGGGATATTGAGGCCTGGCAAGCGGCACGTGAATTGACCCGGAAAGTGTACCGTTTAACAAAGAAGCCAGGATTGACATTCGTGGGTTCATAGCCTATCTCAAGAAATATGAAAAGCGAAAGCCAACTAACCGTGAACCTGACAACCTGAGCAGTTACATCGTCTTAATATTAAGGTATAATTAAACTTTAGCACTTTGTTTTGCAGGAGATGCACATTGATATGGGCATTACGTCAGACAGGGCGATAGAACGTCATTATAAGTGCGATCGAAACGGAAAACCTGATCTTGTTATCGAGGGCGGCACCATAGTTACTGTGAAAGATGATATGCCTGTTATCAAGAATGGGCGCGTTGAGATATCAGGAAGAAGTATATCCCGTATCTTGAGTCACGAAGAAAGGATGGCATGTCCCACGGATTGCAGTGACGTCATAGTGGCCGATGGTACTATTGTAATGCCCGGCCTGGTTAACTGCCATACCCATTCTGCCATGACCCTCTTCAGAGGAATGGCAGACGATCTCCCTTTAAAAAAGTGGCTTTTTGAAAAGATATTTCCTGCTGAGGCCACCTTTCTCTCGCCTGAAACGGCATATCTGGGCTCGCTTCTGGCTTGCATTGAAATGCTTGCATCAGGGACAACCTGTTTTATGGACGGCTATTTCTTCGAAGACAGTCTTGCCCATGCAGCTCTGGAAACCGGAATCCGGGTTATAGCAGGCCAGGGAGTTATTGACTTCCCGGCCCCAGGGATTCCTGATCCTTCCGCTAACATCCTTGTTGCACGCGAGTTTGCTGAGAAATGGAGCGGTTTTTCAGATCTCATAAAGCCTGCAATCTTTTGTCACAGCCCCGTAACATGTTCTGGTAAGACTCTTAGTTATGCCTGTGAGACCTGCAGAGTTTTGGGGATTCCTTTGTTTATCCACCTGTCTGAAACGAGGCTTGAGGTGGAAGAAGTAATAAGAAAGTCGGGGAAGAGACCGGCTCATTATTTGGACTCTCTCGGCATCCTGGACGAAAACCTGGTAGCGGTGCATAATGTCTACCTGGACGAATCAGAGATTGACCTGCTTGCCTCAAAAGGGGTGAGAACAGTTCATGCGCCCGAGAGCAACATGAAACTTGCTTCGGGCATGGCACCGATATCCAAAATGATCTCAAGAGGCCTCAGACCAGGACTGGGGACAGACGGATGCGCATCCAACAACAACCTGGATATGTTCGGCGAGATGGACACCGCAGCAAAGGCTGCTAAAATCCAGGCCGGCGATCCCACCGTGATGTCATCCAAAACACTTTTGAAGATGGTTACCTCCTGGGGTAGCGCTGTTGGAGGACTCAATGGACAGATAGGGACCATTGAGGTTGGAAAAGAGGCGGATGTAATCATTGTAGACGCAAAGAGGCCCCACATGAGGCCTCTTTATGATCCCATATCAAGCCTTGTATATTGTGCCGGGGGCTCAGACGTGCGAGACGTGATCGTTGCGGGGAAAATCCTGATGAAGGACCGCAAATTTCTCGCTATTGAACCATCCGATATCATTAAGGAGATAAAACGGCTTGGGGGGTTGATAGAAAAAAGTTTGCTACAAGCTCAGGTAGCTGGTATCTAGAAAGCTTAACCTCCACTTGAACCATCATACTTTTTGTGATCGAAAAGAATGAGTGAGCCTTTTCATGCATCACCAAAGTGATTGACCTTGGGCCGGTAAATGATCCGGTTCAACCGGCTGATGCTTCCGGCGAGGAAAATGGAGCGGAGAACTTAAATTGGCTGCTAAAGAAAAGAAGAGAAAAGGGCTTTATCTCTCCATCATAATTGTGATCTTGATCGTCTTTTTGGGAGGATTTTTCGTTGTTAATCTCTTTGAGGGCGAAAGCCCATCAATCAAGACCCGGCCACTTGCCGAGTATGTTTCAGGTGCTGTGAGTGTGACAATCGAGGCCTCGGACAGTAGGAGGGGGCTTAGGAGCATCAGAGCTGTTGTCGTGCAAAACGGTTCTGAAAAGGTGCTTCTTGAAAAGCTCTACCCTTTCAACGGGCTTATGAACAGGGAAGGCACCCGTTTTATGAGGGAAGAGATTCAATTCGACCCTAAGAGGCTTGGTCTTGCCCAAGGAAGAGCCGTCATGGAAATAAGGTGCCGGGATTACTCGATGCGCTCCGGCGGAGACGGCAACCTAACGGTCTTAAGACAGGAGACGACTATAGACACCGTGCCCCCCTCAGTCAGGAGCATAAGCGGGCTCCACTATGTCAACGAGGGTGGAACAGGATTTGTTGTCTATAAGACTTCCTCGGATACGTCTGATAGCGGTGTCTCCGTAGGATCCGAATTCTACAGGGGCTTTTTGCATCCCAGCTCTAAGAACGAGGGAATGTATGAATGCTTTTTCCCTATCCCGTACGATTTCAAACCTGAAACGCAGATAAGGCTTTGGGCAAGGGACAGCGCCGGCAATAATGCTATGAGCCCATTTCACTGCAAGGTTCGAAAAAAAAAGTTTCCATCGGACAAAATGGTGATTACGGATAAGTTTCTTGAAAAGATACTTCCATACTTTCAGGGGCGGGTGGATTTCGATTCGACCGGCAAACTGGAGCAGTTTTTGAAGATCAACAGAGAAGTCAGGGTGTTCAACGATCGGACACTATCAGAAGTCAGAAGTAAAACCGCGCCGGAGCATCTCTGGGAAGGCTCATGGCTGAGGCTTCCCAATGCTGCGACAATGGCTCGATTTGGAGACTCGAGGACCTACTACTATGAAGGAAAGGCAGTTGACGCACAGGTTCACCTGGGAATTGACCTGGCATCTCTTGCAAATTCTGCAGTCCCTGCTGCCAATTCAGGAAAGGTCATTATTGCCGAGGAACTGGGTATATACGGTAAGACCATCGTCCTCGACCATGGTATGGGTGTGGCATCTCTCTACAGTCATTTAAGCGAAATTAAGGTTTCCGTGGGGCAGGATATAAAAAAAGGAGATACTATCGGCATAACAGGCCAAACCGGACTTGCTGGAGGGGATCATCTGCATTTTGCCGTAATGGTTCAGGGGGTGTTTGTAAACCCGATTGAGTGGTGGGATCAGAGGTGGATTGATGAAAATATCTACAAACGGATCGCCCTTATAAATTAGAGAAGCGATGAGTGAGATGAATTTATCTGAAAATAGATAGTGTCCATTTGGAAATGAGATATTTTTATCGAGTTCAAGGCGGGCGATAATTTTAACCACAGGAATACATTTAGGTATTTTGAGGATTAAAATTTGAGCCCAACGCCGAAATCGGTGAAATTAGCCATTTACGGATGGACACTAGATAGTCATAGCGGCGTAGGCCGATGTCCGATCCTTGGCCGCTGGATTCCGGCCTTCGCCGGAATGAGTGCGGCATTCTCATCTTTCGTTGTGCCCTGCCCGGGCATGAAAGTAATTGGAACCACTAATAATTTTTTTGAAGATTCCGACGCACTTAGCCTATTGGTTACTGTCCCATGAGGAAGGTAGAAGCCTGGAAATAATAGTTCGTAAATGGATTGAACTCTGATGTACGATCTCTTCATCAAGGGCGGAGTGGTCATGTACCCTCTGCTGGCATGTTCGCTCATAACCCTGACTGTGATCCTGGAGAGGGCTTTCTTCTGGGTTCGGGAGGATATGAGAAGGAATCAGAAACTGGTTGATGATGTCCTGGAACTCTGCAGACAAGGCAAATGGCAATTGGTCAGGGAAAGTGTTGCCGGATCCAAGGATTATGTTATCCGCATTCTGGTAAGCGGAATACTTCACAGGGAATTTTCCATGGCCAAGGCAATGGAATCTGCTGCTTCTGAAGAAATAGGCAGGATGCGGCACTACATGGTGGTACTTGATACCATGATCACCGTGGCGCCGCTCCTCGGGATATTTGGAACAGTGATAGGGATTATAGTGTCTTTTGACCTTCTCGGAGCCGGAGCCATAAGAGACCCTCAGGCTGTAACCGCCGGGATATCGCAGGCGCTCATAACAACGGCATCGGGGCTGGGGATCGCCATCACGTCTGTTTTTCCTTACAATTATTTTAACTCAAAGGCTGAAAAGGCAGCAAAAACCATTGAGAAGTACGCTACCAGTCTGGAGATTGTTTATGAAAGACTGGTTCAGACCGACAGCAAAAACGGAGTGAAAGGTGAAGGTAGCCTTTGATGCAAGAAAGACCAGAATAGAGATAATACCTCTCATTGATGTGATCTTCCTGCTCCTTGTATTCTTTATCTACGCCATGATTTCCATGACTGTGCACCACGGTCTTCCCGTGGATATTCCCATAAGCGACAAGGCTCTGCTAGAAGTGGGAAAGCTTCCTTCAATTACGGTTGAAAAGGACGGCACCCTTTTCCTTGAAGGTGAAAAAATTGCTCTTAAGTACCTTGGAAGGTCGGTATCCCTAAGACTGGCGGACGCCGCCGATAAAGGGGTAATGCTTTTTGCCCATAGAGATGTGCCCTATCATATAATCTTTGATGTCATGGAAGAGATAACCCTTTCCGGTATTAGAAATATTTCCCTGCAGGCCAGACCGGAGGGCTCCAGGTGAAGAGGCTTTTTGCCGCGGGTGCCATAGCCTTATGCCTGCACCTCTTTCTTCTTACAGTAAGGCTTCCCATTCCGAAATCCTCTGCGCGTGAGACTAATGGTTTAAAGGCGATAAATATAAGAGTCTTTCATTCGGCTCCGCTAGAAAGTGCCAGGGAAAGACCGCTTGATGAGGCTAAAAAAGATGACGCGTATATGATTCCACTTAGAGATCCTGTGGTGGAGGAGCATGAGATCAAACAAAAGGAAATCGTGCCTCACCGGAAATCCATTTCTAAGAAGAATATTGAGAGAAAATTATCCGGAGCGCGCATTAAGGCACCCGTACCGGAAAAAGAATCTGCAGCAGGAACGATACCCCCTCCGCCGATTGTATCGGTGACGTCGCCCGGCATGGTTGGGGACAAAGGGAAGTCCCATGAAAAGTTGATAAGCAAAGATTCTTCTCTAGAAAAGGCAGAACCTGAGGGTTCGCCACAGCCCCTTGCTCGTGCTCAACCCCAGTCGGCCCCCGTGGGATCAGAGGAGCCTCTCGTGGAGGCAAGCCCTGATTATCTTCTCAGCCCTGCCCCGGTATACCCCCTGCTTGCCAGAAAGAGGGGCTACGAGGGTAAGGTTGTCCTCGATGTACTGGTTGATGAGAAGGGCCTTCCTGCAGAAATAAAAATTGCCGAATCAAGCGGTCACTTGATCCTGGATAAGGCGGCTAAGGGCGCCATAGCCTCGTGGAAATTTCAACCTGCCAGAAGAGGGAGCATCACGTTGCCTATGCGTGTTAAGGTGCCGGTTCTGTTTACACTGGATTGATTCATTTATATGAAAATGCCCCTTCCCTTTATCCCTCCCGCTCTACCGTCGAAACGTTGGGATGAGGCATCATTATTCCCTCCCCCTCGACGGGGGAGGGAGGGGTGGGGGTGATTTTCATGTTTCGTTGTGCCCCAAAAGGGCATGACTGTTAGAAATAGATATTCTGCTTGACACTTTACGTGGCTATGAGTATTAAACGAAACCGGCTCAGGTGCCTATTTAGCGCTTAAAAGGGAACCCCGTAATAATCGGGGACGGACCCGCCGCTGTGATCGGGGACGAAAGCCGCAAGGTCAGATGCTATATCTACCTTAAACCACTGCCCTGGTGCTCATGGGGTGGGAAGGCGCGGCAAGTAGGATGATCCGTAAGTCAGAAGACCTGCCTGAATGGCCGCACAACACTTACGCGGATAGAAGTGTGCGCTGTGATCTTGAGGATAAAACAGGGGAGTCCCGGATCGATTTATTCGGTCCGGGATTTCGTTTCTCCGGACCCTGATGTAATCATTTTTTTTGGGAAAGGAGTATTGTCATGGAATCTTGCAGTAAGCTCTTCTCTATTTGTTTTTCTTCTCTTTTTCTTGCCGGCGTTGCCTATGCGGAAATCGGTGATAAACCTGATACGACCCTGGAAACGGTCGTAGTAACCGCTACCAGGACTGAAAGAAGGGAACAACTGGTGCCGGCCAATGTGTCCGTTATTGATTCAAAACAGATACAGCAGTCAGGCGCTCAAAACGTGGTTGAGCTTTTGAGGAGCCAGGAGGGAACCACCGTAAGAGATATACTGGGAAACGGCAAGTCTGCCTCGGTGGATTTGAGAGGATTTGGAGAAAGCGGCCCCTACAATACCCTCGTG